>Ga0306924_10000027_pt1 | contig 101004 bp, 85 predicted proteins | sample sta12Can44000111_FD_203756 | JGI IMG/M metagenome (GOLD analysis project Ga0306924, IMG submission 203756) | Lab enrichment of tropical soil microbial communities from Luquillo Experimental Forest, Puerto Rico - statanox.12C.anox.44.000.111 (v2)... | ecosystem: Environmental > Terrestrial >... | reverse complement strand
TCGCCCGGAGGAATTTCACCTCCGGGCGCTCCCAGAACCGTGCATGACCCTCTCGAGTCACACGGCTCCCGATGTTCGGCCGTTGCCTTGAACGGCTTTGCCTCGTCCACGGGCTCCTCCCGTTTCGGGTTGGCCAATGGCCAAGGCCGAACAACGCAGCCCCTTCGCTCCAGGCCCACAGGGCCTTCGACGCTACTACGGGCTGCTCCGCCCCTGCGCCCCGCTTCGGTACTCTCGCCCTCGCGCTTGGAGCTGCTTGCGGCTTGTCCCTTCACGTGGTTGGCGTGACGAAGCACAGGTCCTCACGTTCCATACGAAAGCCTGTGCAAGAGGCCTCGTTGCGCGGCCAGATCGCGGCAACCGAAGAAATCATTAGGATCGAAACCCAAGCGCTCGACATCCTGCGCAAACAATTAGCGCTCGGCCAAGTGGCGGGGGGAGACGTGGCGGCGGTCGAAGCGACCTTGGCGCAAGCGCAGGCGACATTGCCGCCATTGCAGAAGCAATTGGCGCTGCAACGCGATCTGCTGACGGCTCTGATCGGCCGATTTCCCAGCCAGCAGCCGGCCGAGAAGTTCGATCTCGCCTCACTGCAAATGCCGCCGGATCTGCCCGTCAGCCTCCCGTCGAAACTGGTTGAGCAGCGTCCGGATGTGCGCTCGGCGGAAGCGCAAATGCATTCGGCCAGCGCCCTTATCGGCGTCGCCGTCGCCGCTCAGCTGCCCCAGTTCACGCTCGCTGCCACTGGCGGCACCACCTCGAACCTGATCAGCCAATTCATCACGACACCCGGCACCGCCTTCTGGACCGTGGCCGGCAACGTGGCGCAAACGGTGTTCGACGCCGGCACCTTGCTGCATAAAAGACGCGCCGCCGACGCCGCCTTCGACCAAGCGGCGGCAATGTATCGCAGCACGGTGATCACCGCTTTCCAGAACGTCGCCGACGCGCTGCACGCGGTGCAATCCGATGCCGAAACCTTGAGAGCGGCGGTCGCAGCCGAGCGCGCCGCGTTCAAGAGCCTCGAGATTGCGCGCCGGCAATTGCAGCTCGGCGCCATCAGTTATTTGGGACTGCTCACCGCCGAGAACACTTATGACACGGCGCTGCTTGCGCTCGTCCAGGCGCAGGCCGCGCGCTTTGCCGATACCGCGGCCCTGTTCCAGGCGTTGGGCGGCGGATGGTGGAACCGCGAGGACGCCGCTCCGCCGAAGACTTGGGATATCGAGTTCGTGCCGTGACCAACGGCGATTCTTCATTCGGGCAAGAGCTCTGCCAGCGGCGGCGCATCCGCGGCCTCGATCCCGTTGACAAGCTGCCGGTCTGCTCTCCTATCCTAATCCGCGCCTTGAGCGTAAGCGGTTGACGCGGTCGAGAGCCCGGCACCGCCGCACAAAGCCTGAGCAAGAAGGAGCGTGGTGATGAAAGAAGGTTACCGTTTTGTCGATTGCGACATGCACATCATGGAGCCGCTCGACCTGTTCGATAAGTACCTCGATCCGGCGTTCAGGCACCGGGTGACCTCGTCGGTGCAGAAATCCGCGTCCGGCAGTACCGGGATGCGCGGGCGACCACTGTGGTTTTTCGACGGCCAGCCGCTCAGCAACGACGGAAACATCTCGCAATACAACCGCACCCGCGGACCGCTGGTCTCCCGCCGCGCCAACACGAACGTGATGTTTGCGGTCGAGCGCGGCTATGACGCCGAGGCTCAGGTCATGGGCATGGAGATGGAAGGGATCGATATTGCCGTGCTGTTCCCGACAGTCGGCCTGTCGTTTCTCGCCCGCGACGACATGGATCCACAATTCTCGGCCGCGATCTGCCGCGCCTACAACGACTGGCTGCACGATTTTTGCCAGCACAGTCCCGACCAGCTGAAAATGGCGGCGATGCTCCCGGTCCACGACGTCAATCTGGCCTGCCAGGAATTGCAGCGCTGCGTCAAGGAATACGGCGCCGTCGGCACTTTCGTGCGGCCCAATTACGTCAACGGCCGCTATTGGCACTCGACCTATTGGGACCCGCTCTACAGCATGCTGCAAGACTACAACATACCGCTGTGCTTCCATGAAGGGACCGGGTCGTATTACTCGACGATCGAGCCGCGCTTTGGCGAGAACCGCTTTATGCGCCATGTCGCCAGCCACTCGACTGAGATGCAGCTCGCATTGATTGCCCTGATGCTAGGCGGCATCTTCGAGTTCTATCCGCGGCTCAGGGTTGCCTTCTTGGAGGCGCAGAGCTGGTGGGTACCGGGGCTGCTCGGCCGCATCGAGTGGGATCTGCGTCAGCATCACGATTCCGACGCGCCTTATCTCGAATTGTCGCCACTGCAGTATTGGCAGCGCAACTGCTTCTCGGCGATCGAGAGCGGCGAGCGTGAGGTCGGCTCGGTCGCCGAGCTATTGGGCGGCGCCGACAATATCTGCGTGTCGACAGATTTCCCGCATTTCGACTCGAGCTTCCCCGAGGTGTCGAACCGGGTACTGAACAATTCCAGCATCACCCCAGAGATCGCCGGCAAGATCCTCTATGGCGGTGCCCGGCTCTACGGTTTCACAGACAGCGATTTCGCCAAGGCCGATGCTGCTTCGCAGCGGCGCAGCAACGTGCGGATGGCTCGTGCATAAGCTGGGAATCCGGGCTGCAGCAACACCTGGGCGATATGAACAAAGGCCGCTTCGCGCCTTTTACGTGAATCATCGCCTAGCGCCTCCCTCCGTGGAACGTCCGATGGCTCTGCTCCTCGCGAAGTGCTATGCCAACCGGGCAAACAGCCCAAATGGGTGGCCTCAGCTGCAGCAAACGGGAGGCGGCCGGACCCGGTCCGGCGTTCGGCGCCGGCCACAGTGGCCGACAGTTAACCGCACTGAGCTTGCGGCTCGCTCGGGCCAGAACAGCTTGGAATAGCGGCGGATCGAGCCGGCGGCGCGTTACAGCGCCGACTCGACCCATTCGTAGAGTTTGCTCTTGGGCAGTGCGCCGATCTTGGTCGCGGCGACCTGGCCCGCCTTGAACAAGATGACGGTCGGAATTCCGCGCACCCCGTATTTCATCGGGGTCTGCGGGTTCTCGTCGATGTTGACCTTGGCAACCGTCAACTTGCCGGCCATGTCGGCGGCGAGGTCCTCAAGGAAGGGGCCGATCATCTTGCAGGGGCCGCACCACTCGGCCCAGAAATCGACGAGAACGGGCCCGCTCGCGCGAAGCACTTCGGCGTCGAAATTGCTGTCGGTGACGGCGATCGGCTTCATCAGAATGTTCCTCCGGTTAACACGAGCTGAAATTAGGGGAGCCGAAAAAGCCACGTCAAGGCGAGTAACCCGCAAGGGTCGCAGGACTGATCGGCATCAGCCGCGGGCCTTCCGTCCACAACAAGGCACAGCGGATCTCGCGTCCGGGATAAATGCGGGCAAGCGCCGCTCGATAGATTGCCAGTTGCCGCAGATAAAGCGGCGCGACCGCCTCCTCGGTAGCGGGTGGAGGACGCAAGGTTTTGTAATCGACGATCAGCACGCGGTCTTCGGTGACGACGAGCCGATCGATCTGCGCCGATACGGCATGGCTGGTCCCTGCGGAGGTGGGGATCAGGCCGATGAGCGGCACCTCGGCGTGCGAACCCGGTCCGAACAGCGCCGCGAAATCGGGGTGGCTCAACACCGCCAAGGTCTCGCGCCGGATCTCCTCCTGCTCGCCGACGGCAAGGCCGTGTATCGGCAGTGCCAGAAATCGTTGCGCTGCGATTTCGCGCTCCGCGACCGGCAATTCGGGCAGGGTCTGCAGCAGTCGATGGACGAGAAGACCGCGCTTGAAGCGGTCGCGTCCCGCTGCGGCAAGTGGTGAGAGAGAGGCCGGCTCATCACCGCTCGGCCGCGATGGGGCGAGCGGCTTGGGCGGGTCGGGCTCGGGTGGGGGCGGCTGCCTCACCCAATTCGGCAGCCACCCCGCGAGGCGCGCTGGTTCGGCCGGGCGTTCCACGACCGCCGGGACAGTCTGCGCATTGGCGAGCCTCAGCCCGTCGCCGCACCATCCCTCGCGGCCGATCAGCGCTGACGCGTCGAAGGCAAAGGGACTGGCGATCTCGCTGAGACCCAGACGGCAGAGAGCGTGCCAACATGCCTCGTTCAGCGGCTCTCGGGTTTGCCAGCCGCAGATATAGAGCCGGTCCTGCGCCCGGCTCAAAGCTACGTAAAGGAGGCGCCGGTATTCCTGGAGGTGACTCGCGCGCAATGCCTGTTTTTGGGTGGTATAGAACGGGACCGCAAGATCCCGCCGCGGGCACCATAAGGGCAACTCGTCGCCCTCTGACCAGAGCAAGGTTTCCGGTTGCTTCGGCAGCTGCATCGTGTCGGGCAGAAACACGATCGGGGCTTCGAGCCCCTTGGCACCGTGCACGGTCAGAATGCGGACCTCATCGCGCCGCCGTGCTCCGAAATCGCGCTTGATTTCAATGTCGCCGGCCTCCAGCCAGTGCAGAAATCCTTGCAGCGAGGGCGGGTGCTCCCTTTCGTATGCGAGCGCCAATTCGAGGAATTCGTCGACAGGATCCGCGGCTTCGGTCCCGAGCCGCTCGAGCAAGGCCCGTCGCCCGCCCCCGGCACCGAGGATCTCGGCATATAGTTCGTAAGGCGGGACGAAATCAGCTCGAGCGAGCAGCGCCGAGAGCCGTTCGGCGGCCGCGCCCAACTTTGCGCTTCCCGCAGCTCGTGCCCGCAGGCGATGCCACAGCTTTTCCTGACCGCGCCCATAGGCGAGATCGAACAGCATCTCCTCGTCGATGCCAAAGAGGGGGCCTTTCAGCACCGTGGCAAGCGTCAGATCGTCCTCGGGCAATAATAAGAACTTGCCCAGTGCGACCAGGTCTTGGACAGCGAGCTGCTCGGTCAGCATCAGCCGGTCGGCCCCGGCGACGGGAATGTCGCGCTGTTTCAGCGCTCGCAACAATTCGCCGACGAATTGGTTGCGGCGCCGCACCAGCACCATGACATCCCCCGCGCGGATCGGGCGGCCGCGGGACGCGAGGATTTCTTCGCCATCGAGCCAACGCTTGATGGTCGCGGCAATCGCAAGGGCAACCCGTGCGCGCGGCTCGGTGATGCGATGGCGCGTAATCGGCAACGCGGCGGGGTCGGGCGGCTCCTCCGGCTGCGGGACAGCCGGCGGCCAGAGTTCGACCAGCCCCGCATGCCCAGTGCGCGCTGCGAGGTGGCGAATCTCGCTGCCGTCGAGAGCGACGCCGTCATGCGCCGCCTGATGCCGGAAAATCGCGTCGATCGCCTGTAATACCGGCTCGGTCGAGCGGAAAGAGACCTCGAGCGGTACCACCCGCCAGTCCTGACGAGCCGCGGTGACGCGCCGTTCGAAATGCTGCCGCATGGCAAAAAAGGCGCGCGGGTCGGCGCGCTGAAAGCTGTAGATCGATTGCTTCGCGTCACCGACGGCAAAGATCGTGCGGTGGCGATGGCGCGCCGTTTCGCCGGCAAAGAACTCCTCGGCGAGCGCGGCGGCGATCGCCCATTGCTCCGGATTGGTGTCTTGTGCTTCGTCGATCAGGATGTGGTCGAGACCGCCATCGAGCTTGAACAGGACCCAAGGCGCGGCTTCGCGCCGCCGCAGCAGGTCGAGCGCCTTTGACACGAGATCATCATAGTCAAGCACCCCCTGGGCTCGCTTGCGCTCGGCAAAGGTATGCAGCAGCGCTCCACCGAGCCGAGTGAGCGCACAGCTGGCCTCGACCACCGCTGCCGCAGCCAGCGCTTGCTCGAAGTTTTTGACCCGCCGCGCCTCGGCGCCGAGGACCGCCCGGACATCCCAGGCGGCAGCGCCGGCGGCGTCCTTGGTAATCAGGTGCTTGCGGATCTCGCCTTCCTCGGTCAAGTAGGCGCTGGCATAGGTCGCCAGCATTAGATGCCGCTGCCCCGGAGCCTCGCACCACGCCGCGATGACCTCCCCGCGCTCCCGATCAGTACGAGATCCGTCGGCCAACGCTGCCGCCGCAGCGCGCAAGCCAATCTCGTCACAGGCGCCCTCGGCGCAGAAATCGGCCGTGAGCCCTTCCTCGCGCGCCTCGAGCGGCAAAGATAGCGCGGCACATAATTCAGCCCGCAGTTTTGCGTGGCCTTTGCTCAACGCCGGGGCGAGCTTTCCTCGTTCGGCCGCGAGTTTGGCCATCAATACCCCAAAGCGTTCCTCGGGGGCGTGGCGGGCGACCGCTGCGAGCGCTTCGGCGAGATCGCGGTCGTTCCCGTCGCGCGCGGTGGCGATGACGCGCTCGCCGGCCTCGATCAGCGCTTCGCGGGCGCTGCGCTCGTCCAGGACGGCGAATTCCGCCGGTACACCCGCCTCGAGTGGAAACCGACGCAACAAGGTCTGGCAGAAGGCATGGATTGTCGCGATCTTGATCCCGCCGGGGGTCTCGAGAACTCGCGCGAACAGCTGCCGCGCCCATGCCAGACTGGCCTCGTCCGGTATTCGCCCGGTGAGCGCCTCAAGTGTTTGCTTCAGTACCTCGGGCGGCGAGGTCGCCCATCTTGCCAGCTCCTCATTGAGCCGGTTCGCCATTTCGGCCGCGGCGGCGCGGGTGAAGGTGAGGCAGAGGATCCGGGCAGGATCGGTGCCGTCGAGCATCAGCCGGAGCAGCCGGTCGATCAGCACCCGCGTCTTGCCGGTCCCGGCCGAGGCAGAAACCCAAACCGAGCCGTCCGGGCCGGCTGCCTCGCGCTGAGCGCTGTTGGCGTCGCCGAATGGGCTCATTCTTCGGCCTCGTTCTCGGCGATGCGCTCGAGATGGCGGTAATCGGAAAAGCGCGGTGCCCAGCGCGGCGACGGGACCGCGAGATAGGGTGTGCTGGGATCATCAAACCATTCGATCAGAGCCTTCACCCGACCAACGACGCGATCGATCAGCGCTCCCGGCTCGCCTTCGTCGATCACCCGGCGCTCTCCGGCCGGCCGGCCGCCGCTCAGCCGCCAATATTCCAGCGCCGTCGCAGAACCGTTGACATCCCCAAAGCCGCCATCTCGCAGGATCGCCCCCTCGAGCGGGAGCTGCGGGGCAAAGCCCGCCTGCACCGTCGCCGGCTGCGGCACCGACCCTGTCTTGTAATCGACCACCAGGAACCCGCCATCGGCCAGCCGGTCGATGCGGTCCGCCTTGGCGGTGATCGTGAAGGGCCCGCCCGGCGAGTGCAGCGTCCATCGCCCCTCGCACTCGCTCAGACTTTCGACAACGGCGGCCCGATGAGCGGCCTCCGCGGCCACCAGCCAGTGGGCGATCCGCTCGAAGCGCGGCCACCAGAAGGCCCAAGCGCCGGGGCGCGACAAAGAAGGCCCGAACTGTTCGCGGCCAATCTGCAGCAGCTCCGACTCCGCATTGGCCGGCAGTTCTCGCGGGAAAGTGCGGACGAATTCGTCGAGCGTGCGATGAATGATCGTTCCGAGCTCGGCCCGGCCGGGATCGGCGTCGAGTTCCTTGAGTGGAGTCAGCGCGAGGATATAGCGAGCGTAGATCGCGTAGGGATCGCGCAACCACGTCTCGACTTGGGTCACCGGAAGCGTTCTCGGCCGTGCCGCCAGTGGCGGGCGGGGTTCGGGTGGGGGCAGGGGTCTGTAGTCGTCCGCTTCGTCGATCAGCTTGACGGCGTGCCGGACCGCCTCGTCGGGACGGAGTAACTCGTCGAGGCCGACAGCGCGCAACAGGGCGTCGAGGCGCAGGAGCCAGCGCGACGGCACGGTCGGAACGCCCTCACTCCGCGCCGCGCGCGTCAGCGCCACCTCCGGGGCCCCAAGCGCCTGGGCAAAATCATGCGCGGCGATACCGATCGCTCGTTCCGGCGAGGCGATGCCAAATTCGCGACGCATCTGTCGCGACATCCACGGGTCGTGCTCAGCTGATCCCGGCCAACTACCCTCGTTCAAACCGCCGAGGACGAGCAAATCCGCCTGCTGCAGGCGCGCCTCGAGCAAGCCCCAGATCGCCAGCCGCGGGTGACGGCCAAAGGCCGGGCGGACCGCTGCACCGGCAGCCAGCGCGTCGAACAGAGCCGGGTAATGGCGCCCGGGCAAGGGGGGAAAATCCCGGGCGGCGTCGATCAGCTCGTGGCAAAAGCGCGCCGCGACCTCACCGGCCGCTTCTCGCCATAGGCGTTCGCTGCCGCTTTCAGTGGCGGTGGCTGCAAGACGTTCAGCAGCCTCGATGTGAGATGCGGATAGCCGCGCAAGCGGCACCGCATCCGCAGCGAGCAGCTCGGGCAGCCCGCCGAGGCAGGCCTGCAGGCGGTCGACAAACCGGCGCAGATCCTGATTCGCACCGTTTAGAGCAGCCGCAAGGCCGGCAAAGCTTGGGGCAGGGCGGGGGCCCAAGATCGCCTGTTCGAGCCGCCGGGCGAGATCGCGAAAGGCTGCGGGCGCGAGCCCTCCAGCAGCGAACGGGTGCTTCAACGCGGCGAGCAGCGGCACCGGTGCGAGCTGGCTCTCGGCAAGATCGAGGATGAGGCGCAAGAAGGCCCCGGGCGGTGTCTGGTTCAACGGCAGGCCGGCCGAATCGTCGATTTCGATATCCCAGCGGCGCAGCTCGGCGGCAACCCGCCGGGCAAGCTCGCGGTCGGGGGTGACGAGGGCGGCGGTGGCTCCCGGTGTTTCCAGCTTGCGGCGCAGAAGCAGCGCGATCGTCACGGCTTCTTCATGTACGCTCACACAATCGAAGCGGCTGACCCCATCGAGCGTATCGGTCGGTTGCGGCGGAAGCCGGCGCCAAGCATCGGTCGTGGCCGCCGGTCGCAATGCCTCGGCGATGAGGCGCACGCGCCGCTCCCGGACACCCTCACCCCCCTCGGGACCCTCTTCCGCGGTGCGGGAGAGGGTGCGCCCAACCCGCAGGGCTGGGTGGGTGAGGGCAGCGTTAGCAGACGCTATTCGAGCGAATAACGGGAGGTCGGATAATTCGTCAAAGTCACGGGTGGGAGCAGGGGAGGGGGCAGGCGGCCAATCGCCAACATTTGCGGGGGTTAGATCAAGCGCCTTGAGCAAGCCCGCCATCAGATGCTGGGGATGCGACTCGTCCCCTTCGATCGCCAACCATTCGTCGTCGTCGCGGGTGCGGTCGAGGCCGGGCAGGATCACCGCGCCGTGCTCGAGTTCGGCGACCACCGAAAGAAGCTCGGTCATCGCCGGGAAGCCGCCGGTCAATCCCGCGGCAATCACCGGGTCGCGGGGAAGAGAGCGGCGCCAAATCGATGTTTGGTGCTCGATCAACCGGCTGCGCCGCTCCGCTGGGTCGAGGGCTCCCTCTGCGGCGAGGATGCCGGGCCAATGCTGTGGCAGGATCTCGAGAAAGCGGCGAACAATCCGCCAGTGCTCGGCCAGGCTCTCTGGGACAAGATCGTGGATGCCCTCGAAACTCGCTCCCTCGGTCGCCACCCGGTCGAGCAGGCGCGCGAGGCTCCCGGCGAGGGCGGCCGCCTGTCCGGGAAGCAAGGGCTCCTCTCCGCGCCGTTCGCCCCAGCGTAGTACGAGCTGCGTCAGCAACAGCCGGCGACGCAGCTCGGGGATCGCTGGTGGCACCGCCAACGGCCCGTCTTCTCCGAGGCCGTCGACCAGTGACAGCTCATCCGAATCAAGATCGCCAATCGGCCGCATCCGCGGCAGCAGCAGTGGCGTGCCTGGATCCCTGCCGTCCGCCGCAGCACGTAGGAAAGCTTCGCGCAACGAGCGCACCGCGCGCCGCGTTGGCAATACAACGGTGACCCGCGACAGCAGCAGCGGATCGCCGGCGGTCATGCTGATGAGCCCGCTGGCGAGGGTTGCCAAAAACGGGCGATTGGGCGCGATCGTATAGAGATTGCGCCGCATTCGGCTGCCCTCAGTCGGGGCTACCGTTCGATGCGGTGCGATGACAGTCGTTCGCGGGTTGCGGCCAGTCCCTCGGGGGTACCGATGTGGTACCACTCGCCGTCATGCACTATCGCCCCGAGGCGCCCGGCCCGCTCGGCATGGTCGAACAGCCGGACAAGCGAGAAGATGCGATCAGGAATACCGTCGAACAGCCGGCGGTGGAGCAATTGAATGCCTGCGAAAAGATAGGGGGCCACCTCGTGCTCGCCGCGGTGGCGCGGTTTTCCGGACGCGTCGAGAAAATAATCGCCGCTGCCCTCATACCCGACTGCGGTTACCGTCCTTTGCAGCAACAAGATCGCATCCATATGATCGGGATCGAATTCGTAAGCGAGGCGCAGCAGGGCGTCATCCTTGCTGTTGAGCCAGAATACGTCGCTGTTCACGACGAAAAATGCGTCGTCGAGCAGTGGCAAGGCGCGTTTAACGCCACCGCCCGTGTCGAGGAGCTCGGGTTCCTCCGAGATCTCGATGCGCGGAGTGTCGCGGCGGCTGAGCTGTGCGGCAACCATCCTGGCCTTGTAGTGGACGTTGACTACGACCCGCTCGACCCCGACGAGCGCCAGCCGGTCGATTGCGTGATCGAGCAAGGTACGGCCGTTTATCTCGACGAGAGGTTTAGGAATAGTTTCGGTCACCGGGCGCAGCCGCGCACCAAGCCCGGCTGCCAACACCATCCCCGCAAGGGGTGGACTAATCATGCCGAGCCCCGCGCGTCAGGCACGTGGCGGGCCTCGCGCGGCAAGTGACAATCGAGCCATTGTTTGATCGGGGCGAGCGCCGGATGGCTGAGCTCCTCTTCAAGCAACCGCCAGATACGTGGGATATGCACGAGATAACCGGGCTTGCCGTCGCGCTTCCACAGCCGCGTGAAGATCCCCAAAATCTTGCAGTTACGCTGCGCTGCGAGGATCGCCGCTGAACGCAAGAGGGCCGGCCGGTCGCGTCGCGGAAAAGCCGCGATGTAACCCTCGGTCAACGACCGGCGCAGCTCGACGGGAACATCGCGCCGGGCGTCCTCGAGGAGAGAGACGAGGTCGTAGCTGGGGGGTCCGCAAACAGCGTCCTGGAAATCGAGAAGCCCACAGCTGCGGATCCCCCGGCGATCAGCCAACAACATCAAGTTGTCGACGTGGTAGTCGCGCAACACCAGGGTATCTCCCTCGACAGCTGCTTGCGGCAGGACGGCTCGCCAAGCGGCGAGGTACTCCTCGCGCAAGGTATCGCAGAGCGGCGACCCGTATGCCGCCGGCACGTACCAATCCACTAGCAAGGCCGCCTCTGCAAGCAGGCGTTCACTGTCGTACGGAGGCAAATCGAGGGTGCCGCGCCGCTCGGCGGCACGCTGCAGTTCGATCAGCGTGTCGACCGCAAGCGTGTAGAGGGCCCGCTCATCGGCACCGCTATTGAGGAGGCGGGTGTAAGTGTCGTCGCCGAAATCCTCGATCAGTAGAAAGCCGCCATCGCTGTCCTCGGCCAAAACCTCGGGGGCGCTGAACCCGAGAGCGCGCAGCAGCGCCGAGACAGCGATATAGGGCCTGACGTCCTCGTGCGGTGGCGGCGCGTCCATCACGACGGCTTGCCGCCCCTTGGAGCGGAGCCGGTAATAGCGTCGAAAGGATGCATCCCCGGCGATAGGCGCCGGGACTAGACCTCCCCAGCCGCACGCATTGAGAAAGGCGTGCATCGCCTGTTTTCGCACATCTGGGGACCTCTCCGCCGGCGCGATTTCGGGGAGGGTTTCGCCGGCGAAAGCCGGCTCGGCGAGGTCACGCATCGGCGGTTATCGCCGCGAGCCGTGCCCGCCATCCGCCGCCCGGATCAAGCATCGCCTGCCGAGCATCGGACAAAGCGCCGAATGACAAATTGATCTCGAGGCGGCGCTCGGGCAGGAACGGACCCAACCGCTCGGGCCATTCGATCAGCGAAATGCCCTCGTAGAACGCTTCCTCGATGCCGAGCTCCCAAGCCTCCTCGCAGGAGCGCAATCGATAGAGATCGAAATGCCAGATCGCTGCCGGGGGAAATTCGTAGATCTGTACCAGCGTGAAAGTCGGGCTTGGCACCTCTTCGTTGCGATCGCCGCGCGCGCGGATAAAGGCACGGGCAAAGGCGGTCTTGCCAGAGCCGAGATCACCCTTTAGCGCGATGATGTCGCCGCGCTGCGCCAGCCTGGAGATCCGGCGGGCAAGCGCGACAGTGGCAGTCTCGTCGGGCAGATCGACAATGATCATCGCCCATGCGTTGTATAACTTCGCAGCGATTAGGCGCAACACAGGCTGCTTCGGCTCGTCCGGCCGCCTGCAACCTCGGGTCGTTATCGACGCTTAGAGTTGTTTGGGAAGGTCGTGGCGTTGCGAATCGCACCGATGCAGGCCATCGCGGCTCATACGAACCGCTTGCCGTCGGCAGCTCCCTAGGCTGCTAACGGGGTCTCGGCGCTGCGTCGCTTCCCGGTTCCGGCGAGCAACTTGGTGTCGACGCCGCGGGACACCTGCGTTGACCCTGTCCCGGCTCCTGCCAGGTCACGCTGGGCAGCCGGAAGCCGGCAGATGACCCGGGTTCCCCATCCGGTTGCCGATTCGATCGCAACGGTTCCGCCATGCAGCTCGATCAGGCTCTTGACCAGTGCCAGCCCGAGACCGGCCCCCGCCTGCCGGGCGCCGCGTTCGAATTTTTCCAGCACTCTTGCCTGATCGGATGGCGGTATGCCGATCCCGGTATCCGCCACGCTCAACAATAGCTCGCCGTCGCAGGGCTCGGCCTCGAGCGTTATCGTACCGCCCGGCGGAGTGAATTTGATCGAATTGGAAATCAGGTTGAAAAGGGCCTGCTTCAATCGCCTTTCGTCGGCCTCGATCGCGCCAATATCCGGCGGGCAATGCAGCTCGAGTTTGAGATCGCGGCTTCGCCCGCGCTCGCGGGTGAGGTTGAGCACGGCTTCGAGCATCTCGCCAATGTCCACCCGCCCGGTTTCGAGGTGCATGTAGCCCGCTTCGATTGTCGCGAGATCAAGGATGTCATTGATCAAAGTCAGCAGCTGCTGCGAGCTGGCCAGGATGCCCCGGCTGTAGTCGAGCTGGCGGGTGTTGAGGTCGCCGAAATATTGATTGTTCAAGATCTCGGTAAAGCCGATGACGGGGTTGAGCGGCGTGCGCAACTCATACGAGATATTGGCGATAAATTCGCTCTTGAGGCGGGTGGCGGTTTCGAGCGCTTCGTTGCGCTCACGCAACGCCCGCTCGACCCGTGCGGTGTCGGTTACGTCAAGGTAGGTCAGCAGCACATTGCCGTCCGGCAGCGGTACGATCGCCTCCTGCAGCATCGAACCGTCTTTGCGGTAGAGCGGACCGCTCGACAGAGCAGGGCTGGTAACTTTTGCGATGGTCCTTTCCTTCATCGCCGTCCAATCGCCGCCTTCGTCGAGCAGGGTGCGCGTCTTCTCGACGATCTCGCCGATATGCGGCTCGCCGGCGACGTCTTCGTCCGACAAGCCCCAGAGCGCCAGATACGCGGGATTGTGAAGCTTCAACCGGCCGTCGCTGCCATAGACGGCGATGCCTTCGAACAAGTGGTCGAGGGTCGCGCGGCGCACTTGGGTCAACGTGTTGCAGGAGCGTTCTAGCGCCAGACGGTCTGTGACATCTTCATAAACGAAAGTGAGCCCGCCGAAGGGGTGCTGCGAAACGGACATCAGCAAAGCGCGGCCGTCCGGCAGGTGCATCATCTCCTGCTGCGGCTCGATCAGCGAGGTGAACATCGAGAGGCGCTCGGATTTGAACGCCCGGAAATCGACCACTTCAGGGAGACCGCGACGCTCGCGAAGCTCTTCGAGGACCTCCTCGAAGGAGGGCTCTGCGGCAAGCCAATGTTCGGCAAGACCCCACATCGAGGCGAACGCGCTGTTGCAAAATTTGAGCCGTCTGTCGGGACCGTAAATCGCGACGGAGGCGCGGATACCTTCGAGAACCTGGGCGTGTGCATTGATGTGACGCCACAGCTCGGCCTCGGCGGCCTCCTGATCCGTGCGATCGAGGGCAAAACCGATCTTGCCGCCGGCCTCGTTGTCGATCTCGCTGATCTCGATCAGCCGGCGAGAACCGCCAATGACGACATGCCGCCGTCCGCCGGGTCGGGCGCCGATGGCCAGCTCCCGGCCTTCCGCGACGGTTCTTGCGCGAGTCGTCTCGATTGCGTCCGCATAGGCTCGGTTGCAGTCGACCAGAGCGAGATCGGGGCCGCGCCGCCAGACCGGCACTGGAATGGCATCGAGCATTTGGCGCAGGCCGGCGGTCTCCTGGCGGGCCTCTTCGACCGCCGCCGCGGCAGACGCGTCGATGACCCACAGCACAGTCTCACCCGTGGCGGTCCACCGGCCCTCGATCCTGTAGGCCCCGCCGCCACAGGCCGCGACGGTTAGCGAAAATGCCGTTCCGGCCTGCTGGAGCGCTACCCGCGCTGCCTCGAGTTTCTCCGCATCGTTGGGCAATAGCCCGGCGAGGAACGCGCTGTAAGAGGCCGTTTGACCGGCGTCGCCGTCATGTTGGTCACCGGCAGACCAGCAATACGACTTCAGTGGGACCGTATCGAGCACGGCACCGGTGGCGAGCGCCTTGCAAAGCCGCTTGCGGGTGCGCAGCAACAGCCCACCGAATGTCAGCGCGATGATCAGGCACAATGCCCCGGATAACTCGATCACGAACACTCGCCTTTCCGTCAACCGACCAGGTATCAAAAATCGACCATGATCCCGTATGGCTGATCATAAGGCGTTCTTTACCGCATAATAAGAGTGTTTGTCTGTATAAAGATCGTTAAAGTTGTTGTCCTCTCAGTAGCGGTAGTGTTCGGGTTTGAACGGCCCGGAGCGGGGTAGGCCGAGATACCCCGCTTGGGCAGGGCTGAGCGTGGTCAGCTTGACGCCGAGTTTATCGAGGTGGAGGGCGGCGACTTTTTCGTCGAGATGCTTCGGCAGCACGTAGACCTTGTTCTCGTACTTCCCGTGATTGGTCCACAGCTCGATCTGCGCGAGCACCTGGTTGGTGAACGAGGCGCTCATCACAAAGCTCGGGTGACCGGTGGCGCAGCCGAGATTGACCAGCCGTCCCTTGGCGAGCACGATCAACCGTTTGCCGTCGGGGAAGATGACTTCGTCGACCTGTGGCTTGACCTCCTCCCAAGGGTAGTTGCGCAGCGAGTCGATCTGAATTTCGCTGTCGAAATGGCCGATGTTGCAGACAATGGCGCGATCCTTCATCTGCCGCATGTGGTCGATCGTGACGACGTCGATGTTCCCCGTGGCCGTGACGAAGATATCGCCGGCTGACGCCGCTTCGTCCATCGTCGTCACCTGGTAGCCCTCCATCGCCGCTTGCAATGCGCAGATCGGGTCGATCTCGGTCACCATCACCCGCGCGCCTTGGCTGCGCAGACTCGCGGCAGAGCCCTTTCCGACATTGCCAAAGCCGCACACCACCGCGAGCTTGCCGGCGAGCATGACGTCGGTCGCGCGCTTGATCCCGTCGACGAGGCTCTCGCGACAGCCGTAGAGGTTGTCGAACTTCGACTTTGTCACGCTGTCGTTGACGTTGAACGCGGGCGCCTTCAAGGAGCCGTCCCGCACCATCTCATAGAGGCGGTTGACGCCGGTGGTGGTCTCCTCGGAGATCCCGCGGATTTCCGCCAGCAGGTCAGGATGCTTGTCGTGGAGGATCTTGGTCGCGTCCCCGCCATCGTCGAGGACCATGTTGGGGGTCCAACCCTGCGGGCCGCGCAAGGTCTGCTCGATGCACCACTCGTATTCCTCCTCGGTCTCGCCTTTCCAAGCGAAGACCGGGATGCCGCGTGCAGCGATTGCGGATGCCGCATGGTCTTGCGTCGAGAAAATGTTGCACGAGCTCCAGCGCACCGTCGCCCCGAGCTCGACCAAGGTCTCGATCAGCACCGCCGTCTGGATCGTCATATGAAGGCAGCCGACGATACGCGCGCCTTTGAGCGGTTTCGCCGCGCCGAATTCCTCCCGCAACGCCATCAACCCCGGCATCTCGGTCTCGGCAATCGCAATCTCGCGCCGACCCCATTCGGCAAGCGAAATGTCGGCGACCTTGTAGTCGTTGAAGGCGGGCATTCTTAATCTCCTGAGGAGGGGTCCGAGGCGGCGCTTTGAAGCCGCGCTTAGGCAATGACAGAAAGATATACAGATATCTTTATATCGTCAATCCGCTGCGTCTTTTCGAACTTGCGGCTGTGGAACCCGAAGCAATGGCGTTGAAATCTTCAGAGAACCATCGGCCCGAGAGGTCGAACCCAGGTCTCTCAGATGACCGGGGACCCGTCCCTCGGAGTTTGGGGATACCTTGCGCCTCCATTTAGCCACCCGTGCTGCCGCTGAGCCGGCCCGCTCACGGAGCGCTTACCAAGCACAAGCTCGACCTCCGGTTCTGGCGCGAGGAGAACGAAACCGCGTTCGAGGTAACCAACGGCGATCCCAAGCTGGTCAAGCACTGCGATATCGCCTCCAAAGTCGCGCAGCTGAGAACCGCCTCCGATCCGCTCTAGCCCAGATGTTCGCTCAGAGCCCTCAGCGCGACTGGACATTGTTAGCGGAGCGTGCCATTCTGTGAAGAACAAATTAGGAACACCTCTCACGCCTGGCGAGTCACGGGGGAGACCACCTATGGCGGAAAAAACCAGCATCGAATGGACCGACACGACCTGGAACCCGGTCACCGGCTGCACCAAGTTCAGCCCAGGATGCGACAACTGCTATGCCGCGCGCTTCTCGGAACGCTTTCGCGGCGTGCCCGGACATCCGTTCGAAAACGGCTTCGACCTCACCCTCCGGCCGGAGCGGCTGTTACAGCCGCTTGTCTGGAAAAGGCCGCGAATGATTTTTGTCAACTCGATGAGCGACCTTTTTCATAAGGCTGTCCCTAAGGATCACGTCGCCCAGGTCTTCAACACCATGGAGCGCGCGGACTGGCACATTTACCAAGTGTTGACCAAGCGCAGCCCGCTTTTGCAGAAGTTTACCAATGAGCGCTACAGAACGCGGCCGGCACCGTCACATATCTGGTTCGGCGTCTCGGTCGAAAACGCGCAGGCGACCTCCCGCATTGCTCACCTGCAGAAAGCCAAAGCGGCCGTCCGTTTTATCTCAGTGGAACCCTTGATCGGTCCCGTCGGCAAACTCGATCTGGATGGCATCGATTGGGTGATTGTCGGAGGCGAAAGTGGCCCGCGCGCGCGGCCGATGGAGACCCGTTGGGCCCTCGATGTCCGCAACCAATGCCTGAACGCCAATGTGGCGTTCTTCTTCAAGCAATGGGGCGGCCGCTCGCCGAAATCTGGCGGCCGGCTGCTCGAAGGCGAGGAATGGAACGAATTTCCAGTTGAATTGCCATGGTTGAAGACAAAGCACGGATTGGACTCACTGGATAGGCGGATGCCGCGCTAGTGAATTTGCTATGGCATCTGCAGCGCCTCTAATTCAAGGAGATGATGGCTTACCCGCCGAAGAGGTTGGCGCGTGGGCCATCGAGAAGCACAATTATCTAGGGCGCTACTTCAATATTTCCCGGGGCGCCCGACAAAAGTTTTTGGGGCCACGAAAAGCTGGAGCGACCTTTATCGATCTGTTTTGTGGGACGGGGCGTGCTCGCATTCGTGAAACACGCCGATGGATCGACGGCAGCGCAATCGCTGCCTCGAAAATTGCGACCGCCGTCAGAGCCACTGTCATCACGCTCAGGAAGCCGGCCATCTGGCCGAAGCGCTCGACAAAGAGCCCGATATCGAGGTGCTGAGCGAAGCCCCGACCCCGGAAACAGTGCCGACGACACCTTGGGCCAAGTTAAACCCGCCGGTCCCATTCGTGAGGTCGGCGATGACCAGCGCCGTCAGCACGCCGAGCGAGGCGCCGGTCAGGCCGTCCAGCACCTGGATGACGACGAGCACGGCCGGGTCTTCGGTCAATGCAAAAAACCCGACGCGGATCGGGACGACGGCAAGTCCGATGAGGAGAAGCGGGCGGCGCCCCCAGGTGTCGGCGGTCCGTCCTGCCCACGGCGCCAGCAGCACTACGATGATCTGCGGCGGTACGATCAGCCCCGAGACGGTGAGCGAGGACCAACGGCGTTCGACATGCACCAAGGTTTCGCTGATCAGCGGCAAAATCGAGGCGTTCGCGACTTGGAACAGAAAAAGACAAACGGCAAAAGTGACGAGGCGGCCGTCTTTGAGGAGATCGGCGCGGCTCGCCCTCGGCGGCCCGGTGCCATGGTGGTCGCGAACACCGCAGGACCGGCTGTAATGGATGTCGGCAGGGCGTATCCTGACGAGCGCCAAAAGCACCAGGAAGCCCAATGCGGCGGCCACCAGCAGGATATCTCGGGTCGGCAGAAGGTAGCCGATAACGCCCATGATCCCGGCCGCGGTTAAGCCCGGCGATCGACGCAAAGCGCTGGTTGTGGCCGAGCCGTTCGGCGAGCGCCTCGCGACCGACGAGCTCGAGGCTGATCGCGGCGATCCCCGGCCCGAGGAGGCTTCCGGCCGTGCCTAGGATCATCGCCGCCGCGAAGACAGCCGGAAAATCCGGCAGCAGCCGGTAGACCAAGATCACCAGGATGACTGCGGCCGTTTCCGTTGCGACAACCGCCCGCTTTGCCTTGACGGCGTCGATGAGCTCGCCGCCGGGAACCTGGGTTAATAAGCCAGCCAGTCCGCTTGCCGTCCAGCACAAAGCCGATGCTTTCCGGCGCCCAGCCGCGGCCCGCCAAATAGATCGTGGCAAACGGCCCAAAGCCCGTCAGCAAGGCCGCTAGAAAGAAGTTCAGCCAATCGAGCGTCTGCAGGCTCTCGGTGGGCGGCAGAGCGGCTCGAGGCTTGAGCGATCTGATGAGCATTGCCTCACGGAGGTCCAAGTTTCGCGATAGAGTAGTCCTGTGATTTTTTAACGCATTTTAGACAAGGCAAGAGATGTGTCTGCTTCTGGCTTTCTTGCGGCAGCTGGACATGCTGCGGCGAAGCATTGTCGGCAATTCCCGCAATTCCCGGTTCGGCCGATTTAATTCCCGGTTCGGCCGACAAAAATTCCCGATTGGCCTGCTACGGGAATTTGCTCGCAAGGGATTGATTTGGCTCGCGATTCTTGGGCGAAAACAGTACCCGGGGCGAACAATCGGAAAAAATTCCCGTCTTGACGGGAATTACCGGGAAATGGTCGTCACGCTTGCCGTCCCAGGCCCGGCTTTCAATTGGTCCACGCGACCGCGTTGAAGTCTTCGAGGAGAGCGGCGATGCGGCCGGTGTCGGACTGGTCCATGATCGCGCGGGCGCGGCGGGTGGCGGCGACCATGTCGAGGCCGCGGATGCGCTGCTTGACCCGCGGGATGTTGCGCGGCGCCATCGACAGGTTGCGCAGGCCGAGGCCGAGCAGGAGGGCGGAAAAGCGCGGCTCGCCCGCCATTTCGCCGCAAACGCTGACCGGCATGCCGCGGCGCAGCGCCGCCTCGATCGTGAACTGGATCAGCCGCAGCACCGCCGGATGGAGCGGGTTGTAGAGATGCGCCACCTGCTCGTCGCTGCGGTCGATCGCCAACGTGTATTGGATCAGATCATTGGTGCCGATCGCGAAGAAATCGGCCTCTGTCGCGAGCGAGTCGGCGGCGAGCGCCGCCCCGGGCACCTCGATCATCGCGCCTAATGGCGGGAGCGCCTTGGGGAGCCGCACCCCGCGCCTTCTGAGGCGCCGCGCGACCTGCTCGAGCGCTTCACGGACCCGGCGGATCTCGCCCGCATTCGAGATCATCGGCAGGAGAATGCGCAGCGGCCCGTCGCTTGCGGCTCGCAGCATCGCCGCGAGCTGCGGGTCCAACAGCCGGCGGTCCTGCAGCGACAAGCGGATCGCCCGCAAGCCGAGAGCCGGGTTGGCCGGCTCCACGCGGTGCTCGGAAAGCGAGCGGGCGATCTTGTCGCCACCGAGATCGAAGGTGCGTACGGTGACCGGCTTTCCGTCCATGCCGCGCACCAGCGCCGAGAACACCGCATATTGCTCCTCTTCGCCCGGGAGGTCGTCACGGTTCATATAGAGAAACTCGGAGCGCACAAGGCCTAAACCCATGGCTCCGTTGGCGAGCGCCTGCTCGAGCTCGATGGGCAGCTCGAGATTGGCCTCGAGGATGATCTCGACCTCGTCGCGGGTCACCGCAGGAAGCTTGCGCAGACGCGCCAAACCGCGACGTTCGCGCGCCAGAGCGTCGCGGCGCGCTTCATATTCGAGGACCGTCTCCGGCGAAGGACGGATGATAACGCACCCTTCGGTCCCATCGATCACCACCGTGTCGCCCGGCTGCGCATGCTCGAGCAGGCCTGGCACAGCGAGAACCGCGGGCAAGCCGAGCGCGCGTGCGACGATCGCGGTATGGCTTTCGGCACCGCCCGAGACGGCGGCGAACCCGCCGACGCGCAGCGGGTCCATCAAAGCCGTATCGGCCGGGCTCAGTTCCTCGGCGAGGATGACGGCGCCGGCTGGCAACCCCGAATACGCGACATAGGGCTTCTTGATCAGGTTGCGGATGAGCCGCGCACCGACTACGCGGACATCCTCGATCCGCGCTGCTAGGTACGGATCGCGCATCGCCGCGAAACTTTCGGCAATTTCGTGAATCTCGACTTGGACGGCGCGTTCGGCATTGATCCGTGCCCGCGCGATCCGTTCACCGACGCCGCGGACCAGGCGCGAGTTCGACAGCATCGCGGTGTGTGCATCGAGCAAATATCCGAGTTCCTCGGCGGCCGATTCGGGCAAGCCCGAGGTTTTCGCCTTCAGCTTGTGCAGCTGTTTCAGCGAGACGGCGACCGCCTCGGCGAAGCGCACCCGCTCGCCTTCGACCTCGCTCTCGGGTATCTGGCTTTCGGCGACTGGAAGATCGCCATCTTCGACGATATGGGCGGGTCCGATCGCGATGCCCGGCGAGACCGCGAGACCCGACAATCTGTGCTCGGCGCTCTTGCCCTCCGATGCGATGTTGGTGGCTTCTTCAATCCTCATCGAATTTGCATTCGACCAGCTCGGCGAGAGCCGCGACCGCCGCCTCGGCTTCACGACCCGTGGCGCTGAGCTCGATGACCGCCCCCGGCGCGGCCGCCAGCATCATCAATCCCATGATCGAGCGGCCAGAGACTTCGGTGCCATTCTTGCGCACCCAGATCTCCGCATCGAAGCGTCCCGCGGTCTTGACAAATCGCGCTGCAGCGCGGGCGTGAAGCCCCTTCTGGTTGCAGATCGTCGCGCTGCGACAAGCAAAACCGGGCGGCGGCTCCGGCTCACCGACGGGTCTATCATCCATCGGGTTCAGCGTTCATCGGCGCGCATCGGTGAGCAGCTGAGAGGCGACGTTGATGTACTTCCGGCCCGCTTCCTGCGCCCCGAGCACGGTTCGTTCGAGGCTCTCGTTCTGCCGCAGGCTAGCAAGCTTGATCAGCATCGGCAGGTTGACGCCTGCGATAACCTCTATCTTGGCCCGGTCCATGACCGAAATTGCGAGGTTTGACGGTGTGCCGCCGAACATGTCGGTCAGCAATACGGCGCCGTCGCCTGTGTCGACTGCGGTAATAGAGCGCAGGATCTCCTGGCGCCGCTCTTCCATGTCGTCATCGGGACCGATGCAGATGGCGGCAATTTGCGTTTGCGCGCCGACGACGTGCTCCAGCGCGGCGACGAACTCCGCCGCGAGCCGCCCATGGGTCACCAAAACCATGCCGATCATTGGGTTCCTCTGCTGGGACGACCCGCTGCCCTTAACCCGCAACGACCCGCGCCCCCGCCGGGATCGGCGCGGGAGAGCTGGATATTGCGAGATCGCGATGCGACAACTCGACGCGCGAGCCGGCGGAGCGCAATTCTGCAGCCAGCCGTTCGGCGACATAAACGGAGCGATGCCGGCCGCCGGTGCAGCCGACGCCGATTGTCAGATAGCTCCTGCCTTCCTTCTCGTAGCACGGCAAGAGCGGCAGCAACAGCCGCCATAGTCCCGAGAAAAAGGTCAGAAAACCTGGGTCTTGTTCAAAATGAGCGGCGACTTCGGGGTCACGCCCGGTCAGCGGCCGTAGCTCGGGAACATGATGCGGGTTGTCGAGAAAGCGCACGTCGAAGATCAAATCGGCATCTCGCGGTAGCCCATGACGATACGCGAAAGAAGTGATGAAAATGCGAAGACCAACAATCTCCTGAGCGAAATGGCCAGCGAGCAAGCGTTTCAGTGCAGCGGGAGTCAAGTGTGAGGTGTCGATCAGGAGATCCGCGCGATCACGCAGGGCGGAAACCACTCGACGTTCGAGCCGGATTCCGTCCATGACAGGCCGGTCGCCGGCGAGAGGATGGGGCCGACGCGTTTCCGTATAACGCCGTTCGAGCTGTTCGTCATCACAGTCGATAAAAATCACTCCTAGCTCGCGAGTGGTCCGGCCGACGGCATCGTCGAGGGTTTCGAGCATGCTTTCGATGGCGAAACCCCGTGTCCGCAAATCGGCACCGACTACGATTGCCGGCGCATCTGCCGCGGCGCTTTCGATCAGGGCCGGCACAAGAGAAAGCGGCAGATTATCGAAGGCCTCATAGCCCATATCTTCAAGCGTCTTCAATGCTGTCGATCGCCCTGCTCGCGACATTCCGGTAACCAGGAGCACGCGGCCGCGCCCGCTAGCACTAGCCGCTTCCGAGTGCCTTTGGCGACTTTCGGTCAGCATGACCCGGATATAGCGGGTAACGGGGACACCGGAAACTCGCGCGCCGCGAGACGAACCTTCGCTACGGCCGAAGCCTCGAAAGCCGCAAGGGCGATGACCGGGATGCCGAGCCCGAGTACATCCTCGAAGCGGGTTTGGGGAAGGCGCTCCACCTCGGCGGGCGCCACGAGATCGACAAGCAGCGCGAGAGGGGCTTCGGCGACAGCACCAACGCGCACAATCCCGATCCCACGGACCTCCAACAGGCCGACAATAGAGGCCGGCGCGCGTACCAGGATATGCTCTCGCACGCGCCGCAGCTCGGCTTGATCATCGGCGACCAGGCGAGCCCCGTCATCGATCAAGCGCAGCGCGAGGTCCGATTTTCCTGCGCCCGGCCGGCCGCGGAGTAGAACAGCATTCCCCTCGATCGCGATCGCCGTGGCATGAACCAGGATCGGGTTGGTCACAGCTCTGCCAGCAGCCTAATACAAAAGCGAGCGCCGATGATGGTGCCTCTCGCATCCTTGCGGTTCTCGGCCCAGATCATGCCGCGATGCGCCTCGACGATCTGTTTCGAAATCGAAAGCCCAAGTCCGGAATGCGTGCCGAACTTCTCACCGAGCGGGCGCTCCGTATAGAAGCGGTCGAAGATTGCCGTCAACTTTTCATCGGGAATGCCAGGCCCCTCGTCGTCCACTGTGACGAGCACCGCCCTGCCGTCATACCGCGCTGTCAGGCGAATTTCGCCAAGCGGCGGGCTGAAAGACACCGCGTTACCAATGACATTTCGGAAAACTTGGGACAACCGTGTTTCGATCCCTGGCACAATCAGCTCACGATCATTATTGTTGACCGCGAGCGCAAGTCGCGGTGCGTCAGATGTCCGGGTCGCTTCGTCGACATCGACGAGCGCCTGGAGCATCGCTGCGATATCGACCGGGGCCGATTCGAGGCGGCCGAGTTCGGCATCGAGGCGAGACGCGTCGGAGATGTCGGTGATCAGACGGTCAAGCCGCTCGACGTCATCGAGGATGATCGCCATCAGCCGCCGCTGATTTGCGGGATCTTCGATCCGGGTGGCGGTCTCCACCGCGCTGCGCAACGAGCTCAACGGGTTCTTGATCTCGTGCGCGACATCGGCGGCAAATCTTTCGATGGCGCTCATTCGTTGCCACAGCGCGTCGGTCATTTCGCGCAGCGAGCCGGAGAGATCGCCAATCTCGTCGCCTCGTCTGGTGAAATCCGGTATCTCGACCCGTGCCCGACGGCTCTGAGCGCGCTCCGCCGCGGCAGCGAGCCGCCGAATGGGACGCGCGATCGTGCCGGCGAGGTAGAACGATAGTGCCACCGTCACTAAGAGAGCGACGCCAAAGATACGCAGCAGCTCAAGGCGCACGGTCCGCAACTCCTCCTCGATCTCGCCGTTCCCGGTCGACAACATGACCGCTCCGAGGACTTGCTTGTACCGTTGTATCGGGATCGCGACGCTGAGGACGAGGCCACCGCTCGCCGGGTCGCTCCTGATCGCCGACCCGGCCTCGCCGCGTAATGCGCGCATCACCTCGGGATAATCCTCGGCTCGCGGCGAGACGTTCTCTTGGTACACCGGGTAGCGCGTGCGGCGCGGGAGCATATTGACGATCCAGTCGTAGATCAGATCGGCAATATGAAGAATCTTGCCGTGGCGCTCGGATTCTTCCAATTCGAACACTTGAACGGAATCGCCAGGGCCGCGCAGGATTCGACTGTCCGCGATGATGTCGTCCTTGACGTCAAACAGCCGCGCGCGGGTTCGTGTCGGTGCTACCAGGCGACGCATCATCTGGCGGGCGAGTTCGGGAAGCAGTATTTCGCCCTCATCGACCGACTCGAGGACGGCGCCTTCGCCGAGCGCGGCGGCAAAGACTTCGCCCTGGGTCTTCAATGCCTCGATTTGCTGCCCGATCAAGCTCGCCTGATATTTTCCGAGGTAAAGGAACCCGCCCCCAAGGAGGGCCAGCGCGAGCACGTTGACGGCGAGGATCCGACGGGTAAGCGGCGAGACGGGCCAGCGTTTCCCGTTGGATCTCGGCCGAAAATCGACACTCGGGCTCGGAGTGCGCGAGGCTCTTTCGACCGATCGGGATGGCGGCGGAGAGGTCTGATCTAATACCGTCGCCGAAGGTGACACGGACGTGGCGGCGGCCTCAGCGGTCGCGATATCGATATCCGACGCCATAGAGGGTTTCGATCTGGGCGAAATCCACATCCATCGCCTTGAACTTTTTGCGCAAGCGCTTGATGTGGCTGTCGATCGTACGATCATCGACATATATATGCTCGCCATATGCCGCGTCCATCAGCTGGTCGCGGTTCTTGACGTGACCCGGACGGTGGGCGAGCGATTTGAGGATCAAGAACTCGGTCACCGTGAGCTCGACCGGCCCGCCTTTCCAAGTGCACAGATGCCGGGCCGGGTCGAGGATCAGATGGCCGCGCACAATGACCGGCTCGCCTTGCGGATCATCGCGCTCGCGGGCAAGCTCGCCGCGGCGGATCAGCGCTCGAATGCGCTCGATCAAGAGCCGCTGCGAAAACGGTTTCTTGATGTAGTCGTCGGCACCCATGCGCAAACCGAGCAGCTCGTCGACCTCATCGTCCTTTGACGTCAGGAAGATCACCGGAATTGCACTTTGCCGACGTAGCTGGCCAAGGAGCTCCATGCCATCCATGCGCGGCATCTTGATGTCGAGGACAGCGAGATCGACCGGCTGTGCGCTCAGTCCTTTGAGAGCTTCCGCTCCGTCGCTAAAGCAGCGCACCGAGAAACCCTCCGACTCCAGCGCCATCGAAACCGAGGTCAGGATATTCCGATCATCGTCAACGAGAGCAATCGTATTCGGCATGTTGGTCCCCCTAGGTCGTCCCGCATATCGGACGCTCGCGGCGGCAGTTCCCTGTTACGAACGAATATGGGCTGACCTCGGCAAAAGCAAAGCTGATATGTCTTATTTTAGATATGGGACCAGATCTTTATCCCCCGCAATATAGAGCGGGAGACGAAGGAGGACACCATCGATCATTTTTGACCGGCAACCCAATTGAGGGCCCTTGACGCGGCCGCGCCGACGCGGCTCACTCGATCGGTGAGCAAGGGTAGCCCAGAAGGCAATCCGGCCGCTTTTAGCCGTCGCCTGTTGCGCGCAGGCGAGCGCGCGGCGTTGGCCACGAACCTGCAAGGCGCCCCGTACGCGTCGCTCGTTCTGTTCGCCGCCGATCTCGATGCAAGCCCGCTCCTGCTGCTCTCCGATCTCGCTCAGCATAGCCGCAATATTGCCTTCGATCCGCGGATATCCTTGCTTCTCGACGCCACCGAGGGTTACCCCGACCCGCTGACCGGGCCGCGCCTCACCTTGATTGGGTGGGCTGAAGCGATCGATGACCCGCGTCGCCTCGCGCGGTTCACCGCCCATCATCCGACCAGCTCTATCTACTCCGGTTTTGGCGACTTCCGTCTCTACCGCGTTGCCCTCGAACGTGCCCACCTCGTTGCCGGTTTTGGACAAATTCGGTGGATCGAAGGCCGCGACGTGGTGCTCGACAGCGACACCAGCGCGCTTGCGGCGGCGGAGCAGAGTATTCTCAAGGATATGAATGAAGATCATGCGGACGCCATCGCGAATTACGCCCGGCATTTGCTCGCCCGCCCGACGATCGGTTGGAGGATGACAGGCATCGATCCGGAAGGCATCGATTTGCGGTGCCAAACTGAATCCGCCCGGCTCGAGTTCGCCGCGCCAGTTCTCAGTGCAGAGGCAGCGCGAGCCGCGCTCGTCCAACTCGCCGACGACGCGCGCAAATAACGCACCCGTTGAGGTGACTCCGACACGGTCGCCCATGTATGATAGCATAGCGCCGTCTGAGGAGGAGGAACCGATCGATGAAGAGGACGATCCGATGACCGGTATAAAGCCTCGGTTCAGCTTGGAGCGGCAAGGCCTGCGTCACCTCGGGACGGTGCACTGGAACCAATCCGCGCCGGTGCTTTATGAGCATGCGGTCTGCCGCGGCGAGGGGGAATTGGCATATGGCGGGAGCTTTTCGGTTTCGACCGGAACCTTTACCGGCCGCACGCCGCGCGACAAGTACATCGTCGAAGAACCGGGCACCAAGGACACGGTGTGGTGGGGCAAGATCAACCAGCCGATCTCCCCCGAGCAATTCGCCAGCTTGCACGAGCGTATGCTCGCCTACCTCCAGGGTCACGAGCTCTTCGTTCAGGACCTTTATGCCGGCGCTGATCCGACATACCGGCTGCCTGTGCGCGTCGTGACCGACAGCGCCTGGCACAGCCTCTTCGCGCGCAACATGTTCATTCGTCCGCCGGTTCACGAGCTCGAATCTTTCGAGCCGGCGTTCACGATACTGCACGCCCCCAAATTCCTCGCGATCCCCGAACGCGACAGGATCAATTCCGAGGTTTTCATCTTTGTTAATTTCGCCGACCGGCTGGTGTTGATCGGCGGCACGGCCTATGCCGGCGAAATCAAGAAGTCGGTTTTCGGGTATCTCAATTTCGTATTGCCGGCACGGGGCGTGCTCCCAATGCACGCTTCTGCCAATGTCGGTCCGAAAGGCGACTGCGCAATCTTCTTCGGGCTTTCGGGGACCGGCAAAACCACCCTATCGGCGGACGCCTCCCGCACCCTGATCGGCGACGACGAGCATGGCTGGGGCCCCAAGGGCGTGTTCAATTTCGAGGGCGGTTGCTATGCCAAGGTCATCAACTTGTCGCCAGTCAACGAGCCCGAGATCTACGCGACGATCACCCGTTTCGGGACGGTGCTCGAAAATGTGATCCTCGACCCGGAAACGCGGATGCCCGATGTCGACGATCAGAGCCTGACCGAAAACACGCGGGCCTGTTATCCGATCGACTTTATTCCAAATGCCGACGTGGACGGGCTCGCACCGCATCCGAGCAATGTCGTGATGCTGACCTGCGACGCGTTCGGCGTTATGCCGCCGATCGCCAAGCTGACGCCCGAGCAGGCGATGTACCATTTTCTGTCGGGTTACACCGCCCGGGTCGCGGGCACCGAAAAAGGGCTCAGCAACGCGCCCGAAGCGACGTTTTCGACCTGCTTCGGCGCACCGTTCATGCCCCGCCACCCGGCGGTCTATGCCAAAATGTTGGGAGCGCTCATCCGAGAGCACGGCGCCCAATGCTGGCTCGTCAACACCGGCTGGTCGGGCGGCACCTATGGGGCCGGGCGGCGGATGCCGATCGCGCACACCCGTGCCCTGCTGCGCGCCGCGCTCGACGGCCGCCTCGCCCCTGCCCCTGTCCGCCAGGATGCCAATTTCGGCCTCTTCGTACCGGAAACCTGCCCCGAAGTGCCGAACGAGGTGCTCGACCCGCGCGGCACTTGGTCCGACAAGAAGGCCTATGACGAGATCGCGCGCGAGCTGACCCGCCGCTTCGAGGCGAATTTCCGAGAGTACGAGCCCTTCGTCGGCAGCGAGGTCAAGGAAGTCGCGATCCGCGCCGCTGCTTAGCAAGTCGCCGGAACGCCGCGTTTGTCGTACGTCCCGGCTGTTGCCGGGACCGGTCAGTGGCGCATGAAGTAGACGCGATAGAGCTGGTCGCGGAAGCTTTGACTGGTGGCGAGCGCGGCTTGAAAGTCATTCTTGCCGAGCACATAGGTGTCGACCTCACCGACAGCGACGACCGTTGCATTGCGCGGTTCGCCGCTGATCAGCGCGACCTCGCCGAAGAAATCGCCCGGCCCCGGCCGGGCCACCTCGTGATCGGCACGGATCACCTCGACCTGGCCTTCGGAAATCAAGAAGAATTCCTCGCCGGTCTCGCCCTCCCGGATGATGGTTTCACCGGCAGCATAATGGCGTTTCGTCATCTTTTCGGCGACGTCGGTGAGCTGCCTCGGGGTCAGGGTCTTGAACAGCTCGATCGGCCGAAGGAACTCGCAAATCCGCAGCGCATCGTGCAGGACCACGTCCGACATGATCCTCCCGTCGACCATGTGGACCAAGCGGTCGGCAGAATCGATGATCCGATGATCGTGGGTTACCATCATCACCGCAGAGCCATGTTCGACGGTCTGTTGCTTGAGGAGGCCGATGACGTTCATCGTCGACTCCTTGTCGAGCGCGGCGGTCGGCTCGTCGGCGAGCACCAGCCTTGGATGGTTGACGAGGGCCCGGCCGATTGCGACCCTCTGGCGTTCGCCGCCCGAGAGGTGTCTTGGCTTGTAATCGATCCGATGGCCGAGCCCGAGGCGCTCCAGAATCCCGTAGCCGAGCTTGCGCATCTCAGCAGGTGGTGTGTCGCCGAGCTGAGCGGCCATCTTGACGTTCTCGTAGGCGGACAATGCGTCGAACAGATTATGCATCTGGAAAATGAAACCGATGTCGCGCCGCACTTCGACCAATTCGCCGCCCGCGAGCCGCGACAAATCGCGGCCGAGCACCTCAATCCTTCCCTCCTGGAGGGAACGCAACGCCCCGACCAGGGTCAAGAGAGTGGTCTTGCCAGCCCCCGAAGGACCGGTCATCACGACGAGCTGTCCCGCCGGGATCTCGATCCGGTTGTCGAATAGGACCTGATTCCGCGCCTGGCCCTCACCGTAATAGTGGTTCAGGCCTTCGACGGCGACGACCGGCCGGGATGTAGCGACATTCGCAGATGCGGGCGGTTCGGTCCGTTCGGCGATCATCGCGGCGCACATCAGAACACCTCCGCGGGGTCGGCCTTGATTACTCGCCGGACGGCGAGCACGGCCGAGATCAGGCACATCCCCAGGGTCAAACCAAGGCTCAGGAGCGTCACGTTCACACTCATACGCAACGGCAACAGCGCGAGCCGGGCAATCACATGATAGAGCACGATGCTAACCAGCCATGCGGGGATCCACCCCGCCAGGGCGTTGAACCCCGCCTGCTCGAGGACGACCCTTAGCAGATATCCGGTACGATATCCCATGGCCTTTAATGTTGCATATTGCGGCAGCTGGTCTGAAAGGTCGGTGTAGGTGACCTGATAGGAAATCAGCATCCCAACGACGAACCCGACAATCGTTCCCATCGCAAAGATGGGTCCAGCTGACGACACTTTCGCCTGAAATTTGCGCTCAAACTCGACCAACTCGGATTTGGTGAAAACCGCGATCGTGTCCGGCAATGCCTTGCTCAGCGCCTGCTTGATGGCCGCCGCATCCTCGCCGGAACCGATCTTAATTACTCCCAGATCGACCTCGGACGAGCTTCCGGCGGGGCCGGGGAACAGGCTCGCAAACGTGCGGTCACTCATTATGACCGTGCCATCGCTCTGGAAGTCGGGACCCAGAGCAAAGCTGCCGACGACTGTGACTTTTGTGCCATTCAGCTCGGCTTCCGCCGGATCGCGGTCCATCCCAAGAAAACGTCGGGCCCTGCGATCGATAAGTATGGTATTCGCTTCTTTAAGCCTCGCCCGGTTCGCGTTAACCTCGGCGAACGAGAAGACAGGTTCATCCGGATCGAAGGCGAAGGCGCGAACGAGGAAAATCTTACCGTCGAACGGGTTCTTCCAGAAAAAATCGTACCAGTCGGCATACACCCGCCGCGCGCTTGCGACACCCGGCACCTTTCCTGCCGCATCAAGGTCGGTCCGAGGAAAGGGGTCTCTGGTGGCAAACTGGTATTTGTGAATACTCTGAATGAGGATATCGCCGTCGAACCCGCGAATGACCTCCAGCGAACTGTCGAAAAAGGCCTGTTCGAAGCCGAGCTGCATCAGCATCAGTAAGACCGCGAACCCGATGCCACTGGCCGAGCGCAGGAGCCGCGGCTTGTTTGCGAGGAGGTTGCGCCAGGCGAGCGGAACGGAGCCGGGTTGAAATCCAGTTTGATGCCGCCGGAGCGGAGGGGGAGCGATTGACAGAGGCCAGCCCCGTCAGAACACATCGGCGGGGGCGGCCCGCCGTAAGCTGCCGACCGAGAGCAGCGCCGACGCCAATGCCATGACGAGAGCGGCACCAAACACGAGAAAAACCCGCGTCGGGCTCATCGTCACCGGCAATAATGTCTGGTCTCGGATGATCGAGTAGAGACCCAAGGCTGCAGCCAGTGCCGGAACAAAACCCGCGATGACAACCAGCAGTGACATCGCGCTGACTGTTCCGACCAGTGAACGGTCGGGGTACCCGATCGCCTTCAACGTAGCGAATTGAGGTAGCTGCCGGCCGACTTGGGTCGACACGATCTGATAGACAATCATAATCCCGACGATGAAAGAGATCAGCAGTCCTGATCCGAAGATGATCCCAACCGAAGTGCGGGTCGTCCAATACGCGGTTTCGTGAGCCTCCAGCTCTTGGCGGGTGAATATCTGGGTGGCGGGACCGCTCGCCTGACGTAGTTCGTCGGCCGCACGCTTGCGCTCCACCCCCGGTTTCAGCTCGATTGCGCCGAGATTGACCATATCGAGACCGCGGCCCTGAAACAGGCGGACAAAGTTCCTGGCGCTGGCCAAAGCAACCCCAAGGCCCATAAAACCTGTTCCCAGGACGTATTGCCCGCCAATCGTCACATTGCGCACGCCGATTTCGACCACTCGGCCGGTATCAAGCGGTCCGAATATCGGGCGGGTCGCGCTGTCGACGAGGAGCGTGTCTGTCCGCTCGAGCACGCTCAGCTGCCGGTCGATGCTGTCGGGAATGAAGACGTGGTTCGCGGGTTCGAAGCCGATGATAAAGACATCCGGCCAGACACCCCTTTCGCCGCCCTTCCACTTGGCAAACCCGAAATAAACGGGTGCTGCCTGCCTCACATCGGCCGAGGTTCTGATCCGATCGAGCCGGCTGAGCGGAAAAGCTCCCGGCTGGGCCTGGTATTCGTATTGGTCAGAGACCAGCAGCAGGTCGAACCGCATGTTGTCGTAAAGAAGCAAGCCTCCCCGTGGCACAGCATAGAAGAAGCCAAGCTCGACAAAGACGAGCAGGATGGCCATGAAAATCCCGATCAGAGCGAGCGTGGTTCGCTTCTTGTCAGAGGTCAAGATACGCCAGGCGAGTGGAACCTTCACCGTCGGCCAGCTCAGTTCCAGCTGCGACGATTGCGTAGGAGCGCGGGTGCTGTCACAACTCCAATCCTGACTTCCGCACGTATCGCCGTCCGTTGCATGAACGAGCTCTGTCGGACTGTAAGAATGCGCAGATCGCTGGGTCAACCCCCTGGTGTATGATCGTCGTGGTTCCCGGGCCCGACACGGCCGACGCTCGTCCGGGCGAGTCGCAGTTTGATCCGTGGCACCGCGATCGTCGAACTCGACGCGCACCGCGACACAGCACCCAGGCCGGCCATAGTCACCCAAAAGTTGGTTATCGGCCCGCAGCCCATGCTGGTATCAGTCGAGCCCTTCTGCTTCCGCAGACAGAAGTATACGAGAACTTGACGCAGCCGCCGAAGTTCGGGCGCCTCAGGAAAGCGGCCGCGCGTCGTACGCCAGAAAAGCAACGGCGGGTGGCGGATCTTGCGGTTCCGGCCAAACCAACGTTCACGAAGTTGTTAACCGACTTAGCCGAAGGGGAATCGGGCGGCCTGCGCGACCGGCATGGGATCGGCGCCGACACGCTCGCGCCAGGTGCCGTGAGCCGAATGAGGAGTAGGATGATGTCTCGATCTCTATTTGACGGAGCGCGCTCGCGGCATGACGATCGAAGCGCCGGCGGTGCCGCAATGATCGGGCTTGGCTATGCTCGGCACCAGATGTTGATAGCAGGAGACCGCCGATGCAGGTGGAAGGGCTGGAGATCGTTCGTTGTGACGCGGGCTGGCGAAATTACTATTTCCTCAAGCTGACGACGGATGAGGGGATTGTCGGCTGGAGCGAGTTCGATGAAGGGTTTGGTTCACCCGGGGTCAGCGCTGTCGTCGAGCGGCTCGCTGGGCGGGTCATCGGGCAGCCGGTCTTCGATCACGAGCGGATCTACACCGAGCTCTATTGTTTGACCCGGCCGGCTGCTGGGGGTGTCGTCGGCGAAGGGCTCGGCGCTATCGAGAACGCTCTACTCGACGCCAAGGCAAAGGCGCTCGAGGTCCCATGTTACGCGCTGCTCGGCGGCAAGCTACGAGATCGGATCCGGGTCTACTGGTCGCATTGCGCGACGTGGCGCATTAACCATCCGAGCTTCTTCACACCGGCGATCACCAGCCTCGACGGCGTCAAGGCAATCGGCGCTGAAGTTCGGGAAAAGGGGTTTACGGCGCTGAAGACGAACATCTTCCTCTATGAGGACGGCGCACCGCACGCTTGGCGGCCGGGCTTCGGAGTCCCGTTCCTTCCCGACCTCAATGTCGAAAAGAACGTGACTCGCAACCTGCACGCCCATCTCGAGGCTATCCGGGACGGGGCCGGCCCTGATATCGACCTGCTGCTCGATCTCAACTTCAACGCCAAGACCGAGGGTTTTCTCAAGATCCTCAAGGCGATCGCCGATTTCGACATGTTCTGGGTCGAGATTGATAGTTACAGCCCCGAGGCGCTCGGCTATCTCCGCCGCCACAGCCCGCACCCGATCAGCTCGTGCGAAACTCTGCTCGGGCTGCGCGAGTTCCTGCCCTATTTCCGGGAGCAGGCGATGGACGTCGCGATCATCGACGCCGTGTGGAACGGTGTGTGGCAAGCGATGAAGATCGCGGCCATGGCCGATGCCTGCGAGGTCAACATCGCCCCACACAATTTCTACGGCCATCTCGCTACGATGATGAATGCGCATTTTGCGGCTGCAACGCCAAATTTGCGCATCATGGAAATCGATATCGATCGGCTGGCCTGGGATCACGAAGTGTTCACCAAGGTGCCGCAGTTCGAGAACGGGTACCTCGTCCTTTCTGACACCCCCGGCTGGGGCACCGAGCCGAACGAGGAGGCTATACGCGCCCATCCGCCGAAAGCACCGGGCGGCCTGATACAGTACCGGCGGTCTTGACCAGCACGAGCTGTGGTCCCGCGTTCACCCTGTGTACTACCGTTTATTAACATAATAACAATTTTCTATATTGACAATAACGTCCTTCTCAGGCAGATTCGCCGGGGGTTTGCCGAGGATCGGCCTCGTTTTAGTCGAGCCGGGACCTATGAGGGCGATGGGCATGTGGCCAGCATTTCACTACTGCGAGGTCTTCGCGGGTCGGTTTACCGCGGAGGAATGCGATCGCGTCGTTGCGCTGCATCAGGAGAAGGATGCCCTGCGAAGCACAATGCCGCGCGGCGGCAGCGGTTTCATCAGAGACAGCGATTTGTTCTGGGTCCCGCGGACGACGGAGACCGAGTGGATATTCGAGCGCGTCTGGGACGTCGCAACGCTCTACAATTCGCGATATGGGTTCGCGCTTTTCGAAGAAATGGGTCAGCTGCAGCTGACCCGCTACGCCAAGGATCAGCTGTACAATTGGCACATGGATCTCGGCGACGGCCCAATGAGCTTGCGCAAAATATCGGTCGTCGTCGAGCTGGCCGCGGGCGGATATGAGGGTGGCGGAATCGAGGTCTTCTATGGCGAGGGGACCAACAACCGGATCGCTCTCGGGCGGGGAGACGCCGTGATCTTTCCGTCCTTTGTGATGCACCGGGCGCTGCCCGTGCGGAGCGGTGCGCGTTGGACTCTGGTTTCTTGGCTCACCGGGCCGGAACCCCTCAGATAAGTGGCCCGCCCCCTTCCTAATGATCATTCAGGTCGAGAACGCGGTCAGTGACGCGGATTGTCGTCTCCTGACCAAGACGTACGATCGACAGGCGGGACAGTCAAAGCTCAAGGATTACACGGGACACCCTGTCGTCCATTGGCACCAGCTGCGCGACGTGGCTGGCGCCGCCGGAATTGTTCCGCGTCTTGTCGCAGAATGCTTGCGCAGTATCGGCAGCCGGTTCCCGCTCGCCGATCCGCTTTATCCGGAGACGGTGATATTGGCCGCTTTGCGGGCGGGAGGGCACCATAGTCGACATGCGGATAATTGTCGGCAGAACGAACGAGGCGAATGGGTCCCCAATCACACCCCTCAGCGCGACGTCTCGACGATTTACTATCTCAACGACGCATTCGATGGCGGCGAAATTCTGTTTCACCGGCAACAATTGGAGATCAAGCCGCGCCGCGGGCTACTCGTGGCCTTTCCGAGCGATGGTGACTATATCCATGAGGTTCTACCCGTCCGAAGCGGTGTTCGATACACGATGCCGATTTGGTTTACGAAACAACAACGTTTTTTCACTGGCCAATTTTCCGCTCGGCGCGACTCCGGCTCGGCATGCCAAGGGGTCATAGAGGCCTGTCGCATGCCCCCCGATCAGACGCTCTCTTCGATGTGAATTGAGTTGATGGGCCTCTAGGCCGCAAGAGCGTTGCGTTCGGGGGACTCGGCGCCTTCACCCCCGGCCATCAGATGACGCAGTGCGCAGCGGCTGCGCGACAGACGCGAACGTATGGTACCGACAGGCACGCTCAAAATCTGGGCGGCTGCCTCGTAGGACATGCCTTCGAGCCCGACGAGCAGAAGGACCTCGCGTTGCTCGCTGGGTAGGCAGCCAAGTGCCCGCTCGAGCTCGCGCATTTGGCGCGAGGCCGTCGGATCCGTCGTGGCAACGAGCGAGGATGACATCTGCTCAAGTTCGACGGTCGCCTGCTCGCGCATCGCGCGCCGGACCATGTTGACGTACTGATTGTGCATAATGGTGAAAAGCCATGCCCGGAGGTCGGTACCCGCCTGCCACAAATGCGCTTTCGCAACTGCGCGCAGAAGGGTTTCCTGCACGAGGTCGTCGGCCCGGTCGACGCTCCGCGTTAGCGCCCGCGCATAACGACGAAGTCGGGGGATTTCGCGCTCGATCAGATCGTGAAAATCTGACATTCCGCTGTTCCTTCTCTTATAGCTCGTCCTCTCGCCCAAATTCTGGGACGAGCGCGCGACCATAAGTTAGGAAACGGCTGTAATCCCCGTATGAATGAACCAATCTTTTTCGTAAAGAGTTGTAATGAGAATGTAAATGTATGGGAATTTATCGTGGTCACAAATTCCGTTACAACGCGCGAGATCACAACATCAGCTTCAAAAAACGGAAATTTCGTTAACCTGTTCTTGACAGAGTAAAGCATTCCGAAGGACTGATTAGAGGATGATGTTGACGATTAGGGCCACGACCTTTTTCGGTCGCGGCGCCGGCCCTCTCGCTGACCTCACCCCACTCTCGCCCAAGGCGCCTCAGAGGCGCCACGATGGTCGGGTCCACGGGGCGCTTGGTGCGTGATCGGCCATAACAAGGCCACTAAGCAGGCCCGCGAGGGGGAGCAGGACTGCGATGAGGGCTCCAGCCGCCTTCGCCCTTTAAGGAGCGAGTTATGCTCCCGCTATACGCTCCCGCTAAATGAATGGGCGCCGCATTGAGACGACGCCATCGATGTTGGAGCGTTGACGCTTCTCAGATCTGCAGGACTTCGGCATTGGGGGCGGCTTCGAGCTCGCACGCGTTCACCGTCATCGCCAACATGCTGTAATAGCCGATGGCGCCGGTCAGCTGTATCAGCCCGTCGTTGCCAAACCTCCGCTGCACAGATTGAAAGGCTGGCTCGTCGACCCGGTGTTTGCACAGCAATTGCCGGGTAAACTCGACGATCTCTGCGTCTTCGGGCGGGACGCCGCGCGAATGATTCTCGCGGATTGCCGTTATTGTCGACTCCGGCACGCCGAGCCGGCGCGCCCCGCCAGTCTGAGCGCCCCATACGTAGACCGCTTCCAGCTCTCGCGCGACCGTCATCGCGGCGAGGACACGCACCCGCATATCGAGGGAGCCCTCGAACCGCACGAAGGCCCCGAGATGTGCGACGCGGCCGGCCAATTCCGGGCAGTGGAGAAACATTGTGAACGGCCCCTGAAGGGCGCCGCGGCTCTGAGTGATGGCGTCCACGATCGCGTGGTCCTTCTCGGGAACCTGATCCTTGCTGGTGATCGGCGGAAGCCTGGCCATGCTCGATCCTTTCGCTTGGGGTCAACGGCCTACGAGGATACGATCCAAGACCCTTCGCCGGAAGGAGATCGTGCCGATGACCGAACTGTGCCACCGTACTATCGAGACGAACGGCATACGCATGCACTTGGCCGAGCAAGGGACGGGTCCGTTGGTCGTGCTTTGCCACGGTTTTCCCGAATCCTGGTATTCATGGCGCCACCAACTCTCCGCGCTCGCCGAGGCTGGGTTCCATGCCGTGGCACCAGACATGCGCGGCTACGGCCGCACCGATCGCCCGGAGGCAATCGACCAATACACGCTCCTCCATCTGGTCGGCGATATGGTCGGTTTGCTCGATGCCGTGGGCGCCGAGCAGGCGGTCATCGCTGGTCACGACTGGGGAGCCCCGGTGGCGTGGCACGCCGCGTTGCTGCGCCCCGACCGCTTCCGCGGCGTAATCGGATTGAGCCCGCCTTACCGCCCGCGAGGGCCGGACCGGCCGAGCACCGTCATGCCGCAGACCGACGACGCCGTCTTCTACCAGCTCTACTTCCAGAAACCGGGAGTGGCCGAGGCGGAGTTCGAGAAAGATGTGCGCCAGACGATCCGCGGCATGCTCTATTCGATATCGGGTGATGCGTTGCCCCGCGACGGCGGCATAACGGGTACTGGTACCGTCGGCATGGTACAGCGGCAAGGGGGCTTCCTCGCCGGGATGGTGAACCCCACATCCCTGCCGCCCTGGATCATCGAGGCCGATGTGGAGTTCTACGCGGCGGAATTCGCGCGCACTGGATTTCGTGGCGGCCTGAGCTGGTACCGCAACATCGATCGAAATTGGGAGCTTCTTGCTCCCTTTGCGGGGGCGCGGGTCATGGTGCCCGCGCTCTACATAGCGGGGGACCGTGACGTCGTCCTGAGCTTTGCCGGCGTAGAAGAGGCCATCAACAACTTACCGAGGGCCGTCCCTCAGCTGCGAGGAACCGTCATACTGCCACGTTGCGGTCATTGGACCCAGCAGGAGCGGGCTGTGGAAGTGAATACCGCAATGATCGACTTCCTGCGCCGCCTATAGCGATCGACGACTCGTCGCCTCCGGTCGGTATCAGTGCGGCAGCCCTTTCGCTGCGGGCTGCATTTCGGCGATCGTGCGCCAGATTCTTGCCCAGATCAGCAGTCCGGCTCGATTACTGTGTCCCAGCATAAGATCGGCGTACCTTGCAGCCTGGAACTCGGCCCGCTCGCCGAATTCGTTCATCATGGCGGAGGCGGCGCGCACGACATCAATGTCTGACATCATCACTTTCCTCGGTCGCTCAGATAAATTGATTGACTGGTCGCTGTTCAATAAGGCTTCAAATTCTTGGCGCCGTTCAGCGTTTCACAACGCCGCTACTGCATAAGATCGATGCCGAACAGGCCCTCGGATGTAGTTGGAGCGTGCCTTCCGGCCCAGACTGGATACAATATCCTTGTGTTGATAGGCAAAATACCACAGTTGAATCGGCCTTGATGTAAGACAATAGCCTGCATTTCAGTTGTCCGTACGGAAATCAGGACAGTCATTGCTATATCCGTTTACGCCATATTTAGTCCAGTCCGGGCCGGTGCTTGCCGTCCGAGAGCAAAGCTAGCGGCAAAAGATTAAAAACCCGCAGGAATTGTTGGTTAAACGAGTAAAATTCGAGGTTAATTCGAGAGATCGTCGGCCGGCTCTCCTGGAGGCAGACGCCCATGTTTGTCTTTCTCGGATGCCGAATCCTTGGTTTACCAACGACAGTAAGACGGGTATTTTCCGGACTGGAGCCGAGCATAACGGCCGCTCCGCCTGGGGGTATTTAGGTTCTCAGAAATGCACCGAAACAATGTTTGGAGGAGGATCCAGTGGCCATTTTCACCCACGTCACAGTCGGGACGAATGACCTTGTAAAGGCATGCTCCTTCTATGACAGCGTGCTGGGCGCGCTCGGCTACAAACGTTTGAACGATCTGGGAGACAACGGTTCGATCTGGGGCGAATCAGCGCCGGAATTCTTCGTATTGAAGCCGGCCAACGGGCAACCCGCGAGTTTCGCCAATGGCGGCACGATCAGCTTTGTGGCGCCGAGCCGAGCGGCGGTTGCGGCCTTCCATAAGGCCGCGATGGCTGCCGGCGGGAAGGACGAGGGTGCGGTCGGACCGCGCAGCTGGCACCCTAGTGCCTATGCTGCTTATGTCCGCGACCTGGACGGCAACAAGCTCGCGGCCTACTGCTTCAAACCGGAATAGTTCCAAGCTCTAAAAGAATGGCCTGGCAGTGATCGGGCCAGGCCATTCTTTTAACACTGAGCCGATCCGAGCAGCGTGCTCATGAGCCCGCGCTAAGGTAGGTGGACAGCGCGGGGCGTGCGCGTCCGCGCGCCTGCAAGCCGATCCGATCCACCGAGACTATCAACTTTTCTCTGATTGCTGGATGCCAAAAGGCAGCGCGTCCTTGGTAGGGCGCTTTGCTGACGGATACGCGCTTAACATGGTTAGTCATTTCGGCCGAATTCGCGGATGTGCAGGGATTTAAGGTGTTTTGGGGCCGCGCAGGGTGGATTGGCCCGCAACCCGACTGGGTAAAACTGGGGGTCCGAAGTTCAACAGGAAATTGTTAACGGAATCAGGGTTTCCTACTCGTCACGTACGCGAATCATCCACCGTGGGGAAAGAACGAGCAAATGAAGAAGCACATAATTTTTTGGCCCGGCGTCTGGCTGGGGGCTGCCTTCGTGATCTCAACGTTGTGGTCGGCCTCGGGGGCGCGCGCCGACGAGTGGAGGCAGATCCTGCGTGGGTATGAGATTGCTCAAGCGATACCGTTGCATCTCAATCTGCGAGGCAAAGATTGGGAGCTGGTCGGCCTCGGAAGCTATCTGGTCAACACGACGGGCTGTAACGACTGCCATACCTATCCGAACTGGGCGGACGGACACAATCCCTACTTGCCGAATCAGCAGCCGGAGCAGATCAACACGCAGGGATATATGGCAGGTGGGCGGCCGTTTGGGCCGGATCCGGTTGATCCAAACATCCAAATTGTCTCTGCAAACATCACTCCAGACAAGAACGGAAGACCCGCAGGGCTGACACTGGCCGAATTTCTCGACGTCATGCACACCGGCAACGACCCGGACGATCCGACGCGGAAGCTCAAAGTTATGCCGTGGCCGCTCTATCGCTGGAAGACCGACCGAGATTTGATCGCGATTTACGAATATCTGCGAGCAATCCCCAGCATTCCGGCGAACTGAGGCGGTTTGGCTCACGCTGTCATAGGCTGGACGCGCCGGGGTCGAATTCGTAAAGCCAACGGAGCGTATCGGGCGAGCGGTCGCCCGCCTTGACCCATTCCGCGTCGCGCGCGGCTTGCGCCGGGCCGTCCGGCAGGTGGAAACGGGTTTTGTTGGCACGCGACATTTCCTGGAGGCGAGTGACCCGCGGGAGGCGCAGCCGCTCGTAATGCAAGAGCGCCTCCACCGGGTCGCTAACGGCGCAGAGATGGGCGGCGAGCACCGCGCCGTCCTCGATCGCCATCGCGGCGCCCTGCCCCATAAAGGGGTACATCGGGTGGCAGGCATCGCCCACTAGTGTCGTGCGGCCGACCGACCAGCGGAGCAGCGGATCGCGGTCGAACAATGCCCAGATGAAGCAAGTCTCGGCGGCCGCGATGATCGTTCGAATCTGTTCGTGCCAACCTTCGAACGCGGCAAGTGCGCGGGCCACTGTGGCTTGGTCGGTCCAGTCCTCGCGGTTCCAGCGGTCGTGCTCGGTCCAGCCGACAAAATTCAGGAGCCTCCCACGCGAGACGAAATAGTGCACGAAATGCCCGCCGGGACCCACCCAGGATTGGCTGCCGAGTTCGAGCCCGAGTTCGGCGATACGCTCGGCCGGAACCAGCCCGCGATAGGCGACACAACCGGCAAAGGCTGGCTCCTCCGCGCCAAATAGCGCCGCGCGCACCGTCGAATGGATGCCGTCGGCGCCGACCAGCACGTCGACGGTGATGTGCGCACCGTTGTCGAACCATGCCTCGGTGCTGTCGCCCTTATCAGCGAGGCCGACGAGACGGTGGCCGAGATGGATGTGATCCAGCGGAAAGGCTGAGGCAATGACCGCCAAGAGGTCGGCGCGATGAATCGTCATATGCGGCGCGCCGTACAGCTCTTCGCACAGCGGATTGAGCGGCGCCCGCTGCAAGGTGCGTCCATCCTGCCAGCGCCGCTGGTGGGTGCTGCGCGGGCGCACGCCCTCGCGATCTAGCCCCTCGGCGAGACCGAGCCGGCGCAAGACGCGCGTCGCATTCGGCGCCATGTTGATACCGCCGCCGACCTCGGTCAGCTCCGGCGCCTGCTCATAGACATCGACCTCAAACCCGGCTTGGCGCAGCGACACGGCCGCAGTGAGACCGCCGATCCCGCCGCCGATCACCGCAATCCTGAGCGTCATTCGTCATTCCGGCGAAAGAGCGAGTGAAGGAATTGGCGGCAGTGCGTCCTTCGAACGCCCGCGGGGCGCTCCTCAGGATGAGGGCGGCCTTCGATGGCATTAAGAAAAATCCCCATCCTGAGGAGGCCGCCAAGCGGCCGTCTCGAAGGACGCACCCCGTTTATCCAGCTCTGGACCCCCGCTTTTGCGGGGGTGATGGATAACACATGCTACGCGCGTCCCCAGAGGCGCTTGGAGGCGATTGCCGCTCCCTCCGCCATCGCCTGCAATTTCTTGAACGAAATGTCGGGATCGAGCTTGCCGTAGCCGGCAAAGGTTCCGAAGCCGCAATCGCTGCCGGCGATGACGCGTTCGCGGCCGACGATATCGGCGAAGCGGCAAATCCGCTCGGCGACGAGATCGGGGTGCTCGACATAATTGGTCGAGGTGTCGAGCACGCCCGGCACGAGGACCTTGTCGTCCGGGAGCTTCGTCTCCTGCCACACGACCCATTCATGGGCGTGCCGCGGATTGGCTGCTTCCACGACGAGCGCTTGCGGTTTCGCCTTGACCAGGATCGGCGCGACCTTGGCGAAGGGTATATCGTGATCGTGTGGCCCCTCGTAGTTGCCCCAGCAGATATGGATGCGCGCCCGCTCCGCCGGGACGTTGCGCAGCGCGTGGTTCAAGACCTCGACATGGAACGCCGCACGCTTCAGGAAATCGGCTTCGCTGAGGTCCTGAAACGACGTGTGATGCGCCATCGCCAGATCAGGGCAATCGAGCTGCAAGACAAACCCGGCATTGGCGATGGCTTCATATTCCTCCTGCATCGCAGCGGCGATGGCTTCGACATAAGCCTCGTGCGTCGGGTAATACCTGTTGGTCTGAAACACCGGCACGAGGCCAGGCGAGGCGGCCGTCATGAACCCTTCGGTTACCGAGACTCCGGCGAGTGCGGCGCGCAGATTGGTGATGTCCGCGGTCAGCGGCTCGCGGTCACGGACAGCCACCGCGGCAACACACACCGCACGCCTTGCCACATTGGAACCCGTCATCCGCTCATAGGCTGCGAGAAAGTTCGGATGGTCCCGGGTGTCGAGCCGCGGCTTGGCGGGCTCGTGGCCGGCGAACCCGGAAAGGCGATCGGCGACATAGGTCGAATAACCGGGCTTCGACATCTCGCCGTCATTGACGATGTCGACGCCGACCTCCGCCTGGCGCCGCACGATGTCGATGACCGCCTGCCGCGTCAGGCTGGCGAGTGCCTCCTTATCGTAGGGCTGTCCCTGATCCTTGCTGACCAGCAGCTGGCGCAGCTCGGGCGGGCGCGGAAGGCTTCCGACGTGGGTGGTGAGGATGCGGTCCTGGCTCGTCTTCATCGCGTTTCCCCTGTCAGTGAACTAGATTTCAAGTGAACTAAGTCCTTTGGCCGACAAAGTCGGTAAGCTCCTTGCGGGTCATTTCCGGAGCCACAAAAAAGAACAGCGGCACCAGCAGCAAGAACACGAACGCCAGAAGCGGTAGCCCGGTGGCGATCGAATAATCTGTCGCGATCCGACCCATAATCGCCGGCGATACCGCGGCGGCTGCAAAGCTGAAAGTAAGCGCCGCACCCACCGCCGTTCCGCGAATTTGCGTGGGGAACAGCTCGGCATTGTAGCCGAGACCGGTGCCGTAGCTCCCAGTGATCAAGAAATTTGCGACGAGCCCGACCCAGAAGAGGCTCAATGGGTCATCGAGTCGGCCGATCACGACAAGCAAGAGCGCCGCCGGCAACACGAAGGCCGGGATCACATAACGGCGGCCCAAGAGATCGCAGAGCGACCCGCACACGTAGTAGCCAAAGATCGCGACGGCCATCCAGATCGACAGATAGCTCGTGGTCGCTTGAAACCCGAGATGCTTCTCATTGGCGAGAAACTGGGGCATCCAGGCCGACCAGCCGAGCCAAGTAAAAAAGTAACAGAAGTAAACCGACACCGCGATCGTCATCTCGCGCCGGTAATTGCGGGCCGGTGACCAGATGTCGAGCCGCTTCTTCAGCCCTTCTCTGACCATCACAGCGCTGACATGAGTAAAGCGAGGGCTTTCCTTGATGCCGATCCGAACCCATAGCACCAACAACGCCGGCAGGATGCCGAGCCAATAAAGAGACCGCCAGCCCCACAGCGGCACAGCGACGAGGGCCGTCAGGGAGCATAACATGTAGCCGATCGGATAGGCGCCGATGACGCCCCCGAGTGCGGTCGCGCGCCACTTCGTCGGCGCGGTTTCGCTGACCATCAGCACGCCGACAGGGCTCTCGCCCGAAATCGCTATGCGAGTGATCGACGTGAAGATCAAGAGTTGCAGCGGGCCCTGCGCAAAGCCGGTGAGACCGGTGAACAGCGAATAGCCGAGGATCGCTATGATCAGTATTGGTCTCCGCCCATAGAAATCGGCCAATACCGGAAAGACGAAGGTGCCGATCAGCCCGATCCAGCGCGACACCGTCGTTATGTAGCCGATCGTTGCCGGTGTGATTCCCCATTCCTTGATCAGGAGCGGGGTCACCAGCTGTACGATCGTCGATTCATAAATGTCAAAGGCGAAGCCCAGAATGCAGATTGCCAACACCGTGACGCTGTAGGCGGTCCATCGATCTTCGCCTTGCTGTGAGGCGGCCAAACCCGCCGTTGACGGCACAGCCATCGAACCCTCCCTTTGCCTTCGACCTTTCATTATTTGAGAGAGCGCCCCTCACCCCGGCCCTCTCCGGCGAGCGGGGAGAGGGAGGAACCCGCGTAGCGGGAGGGTGAGGGGCGGCACGCGACGGGGCGTGGACTCTTTGACTCCTTCTCAGAAACGGATGTCCGTGGGCGGCAGGCCGAATTCGGAGCGGCCGAACACGAAGGCGGCGCGCTCGGGGTTGTTGCCGGCATGCGCCCGCATTGCATGCACATCGCGCCAGGCCCGCTGGATCGGATTATCGAGAAAGATGCCGCGGCCGCCGCTCGCCTCGAAAAGCCGGTCAACGGCCTTGACGCTCCAATCGATCGCTTTACCGGAGTCCCAGCGATAACGGGCGCGGTCGGACAATAGGATTTCCTCGCCGGCACGGGCGAGGCGCATCATCTCGGCAAAATTGCCCAGCATTCGGTCGCGCGCGGCGCCGATCTCGGCGGCGGCTTCCGCCAGGCGGTGTTGGATGAACGGATCCTCGACGACGCGCGACTGGTCGCGCAGGTTGACCCGTTTGCACGACTGCTCTCGGAATGCTTCGAGCGCTCCCATTGCGGCGCCAATCGCGGGAGCCGTAATTCCGTAAGGGAAGATGAGCCCGAAGGGCAGTCGGTAAAGCGGTGCGTCGTTTACTGTGTTGCCGGGATGTCGCAAATGAAACGCGTCCAAGTATGAATGCGTGCGGTACTCCGGCACGAACGCGTCATCGACGACGATATCCTTGCTGCCAGTGGCGCACAGGCCCATGACATGCCAGTTGTCGTCGATCACATAGTCACGGCGCGGCACCAAGAACACACGAGCCTCGGGCGGCTGACCGCTCTCGACCGGTGCCATCCCGCCGAGCACTGCCCATTGGCAGAAATCGCAGCCGCTGGAGAAAGACCACCGGCCATTCAGCCGATAGCCGCCCGCGACCTGCTCGACCGTTCCTGTCGGCGCCAGTGATGTCGAGAGCTGAACGCTGGTGTCTTCACCCCACACATCCTCTTGCGCCTGAGGCGGGAAGATCGCCAGGTGCCAATTGTGGACGCCGATCACCCCGAGGACCCAGCCGCTCGACCCGCAGACTGTCCCGACCTCGACGACCGCCTGGTAGAAGACGCTGGGATCGAGCTCGTAGCCGCCATAGCGCTTTGGCTGCAGCGCACGAAAGAGCCCGGCCTGTTGAAAGTCAGCAAAGGTTTCGTCCGGTAATCGGCGCAGGCGTTCGGCCTGCGGGGCCCGCTCGCGCAGTCTCGGAAGCAAGGCACGTACCCTGTCGAGATAGTCTTTAGGTGTCACCATGCCCTCACTTCGAAACTGTTGTCCCCGCGAAGGCCAGGACCCATTATCCGCTGCCTCAGGCGCTGCTCGATCGATCCCGGCCTGCGCCGGGATGACGACTACCCCAGCGGGCCCTGGAAGACTTGGTCGACATAAGTGTCGGAAAGCGGTTCCAACACGCCGGGCCAGTCGCCGTTCACGCGCCGTCGCTCCGCTGCCGGCCGCACCCGACCGTCCCAGCCGATCTGCTCCATGTAATAGTAGAGCTGGATACAGTGGCCGTCGGGATCTAGCGCAAAAGCCGAGTAATCGATGCCGGGGTAAAGCTCCTGCGGGATGGCGTCGGTAAAGGTAACACCGTGCGCTTTCAAGAACGCGACAGCCTCGCGCAATTGCTTATAACTGCCGACCTCGGCCCCGAAAGACGCGCAGGTCGTGTGTTCGTTAAGTCCCAGCATACGCCGCAGCTCCTTCGGATAGAGCGCCAAGCTGTGGTGCTCGGCGCCGCAGCGCAGGAAGACGCAGCGGGCGCCGCGGTAAACTGTCTCCTCACTTCGCACAAAGCCCAGGCGCTCGGTGTAGAAGTTCTCGGCGCGGTCAATGTCATCGACAAAAAGGCTGACCGGGCCGATCTTGGTGATCTTGAATGGGCGCGGCAGCAGCACGCCTTCGACATCATAGGTCGCGGCCAGGGTGTCTCGTGGACGGTGCCCCGATAGCACATCGATGCCCTTCTCCTGCGCGTCGGCGAGTTCGGCCGCCTCCGACATCTGCGGCAACGACGGCTTCTCGCTGAAGCCGCGATAGTACATATCGCGCGGCTTGCTCAACCGGTTCCAGCCTACCTGTTCGATGCCGTAGTAGAATTCATTGGTATGGCCGTCGGGGTCATAGACATAGACATGCCAATTGCTGCCCGGCATGTCGCGCCCGACGCGTTGGATGCGGACCTGCTGCTCCTCGAAATAGGAGTGCGCGTCGACAATCTCCTTGAGGCTGCCGCATTGCCAGGTGATCTGATTGATTGTCACCTCGGGCGCGAACTTGCGGTCGGCGCGGTGGTCCATGACCCGCTTCGGGAACAGGACGAAGGCGTGGTGGTCCGTCCCGTAGCGCATGAAATAGCCGCGTGGGTCGCCAAGATCGGTATCCTTCGGAAACCACGGCGCCCGGGAAAAGTCCAGTGTGTCGGCGGCCGTGAAGCCGAGCAGGTCGCCATAGAACTCGCGGCCTTCGGGGAGTTTCTCGACATTGAACCCGAAATGACCGAGCCGGCGGATTTTGAAGGGGCGCTGCAGGAGAACCCCGCCTACATCGTATCGCTGCATTACGGCTGACATCGTCGATCCTCCTCTGCGCGTCGGTTGGTCCCATGCTTGCCCGTAGGGCGTCACCGCGTAATTATCTCATCCGCGCCTTGCCGCCAAGCGCGGGGGTTGTTGCCTCGGGAGGGAACCAAAGTTGAGCGAGCACGGATCGATGAATGGCGCCGAATGGCTGGCACGCGCGCTGGCCGGCGCGGGCACCACCCATGTCTTCTTCGTGGAATCAGTGCTGCGCCGCACTTTGCTGCAATTGGGAGATTTGGGCGTAACCCATGTCCTCGCCCATACCGAGAAAGCGGCGGCGTATATGGCCGATGGCTACGCCCGCATCGCGCGGCGGCCGGGTGTCTGCATGGCGCAGTCGGTCGGCGCTGCCAATCTCGCCTCCGGGCTGCAGGACCCTTATCTCGGCCGCAGTCCGGTCATTGCGCTGACCGGTCGCAAGGAACCTTCGTTCCAGCACCGCAACTCCTATCAGGAGATTGCTCACACGCCGCTCTTCGCGGCGGTCACAAAGTTTTCGACCCCCGTGGATTCCACCTCCGAGCTGCCGCGTTTGTTGCGTCACGCCTGGCGCGCCGCATTGGCTGATACGCCGCGGCCGACGCATCTCGATTTCTGCGGGCTGCAGGGTGACGTCATCGAGCTCGGTCAGACGGCCGAGCCGCCGGTGATCGATCCCGAGGCGCGGCGCATCCCGGCGCACCGGCCGGTCGCCGACATAGGCGATATCGAGCGCGCTGCGGCAACCCTTGCCGCCGCCCGCCGCATAGCGATCGTCGCCGGCGACGGAGCTGCCGCATCGGAGGCAGGGTCCGAGGTGCTTGCCTTGGCAGAGGCGCTGCAGGCGCCGGTCGCCACGACCCTAGGAGCGCGCGGGATCATTCCGACCCGACATCGGCTCTCCGCCGGCGTTGCCGGCAGCTACTCGGCGCCGCCCGCGAACCGCATCGTGCACGGGGCCGATCTCGTGCTCTTTATCGGCTGCGATACCGGCGATCAGGTCACGTTGAACTGGACTGTGCCGCCACGCGATACAAAGATTGTCCAGATCGACGCCGACCCGTTGGAAATCGGCCGCAGCTATCCCAACACGACGGGCCTGGTCGGCGACCCGAAGGCGACACTGGCCCGCCTCAACCAAGTCATCGGGAAACCAGCCCGCGATGCCGGCTTTGCCGAGGAAGCAGCGCGCATCGTCGCCGATTGGCGCGCCACGATGACGCCATTGATCGAAAACAACACGGCACCGATTCGAGTCGAGCGGCTGTGCGACGAGATCACTCGGGCGCTGCCCTCGGACGGGATATTGGTGGCAGATACCGGCTATTCCGGCATCTGGACTGGGACGATGATCGAGCTCAACGGCGCCGGGCAAACCTATCTGCGGGCGGCGGGATCGCTCGGCTGGGCTTTCCCAGCTTCGCTCGGCGCCAAATGCGCCGCACCGGGACGGAAGGTGCTCTGCTTCACCGGCGATGGCGGGTTTTACTACCACCTCGCGGAATTGGAGTCGGCGCGCCGCGCCGGGATCGCCGTCACCGTCGTCGTCAACAATAATTCCGGATTTGGCCAGAACCTGACCGGGGTGCGCCGGATCGCCGGCAACCGGCCGGGCAGGGGAGAGGAGCTGATCCGGTTTGGACCGACCGATTTCACCGCCGTGGCCAGAAGCTTTGGCGTGCGCGGCATTCGGGTCGAACGTCCGAGTGAGATCGCGCCGGCACTCGCCGAAACGCTCGCGGCGAGCGAGCCCGTCGTCGTCGACGTGGTGACCGATCTCGAGCCGCGCGCGCCGGAGGCATGGACGCCCGGACGGAACTAGAAAACAGTTGTGGTCGAATCGTGCGAGGGAGAGCCGTATGGCATTGCGCTTGGTCATTGGGCTGTTTCCCTCGAGCGGGATCGCCGAGGATGCCGTCCACCGGCTAATCACTGAAGGGTTGGCGCCGCGTAATATTGCGCATCGAGTGTTGAAGGAATCCGGCCCTATCCAGCCCGCGCTGGGGCCTCAGGTTGCCGCGTTGGAGATCGATCCTCAGATGATCGACAACGTCCGCGAGGGTTTCGCGCGACTGATCCGCAATGGAGAGGCGGCGGTGTTCGTCCAAGCCCAAACAGACGAGGAGGTTGATTTCGCTGCTACCACCTTGAAGCAATATGCACCGGTCACGATCGAAGTCGTGCCGCTCGCAGACGAGCCAAAGACGACGCCTTAATTCCCGAGCTAATGAGCTAATTCAAAGTCCGGATTCGCCCGGCAGAGGCGCGCTGCTCAGGATAGATCGGATCTGCTCGTCCGTCGCAGTCTGCCTGGTCGCCATTTTCTGTCGGTACTAGTCGTAGGCGCTCTGATCGCCAACGTAAATGCATCCGCACGCCGTTGGATCGGCATAGAGATATCTCGTTCTGCCATCCGCGGTTCTTGTCACGAACTGATCGGGCGGTAGCGATTTCAAGGTCTCTATCCGTGCCGCACTGTCAGCTTTTTTCGCGACGAATCCCGCGCTGGCGAGCATGTCCTCTTTATCGATGACCGCTGTTCCGGTATCCGCGCATGCCGCAACCAAGAGCGCTGCGCCGATCGCGAGCGCGGGCTGGCAAAAAACTTTGTTCATCGTGGAACGTCCTTCTTTCACCCAGCTGGCGGCAGAATGAGCGCATCATAAGCGCGGCTGCGTTGGAGGCACCAAAGATCGCAACCGAACGTGGCGCCAAGAGCGCGTCATTCCGGGATGGTCCGAAAGGCTAGCCGGAAGTTTTCGCGAGCTTCCGCTGGTCGTGAGGGCTCACGGGGTATGGTTCTTGCACCCTCTTGGCGATGGCTTTCGACCCTACGGCGTTGGTCCCTCCCGGCATCGGCCACAATCGTGGGCCGCCCCTCGATCCTGCGGTTGATTGGCGGAAATTCTGTTGGAAAAAGGCTCATGCGCGCGCGTGGAAGACGCCGCCACGCGAGATTGTGCTGGCCCGGCTGGCCCGGGCGCACGCTCTAGGCATGACTTATCGGGAGTATACCGCGCTGCTGCTCGATCGGGGTGTGCACCTATAAAAAGCCCCGCCGAGGCGGGGCTTTCTCGGTAATACCAGCAAGTTCAGCGGACTTTTGACAGGTTCTGGGCGACGAAGTCCCAGTTCACCAAATGGTCGAGGAAGGTCTGAACGAAATCCGGCCGCCGGTTCTGGAAATCGAGGTAGTAGGCGTGCTCCCATACGTCGCAGGTGAGGAGCGCCGTCTGACCCTCGGCCAGCGGGTTGACCGCGTTCGGCGTCGCGATGATCTTCAGCTTACCGCCTTCGGCGACGAGCCAGCCCCAGCCGCTGCCGAATTGGCCGACTGCCGCCGCCTTGAATTGCTCCTTGAACTTGTCGAGACCGCCGCAGTCGCGGTCGATGGCTTGAGCGACCGCCCCGCTCGGCGAGCCGCCGCCGTTCGGCTTCATCGAATTCCAGAAAAAGGTATGGTTCCACACTTGCGCGGCGTTGTTAAAGACGCCCGTCTTGGACGTGTCCTTGTAGGTGGCCTTGATTATCTCCTCGAGCGATTGCTGCTCCGCCGGGGAGCCCTTGACGAGGTTGTTGAGGTTCGTGACATAGGCTTGGTGGTGCCTGCCATGATGGAAATCCATCGTTCGCTCGGAGATGTGCGGCTCGAGCGCGTTTTTCGGGTAGGGCAGGGGCGGCAGTTCAAAAGCCATGGCGACCATCCCGGGTTACGTGAAAGAGGTCAGTCGAAAAACACCGCTCCGGGACCGACGTTCCGCTGATGTGGATCGTCTGTCGCCGGTCGCGGCGTTGGTGCGGCGCCACGACCGCGACCGGTTTCAAACGGTGCTGTTTGCCCCAGCCGCGCGCCGCGAGGCGCTGTTCGCGCTTTACGCCTTCAATTACGAGATTGCAAGGGTACGCGAGAGCGTCACCGAGCCGATGCTCGGTCGTATCCGCCTCGAATGGTGGCGCGAGAATATCGCCACCGCGTATGAGGGAGGTCCGGTCCGCCGTCATCCCGTGGTCGAACCTCTCACTGTTGTGATCCGCGAGCTAGCGCTTACCCGCGAGCACTTCGATCGGCTGATCGATGCGCGCGAGACCGATCTCGAGGACCAACCGCCGGCGAGTCTCGCCGCGCTGGAAGACTATGCCGCGGGTACCTCGGCACGGTTGGTCTATCTCGCCCTCGAGGTTCTCGGAATGCGCGATCCTATTGCGCTCCAAGCCGGGTTGCATGTCGGCATCGCCTACTCATTTGTGGGACTCTTGCGCGCGATTCCGGTCCGCCGGAGCCAGATAATCCCAGCGGATATTGCTGCTCGAGATGGGATCACCGAACTCGCTGCTGCGGCCTCAGGACATCTCGGCGCCGCGCGTCTCCACGGTAAAGCGATCCCGCGTTCGGCGCTTCCTGCGCTACTGCCCGCAATTATTGCGCAGCACTCCCTTAGACGGCTGAAACGGGCTAAGTACGATCCGTTCGACCCAGGCCTCAGGGCCCCGGACCCGCTGCAGAGTTGGCGCCTGGCTGCTGCGGCGCTATTCAGGCGCTTCTGAGACGTGTGAGAGGCACGGTCGCCGCGTCATTTCGGGGCGCGGGGTTGTCCCCGCGAGCCCGGAACCCATGAACACGAACCTGCGATGATTAGTGGAGAGCCGGTGTTCATGGCTTCCGGGCTCGGCCCTCGGGGGCCGTCCCGGAATGACGATCTTGTCTTTGATCGAGTTTTCGTCGCCGACTCATTGTGCGGTCCTACCGACCTTGGAAATTGGGCAGGCGGCGGTCGGCCATTGCCTTCACGCCTTCCGTGAAGTCCTCGGTGCGGCGCAGCCAATCCTGCTCGACCAGCTCGCGCTCGGTAGCGGCTTCGATTGCATCGCACAGCCCGCGGCGCACCGTTTCCCGGGTCGACATGACCGCGAGCGGCGCCGATTGCGCGATCTCGAGCGCCAAGGTCTGAGCCGCGCTGCGCACCTCGGCGAGCGGTACCAGCAAATCGGCAAGCCCGATCCGGACCGCCTCGTCGCCGGGAATGCGACGGCCAGTGTAGAACATCAGCGCCGATTGCTGGGCCCCGACAAGTCGCGGCAAAGTCGCAGTCAGGCCGAAGCCGGGGTGAAAGCCCAGCCGGTTGAAGTTGGCGCTAAAGCGTGCCTCATGGCAGGTGACCCGGAAATCGGGGACGAGCGCCAGGCCGAGCCCGCCCCCGACCGCGGCGCCGTGAATAGCGCCGATGATCGGCTTTCGAGTGCGGAACAGCCGGATCGCTTCCTTGTAGAGATGGCGACCGGCGCCGCTACGGTTTGCTTCTGATACCGTTCCGGTCTCCATGCGTTTCGAGAAATCGGCACCGGCACAAAACGATCGGCCTTCGGCAGCCAGTACGATGGCGCGGCATCCAGGGTCGGCGTCGAGCCGCTCGAACGCTTCGCCGATCTCGGCGATCAGCTCGTTGTCGAAGAAGTTGTGTGGCGGCCGGCGTATCTCGACGGTGGCGACGTAGCCTTCCTGGCTGACACCGATGTCGCTCATTTCCGGTTCTCCTCAGGCCTGCGTTTGACGATCAGCGCATCGACCACGGTGAGGCCCTCTCCTTGCGGGTGGACGATAACCGGGTTCAGGTCGATTTCGTCGATCAGATCGGCCTGGTCGGCAGCGAAGCGTGACAGGATCGCCATCAGCTCTGCCAGAGCCGCGCGATCGGCAGGCAGCGCCCCGCGTACGCCGTCGAGGAGTTCCGTCCCCTTGAGCCCGTCAAGCAACGCGAGCGCTTCCTCCCGTCCGATCGGAACCGGTGCGAAGGCGACATCACGCAACACTTCGACATGGATACCGCCGAGCCCGACCATCAGCATTGGGCCGAAATTGGCATCGCGCGTGATGCCGAGGATGATCTCGCTGCCCGGTCGCGCCATGGCCTGCACCAGGACACCGCTGATCGGAGCCTCCGGGTAGGCCGCCTTGGCATTCGCCAATATCCGTTCATATGCCTCGCGCACCGCCGTTTCGCCGGTGATACCGAGCGCGATGCCACCTGCCTCGGTCTTGTGCATGATGTCTGGCGATTGCACCTTGAGCGCGACGGGGCCGCCGATGTGGACGGCAGCCTCTACAGCCTCGCCGGCGTTCGTCGCCAGCGCCTCAGGCGGGCGCGCAACACCATAGAGTGCGAGCAGCGCCTTGGCCTCCGCCTCTGTCAGCACAGGGCCCGCGGCGGCCAGAGCACTTGCGACTTCGTCGTATACAGCCGGGAGTGTAGTCGGGACGGTTTTCGGCCGACGCCGCCGCTCCTGGAAGGAGGTGTAATCGACCAATGCTCGGATCGCGCGAGCGCAGCTTGGCATCGAGGTGTAGCAAGGAATGCCCGCTTCTGCGAACCGCGCCATCGCCCCCGGTGACGCCGTCGTATAGGTTGACAACAGGATCGGCTGCTCGGTCGAGGCCGTGATCGCGGCGAGCTCTTCGGCCCGTTTCGCGGCGGTCGCCTCATTCGCCAGCGAGCCGATCAGCAGGATCGTGTCGATCCGTTTCGACTCGCGGACGATCTCGACAAGCCGAGCATAGCCGACCTCGTGGATCGCTTGCGCGGTGCCGTCCACCGGGTTTTGCGCCGAGGCGTAGGACGGCAGCAGCGCCAGCACGCGCTCTTGGATATCGTCCTCGAGCACCGGCAGTTCGAGTCCATGGGCCGACAGGATGTCGGCCATCCACACCGCGCTACCGCCCGACCCGGTGATGACGGCGACGCGGTTACCGCGCGGCAGCCGGCAGAACGAAAATGCGGCCGCAACATCGAGCATATGGTCGAGATCCTCGCCGCGGACGATCCCGTGATGACGGAAGATCGCGTCGTCGATATCCCCGGCCTGCGCCAGCGCACCAGTGTGGGAGGCAGCGGCCCGCCGGCCGGCAACCGACCGGCCGACCTTGGCGACGATCAACGGCTTGCCAGCCTCTGCCGCTTTCGCAGCGACTGCGCGGAACCTGTCGGGCCGGCGAATGCCTTCGAGGTAGAGTAGGAAAATATCGGCGCTGCCCTCATCGAGCCACCAGTCGATGTAATCATGCGCTTCGAGAACGGTTTGGTTGCCGGCGCTGACCTGGTGCGTAAAACGCAATTGCTTGTCGCGGCCGCGGCTCAAAAACGAGAAGGTCAGCGCGCCGCTCTGGCAACTGACCGCGATCGGTCGCGCCTTGCCTGCCGTCGCGGGAAAACTCCGGCTCGGGTCGTGAAACACCGGGCTGAAGGTCGCGACGAGCGGCTTCTGCGGGTTGACAATACCCTCGGAATTGGGGCCGCAGACGACGATGCCGTGACGCTCGGCGATGCGCGCGAGCTCAATGTCGCGAGCACGAGCGGCCTCGTTGCTCTCTTCGGCAAAGCCGGAGCTGATCACAACTGCGGCACGGATTCCACGCTCGCCGCACTGCTCGATGGTGTCAATGACGTGCGCAGCGGGCACAAGAATTACCGCGAGATCGACCGGCTCGGGGAGTGCAGCCGCCGACGGGTAGGCTTTGATGCCGAGGACTTCGCTTTGGCTGCGGGTTACCGGGTAGAAGCGGCCGTCATAACCATGCTCGATCAGCGCGCGAGTCAGCCGTCCGCGCAGCGTCTCGTTATCGCCGGACGCGCCGATGACCGCGACGCTGTCGGGTAAAAGAAGCGGCTTCAGATCGGGCATCGGCTCAGCGCAGCCCTAGGCCGCGAGCGATGATCCCACGCAGCACCTCGCGGGTGCCGCCCTGGATTGTCAGCTTGGGCGCGATCAGCGTCGCATGGCGCAAGGCCTGTTCGAAGCGGTCGTCGTTGCTGCCGGGTTGCGAGTCGCTGGCCGGTGGCGCCAGGAGCCGCACCTTGTCCGGCAGAGCCTGCTCGAAATTGGTCCCGAGATCCTTCACCACCGCGGCTTCGACCGATGGGGTCTTGCCGGCTTGCAGCATGCCGGCGACGGAGAGCGACATGCGCCGCAAGGTCGCGAGGTGCGCGACCTCGCGCCCGATCCCTTCGGCGAGGCGCTCGCTTGGCTTCTCGCCGGCCAACCGAACCAGCTCGACGAGGGATGGGAAGGTCTCGATCCACCGATCGGGGCCGCTGCGCTCATAGGCGAGTTCGTCCGTCGCCTGCTTCCAAGCCATGTCCACTTCGCCGATGAGATGCGAATCCGGCAGGAACGCATCGTCGAACACAACTTCGTTGAAGTCATGGGAATCGGTCAGGTTGATGATCGGCCGGGTGGTGATCCCCGGAGTTTTCATCTCGACCAGGAATTGGGTCAGGCCGTGCCGCCGGTTTTCTTTAGTCGGCGGCGAGGTGCGCAGCAGCGCGATCATGTAGTCGGACTGATGCGCGTTGCTGGTCCAGATCTTGCGGCCGTTGACCAGCCACCCGCCGTCGGTCTTGGTGGCGCGGGTCGATGCCGCGAACACGTCGGAGCCCGAGTTAGGCTCGCTGAGCCCGATACAGAAACAGAGTTCGCCGCGGGCGATCTGCGGCAGGATCTTTTGCCGGATTTGCTCTTGGCCATAGCGCAGGATGACCGGTCCGCTCTGCCGGTCGGCGGTCGAATGGGCGCGGGTCGGCGCGCGCGCCGCCAGCATCTCCTCGATCACGACATAACGCTCAAGATGCGAGCGTTCGTGCCCGCCATATTTCTTGGGCCAGGTCATACCGATCCAGCCCTTCGCCCCGACCTTGCGGCTGAATTCGCGGGAGAACGGCCCCTCGCCACCCTGAGGCGAGAAGGTGCCGGCTTCGATCTCCTGGCGCAGAAAGGCGCGGACCTCCTGGCGCAATTCCTTGGCTTCGGGCGGCAGCTCGACCGGGTCGAAGCGGAAGCTAAGGGTCATGGTTATCTCACGATCTTTGGGTGATGAAAGGCCAGAGCTCGTCGGCGCCGCGGGCTGCAACTATGCGGCCAAGGCGTATGGCCCAGACCGCCTCGTTGCCGAACTCCTCGCGCCAGGACCACAGCCGACGCGTCGCGTGATGCAGCGAATGCTCGTAGGTGAAGCCCATCGCGCCGTGCACCTGGTGAGCAATCGCCGCGCCGGTGCCGGCCGCCTCGCCGCCGCGCACTTTGGCGATCGCGATCTCGCTAAGCGCGATGTCCGGCAACGCGCAGGCCTCGGCGGCAGCGTCGGCGGCGGCGCTCGCCGCCGCCACTTCGTCGGCCAATGTCGCGAGATTGTGCTGAACCGCCTGGAACTTCGCGATCGGTCGCCCAAACTGCGAGCGGTCGAGCGCATACTGCACCGACTGTTCGAGTATCTTTTCGAGCGCGCCTGCCATCTGCTGCAACCGCACCGCTGCTCCGAAGCTGACGAGCGCGTCTTGATCGACCGGCGCCGGCCGTATCGTCTCGGGAACGACGCCGTCAAACGAGACATCATCGCGCGACTCGCCGGCGAGACTGGTCGATTGGCTGATCGGTAAACCTGCCGCCGCGGCCAGCGCCACGGTTGTTTCGCGGCCGCGGTGAGCGAGGACAGCGATATAGCCCGCGTTGCGAGCAAAGGGCACGGCGCGGGCCCGGCCGGAGAGCGCACCGTCGCCGGTCACCGTTATATGACCATCGGCATGGACCGGCGCGATCGTCAGGGGTCCCGGAGGAACGGCGACGCCGGCTCGGGCCAGCAACCAGCCAGCCATCAAGGTCTCGGCGAGCGGCACCGGCGCAGCATACCGGCCGGCCACCCGCAGCACCGCAAATCCGTCGGCGAGCGCCGCCCCGGCCCCGCCCAATTCTTCGGGAACCCAGGTGAGCGGCAACCCGGACTCCTCGAGTGCGTCCCACAAGGCCTTCGGCCAAACGCCCTTCTCCGCCTCGTTGACGGTATTAGGCTCGCACAAATCCTGGAAGATCCGGGTCGCGGTATCGACGATGATGTTATCGGCGCCGTCGTTCATGTCGGTGTCCGCCCGCGAGCCCTAGCCGGATGCGATCGTAGAGCAGCCGAGCGGGGACGGGAAGACTTCGCCTGTGGAGAGCCGGCCCATTGTACCGCTGCGATTCTCCGCGGACCGCGCTCGTGTCGAGGCGCACGACAATCATAAATTGAATCAGTGATCGCTCACTGCTGCATCAGCAGCAAATCTACAGCGAGCTTCCGTCGCGGAATTTAAGACTACGGTGGCCTAGGCGATCACCTTCGTTTGCCGCAGTTCGTCTAGGGTCGCGCGGTCGTAGCCGAGGAGCCGAGAGAGGACCTCGTCGGTGTGCTGGCCCGGGGTCGGGACGGGGCCGATCCGGCCGGGCGTCTTCGACATCTTGATCGTCGCGCCGGGCAGGTACATCTCGCCGGCGACCGGGTCCTCCATCCTGACCAGCATCTCGCGCTCCCAGAGATGCGGGTCTTCAGCGACTTGCGGGATGGTCTTGACCGGTGCCACCGGAATGTCGGCCTCGACGAGCGTGCCGACGATCTCCTCGACGGTGTGCGCCAAGCACCAAGCTTCGACCTTCTTTCGCGGTGAATCGTCGAGGCTCATGCGGCCGGTAAAGGCGCCGGTGTTGGCGACGGCATTCGCGTCGCCGGTGGCGATCTGCAACAGCCGCGACCCCATCTCGCGCCCCGAGGCGGAGATCACGACATGGCCGTCCTTTGCCTTATAGGGCGGACGACCGCCTTCGCCGCCCTCTTCGCCGGTGGCAAGGTAATACGAGGTCGGGATCTCGACCATGGTCAGCCCCGAATCCATCAGGCAGACATCGATCTCCTGCCCCTCGCCGGTGCGGTCCCGGTGATGGAGAGCCGCCAGCATACCGATCGTCGCGTGCAGCGAGGTATAGCGGTCGACGATCGAAGAGGCGGTGCCGAGCGGCTGGCCGATCGGTGTTCCGGTGAGGGTCATCAACCCACTCATCGCCTGGCCGAGCGGGTCAAAAGCCGGGCGGTCGCGGTAGGGGCCGTATTGGCCAAATCCCGAGACCGAGCCCAGGATGATGTCCGGTTTCAGCTCACGCAGCCGGTCATAGCCAAACCCCATCCTGTCCATGACCCCGGGCCGGAAGTTCTGCAGCACGATGTCGGCGGTCTTGACCAGCGCGGCGAAGACCTCCTTGCCGCGCTCGGTGCGCAGATCGAGGCAGAGGCTCTTCTTGCCGCGATTGTAGACGGAGAAGTAGACGCTCTGGCCGCGCACCAGTGGCGGTGACTTCCGCGTCTCCTCGCCACCCAGCTTCTCGATCTTGATGACCTCGGCGCCGAGGTCGGAGAGGATCATGCCGCCGCGCGGGCCAGCCTGGTATCGCGCCAGTTCGAGCACACGCACACCTTCGAGCGCGCCAACCATCGCCATCTCCCCAAACCTGCGTCTCGGTTGAGCTAACACCGGGTACTGCGTAGTGTCAAACGATCGACGAGTCGCGAAGGAGGGCGAACCATGGCCTATGAATTCATTCTGACCGAACGTTTCGACGGCGCCGCCGTGATCACCCTGAACCGCCCGGACAAGCTTAATGCATTGAGCTATCCGTTGGTGCGCGAACTCGACGAAGCACTAAGTCAGTACGAAGCAGATGACGAGATCAAAGCCGTGATCCTGACCGGCGCCGGAGATCGGGCTTTTTCGGCCGGTGCTGACATCCACGAGATGGCCGGGCTAAGTGCGGAGGAATTGGCGAAGCGCCAGGAGGTTCGCGGCCACGCGATCTGGCACATTGCGACCTTTGGCAAGCCGCTTATCGGCGCGATCAACGGGCTGGCCTATGGCGGTGCGGCATTGCTGAGCTCGACCCTCGATCTGCGCATCGGCTGCGAGCAGACCGCGTTTCGTTTTCTGGCGGCGAGCTATGGCCGGGTCAATTCGACCTGGTCATTGCCGCTCTTGGTCGGTCTGCCAAAGGCGAAAGAGCTGCTCTATACCGGGCGGGTCGTCCTCCCCGAGGAGGCCGAGCGGATCGGTCTCCTAAATCAAATCGTTCCCGCCGCGAAGCTCCTTGATAGTTGTCTCGAGATCGCGCAAATGATTGCCAAGAATGACGCGCGCATGGTGCAAGGGATCAAGCGCTTGTTGCACGAGCAGATGGGGATGGGCTGGCGCGAGCGTTATGACAATGAGGAACAGGCCCGCGCTACTTGGCTCGCCGCCGGCCACCCGAGGGAGGGCTTCAAGGATTTCCTCAGCCGCAAGGGTTCCGCCTGAGCAGACGCAGTGGCCGCTAACCGTCAAGCCCGCGGGTGACGGGTCGGAGTCACGAGAAATCGGTTATCGTGACCTCTTCGGTGACGGTGTCGAGCACGGCGCAGCTCAGTTGCCGGCCATTGCTGCCATCGCGCGCCTCGCCCGCGGAGCCGGGATTGATCACGAGCACCTTGCCGATGCGCCGGGTCAATTGATGGTGTGTGTGGCCGTATAACACGAAATCGGCGTCGGCCTCGCCAAATCGCGCCAATAATGAGCTGTGCGGATAGACATAGGTCCCGCGCGGTTCCCATGGCGTCGAGTGAACGACGAGCAGCTTCTTGCCGCCGAAGGTTAGTTCGAGTCGCCCTGGCCGTTCCGCCAGCCACCCGAGCAGCGATGGATCGATCCATTCAGCTCGGCGGGCACGGCTACCCTGCGGCCCCATGAACCCCTCCTCGTGATTGCCGAGGATCGTGTGGACGCCTCGGTGTCTCAAGAGACGGACAACCTCGTTCGAGAAGCGGTACTCGTAGATGCTGTCGCCGAGACAGATCAGCTCGTCGACACCCCCGAGGATCTCGAACGCCTGCCGCAACCCCGGTTCGTTGCAGTGCACATCGGAAACGATGCCGATCTTCAAAAGCCGCTCCGGCAGGCGATGATGTTCATCGGCTTCATGCTCATGACAATCTCTTCGTGCTGATTCAGCACCTCGATCAGAGTGCGCACGATGCCTCGATCGGGTTTCGAACGCGAGCGTGTCGCTTCGAGGACGCGGACCCGGACGCGCAACGTGTCGCCGGGCCGAACCGGCTGCAGCCAGCGAAGTTCGTCAATGCCTGGCGAAGCAAGGCTCGCCCTGCGGGGAAGAAAATTATCGACGATGAGGCGCATCATCATCGCCGCGGTATGCCAGCCGCTGGCGATCAGTCCGCCAAATCGCCCTTGCGCCGCAACCTCCGGGTCGACATGCATGTCCTGCGGGTCGAAGCGGCGAGCGAATTCAATGATCTCCGCCTCATCGACCTGGATCACCCCGTATTCGAAAACGCTGCCGAGGATATAGTCCTCGAAGTAGCGGTCGTCGGGCGGCACGGCAAAATCGCTCGGGGGCACGGGCACCTCGAAATAACCTTGAGGCCGGGCTTGACCCGGATATGCGGGACTGGATTACATCAGCTCTAGGAAAAAGTCGCGGGTATGTCCCGAAAGGGAGGGGAGATGAGCTACGATTACATCATCGTCGGCGGCGGATCGGCCGGGTCGGTCATGGCGAACCGGCTATCGGCAAAGAGCAGCAACAAGGTATTGCTGTGTGAGGCCGGTCAGGACACGCCGCACGGCAAAGTGCCGCCCGAGATCCTCGACAGCTATCCCGGCACTGCGTATTTCGATCCCCGCTTTCACTGGACCGAGCTCAAGGTCCACACCGAAGTCATCTCGCACAATCGCCCTGAGGAGGATCGTCCGCCGCTGCGCAAATACGAGCAGGCGCGCGTGCTCGGCGGCGGCTCGTCGATCAATGGGCAGCTCGCCAACCGGGGCGCACCCACTGATTACAACGAATGGGAAGAGCGTGGCGCCGCAGGTTGGAATTGGAATGCGGTGCTGCCTTATTTCAAAAAAGTCGAACGCGACATGGATTTCGACGGGCCGTGGCACGGCAAGGACGGCCGCATCCCGGTGCGCCGCATCTTTCCCGACCTGTGGAACGGCCACGCCAAGGCCGTCGCCAAAGCGTTCGAAGAGGCGGGATTTCAATACATCCAAGATCAGAACGGCGAGTTCCGGGACGGATATTTCCCGATCACGATCTCCAATCTCTATGACCGGCGAGTCTCGGCAGCGATCGGCTATCTCGATCCCGGAACCCGGTTGCGCACCAATTTGACGATTTCCGCCCTGACCCAGGTCAAGGGGCTCTTGTTTGAAGGCACGCGCTGCGTCGGTGTCAAGGCGCTCGTCGAGGGGAAGGAGACCGAGTTCCGCGGCGGCGAAGTCATCGTCTCGTCGGGTGCGATCCATTCACCGGCGCATCTGCTGCGCGCCGGCGTCGGGCCGGCGGGCCATCTGCGCGATCTTGGGATCGAGGTCGTCGCGCATGTGCCGGGTGTCGGCCAGCGGCTGATGGACCACCCATCGGTTTCGGTCTCGTCTTTTATCAGGCCAGACTGCCGCCTCAACGGGCTGACCCGGCGGCATATCCTGCTGGCGCTGCGCTATTCCTCGGGGATCGGCGGCGCGCCCTCGGGGGACATGTTTGTCGCCAGTGTCAGCAAATCGGCTTGGCACGCGGTTGGCGAGCAGATCGGTTCGTTGCTCGCGGCGGTGTACAAAACTTTCTCCGAGACCGGTCAGGTCAAACTCGCCTCGCGCGACTGGCGGGCCGAGCCGATCGTCGAATTCAACCTGCTGTCCGACCGGCGCGACCTCGAACGGCTGATGGACGCGTTTCGGCGGCTCGGCGCGATGCAGATCAGTGCTGCCCTACAAGACGCCACCTGCGACCCGTTCCCGGCGAGCTACACTGAGCGGGTCCGCAAGATCGGCGTCGTCAACGGCAAGAACAAGATGATCACCGACGTCATCGCCAAATTGCTCGATGGGCCTGCCTGGCTGCGACGCATGATGATCGAAAAGGTCATCGTCGAAGGTTATCGCTTCAACGAATTGATGCGCGACGACGAGGCGCTCGAAGATTTCATTCGCAAAGCTTCGATCGGTGTGTGGCACGCCACCTGTACTTGCCGGATGGGGGCCGAGGACGACCCGATGGCGGTGACCGATCCGCAGGGTCGTGTCCGCGGCGTCAGCGGGCTGCGCGTCGTCGACGCCTCGCTGTTCCCGACGGTGCCCTGCGCAAACACGAACTTTCCGACTCTAATGACCGCCGAGAAGATCGCCGATGCGATCCTTGCAGCGGCATGATCATAACCGCGGTGGAGGCAGGATGCGCTTCGGGATCTTCGACCATCTAGACGACAGCGGGCTGCCGCTGAGCCAGCATTTTGAAGAGCGGTTGCGGCTCATCGAGGCGTATGACCGCGCCGGGTTCTACGGCTACCATTTGGCTGAGCACCACAACACGCCGCTCGGCTATGCTCCCTCGCCGGGGGTGTTCCTGTCGGCGGTCGCGCAGCGGACGAAGCAGCTGCGCTTCGGACCGATGGTCTATTTGCTTCCGCTGTACCACCCGCTGCGCCTGATCGACGAAATCTGCATGCTCGACCAGATGAGCGGCGGGCGGTTTCTCTACGGCGTCGGGCGCGGCATTTCGCCGGTGGAGGTCGGCTTCTATGGCGTCAATTTCGACACCGGCGCAAAGCAATTCCGCGAGTGCTTCGAGGTCGTCCGCCGCGGGTTGACCGAGGACCGGCTCACCTTCCACGGCGAGTTCTACGATTTCGACAACGTGCCCATCGTTATGAAGCCGTATCAGCGACCGCTGCCCGTGTGGTACGGGCTCGGTAACCCGGCGAGCGTCTCCTGGGCGGCCGGGAACGGCTGCAACATGGTGACGCGGCGGCCGCCGGATCAGGTGCGCGCGATCACCGACAACTACCGCGCCGAGTGGCTGAAATTGGGACGGTCCGAGGCCGAATTACCCATGCTCGGGGTCAATCGGCACATCATTGTCGCGGAGACCGAAGAGGCGGCGCTCGATGTCGCGCGCCGCGGTTACCCCGCCTGGCGTCGTCACATGGGGCTATTGTGGCACGAATACAGCGTGCCGTTCCCACTCGAAACCGCCTTGCCGGAGGATTTCGGCATCCTGCAGAAGCACGGAGACGCGATTGCCGGTACCCCCGCAATGGTTCGGGATTACATCGCACGGGAGATCCAGACGACCGGAATCAACTATTATGTCTGCGACTTTGCCTTTGGCACGATCTCGCATGACGAGGCGATGCGCTCGGTCGAGCTATTCACGCGGGAGGTAATGCCGAGTTTTGCCGATGCCTGACCCTTAGTCAGAGGAGGACTATTCATGGGCTCGATGATCGAATTCGCCCGCCCCGACGGCGGCCGGACCAAGGGCTATCTCGCGACCGCCGGCCATGGCCGGCCGGGCGTGGTCGTGATCCAGGAGTGGTGGGGTCTCAACGACCAGATCTGCGGGGTGGCCGACCGCTTCGCCCGCGCCGGGTACAATGCTCTGGCGCCCGATCTCTACAAGGGTCGGGTCACCACCGCGCCGGATGAGGCCAATCACCTGATGACCGGCCTCGATTTTCCCGACGCCACACACCAGGATCTGCGCGGTGCGGCGCGGCATCTTAAGAACCAAAGCGGGAAGATGGTGGTGATGGGGTATTGCATGGGTGGCGCACTGACCATTTCCGCTGGCGTGCACGTCCCCGAATTTGCTGCTGGTGTGTGCTTCTATGGCATCCCGCCTCAGGAGTTTGCCGACCCGGCGCAGACACGAGTTCCCCTTCAGGGTCACTTTGCCAATAAGGACGACTGGTGCACTCCGGCTGCGGTCGATGAACTCGAAAAGGTGCTCAAAGGCGCCGGCGTCAAGCACGAAATCTATCGCTACGACGCGGCGCACGCCTTCGCCAATGAGCGCAGTGCCGCCTATGACGTCGAGTGTGCCAATCTGGCTTGGGACCGCATGTCGGCCTTTCTGAAGGCGCTGATCGCTTGATCCGGGTCGTCCGGGCACCGGTGGCAGATACTCTCTGACGCCGCGCGGACGGCCACGTAGCGAAAATCGTTGGATCGGGGCTCGCGCTGGGCGGATCGGTCATGCAGATTTTCTTGCGCCGCCATAGCTTCGGGATTCAGGCACGGCTCACGCTGCAGGCCCTCGTGACCGCGCTGCCGCTGGTTGGGCTAGCAAGTTTTGCCATTCTGCGGACGGTCGATGACCAGCGCGCTCAAATTGAGAGCGACGTCAAGCAAATGGCAGAGAGTTTTCTGGCCGACGTCGATCGCCAGATCAGCGCCATCCAGGCGGAGCTTCAGGTCCTCGCGCTGTCACCGAGCCTGCAAACCGGCGACTTCTTCGCCTTTGATCAGCAGATGCGGGCAGCGCTCACGATCCGGGGTACTTCCATCGTCCTGCACGACACCAAAGGACAGCAGCTCGTCAGCACCAATCGACCGTTTGGCGAATGGCTCCCACGCGCGACGAACACCGAAATGCACGACCGCGTCGTCGCCACCGGCAGGCCGCAGATCTCCGATCTCATCATGGGCGCAGTTTTGCGGCGTCCGATCCTGGTACTAGGTGTACCGGTCTTCCGCGACGGGCAAGTCGCTTACGTGTTGGCGATGGGTCTCGGGCCGGAGATTCTATCTGGGCTTCTGCAAGAACAGAACCTCTCGTCCGACTGGACGGCAGCGATCTTCGATCGCAAAGGCCTTATCGTCGCGCGCAATCGGGAGCTCGATCGCTTCCTCGGTAAGCCAGCAGCACCGATACTCCTGGAGAAGATGGCGGGGGCGGTCGATAGTTGGTTCCCCAATGTTACAAGTGAAGGGATTCCCGTTTACTCCACGTTTCGGCGTTCCCCGATCACCGGCTGGACGGTAGCAATTGGCCTGCCGAGAGAGTTTGTCGATGCACCTCTTCGGCGAGCGCAATGGGTCGCATTTGGCGGCGGCGCGCTGGTTCTTGCCCTGAGCCTTGTTATGGCCTGGTGGGTAGGCCGCGGCATTCGGCGGCCCGTCGAGGCCCTGACAACTGCCGCAAGCGTTTTAGGGGACGGTGAACGTCTCGGTCCGCTGATCGGTGGTGTGCGCGAACTGGACGAGGTTGGCGACGCGCTCCGTGCGACGGCCGCCGCGCTGGCGCACAGCAGGGAGCAGCTCGAGAGCACGGTGGCGAGGCGCACTCAGGAACTCGCTTCAGCCAATGAGCGGCTACGGGCCGAGATCGATGCACGAGAACAGGCCCAGGCAGCACTCCTGCAGGCGCAAAAGATGGAGGCGATGGGCCAACTCACCGGTGGCGTTGCGCACGACTTCAACAATCTGCTGACCGCCGTGTCCGGGTCGCTGGCTATGCTGGAGACGCGCCTTTCCGACGAGAGGAGCTTGCGCCTTTTGCGTACCGCACAACGCGGCGCGTCGCGCGGCGCCAAGCTCACCGAATCGTTGCTGGCCTTCGCCCGCAAACAGCGGCTGGACCCGATCCCCGCTGACCTCAACGGAATCGTCATCGATATGAGCGAGATGCTGCGCCGGTCCATCGGTGCCTCAGTCGAAATTCGACACGCCTTGGCGACCGATCTTTGGCCGGTCCTTATCGACGTCAGCCAGATCGAGACAGCGCTTCTGAATGTGGCTCTCAACGCGCGCGATGCCATGCCGGGGGGCGGCATCCTGCTGATCGAAACAAAAAATATCCCCGCCGGCAATGCCGAGCTGCCGGCTGAGATCACCGAGCAGGACTGTATCCTCGTATCGTTGCGCGACACCGGAACCGGAATGAGCGCGGAAGTCATCGAGCGAGCGTTCGAGCCGTTCTTCACGACAAAGGAAATCGGCAAAGGGACGGGGCTGGGGTTGTCGATGGTTTTCGGCGTCGTGCGCCAGTCGGGCGGCACGGTCCGTATTCGCAGCCGGCTGCGCGAAGGAACAACGGTGCAGATCTATTTGCCGCGGACGATCGAGCTATCCGCGCTTGGTTCATATTCCGCTCTCCGCGCACCACCGGCCGAGACGGCTCATATTCTCGTCGTCGACGACGACCCCGATGTCCGTTGGATCGCCGCCGAGGGTCTCCGGGAAATCGGTTACGTCGTCACAGAGGCTGATGGCGGCCGCGCCGCCTTGGCGATTCTAGAGCGGGACGATCCCTGCGACCTGATGGTTGTCGACCTGGTGATGACCGGGTTGACGGGGGTCGACACGGTACAGCTGGCGCGGCGCGCGCGACCCGACCTCAAGGTGCTGTACTGCAGCGGCTACGCGGACATGTCGAGATTCCAGGACGATATCGGCAACGAAGTATTACTCAAGAAACCGTTCAGACGGGATACCTTGGCCGAAGCAGTTCGCGCTATTCTTCAGCCCCTTGCCGCGAGGGATGCCGATAACATCGTGCCGTTGCGGCGCAATGAACCGTTCTAAACTCACATCGGCTAACATTTGATGCAAGAATCAGGAAGAACCGGCCCTGTCTGCGGCGAGCAGACGATGGCCCACGAGTATCGCGCAGTGGGCACTGACGGTGTTGGCCGTCTCGCTGGCCGTGATCACCTTGGCCCTCGCGGGCTATATGCTGCACCCCGGTGACGCCACCTCATTGCCTCACGGCGTTACCGCCCGAGCCCTGTTCTTTCCGCTACATCTGCTGGTCATTACGGTCATAGCCCTTGGGCTCGGTTTGCTCGGCTGGTGGCTCCGGGCGAGGCTCGCTGCCGGTATCTTTGGCCTGGTCGTGTTGTTGTCCTCGTTCCTGGCATTGTGGTGGCTTCGGCACTCAGTTCGCCCGCGAGAAGATCAAGACCTTCCTTCAGAAGCACGGCTGACCGTCGCGCCTACGCCCGGCGACGCTGCACTGGACGGCGCGCGAGATACGGCCGTAGATATTGGCCGGTATAGCTCCCTTCGCTCGACGCAACGTCTTCGGGGGTACCGGTGGCGACGATGCGGCCGCCGGCGTCGCCACCTTCGGGGCCGAGATCGATGATCCAATCGGCGGTTTTGATGACTTCGAGATTGTGCTCGATGACCAGCACGGTGTTACCCGTCTCAACCAACGCGTGCAATACGTCGAGGAGCTTGCGCACATCGTCGAAATGCAGCCCGGTCGTCGGCTCGTCGAGGATGTAGAGAGTGCGGCCGGTGGCGCGGCGCGACAATTCCTTGGCGAGCTTGACGCGCTGGGCCTCGCCGCCGGAGAGCGTCGTCGCCGGCTGGCCGATATGGATGTAACCGAGCCCGACCCGCTGCAGGGTCAAGAGTTTGTCGCGGATCGCCGGCACCGCGCGGAAGAAATCGGCGCCCTCGTCGACCGTCATGTCGAGCACATCGGCGATGCTCTTGCCGCGGAACAAGACTTCCAAGGTCTCGCGGTTGTAGCGCCGGCCCTTGCAGACGTCGCATTGCACGTAAACGTCCGGCAGAAAGTGCATCTCGATCTTGATGACGCCGTCGCCCTGACAGGCCTCGCACCGTCCGCCCTTGACGTTGAACGAAAAACGGCCGGGCGCATAGCCGCGCGACTTCGCTTCGGGCAGCCCGGTAAACCAGTCGCGGATCGGCGTAAAGCAGCCGGTATAAGTCGCCGGGTTCGAGCGCGGCGTGCGGCCGATCGGCGATTGATCGATGTCGACGATCTTGTCGAGGAACTCGACGCCTTCGAGCCCGCCGAGCGGGGCGGGCTGCTCGCGCGCGTTGTTGAGCCGCTTGGCGAGTGCCTTGTAGAGGGTTTCGACGATCAGGGTCGACTTGCCGCCGCCCGAGACACCGGTTACACAGCAAAAGGTGCCGAGCGGGATTTCCGCGGTGATACCCTTCAGGTTGTTCCCGCGCGCGTCGAGGATGCGGAGAATCTGCCCCGGATGGCCGATCCGGCGGATCTGCGGCACCGGAATTTGCCGCTTTCCAGTCAGGTATTGGCCGGTGATGCTTTCCGGGTTCCCCATGATGGCTTCGGGGGTTCCCTCGGCGACAACATGCCCGCCATGGACCCCCGCACCCGGCCCCATGTCGACAACCCAGTCGGCGGTGCGGATCGCCTCCTCGTCGTGCTCGACCACGATCACTGTATTACCGAGGTCACGCAGGCGCTTCAGAGTCGCGAGCAGCCGCCCATTGTCGCGCTGATGCAAACCGATCGAGGGCTCGTCCAACACATAGAGCACCCCGGTCAACCCCGAACCGATCTGCGAAGCCAGCCGAATGCGCTGGCTCTCGCCGCCGGAAAGAGTGCCGGAAGCTCGGGATAAGGTCAGGTATTCGAGCCCGACATTCTTTAAGAAGCCGAGGCGCTCGTTGATCTCTTTCAAAATGCGCTGGGCGATCTCACGCTGGCTCGGGGTGAGCTCGCCACTGATTCCGGAAAACCAAGTGCCGGCCTCGGCGATCGAGAGAGCCGCGATTTCGCTGATGTGCTTGCCGGCGATCTTGACGGCGAGCGCTTCGGGCTTCAGCCGGTCGCCGCTGCACACCTCGCAGGTCTTGGCGCTCTGATAGCGCCCGAGTTCCTCCTTGATCCAGGCACTGTCGGTCTCGCGGAAACGCCGCTCCATGTTCGGCAACACGCCTTCGAACGGCCGGTCGGTCGTGTATTTCCGCAGCCCGTCATCATAGGTCATCTTGATCGGGTCGCCATCCGATCCGTAGAGGATCGTGCGCCGCATCTTTTCCGGCAGGTCTTCCCAGGGCGTATGCATGCTCTTGCGGAAGTGCCGGGAGATGCTCTCCAAGGTCTGCGTGTAATATTGGGAGCTCGAATGCGACCACGGGCTGACGGCGCCCTCGGCGAGGCTGCGGCGCGGGTCGTGCACGACGAGGTCGGGGTCGAAATAAAGCTTGGTGCCGAGCCCGTCGCAGGCGGGACAAGCGCCGAACGGATTGTTGAACGAAAACAGCCGCGGCTCAATCTCGGGAATCGTGAAGCCGGAGACGGGGCAAGCGAATTTTGCCGAGAAGATCGTCTGCTCGGCGTTATCGGCATTCTCGGTGATTGCGATTCCGTCGGCCAGTTCGAGCGCTGTCTCGAACGAATCGGCGAGGCGGTTGCCGAGCTCGCCGTCGACGATGACGCGATCGACGACAATTGCGATATCATGCTTGAGGTTCTTGTTGAGCGGGCGAACCTCGTCGAGCTCCATCATCTTGCCGTCGATTTTGACCCGCTGAAAGCCGCGCCGCTGCAGCTCGGCCAACTCCTTGCGGTACTCGCCCTTGCGCCCGCGAGCGATCGGTGCGAGCAGGTAAAGACGGGTTCCCTGCGGCATCGCCAGCACCCGATCGACCATTTGCGAGACGGTCTGGCTGACGATCGGCAGGCCGGTGGCCGGCGAGTAGGGGATTCCGACCCGCGCCCATAAAAGGCGCATGTAATCGTAGATCTCGGTCACCGTGCCGACTGTCGAGCGCGGGTTGCGTGACGTCGTCTTCTGCTCGATCGAGATCGCCGGGGACAAGCCCTCGATAGATTCGACCTCGGGCTTCTGCATCAATTCGAGGAATTGCCGGGCATAGGCCGACAGGCTCTCGACATAGCGGCGCTGGCCCTCGGCATAGATCGTGTCGAAGGCGAGCGAGGACTTGCCCGAGCCCGACAGCCCGGTGATCACGACGAGGCTGTCGCGCGGCAGCTCGACGTCGATGTTCTTGAGATTGTGCTCCCGCGCGCCGCGGATCCGGATCTGCTGCTGCATGCCAAAGAACTTAGCGCGGGACAGCCGGCTACGCTACCGCCTGCCTTCCGCTCGTCACCGGGGTGAGGGGCAGCGAGCGGCTTGTCACGCCACCGGTCGCGGCGCCGATTCCCGCGGGGTCACGCCGATATCGAGCTTTTGCGAGAGGCGCAGCACGGTGATCGGCACCGGCTTGCCGACGCGCTCCTCGGTCATCAGCCGGTGCAGCTCATCGACATCGCCGACTGGGATGCTGTCGACCGCCACAATGACGTCTCCGCTCGCCAGTCCAGCTGCGCGGGCGGCCCCATCCGGGGCGGTCGATTGGATGCGCACGCCGGTCTCGCGCTTCAGCTCGTGGAAGCGCACGACGCGGCGCGGCAACGGCACATTCTGTCCGGCGACCCCGATATAGCAGCGCCGCACCTTGCCCTCGCGGATCAGTCGCGCGGCGACAAATTCGACAGTGGCCGCCGAGATCGAGAAACAGATGCCCTGCGCCATACCGATGATCGCTGTGTTGATGCCGACGACCTCGCCCGCGGCGGTGACGAGCGGCCCCCCGGAGTTTCCCGGGTTGAGTGCGGCATCGGTCTGGATCACGCTATCGATGAGCCGCCCCGAGCGGGTGCGCAACGACCGGCCGAGCGCGCTGACGACACCCGCAGTTACCGTGCACTGAAAGCCGAACGGGTTGCCGATCGCGACGACCAGCTGTCCCACCCGCAGCCGGCGCGAATCGCCGAGCCGGGCGAAGACGGGTGTCTCTCCCTCGAGCCGCAGCACGGCGAGATCAGTGTCGGGATCGTCACCGACCAGATTGGCCGCGAGGGTCCGCCCGTCGGGGAAGGTCGCTTGGATCTTGCGCGCGCCGCTGACGACATGGCTGTTGGTCAGGACATAGGCGTCTGGGGTAAACACGACGCCCGAGCCGGCGCCGTTCACCCGATCATTGGCCCCGCTGACCTGTAGATGCAGCACCGCCGGGCCAACCCGGTCGACCGCGCCGATCACGGCACGGGAATAGGCGTCGAAAAGGGCGAGATCCTCCGGCGCGACGGTGCTGGCCGCTATTGGTTCGCCGGGTTCGATGTCGCCGATGGGGTCGTAAACGGGGGTGAGACGGGTCATGTCTGATGTGTCCATGGGAAGAATAAAGTAGGAACATTTTTAGAGCTTGGTAAGATGTGCACCTCGATGAGCATGACAGGGCGGTGATCCGATGGCTGGAAGCGTCAACAAAGTGATCCTGGTCGGCAACCTTGGCCGCGATCCCGAGCTTCGCTCGACCCAGGACGGTATGCGCATCGCCAATCTGGCGGTCGCCACCTCGGAGAATTGGCGCGACCGGGTGTCGGGCGAGCGCAAGGAGCGCACCGAATGGCACCGCGTCGTGATCTTCAACGAGCGGCTCGCCGAGGTTGCCGAGAAGTACCTGAAGAAGGGCTCGAAGGTTTACGTCGAGGGGGCCTTGCAGACCCGCAAATGGACCGACAACAGCGGCCAGGAGCGCTACACAACCGAAATTGTGCTGCAGCGCTTCCGCGGCGAATTGACGATGCTCGACGGCGCCCGCGCCGCCGGCGGCCCGCCGATGGAAGGCGGCTACGACGAGGGCTACAGCGGCGGCGGCTTCGGCGACGAGCCGCGCGCGTCAGGCTCCGCCTCCCCGGCGCGCGGGCGCACGCCGGTCAACGATCTGGACGACGACATCCCGTTTTGACGGACGACTCCGGACGAGCGAACCGCAATGCGCTTTCGCCTAACGTACCGGGGCCCCCTAAAGGGGCAAAATCGAGATCGACGGCACGTCCATGGCCTGCGGTCCCATCTCCATAACAACTGAAGCGGCTTTGGGCGCAAGAACCACTGTCCGCATACCAGGACTGGCTCAAGCCCGACAGGGCGCCATACGAATACTCGCTTCTCGAAGAGAGAGGCGGATTTGATTTTGCTCCGCTGGTGAGTTCTCGCGTGGATTTGATCTCGGAATTGGAAATTTTGCTGCTGAGGCCCGCTCCCCCAGGAGCCATTCTCCGGGATGGTGGAGATCTCGATAACCGCATTAAAACGCTAACCGACGCCCTTCGTGCACCAAGCCCGACAGAGCTGCCGCCAGATTGGCGGCCAGATTCCGACCAGACGCCGTTCTTCTGCCTGTTGCAGGATGACAAATTGATTGGTGCGTTTTCTGTTGTGAGCGACCGCCTTCTAGAATGCCCATCGCATGAACAAGAGGTTATTTCCGTAATCCACGTAAGGGTGACCGCGGTGAAAACTACCCTGGGAAATTCCGGGCTTGTTGGATGAAGCGCCAGTGTACGGCCGCCGATCGCGGCAATCCCGGCTTTGTCTGCACATTCAGGTAAACAGCGGAGCTTTCGATGCGAAATTCGGGCACTCCTCCATTTCGCGCCGACCATGTCGGCAGCCTGTTGCGTCCGCCGGAATTGTTGCGGGCGCGGGCCGAGTATCAGGCCGGCGGCCTGTCGGCCGAGGAATTGCGCCGTGTCGAGGACGATGTGATCCGGGATGTGGTCCGGATGCAGGAGGAGATTGGCCTCGAGGGGGTGACCGACGGCGAGTTCCGCCGCGGTTCGTGGCACATGGATTTCCTCTACCAGATCGGCGGAGTCGCAAAGACCGACCGGATGCTGCGCATCCAGTTCAGGAACGAGGCCGGCCCGGTCGAGGCCGCGCTGGGCGCGTTTCGCATCGGCGGCAAGCTGAGGTTCGACAAGACGATCTTTGTCGAGGATTTCGCCTATCTGAAGTCGGTGGCGCTCGCCGGGACGGTGGCGAAATTGACGATCCCATCGCCGTCGATGCTGCATTACCGCGGCGGCCGGGCGGTGATCGATCAGGCTGCTTATCCCGACATCGATACCTTCTGGCACGACCTCGCCGAAGTGTACAAGCAGGAGATCGCTGGCCTCGCGGCGCTCGGCTGCACCTATCTGCAGCTCGACGACACCAGCCTCGCCTATTTGAACGACCCGGCGCAGCGCGCCTATGTGAACAGCATTGGCGGTGACGGCGAGCATCAGCACTTGATCAACATCCGCCTGATCAACCAGGCGCTCGCCGACAAGCCGGCCGGGATGACCGTGTGCACGCATATGTGCCGCGGCAATTTCCGCTCGTCCTGGGTGGCCGAGGGCGGCTACGACCATGTCGCCGAGGCGCTGTTCGGCGAGCTCGCGGTCGACGGCTTCTTTCTCGAATATGACGACGCCCGCTCGGGCGGGTTCGAGCCGCTGCGTTTGGTGCCGAAGGGCAACAAGCGGGTCGTGCTGGGCCTCGTGACGAGCAAGCGGGCGGCGCTCGAAAGCAAGGACGAGCTGAAGCGCCGGATTGACGAGGCCGCGAAATACGTGCCGCTCGAGCAGCTCTGCCTCAGCCCGCAATGCGGCTTTTCGTCGACCGTCGACGGCAACGCGCTGACCCAGGCCGAACAGATCGCCAAGCTGCGCCTCGTCGTCGAAACCGCGCGCGAAGTCTGGGGCTAGTCCGAAGACAGGAACGCAAGCAATGATCTCGCGCGATTACGAAGTCTTCGAGCTCGGCGACGTCGCGCTGCAATCCGGGCTGACTTTGCGGAACGCGGAGCTCGCCTACAAGACCTACGGCCGGCTCGATGCCTCGCGCAGCAACGTCATCGTCTATCCGACGTCCTACGGTGCCCAACACTACGACACGGAGTGGTTGATCCGGCCGGGCCGAGCGCTCGACCCGGAGCGGTACTTCATCATCATCCCGAACATGTTTGGCAATGGTCTGTCGTCGTCGCCAAGCAATGTCGGGCCACCGCACGATCGCGGCCGCTTCCCAGGCGTGACGGTGGCGGACAATGTCCGCATGCAGCGGCGCTTATTGGCCGAGCGCCTCGGTATCGAGCGCATTGCGCTCGTCTATGGATGGTCGATGGGCGGCCAGCAGGCCTATCACTGGGCAGCGCTGTTTCCGGAGATGGTCGAGCGAATTGCCGTCATCTGCGGCAGTGCGCGAACCGCACCCCACAACCAGGTATTCCTCGACGGCATCAAATACGCGCTGATGGCCGACCCCGCTTGGCGCGACGGGTACTTTGCCGAGCCGCCGGTGCGCGGGCTGCGCGCAATGGGCCGGATCTATGCCGGCTGGGCATTGAGCCAATCCTTCTACCGCGAAGAGCTCTGGCGCACGATCGGCTTTTCGTCGCTCGAGGATTTTCTGATTGCCGGTTGGGAGGCCAATTATCTGCGCCGCGACGCCAATAACTTATTGGCGATGATCTGGACTTGGCAGCACGCCGACATCAGCGCCAACGAGCTCTACGAGGGCGACTTCCCCAAAGCGCTCGGCGCGATCACGGCCAATGCGCTGATTATGCCGAGCACGACCGACCTCTATTTCACCGTCGCCGACAACGAGCGCGAAATGCGCCACATGCGCCACGCCGAACTGCAGCCGATCCCGTCGATCTGGGGCCACCGCGCCGGCAACCCCACCCAGAACCCCGAAGACGACGATTTCATCGACCGTGCGGTCAAGGAGCTGCTGACGCGATAAAGCCCGAGAACTGCGCTGCCCAACTGGCCGGGCGAGCTTTCCAGCTATGTACAAGCGGCGTTGATCGGCAGCGCGCTCGGTTTTATGAAGACGAGGCGCCCAGCCCGGCGCATATCCCATGGCGGCGGTTAACGATGCGATGACCGTAAGGCTTTCACCGACCCGAGATCGCCGCCCGTTGCTCCTCGCGATGTTCTTCGGCCTCGCCGTGATCACCGGCTGTGCGCGAAACCCGCCCGTCGGCTCGGTTTCGGTTGCGCCGATCTCGCCGGGTGAGGCGCGGCTTTGGTTCTATCGGGTGTATCTGCCTTCCGAAACCCTCAACATGACGAAGGTAACGATGAACGGCGCTTACGCCGGGTATGCGCAATTGGGCGGTGCCTTTTATCGCGACGTTCCGCCCGGGATCTATCACATCGAAGTCGAGAGCTACGGTCGGGATTTCGATCAATCGACAAACATCGCCCTGGTCGCGGGGCAGGAGGCCTATGTCAAGGTCGAGTCGTTGCGCAGCTGGTCGACCGACCACGGCGCAGGACGGACGATTGGCCGGGACACGTTTTATGCGCGGCTGATGCTCCCCCAGATTGCGCGCACCGAGATCGCACAAAGCCTCTTTGACGGCGGAAGCTGAGCGACAGGCACCCGCCGCGTTTTACGGGTCGAAGCCTCGGTCGGCCGATAACGCGACCAGTTTGTTACCGCTTCGAACGAACTGTCTAAGACCGCGGGTATGCGATCGTCACCCGCGGGCACCAACCGGCCGCGGCACCAGCGCGTCGAGCAGCGCCTGCATGTAGCCGTAGCAATAGGCGAAGGCGACGCCGGAGGGGTCGCGGCCGTCGATCTGCGGCACGTGGTCGGGCATCAGCATGTAGGGATAGCCGACATCGCGGTAGGCGGCGAGCGAGCGCGGCATGTCCATATCGCCCTCGTCGGGGAAGGCCTCCATGAAGTCGAGCTTGCGGCCCTTGATGTTGCGGAAATGGACGTTGAAGATCTTGCCGCGCTCGCCGAACCAGCGGATCACGTCGAAGATCTCGCGGGCCGGGTCGTCGAGCATCTCGGCAATCGTGCCCTGGCAGAAATTGAGGCCGTGATACGGGCTCTCGTGCATCTGCACAAACCGTTTCAGCCCCTCCACCGTGCCGAGCACGCGGGTCACGCCGCGGTAGCCGGGCGGGGTGTACGGGTCGTGAGGATGGCAGGCGAGCCGCACCTTGGCGGCGGTCGCGACCGGGACGACGGCGGCGAGAAAGCGGTCGATCCGCTCCCAGTTCTCTTCTTCCGACACAATGCCCGCCGCGGTCGGCGGAGCAGTCTGGTCGGCGTGGCTCCAGCGGAAGGCGGCGTTGCGCGAACCGCCGCGGCCTCGCTCACGCTCAGTGCGCGGGATGCCGACGATGCAGAGATTGTATTTCGCGGCTGGTATGCCGGCGGCGGCGAGCCGCTCGACGAGCCCGCAGATACTGTCGATCTCGCGCTGCCGCTCGGGGTCCTTGCCCAATAGGATGTGCGGGCTCTCCGCCTCCTCGATCGGTCGGGACGATAGCGGCAATTGCACCATGTCGAGCGTAAGACCGAACGATTCGACGTGCTCGCGGTGACGGTTCAGATCATCGAGGCTCCAGCGGTGCGGGTTCCCTGGCGGGTCGACGCAGACATGCCGCACCCCCAGCTGGACCCAGACCCGGTAATCGGAATCGTCGCGCGGACGGATCTGCGTGCCGACGTACACGCGTCGTCCTCAGAAGAAGGCGAGGGTGCGGATTTCGATGCTCTCACGCGGCCGCGCACGGGGCGGCGTTGTCGGGTCGTCGAAGGCGGTGTGGGCGGTAAAGCGGGCGCGGCCGTCCTTCATCGAGTCGTACACTTTGAAGACTAGTGCCTCGTCCGGCCGCATCTGCGGGAACCAATACCAACGATGCGCCGGGTTGTAGGTAATCGCGGAGGTCTGGCCGATGCGGTCGGGATAGCGGCGCTCGGTCACCATCATATCCGCCGCAGACAGGCTCTGCGCATCGGCGATCGCCAAAGGCCAGCACTCGACCGGATGGCGGATCGGTCGCCACACCTGCACGATCGCAAAACGGCGCTCCAAGAGCTGGTCGGCTTCGTCCGGAAGCACGGTGCGCACCCGCTGGGGTGCTGACCATTCGGTGTAGTCGTTGTGCACGCGGCGAACGACTTCGCGGATTTTGGCGGCCTCGCGCAGCTCTTGATCCGGTGTACGCAACGTGTGGTCAAACACGACGACACGCGAGGCGCCGCTCTCAGCCTTCACCAGCGCTTCCATCTCCGGGTAGTAGACTCGACGGATTTCGTCCTCATCGTAGAAATCGGTGACCTTGGTGTCGTGATGCACAAAGCGAAAGCCGTCGCGCTCGAGTGCGAAGCGGTCGGTGTAAGGCCGGCCGTTGCGCAGCACGACGCGATGCGGGTCAGATTCGCCGCCGCCTGTGCGCGTATCGGTGGCCCCGGGCGCGCCAACCAAGGTCACCGGCCTGGCGCCGGTATCGATGAAGTAATTGAGCGTCGCTTCGATCGTTTCCGGCACGGCATCCAGTTCGGCGACCTGAACCATGAGGGCTTCCTCGCATCAGTTCTCGAGCCGATGATAGAGTTGCCTACCCACGGACACAACTCCCGCCCGAGCGCATGTTCCAGCCGATTGATCCAGACGCAGAGGCCCGTAACGCTCTCCGGTTGATCGGGCCGGACCCGCAGAATTGGGTGCCTGAGCGAGCGGGTATTCGCCACAACGTCGTGATCGTCGGCGGCGGGCAGAGCGGTAGCGCCTTTGCCTTCGCGTTGCGCCGGGCTGGGATCGGCAAGGTGTCGGTAATCGACGCGGCGGAGGACGAGGCGCAGGCCGGCGTCTGGCTGACCGCGGCTCGCATGCATGTCCTGCGGACGGCGAAGAACCTACCGGGGCCGGAGCTCGGCATTCCGGCTCTCAGCTTTCAATCCTGGTACGAAACACGGCACGGCGCCAAGGCTTACGCTGCGATGCAACGGATCCCTCGCCTAGCTTGGGCCGAATATCTCAGCTGGTACCGGCATTTTCTCGATATTCCGATCCGCTACCACGCACGGCTCTCTCGGATCGAGCCGGCTGAAGGGCATTTCCGACTGCATCTGGAGGCCGCCGGCCTGTCTACAGTCGAGACTGCGCGCAAGGTGATCCTCGCCAACGGTGTAGCGGGCAATGGAGGGGCGTATATCCCACCGGTATTGACCGAGGCTCTGCCGAAGAGCCTCTATGCCCATACCGCCGATGCGATCGATTTCGCCGCATTGCGTGGCAAGTCGGTTGCGGTGATCGGCGCCGCCGCTTCCGCCTTTGACGCTGCCGCAGTGGCGCTCGAAGCCGGCGCCGCCGCGGTGCATTTGTTTGGGCGCCGCCCGACCCTTGCCTCACTGCCGGTCAATCGCGTCCGCGGCTATCCCGGTGCGTACGACAACTACCCTGAACAGCCCGATGCAATCCGTTGGCATCAGGCGATCCGGTTTCGCAGGGCGGGTTCGACGCCACCCCCCGATGCGATTGAACGGGTGATGAGCTTTAGCAATTTTCATCTGCATCTCGCCGCACCGTGGGCATCGGCGCGCGCCGAGGATGGCAGGATTGTCGCAATGGCGGCGGGCGAGGAGTTTCGCTTCGATTTCGCGATCGCCGGAACGGGCTATTTCGTGGACCCGGCTGCTCGCCCTGAACTGGCCGATTTTGCCGGGCACATCCTGTTGTGGCGCGATTGTTTCACACCGCCAGAGGGGGAAGAGGATCCCTATCTTGGAGCGCATCCCTATCTCGGCATAGGCCAGGAGTATCTGGAGAAGGTTCTGGGCGCCGCTCCCTATCTTAAGGACATCCACGTGCAGAACCCGGCGGGGTTCGTCAGCTGCGGGTTCCCGGTCGGTGACGTCCCCAGCATGAAGCGCGGGGTCGCCGCCGTCGTCTCGCGGATCAGCCGCGACCTCTTTTTCGGAGATTTCGCCGCGCACCAGCAGCGCATGACCGGAGATGTCGCGCCCGAGTTTGCGGAGGACCTCTACGCTTCGGCGGTGTGGCGGGGTCGCCCCTCACCCTCCCGCTGACGCGGTCACCCTTCCGCCCCCCGCTTGCGGGGAGAGGGTCGGGGTGAGGGGGCAGGCACTGACTCTGGATCAATCTCTGACGAGGTGAGTGCTGCTCTCGGCCCAACGCGCCCGCACTTTCATCCCCGCGCTAATGACCGGAGCTGACGCGCCAGCTTGATTTTGCTGAAAGGCGATCAATAGCTCGCCATTCTTCTGCCGAAGGTAGATGTGGCTGACAAAGCCGTGATAGACGACCTGCTCGACGATCCCGTCGGCGGTGTTTGCCGACGCGGCCCCATTCCCCGAGGCCGCCGGCTCCACGGTAATTGCCTCCGGTCGTAAGGCGACCGTCACCGGGCTGCCGAGCGCGCGCGCGTCGGGGACGGTGATCGCGATTCCACCCGGCAAGGCGACCCGTGCCGACCCTCCCGATACCTGGTCGACCCGGCCGTGAAAGAAATTCGCCGTACCGAGAAAACTGGCGATAAAGCGCGAGACTGGGCGCTGATAGACTTCTGTCGGCGAGCCGATCTGCTCGAGGCGGCCGTCGCGCATGATCGCGATGCGGTCGGCCATCGTCAGCGCCTCATCCTGGTCGTGCGTCACCATCACCGCGGTGATGCCGAGCCGACGCTGCAGCGCGCGCAGCTCGACCTGCATGCTCTGCCGGAGGCTCTTGTCGAGGGCACCGAGCGGTTCGTCGAGCAGCAGCAGCGCCGGCTCGATAACGAGCGCCCGGGCCAGCGCGACGCGTTGCTGCTGCCCTCCCGACAGCTGCGCCGGCATCCGTTCTTCATAACCGCCAAGTTGGACGAGCTGCAGCGCCTCCGCAACGCGCAGTGCCACCGCCGCACGGCGGAGGCCGCGAGCTTCGAGCCCGAACGCGACATTCTCGGCGACTGTCATATGCGGGAAGAGGGCGTAATTCTGAAACAGCATGCCGATATTGCGGCGATGCGCCGGAACCGCGCTAATCGGGCGACCGTCGAGAAAATCTCCCCAGCAGTGGCGTCCACCAAGCCCGCTATCATGCGCAGGGTTGTCGTCTTGCCGCACCCCGACGGCCCCAGCAGGGCGACAATCTTACCCGGCTCCAATGTGAGCGACAGCCGGTCGACGGCCCTCGTCTCCCGGAAGAGCTTGGTCAGCTCTTGCAGCTGCAGCGAGACGGGCCGCCGAACGACGATCAGCTGCCGAAGACTTGATTATACTTTTCGAGGAGCTTTGGCCGGATGGGGTTGATGAAGGCCCAATCCGGGCTGAAGATCCCCATCTCATCCATCTTGGCCTCGGGATAGGCAAGGTATTTTGCGACATCCGGCTTGAACTCCAGGCCAGTGATGGTCGGCGCCGCCAGGCTCGCCTCAGCCAGGCCCTGTTGCACCGTCGGATCCAGCATCCAGTCGATGAACGCGATGCCGAGCTCCGGCTCGGGCGCGTTTTTGACCAAGGTCAGGCAGTTGATGCCGGCGAAGGTACCCTCGTGCGGGAAGCACATGTCGACCGGCGCGCCTTTGACGGTATAGGGATAGACGCTCTTCGAATAGAACAGGCCGGCGATATCCGCTTCGCCCTGCGCCACCTGCATAATCGTCGATTCGTTTTCGAAAATGCTCAGCACATTGGGTTTGAGCGCCCCCATCTTGGGCCAGGCTTGCTCGATCAGATACTGTGCCTCGGCATAAGGTTTGCCGGTTTCCAAGGTGACCGCGGCGATCAGCAGATAAACACTCTGGGTCGCCTTTGGCGAGGTCATCAGAAATCGCTGACGGAACCGCTCGTCCCACAGCTCGCCATAGCTCGACAGCGGCTTGCCAGTTTGGCTGTTGTAGACGAGGCTAGCCATCGACATCGCAAACGCGGCGCCGTAGCCCTCATAGAAAAGAAGCCGCTTTATAAGCCTTCCCATATTGGGAATACGCTCTTGCGGCAGTTCGCCGATCAGTCCTTCGCTCTTGGCTAGAGCGACCCCCACATCGTCCATGAACATGACACTGTAGCGGGGGTTGGTTCGTGTCGCGCGCAATATCGCAACTTGCTCGAGTGTCACACCCAGTGTCGTATAGACCTTGCAGTTGTGTTTGGCCTCAAAGGGCGGAATGATTTCCTTGCGAATGTAATCGCCTTGTGTGCCACTGTAGATTCCGACGGTGATGGATCGATCCGCGGCGCGGCTGCGCCGTCCGATGACGAAGGGTGCGGCAAACGCTGCCGTACCATACAATAGGGTGCGGCGTCTGATCATTGTCCTCAATCGCTGTCCTCCTTTGCATTGACGTAAACTAGATCGCAATTGCGCGGCGTAAGCCGGCCACCCGCTCGACGACCAATACGACGGCCATGGCGAAGAAAATCATCAAGGTCGACATCGCCGCCACGGAAGGTTCGAAGCGACTGGCGATCTTCTGGAAAATCAGCAGTGGGATCGGGTTGTGCTCGGCATCGGCGAGCCACATCGAAATCGGGAAATTGTCAAACGACACCATAAATGCGAAGAGCGAGCCGGCAGCAAGACCAGGGGCAATTTGCGGGACGGTAATGCGGCGCAGAATGCGCCAGCGCCCCGCGCCCAGTGTCCGTGCGGCCTCTTCGAGGCTCACATCTGCCAGCATGAGGCTTGCCGCCGCCGTCCGGACGACGTAGGGCGTTGTCACCAGCACATGGGCGATCAACAGGTTGAGCGCAGTGTTGTTGGAGCCGACCATCGCGAACAGTTGCAGCAGCGCGACACCGGTAATCAACACGGGAAAGATGAGCGGTGACAACAGTGCCGCCGCCGCAGCGTCCCGTCCGGAAAATTGATGTCGCGCAACAGCAAAGGCGGCCGGTACGCCGAGCAACATCGCCCCGCAGGTCGCGGCAATCGCCAGTCCGGCGCTGAACGCCAGTGAGGCGAGAAACTCGGGATCGCACACGACCTTCTGATACCATTGCAGAGTGAAGCCCCGCGGCGGGAACGCGACAAAGGCCGTATTGCTGAGCGAAATTGCGATCGTCACGACTAGCGGCGCCAGGATGAAGACCATCGCCGCGGCGGTGATCGGGATGAGCAGCCAGGCGGCCGGTCCCGTTAGACGGCTGCTCATGCGGCGATGATGCGGTTGCCGCGGTCCAACACACGCACCGAGACCAGGTTGATCGTTAGCACGATCGCGACGAGCACAGTCGCGACGACAGCGCCAAACGGCCAGTCATAGACCACCAAGATCTGCTGATCGACCAGCATTCCCAGCATTTGCGCGGTATTTCCGCCGAGAATGGCAGGTGTCACGAACGAACCGGCGGTCAGCGAGAAAACCAATGTGCAGCCGACCGCGAGCCCCGGCAGGCTCAACGGCAATGTGATCCGGCGAAACCTGCGCCATGCCGTTGCGCCCAAGGTTTTTGCGGCATCCTCGAGATGGGGATCGATCTTGCCCAGCGCCGAAGCGAGCGGCAGCACCATCATCGGAAAGAACACGTGCAATGAACCGATGACGACGGCGGTTTCGGAATAGAGCAACCGAACTGGGACATGAACCAGGCCGGTCGACAGCAAGAGCCAGTTAAGGACGCCGTTGGGCCCCGTTCCCAGGATCACCTGCCAACCATAGGTTCGAACGACCACGCTGATGACCAGCGGCGCGATCACGATCATCGTGATTGCGCGTGTCGCCAGCGCTCCCGCGCGCACCATAACGAGCGCCACGGGATAGGCGAGCAGCACGGCGATAGCCGTTGTGCACAGGCTGATCCGCAATGTCGTCCACAGGACGTGGGTGTAGAGCGATGTGCCAAAAAAATGGCGGTAATGCTCCAGGGTCAGCGGCAGGCCGACCGTCCCCTCCGGCGATTGGGTCAGAAAGCTGTAGCTGATCAAACAGACGGCAGGCAGCGCAAAAAAGAGCGCCAGAAACGACAGCGACGGCAGCAACTCCGCTGCGGGCGCGAGCAGCGAGGGTGACGTTGATCGCGCCTTCCCGAGCGGGCCGGCGGCAGACGGGGTCCGCAGAGTGACCGAGGTCGCGGCCATCGATATGACGCTCCTATCGTGCACATCGGCGCTTCTCCCCGTGAGGGCTTGAGCAAGAGGCATGCCACGCCCTGCCGGCCCCTTAGGTAGAGTGCCGTCCTGCAGCAAAAGAGATGTGGATTAGAAATATTTGACTTGTGGTCAGTGTGTAATTAACTCTCCTCGGTGACAAGAGAGGCCCAATGACGCAGATCCACGTGATCCATGAGAACGCGGCCTGGCTCGAGCCGCTGGCTGCGGCGTTGGAACGGCAAGCGCTCGCTTGGCGCAACTGGTTCCTCGACCGCGGCGTCTTCGACCTGTCGCGGCCGCCGCCCGAGGGCGTCTTCTACAACCGGATGAGCGCCTCCTCGCACACCCGCGACCATCGCTTCGCCGCCGAGTTGACGGTCTCGGTTCTGGCCTGGCTCGAACGCCACGGGCGCCGCGTCGTCAACGGCAGCCGTGCACTCGACCTCGAAATCAGTAAGGCACGCCAATACGCCGCTCTCGAAAAAGCCGGCATCCGCACCCCCGAGACCGTCCTTGTCGCCGGCAAGGAGCTAGTTGTCGAGGCGGCCCAGCAACACTTCGGGGGCGGGCCGTTCATCCTCAAGCCTAACCGCGGCGGCAAAGGGCTCGGCGTGCGGCTGTTTCACTCCGCGGATGCACTAGCCGACCACCTCCACAGCCAGGATTATGAGCCGCCGGCCGACGGCGTTCATCTATTGCAGCAATATGTCCGCGCGCCAGTGCCGCTGATCACCCGCGCCGAGTTCATCGGCGGCCGGTTCATGTATGCGGTCGAGGTAGATACGAGCGACGGGTTCGAACTGTGCCCCGCCGATGCTTGCGCCGTCGGCGACGCGTTTTGCCCGGCCGGTGAAGAGCCGCGTGCGAAATTCACGATCATCGGCGACATCGATCCGGCTCTGAAGCATCGTTACGAGGCCTTTCTCGCCGCCAACGACATCGGTGTCGCCGGGATCGAATTCATCGCCGACACCGAGGGCACCGTCTACACTTACGACGTCAACACCAACACGAACTACAACCCCGACGCCGAAGCCCGCGCCGGCCGCTCCGGCATGGACACTCTCGCACGCTATCTCGGCGCCGAACTCGCCAAGGTTGCTCCGCAATGAACTAATGACAGGGGCGTCATTGCGAGCGGAGCGAAGCAATCCCGAAGCCGTCAGGCTAATACCCCAACCTTTTTACGTTCGATCAGGTCGAAATCGATATTGGCGCCGAGGCCGGGTTCGGTCGGGGCGCGCACGAGGCCGTCGCGGTCGACCGAGATGTCTTCGGCGAGACCGTATTTCTGCATCGCGTCCGGCAGCAATACCTCGAAGAACTCGGTGTTTCGAATTGCCATAATCACGTGCAGGTTGGCGACGTTGTTCAGTGAATTGCCGCCGTGGTGGACCTCGAAATTCATGCGGAAGGCTTCGGCGAGATGGGCGGTCTTGATCAAGGTCGTGATCCCGCCTTTGACCGCGACATCGCCACGCAGAAAGTCAGTCGCCCGCTCGATGATCCACGGAACATAAGAGTCGAGGCCGCCGATCGGATATTCGGTGGCGAGGATCGGGATGTCGAGCTTTTGCTTGAGCTTGACGTAGTTGTAGATGTCCTGATCGGCGAGCGGATCCTCGTACCAATAAAACCCCATCTCCTCGATCGCGCGGCCGACCCGCAACGCCTCTTCGTAACGGTAGCTCCAGGTCGAATCGAGCATCACCGTGTAGCCGTCGCCGACCGCCTTGCGCACCGCCTCGCAGACTTTGATGTCGTCGCGCCAGGATTGCGGCGGGTGGATCTTGTAAGCGCGCCAGCCGGTCGATTGGTAGTGCCGGGCCTGCTCGACGTAAGCTTCGGGCGTCCCGTGGATTTCTGAGCTGGCATAGGCCGGGATATGGTCGCGCGTCGTGCCAAGGAGGCGATGGATTGGCAGCCCGGCGATCTTGCCCCCAATGTCCCACAGCGCAATATCGCAGGCACCGATCGCCCGCACTGTGGCGACGCGGGCGCGCGCCCATAGGAGCCGGTTGAGGCGTTCGCGGTCGAGCGGATCCTGGCCGATCAGGATCGGCTTCAGAAAGCGAATGAGGCCCGGCCCGTCGAGACTCGCCGGGTTCGAGGAGGTGCCGAGAAAGGCGTGGCCGGTGACGCCCTGGTCGGTCGCAACCGCGAGCAGCCCAAGATCACTCTTGCCGGTCGGCCGGGCAGTGTGATGGCCATAGATCGTCGACGGGATACTCTCCCACGAGAACAGAGTGAGGGTGACATCGGTGATCTTCACTGGTCTCTCCGTTAGCCAATCGCTGAGATCGACGCCCTGCGTCCTTCGAGACGGCCCCGGGCCCGTTCTCGGGCGGCGCGGAGTGCGGACCTGGGGACGGCCGCCTCAGGATGGCATAAGGATTATCTTAACGCCTTAATCAACTCGCCGCATCGATCAGAGCCAGTGCTGACGTCGGTCCCGCTAGATTATACCACCGGCAGATTTACGGTCGGCGTTACGAACTCGCCTCGATCGCCGCGAGGACCCGTTCGGGTGTAAACGGGATCTCGGTCAGCCGGACGCCGACAGCGTCATGGATCGCATTGGCGATTGCGCTTGCAACCCCAAGCATCCCTGCTTCCCCGATGCCTTTGGCTCCAAACGGGCCGGGGCCGCCATGCTCCAGGATGAAGGATTCGTAATGGTCGGGAAGATCCCTCGCAAGTGGCACGCGGTAGTCGAGCGGCGTCGCGTTCGCTGGGCTCCCGCCTTCGTAGCGCAATTCCTCGAAGAGGCTCTGCCCCAGTGCCTGAAGTGCCGCGCCTTCGACCTGACCGCGGCAAGCGACTGCATTGACGCTGCGCCCCGAATCGGCACCGACCACAAGATGCACCACCCGCACCTTTCCGGTTTCGCGGTCGACCTCGACCTCGGCCCCGACCCAGCACGGCATCCAAAACAAGCTCACAGCGGTCAGCGGCGCCTTTGGGTCATTGGGAACCTTGACCATGCCGCGACCGATAAACTCGAACCCGGCGCCGCCAAAATGCTCCGCGATCATCGGTTCGAGCAGATGAGCGTAATTGCCGCGCCGAACCGTCCAATTGTCGAGCGCGAGCTCATCGGCGGTGCAACCGAGGCGCTCGGCAGCGAATTCGAGGATCTGGCGGCGGGCATCGGCCGCCGCTCGCATGACAGCGACGCCGGTGACCACGGTGCCACAGCTGGCATGCGTGCCGTTGTCGAGGGGCGTGTGGTCGGTGTCGATCGCTCCGTAGCGCACCCACTCGAGTGGGAGTTGCAAAGTCTCGGCGGCGATGCGGCTCAATGTCGTCGTTGCCCCCTGACCGATCTCGACAGCAGCGGCACTGACGATCGCCCGTCCTGAGGGCAATAGTTTAACGAGCGCCTGAGCGTGGTTACCGGTACCACCGCCATCCTTGATCCCGATGCTGAGGCCCATGCCGCGCGCCGTATGATCCTGAGCCGAACCTCGAACACGCTGCCGATAACCCAGGCGTTCGACGACCTCGTCGAGCCCACTCGTGAGGTTACTGTCGATGCCGCTGTCCCCTGGTTGAAACGGCTGGCCGACGGCAAGCAGATTCTTGCAGCGGAAATCATAAGGATCGATCTCGAGCCGCCGCGCAATCATGTCGAGCTGAGATTCCGACGCAAAGCTGGCCTGGGTTCCGCCAAAGCCGCGAAACGAGCCGGCGGGCACCGTGTTGGTGCGCACCGCGTAGGCGCGCGTTGTCACTGCCTCCCAACGATAGGGGCCGGTGATGCGGTATCCGGTCTTGACCACTGTTAACGCGCTCGCGTCCGAATAGGCGCCGCCATCGAGCTGGATCTCGCTGTTGCGTGCGGTCAGCCGGCCGTCTCTCGTGACCCCCGTCTTCAGTATCAGGATCCCGGCATGTTTCGTGAGGGTCAGTAAACTTTCGTCCAGGCTGAGACAGAGTCGCACGGGCCGGCTCGCCTTCATCGCCAGGAGCACGACGAGCGGCTCCATCTTGCAAAAGCTCTTGCCGCCGAAACCGCCGCCGACATAGCTCGCACGGATGCGGACGTTATTGGCGGGTCGCCCAAATATCCGCGCAATGTCGCTGCGAAGCACGAATGGGTCCTGGTTGCACGACCACAACTCGATCTGCTCGCCGGTGACGCGCGCTACATTGACATGCGGCTCGAGGTGGAAGTGGTTGATCCTGGAAAAGTGGAAGCGATCTTCGAAGACGTGGTCGGAGCTCGCCAGCACGGCGTCCGCGTCGCCATTCGTGTAGGCGAATTCGCAGAGCACGTTCGGTCGGGGCTCTTTCAGGCTGGTAATGCCGTCACCGAGCTTGATGGGTTCACCAGCGGCCGGCGCATCGAACAGCAGCGGAGCACCGTCCGCAAGGGCCTCGTCGATAGTCGAGACCGGCGGCAACAGATCATAATGGACGTCGATCAGCGCGAGGGCACGGTATGCGGTCTCCTCGTCGAATGCAGCGACAGCGGCGACCATGTCGCCGACATAACGGACCTTGTCGATTGCGATCACCGGCTGGTCGCGGATTGCGACGCCGTAATAGGGGTCCGGCAATCTTGCCGCATCTCCGCCGGTCACCACCGCGACAACCCCTGGCAATGCCTCAGCCTTGCTGGTGTCGATCGCTACAATACGCGCATGCGGGTGCGGGCTGCGCAGGACCTTTGCGTGCAGCATGCCCGGTAATGTCACATCGAAGGTATAGCGCGCCGCGCCGGTAACCTTGTCGGGACCATCGGGCGCGGTGACCGGGAACCGGAAAGGGGAATCACCGGCGGTCCCGTCCATCATTCGGCCATTGCTCCGGCGGCCGCTCGCACCGCCTCGATGATCATCTGATACCCGGTACAGCGGCAAATGTTGGCCCCCAGCCATTGCCGGATTGTATTTTCATCAGGATCTCCATGCTGTTTGAGTAGCGCCTTTACGGACAAGATCATGCCAGGCGTGCAGAAGCCGCATTGGAAGCCGCCGTGCTCGAGGAAGGCGCGCTGAATGGGATGCAGCGCGCCCCCTTCACTCAATCCTTCGATCGTTGTCACCGCCGTGCCATCGACCTCAAAGGCGAACGTCGTACACGCGGTCACCGGCAGACCGTCGACCAGGACGGTGCACGCTCCGCAGACCGCTTGGTCGCACCCGATTTTGCATCCGGTCAGCAACAGATCCTCACGCAGCAGATCGGCGAGGATCCGGTTCACGGGCACGTTTAGGCGGCATGTGCGCCGATTGACGGTAACTGTGATGTCGATCTGCGAGGTCATGCGAGGCGATCCGCGAGCATGACCAAATTCCGGCGCAGCAGTATCTCAATCATCCGCCGGCGATAATGTGCGCTACCGTGAGCCTCGCTCAGCGGTTCCGGCAGCGAGGCTGCAAGATCGCGCGCGAGCGTTGCTGATCTCTGAGCGAGTCCCCGGGGCGGCAGAGGTTTATCGAATGGCAAAGTCACGGCCATTGGTCCCGCGAAAGCACAGCCGACGGCAAGCCGTCCCGCCGTGACCTTACCGAGTTCGAGATCCAGCCCGACTGCCAAGGTCACTGCCGGGCGCAGCGAGCGGTCGAAGGCAAGGCTGAGCCGCGCTGGGGAGGGGAGTGTGATCGCTGTGAGGAGGCCAAGGCGAATCGAACCACTCAGTTCGGTTGCCGGGACGGTTCGGGCGGTACCGTCTTTGCCGAGGAAATTCAGCCGCGCATTGGCCGCCATTGCCGCAAGAGCGAAGTCATAGCCTGGATTGGCGGCCATGATATTGCCGCCTATCGTGCCTTTGCAGCGGATCCTGATGTTGGCGACATCCTGCCAGGTTTGCGCCAATTCCGGGAAATGGGTGCGGACCGCGGCGGATGTCTCGAGCTGGTAATGGGTGACGAGGCTGCCCAGGCGTAGGCCCCCTTCGGTCCCTGCTATGGTGGCGAGCTCAGTGATGCCGCCCAAGTAAATCACTTCGGCGACCAGTTCGCCAAACTTCATGCGGTTGACGAGATCGATCCCGCCAGCCATGAACAGGGCGTCATCTCCCGACTCGGCCTGCATTGCGACGGCCTCGGCCGGAGAGCGCGGACGACGCAGACGAAATGCTGGGATCATTTTGCGCGACCGATGAATCGCCAACGCCGGCTTCGTCAATGTGCCCGCTGTGGTCATATAAAGCCGCCGACCGCGATCTCGCCGCTATACGAACGCCGCATCAGCAGCTCTGCCAATGCGACGCCGCCGTATAATCCGAGGCCAATCAGGCACAAGAGCGCGATCGCGGCCAAGACCGTTGCCGTTTGAGCAGCTGAGGAGGCAAACATGATGATGTGGCCGAGCCCGACTTGAGCGGTGACAAACTCGCCGACGATCACGCCGATCATCGCCATTGTGACCCCAACTTTCATACCTCCGAATATAAAGGGTATCGCGTAAGGAAAACGCGCCATCCGAAACACCTGCCACCAGGTCGCCATCAGTGAACGGCAGAGCCGTAAAGTTTCCGGGCTCGCGCCGACCAGCCCGCCACGGTGGAGACAACTACCGGAAAGAAGGCGATGAAGACACCGAAGGTCACACAGGATTGGCTGCCGACTCCCAGCCAAACGATAAACAACGGTGCCCGCGCGACTTTCGTGATCAGCTGGAACATCACGATATTCGGGTATAGCGCTTCACGCACCCGCTCCGAGAACGTAATGGCTATCGCCAAAGTGACGCCGATTACGCTCGCAATCATAAGCTGCCGATCGTTTCGAGTGTCGTCGGAATGGCCTGGCGGAGGAGAATCTCGTAATTCTCCGCCAGAACCAGCCACACGGCCGAAGGTGGCGGCAATAACTCCGCCGAGATTTTGCTGCTGCGGCAAAACACCGTCCATCCTAGCACCACCGGTAGCGAACCCCAGAGGCAGTCTCAACGTCCTGCCGCCATATTCCCACCACCTGGAGGCGCTTTCCGGAGCGAGCTGAGCCGAAGCGCCGGTGTTTCCCTCAAAAACCGCCATCGGCGCCAATCGTCAGCTCAAATATTTGTCGAATTCGGCAACGCGAGAGTGAACCTGGCCCCACTGCGGTTCTGCCAGCTTGATCTTGCCGGTAAACCGGTTGGTAAAGAGCGAATCAGGGGCTAGCCGCTTCATTCCTGGACTTACCAGATACTGCATGACGAGTTCGGTCGTTTCGAAAAAGGCGGGGTCGGACCAGCCGAGGCCGTGATCGCGGGCTTCCGGGCGATCCACGCCGTGCTGCCAAATGCCGAGCCCGATCCAGGCGAATTCTTTGGAGCTGCTGTTGAGCGCGATCTCCGGCACCTCCTTCGCCACCGACAAATCACGGATGGAGCCGCGACGAGGCCGAAATCGATCCCACGCGCCTTCATCATCCCTTTGGCACGGGCGACGTAGACATAGAGCTGGCTGCCCGTTGCGCCAGGCGAGGGTGAATTTGACATTCCCGCCGCAGCGATTGCCGGCATCGGCAGAAAGGCCGAGCTCGCAATGGCAGCCGTCTGTCCGAGAAAACCTCGTCGCGAAAGGCCTCGTCGCAGCATCGCCCAATCCTTCTGCTGGGTGTTACCGCCTTCCATAGGATCGGCGCATCTATGCCACGGCGAGCGCAACGGCGCCGAACAACGCAATGCCGTTTGCACAAAGGACGCATAGCGCTGCGAAAACGAGGCCAGTCTCCATCCGCTGACATTGGCGACTTCGACGTAAGGCTCACTTTCTGCGGCACACATGAATCGCCCTCTCGTCTCCGGTAGTCACGCAATTAACATGCCAAGCGAGAGCGACCACGCCCGTCACGTGGCGCAAGCCGGAAATTCAAGCGTGTTCTTCCGGTCATGCCGTCCTTTGACGCGCACTAATACTGGCGGTTCATCGGTTTCCGTGGAAATATATTTTATGACCGCATGATCATTTCCTCGAATTATTTTGCCCCTTACCTTCGAGCCCATCTTTCCTTTTCGGTCTTATCGGTGGTTCATTAAGCATACCGATGCCCGTTGGCGCGTCAGAACGGCACGCTATCCATACGATCGAAGGTGGCACATCTCTTGCTGCGCACGGCGATGCCGCGTTTGAGAACATCGATGGAGAGGAAATGACGGAAGAAACCAACTCGCATCGACGCTCTACCGATGATCCCGCTCCAAGGCTGTTGGTATGATCGAGTTCTTGATGGTCTCCGGCGCGCCCGCCCCTGTTGCGCCCTATAGCCACGCCACCGCAGTCGATGGCTGGGTCTTTTTAACGGGCCAACTACCGACCGACCCGAACGACGACAGCGCTCCATTGCCCGAGGGAATCGAAGCGCAGACGCACCGGGTGATCGAAAATTTGCAGCGGGTTCTGGCCGGGGTCGGGAGCGCGCTCGACCAGGTGATGTCGGCGCGGGTTTATCTGACCCATTTCGAGCGGGATTACGCAGCGATGAATGGCGTCTATCAATCCTATTTCGCCGCCCGCCAGCTGCCGGCGCGTACCTGCATTGGCGTCACTGCGCTTGCGCGGGGTGCGCTCGTCGAAATCGATCTGCTGGCGCGCAAGGGGCCGGGCAGAACTCGTTGAAGACGGGGCCGCCGGTATGCGTTAGGTCCTGAAGAATGGCCATGAAGACAGCAAAGGTGAGACATTGATGTCGCAGGACCTGGTGAAAGAGGCAACCGATCGCGGCATACGTTATTTCCTGATTGGCTTTGTCGACCTCTTCGGGGTGCTGCGGGCGAAGCTGGTGCCGGCCGTGGCGATCGAGCAGATGCAGCGTGACGGCGCCGCGTTCGCCGGGTTTGCGACACATCTCGATCTGACCCCGGCCGATCCCGACATGTTCGCAATGCCGGACCCGGCGAGCCTGATCCAGCTCCCTTGGAAGTCGGAAATCGGCTGGCTCGCTGCTGATCTGCACGTTAATGGCGAGCCGCTCGAGCATGCTCCCCGCCTTTTATTGAAGCGGCAGCTCGCCGCTGCCGAAAAAGCGGGCTACCGGCTGAAGACCGGGGTCGAGGCCGAGTTCTTTATATTGCGCCAGGACGGGCGGGCAGTGGCCGACGAGGACGATCAGCAGGCTAAGCCATGCTACGACCAGACTGCGCTGCTGCGGCATTACGAGCTAATCCGCGCGATCAGCGACGCAATGCTGGGGCTCGGCTGGGGACCCTATCAGAGCGACCACGAAGACGCCAACGGCCAGTTCGAGATGAACTGGACTTACGACGACGCGCTGGTCACCGCCGATCGCCACGTGTTCTTCAAATTCATGGTCAAAGAACTGGCGCGGCAGCACGGGCTGCGTGCCACCTTCATGCCGAAGCCGTTCATGCATCTGACCGGGAATGGCTGCCACGCCCATGTTTCGTTATGGGATGGGGCGGGTGAAACCAATCTGTTCTACGATCCGACGGGTGAACTCGGCCTCTCCGTGCTCGCTTACCATTTTCTCGGCGGCATTCTGGCTCATGCGGAGGCGTTGACCGCCCTCTTCACGCCGACCGTCAACAGCTTCAAGCGGATCAACGCGGTACCGACCGTGTCCGGCGCGACCTGGTCGCCCAACGCGGTCAGTTATGGCGCCAACAATCGTACTCACATGGTCCGGATTCCCGAGCCGGGCCGCTTCGAATTACGGCTGATGGATGGCGCCGCGAACCCCTATCTCCTCCAGGCGGGCATCCTTGCCGGCGGTCTCGATGGGATCGCCCGGCAGCGCGAGCCCGGTACGCGGCTCGATGTCAACATGTACGAGCCTCGCGCCGCTCCCGTGGACATTCCGCGGTTGCCGCTCAACCTCCTCGACGCGTTGCGTGCCTTCCAAACTTCAACGGTACTCCGCGAGGCATTGGGTTCGAGCTTTATCGACTCCTACATCAAATTAAGGATGACGCAGTGGAATGACTACATGCGCCACCTAACAGAGTGGGAGCGCGAGCACACACTCGACGTCTAATATTTAGAGCTTCCTGCCGGAAGCCCTCGACATCTATTCAACGCGGTCGAGTGGCGGAGAGCGCAACGATCCGATGCGGACTGCGATTTTCTGCTAATCGCCGACGGAGGCAAAGAGCGCAGCACAGGCTTTTGCTCAAAAGCTAGGATCACTTTGGGTTGAGGTCACTTGACAGTGTTAGCTGTATGAGGAAGGATATCTAACCCAATAGAAGAATGATTCGCCGGCGCGGCGCGGGTTTGGTGAATCGGTGCAACGGCTAGCCAGGGGAGTAAGCGTTGCGCACGGCTGTCGTTAATAGTGATAACCCGCTCCCACAGGACTCAAGCTCGGCTAACGGCCGGCTACCGCCTATCGATCTGCTTGCGTCGACCAAGCTGCTAAAGGGTCTGACGACGGCTCAGGTCGGCGAACTGGGCTCGGTCTGCTCCGAGCGGCGTTTTGCTCCGGGCGAGCTGATCCTCCGCGAGGGAGAGCCAGACCCCTTCGTCTATGTGTTGACGAATGGGCGTGCCCAGCTCAGCAAGAACACCTCGTTGGGCAGTGACCAAATGCAGATGGACGAGCTGCGGCCCGGCGACGTCCTCGGCGAATTGAAGATTGTCGACCCCCAGCCAAGCTCGGCGTCGGTCGTGGCGATTACGCCGGTTACTGCGGTGGCGATTGACCTCGACGCCTTTGCCGGGTCGGCTGCATTGGTCGAGGCGCGCGCCACAGTGCTGGCCAACATCGGAAAGATCCTTGCTGCGCGCCTGCGAGCGCGCACCAGCCAAGGCGCGGACGCGATGCAGCGCGAGCTCGAGGAGAGCCGCGCGCGCGTCTATGCGGGACGCTTTATCGTTTTAATGTTCGCGATGTTGTCCAGCTATCAGCTCGCTCTCTCAGCGCTCGACGTGCTGCCGGAAACGGCGCGCCCGAATGAAATGATTTTGTCCATTGTCTTTCTTATCTGGACAGTCATTCCGGTCGCGCTGTCGCTGCGACGTAGTCCGTTTTCACTTGAATCATACGGCCTGACCATGCGACGCGGCCGGCAGATTGCACTCGAGGCGCTGACCTGGACGACGCCTCTCCTCGTTCTGCTATTGGCTCTCAAACTGGCAGCGATGTGGTGGGTGCCTGCGGTCGCGGGTCGACCGCTATTCGATCCGGCAGCCGCGTTCCCTGGACAACCTTTCGATCTTACGCTCTTTCTCTTCGCGATATTCCTCTATACGATTCATGCCCCGCTGCAAGAATTCGTCGTGCGCCCTGGGTTGCAGGGCACTCTCCAGCATTTCATACCAGTGCCGCCCGGTAGCGTTAATTGGAAGGCGATCATCATCTCCAACCTGATGTTCGCTGCGGGACATGTCTTCATCAGCTTCTGGTTCTCCGTTGCGGCGTTTGTGCCGGGGCTGTTCTGGGGCTGGATGTTCGCTAAGCAGCGTTCGCTTGTCGGCGTGATGGTATCTCATGTCGTGCTCGGTCTGTGGGCGTTCTTTGCGCTTGGTATGTTTGCGATCGTCAGCGGAGGTCGCTAGAGCAATCCCCGCAGAAAGCTGATTAACCCCGCTCTCTGATTCGGTATCCTCTTACAACCGGAGATGTGTCAAATAAACTCCAAAAAATTCGCGAGCATCCCCAACGAAAGCTTGAAGCCTGGCACAGCGGCTTTGACACAGCATGAGAGTCGCCCGCCGACCATTAGTCTCTGAAAAGATCGGGGTCACCGAACCCGGCTGCTAAGGAGTGTCGGACGAGAAATCTGTGGTAAGAAATCGGTTGAGGCGGGACGGAGGTACCGTGGGAGCGGTAACACACGAGGTGGGCGATTGGCTCGACGCATTGGGTCTGGGACAATACGCCCAGGTCTTTGCCGAGAACGGGATCGATTTTGATGTTTTGCCCGATCTGACCGATCGGGACCTGGAAAAGCTAGGGGTCCTGCTCGGCCATCGCCGCAAGATGTTGCGCGGGATCGCTGGCCTCGCTGCCGCTGGGCGTGGCGCGCCAAAAGCCCGCAATGAACCGCCGGTAGCGGAGGCCGTCGAGCGGCGGCAGCTGACGGTGATGTTTGGCGATCTGGTGGGTTCGACGGCATTGTCGGCCCAGCTCGATCCCGAGGATCTGCGCCGCGTGTACCGCGCTTACCGAGACGCCTGCGTTCGGGTGGTTGCGCGCTATGGCGGTCATCTCGCCCAGTTCATGGGCGATGGGGTGATGGTTTATTTCGGCTATCCGCGGGCGCATGAGGACGACGCTGAACGGGCAGTGCGCGCTGGGCTCGACGTCATCGCCGCGGTCGGTTGGCTGAGGACACCTGGGGGTGGGCGAGTCGAGGCTCGGATCGGCATTGCGACGGGGCTTGTCGTAGCCGGTGATCTGTCGGTACAGGAGCAGGCGGTAGTCGGCGAGACCCCCAACCTGGCGGCTCGGCTGCAGGCGATGGCAGCGCCTGGGACGGTCGTGGTGGCAGTCTCGACCCGCCGGCTGCTCGGCGAGCTGTTCCGGCTGCGCTCACTTGGCGGGCTGACAGTCAAGGGGGTTGCCGAGCCGGTCGAAGCCTGGCTGGTCGAGGGCGAGGCGCCCTCGGAGAGCCGGTTCGAGATGGTGCGGGCGCGTCGGCTGACGAGATTTGTCGGTCGCGAGCGTGAGGTCGCGCTGATCGAGGAGCGGCAGCGGCTGGCTTGGCGGGGCGAGGGGCAGATCGTGCAGATCTCGGGCGAGGCGGGGATCGTCAAATCTCGCTTTGCCGCGCAATTCACCGAGCGCCTTGCCGATCAGCCTCATACGCAGCTGGGCTGCCAATGTTCACCCTATCATACCGCGAGCGCCTTCTACCCGATCATAGAACATCTCAAGCGAGCGGCGAGCTTGGACCCGGGTGATCCGCCGCAGCGCCAGCTCGACAAGGTGGAAGCCATGATCGCGCTGGCGACGCCGCGAGTCAGCGAGGTCGCGCCGCTGCTGGCTGCGCTGCTGTCGCTGCCGTCCGGGGATCGCTATCCGCCGCTCGGGCTAAGCGCAATCGAGCGACGGCAGCAGACCTTGATGGCGCTGGTCGATCAGCTGGAAGGCCTGGCGCGGCAGAAGCCGGTGCTGCTGCTGTTCGAGGACGTGCACTGGGCGGACGCCAGCACGCTTGAAGTGCTGGACCTGATGGCCGAGCGTGTGCGTCAACTGCCGGTACTGGCGCTGATCACCTACCGCCCGGAATTCCCGCCGCGCTGGGCCGGGCTCGACCATGTCAACACGCTCACCCTCGGCCGGCTCGATCGGGGTGAGGCCTGCGCCATGATCGACCAGGTCAGCGGAGGCAAGCAGCTGCCGGATGAGGTGACAGGACAGATCGTGGCGAAGGCCGACGGGGTGCCGCTGTTTGTCGAGGAGCTGACGAAGACGGTGCTAGAGTCGGGGCTACTGGTCGAAGAAGCTAAGCGCTATCGGCTCGACGGGCCGCTGCCTCCGCTGGCAATCCCGGCAACCCTGCAGGATGCGCTGATGGCGCGGCTCGACCGTCTGGCGCCGATCAAGGAGATTGCAGCGATCGGCGCTCTGATTGGCCGCGAGTTCTCTTGCGAGCTGCTGCATACCGTCGCCGGCCGAGACCGGGCAATGCTCGACGACGCACTGGCGCAGCTCGAAGCGGCAGAGCTGGTGTTCCGTAGCGGCGATCCGCCCGACCTGCGCTACCGCTTCAGCCATGCATTGGTGCAGGACGCAGCCTATGAGAGCCTGCTGCGGAGCCATCGACAAGTACTGCACCGCCGGATCGCGGAAATCCTGCGCGAGGGCTATCCCGGCGTCGCCGAAGGCCAGCCCGAGGTGATCGCCCGCCACTACACCCATGCGGGGCTGACTGAGCCGGCGGTCGACTGGTGGACCAAGGCAGGCGATCAGGCAGCCGGCCGCTCCGCCTACGTCGAGGCGACAGCGCATTACGGGCAGGCGATCGCGCTGGCAGACACCCTGCCCTCCGACGCGCCGCGACGGCAGCGGCGGTTCAAGCTGCAGGTCGCCTATGGCCAGACGCTACACGGGGCCCGTGGTCCCGGCGCATCCGAAACCGCCGCTGTCTTCGCCCGCGCGCGGGAGCTTGCGGAAGAAATCGAGGACCCGGCAGAGCGGCTTCCCGTCTATTACGGCGTTTGGAGTTCCAGGTTCACACATGGTGACATCGTGTCGACGCGGGCCCTAGCCGACACATTTCTGCGCGATACAGAGCGCCGGCCGGGATCGCCGGAAGCCAGCATTGCTTACCGGGTCCTGGGGATGACCGCTTGCATGCAAGGAGATTTGACCAGCGGCGGGGCACATCTCGAGCGGGCAGTTGCGGCATACGACCCGTCGCGGGATCACGCTCTTCATTTCCTCTACGGCCATGACGTGGGTGTTGCCGCGATGAGCAATCTCGCCGTCGTGCTGTGGCAGACCGGCGAGGTTGGTCGAGCTTGTAAACTTGCCGAAGAAGGGCTTCGCACCGCGGCAGACAGCCGGCACATCCCGACAATGGTGTGGGGTTACCACTCGAACTGCGTATTCGAAGGACAACGCCGCGATGTGGCGCACGCAATGTCGAGCGCGACCACTCTCGTGGACCTCACGCGCGAGCATTTCCCGCGATCTATCTGGTTTGCGTTTGCGACTTTTATGCTGGGGTGGTCGTGCTGGATGGCCGGCAATCGTGAGGCCGAAATGGCCGCTATGCTTCGCCAGGGCGTCGTGGTTTTCCAAGAGCAAGGGCTCCACTTATATCTGACCTTCTTGCGCGGGCTGTTTGCCGAAACCCAAGCGGCTGCAGGGGACGCCGAGGCTGCTCTCGCCACCTTGGGTGAGGCCATTGCCGACACCGAACGCACCGGCTTGGCATGGTTCCGGTCGGAATTGCACCGCCAGCGCGGCGACATCCTGCTGTCTCGTCTGCCGGCTGACCTGGGCGCCGCGGAAGAAGCCTTTGATCGAGCGCTTGGTGATGCGCGCAGCCAGCAAGCGCGCAGTTTCGAGCTGCGCGCGGCGCTGGGCCTCACCCGCGTCTACTGCGCGACAGGCCGCGAACGGGCGGCCGAGTGCCTGCTCTCACCGATGGTCGCTGCGTTTAATCGGGAGCCGGACTTTCCCGAGATCGCGCATGCGCAACGGTTTCTCCACACGGTGCGACAGGCTGCAGGTTGCTAGCGCAAGACCCAATCATGGGTAGCTCAGACGTGGGCGACCGACCCGCTTTCCTTTGCGGCCAAGGCCTATTCGATCTTCGCTAGCAGACGATCGAATTCCACGGGCTTCGTGTCGAACTCGTCACAACCCGCGGCGAGCGCCTTTTCCCGGTCGCCGGCCATGGCATGCGCCGTCAATGCGATTATCGGAATTTCCCGGGTTGCCGGATCGGCCTTCAATCGGCGCGTCGCTTCCCACCCGTCGACCACCGGCAAGTTCAGGTCCATCAGGATCAGATCGGGTCGCTCCTCAGTCGCCAACTCGATCCCAGTCGCCCCATCCGGCGCACTGACTATTTCGTAGCCGCCGAGCACATCGAAACGCAAGGTCAGCATGTAAAGATTGTCTTCGTTGTCTTCCATGTAGAGGAGCTTATGCATGGTTCACCGTCCGAATTGTCGCTTGGCTTGGTTTCTTCCGTCCGACAGCAGCGTGCCGACCCGTGCCATCAGTTCTGCCGGAGCAAAAGTGGTCTTGGAGAGGACCGCCTTGACCCCGCCATTGAGCCGCCGGCGGTGTTCCCGGTCAAATCGAGCGCGGTCACGATGACAACCGGGATTTTCCGCCATTCCGGGTGTGCCCGAAGCACTGCCACGAGCTGGAACCCGTCCATTTCCGGCATCATCAGGTCGAGCAGTAGGGTGTCGGGTAAGTGCGAGGCGAGGGAAGCAAGGGCGAGGCATCCGTTGGCTGCCTCGCTGACCAGCCATCCCTGTGCGCTCAGCATCTCGCGGAAGACAGCCCGTTGGTCCTCGTCGTCCTCGATGACCAGAACCGTGCTCGGCCGGTCGGCCGCCCGGTAGCGCGACAGAATCTCGACCAGCCGCTCGCGGTCGATGGGTTTGGTCAAATATCCCGCGGCGCCGAGAGCCATGCCGCGGCGGTGCTCGTCGACGATCGTGACCATGACGACCGGGATATCGGCAAGTGACGGCTCGCTCTTCAATGTCGCAAGGACAGTCCAACCGTCGATATGCGGCATCATGACGTCGAGAGTGATCGCCAACGGCCGCAGCTCGCGCGCCAGCTTTATCCCCTCGGCCCCGCTTGCCGCAGTCACTACGGCAAAACCCTTGGCGGCGAGATGCGTCGCGATCAGCTCGCGCGCTGTCGCATCGTCGTCGATCACCAGAACCGTGCCGTCGCGGCTCGGCTCGCCCATGACGGCGGCGTCGGTCGCGTTCGCCGCGGCTGCGAATATCCTTGGCCCGGTCTCGGCCGGCAGCCGCACGGTAAAGGTCGAGCCCTTGCCCGGCTCGCTTGCGACCGTCACATCGCCGCCCATCATCCGGCATAGCCGGCGGCTGATCGCGAGACCGAGCCCGGTGCCGCCATATTCGCGCGTCGTCGTGACATCGGCCTGCGCGAACTCCTGAAACAGACAGCCGAGCTGCTCCCTGGTGATCCCGATCCCGGTGTCGGAGACGGCAAAATCGACCCAGTGCTGGCCGTCCTCGTCGACGCGCGCGACGCTCAGCGTCACTGTACCGCCCTTGGTGAACTTGCAGGCATTGCTGAGCAGGTTAAGAAGGATCTGGCGCAACCGCATCCCGTCCGCGTAAACCGAGCCGACTGCAGCGGGGCAGTCGAGCACAACCTCGTTGCTGTTTTGTGGCGAGAGCGAGCGCGCCGTGCTGATAACCTCGTCGAGGATCGGCTGGATCGTCGCGCTCTCGATGGCCAGGTCCATCTTGCCGGCATCTATCTTAGAAAGATCGAGCACGTCGTTGATTAGGGTCAGCAGATGCCGCGCGGCACGCAGCACCCGGCGCAAAGGCTCGAGCGCCTTCTCGGTGCCAAAGCGGGCCGGGTGGTCACACAATAACTCGGTCAATCCGATGATTGCGTTCAATGGTGTGCGCTGCTCATGGCTCATATTGGCGAGGAAGGCCGATTTATGCTGGCTCGCCTCGATCGCTGCGTCACGCGCTTGCGCAATGCCAGTGACGAAGAACTGCGTCGCCTTCGCCATTTCAGAGATCTCGTCCGCGCCACTGGTCGATATCGTCGCAGATCGCCCTTCTACCTTTGCCAGCATGTATTCCTGAAGGACGCTAAGGCGAGTGATCACCGCACGTTTAACATAGATGAAGATTGCCGTCGCCGCACCAAAGCACAGCAATGACATGCTGACGATGAGAGCGTTAAAGTAAGACACGGTATTGTTAAAATAAGCGGACTGCCCTGCGATGTCATGCTGCGTAGCACTAGAGATCGCAGAGATGGAGTTGACGAACTTTGCGCTGGTCTGCTGGATGACGCGAAGTGCGGTCTCGGTGGCGTTCTTGGTCTCTATCTGGGTGCGCCCGCGCGTGGAAGATGCTTGCCGTGCCGCGCCCGAACTCGGCGACGTCATTCTGCAGAGGGTCGATCGTGGACTGCACGAGTTGCGGTAGCCGGTCCCGAAACCCTTTCATGCTGTCGATCAGCGCTGCAAGTTCCAACTGTACGCGCTCGAGGCGAGAGGTATTGCGCACTGCCGGCGACGCCAGCATCAGTGTAATGCCTTCAAGGGCGGCTGCCGACCATTCGATCAGATGCCCCCGATCGAGCGGTGAGATCATCGCGTCGGAGTGCGGTTCGAGATCTCGCCCAGCCGCGATCGCCTCGTCGGTCGTGCTCCGCACGCGCCCAGCAAGCGCTGGGAGCCGGGTCATGACCGTCTCAAAGGCGTTGTCGGCATCGATGCGCCGGCGCACGAAATCATCTAGTGCCCTGAGATTGGCGACCAAGCTGTCTAGCTGATTTCGCGTATCCGATAGCAGCTGATGATCGACTCCCGACCGGTCGACACGATCGACCGTGCGGGCGAGCGACGCGAGCCGATCATTCAGTTGATCGGTGATCGCTTGGCGGCGCAGCTGGGTGTCGGCAAGGGCAATCTCTGGTGCCGTTGCTACAAGGGTTTGGCTTAGCTCCGAAAGCTGCGACACACCGATCACGGCGGGCAAGCTCTTCTCGGCAATCCGATTGAAGCTGGTGCCGAAGCGGGCAACCGCAAGAATGGCGACGCCGCTCTGCGCGATTGCCAGCAAGCCAATCAATGCAAGTCCGGCCAGAACGGTGAGCGCGACTCTATTCCGGCGAAACCGGCTCATCGAGCGTTCGCGGCAATCACGGCTGCCAGGCGCTCCCTCGCCTTAATCGGTGGACGGGAGCTGGCTCAATACCGCATCAGGCGTAAAGCTGTAGCGCTCGAGCGCAGGATTGCGAATCTTGCTGAACCTCGTGAAGTCGACTTTCCGCCAGTCGATCTTGGCGATCTGCGGAAAGTGCCGGGCGATCGGCAAATCAATCGCGCCCATCGGGAATTGCAGGTGGACGTCCTCCTCGGAAAAATCGCGACCATCATGATGGTCGCGGACGATAACCATGGCCCAGGCCCCAAGGAGGAAGTGCCCGCCATGAGTCAGCAGCATCTCGCCGTTAAGCACCCGCTCTATGGCGTCTTGGCTCCAGTTGAGCCCGCCGACGACCACGTCTTTGCCGGGTTTGTATTCCGCCTCGCGCAGCGCGTTGATCGCGCCAATAGCCATCGGATCGTTAGCCGCCCACAGCGCGTCGATACGTGGGCCACCGTTCTTGATAAACTCGCGCACGGAGGCTTCCGCCGTCTTCAGGGTCCAGTCCAGGTAACGGACATCGACCAGATCTACTGAATTCGGGCCGAGGATCTGGGTCATCACGCCGATTGCCCGCTTCAATCCGCGAACACGTTCGACGCTTGCCGGAGTTTCGGCATCTCCAGTAAGGGCGAGGATTTTTAGCGGACGGGTGTTTGTGATCCGCGCTGCCTCGGTCAAGATTGCTTCGGCAATGCCATAACCACCACCCTCGTGGTCGGGCACGAGACTGCCGAGCCAATGCCGGTATTTGGTTCGTGGCTCGCCATATTCCGCCCAGTCCTTCTGATCGAGGTCGTTGTTCAGCAGGATGACCGATACGCCCGAGGCGTCGGCGAGTTTAATGATTTCGCCACCCGCTCCGACATCGTTGGTGGCGAGCAGGTAGTCCGGAGGCGGGCGCTCGCCAAGGAAATCCTTCGCGATCGCAATCGACTTGTCGTGCGACCGCTCATGATAGCGAATATCGACGTCGATCCCGAGTTCCGCCGCTGCGGCCTGCATCACCGCTGAGACGGGAAGCCAGAACTGAGGCGGTCCGGTCGGATCGATGAACCCGACCCTTATATCCCCGCTCCACGCCGTAGGGATGCTCCAGAGGAGGGCGGCAACAATAAGGCTGGCACGCAACGAAAAGAACAGCATTCTGCGCCGAACTGGCGATCGGCGCCGGCGTTCCGGCGTGCCATCTCGGACGAGGGCGAAATCTGTGGCGGGCTGGTCCTGTGCCAGCGAAATGAGGGTGCCGCCATCGGCCTCGTCGCTGAGCCGTAGCAAGGCCCCT
>Ga0306924_10000026_pt1 | contig 104899 bp, 96 predicted proteins | sample sta12Can44000111_FD_203756 | JGI IMG/M metagenome (GOLD analysis project Ga0306924, IMG submission 203756) | Lab enrichment of tropical soil microbial communities from Luquillo Experimental Forest, Puerto Rico - statanox.12C.anox.44.000.111 (v2)... | ecosystem: Environmental > Terrestrial >... | reverse complement strand
GTCTGCGCGATTGCACGCGCCCCCTTGATGTCAATGCTTATGCCGCCAAGCATGTGCATGAGACGCACGCCGCGATCGTAACCTTCCTGACTCACCCGGATGAATTCCTCGTGGGAACCTTGGAACCACGTTGCCCACATCTGTCCATCCTTGTGCCAGACGGTGCGGAAGCGATCCCACATTCGAGCATCGCGCCAGAGCGCCCAGTTTTCGATCAGCTCACGGATCGCCACGCGGTCTGCTGCAGCGCTTGACATAGACGGCCCCTCCATATGGCCGGGCTTGTACCGGCCACCCACGCATTTATGGTGGTGATCTTGCAAGACATGACTGCTCGCGACAAGCATGAGCACGATGAACGGATATCGGAGTAAATGTCATGCCGAGGCTCGCTGGAAAGACCGCAATCGTCACAGGAGGTGCTAAAGGTATCGGCCGGCACTACTCGCAGGCGCTTGCCGCCGAAGGCGCGCGTGTGATGATCGCCGATATTGCCGATGGCCGTGAGCTTGCCGAGGAAATTGCCGGTCGCTACGGGGCGAACTCCGTTGCAAGCAGCAAGTTCGACGTCAGCGACGAGAAGGCTGTGAAGAATCTTGTCGCGCAGACGATTGATCGCTTTGGTCAAATTGATGTGCTGGTGAACAACGCAGCGCTTTACTCCGGGTTGAAACCACGAAATTTCAACGAATGGGATTCGGAGCTTTGGGATCGCGTCATGGCGATCAATATCCGCGGACCGTATTTGATGGTCCGCCATGTGGCGCCGCATATGATGGCGCGCCGCACCGGCAAGATCATCAACATCGCATCGGGCGCCGCCTATAAAGGCATCCCGCGGATGTTGCCCTATGTCACGTCGAAAGGCGCAATGCTCGCCTTCACACGTTCGCTGTCGCGCGAGCTCGGCGAATACGGCATCGCGGTCAATTCGCTGTCGCCAGGCTACATCCTAAGCGACACGGGTCTCGAAAACGCAACGCATGTCGAAGAGGAGCGCGTGCCGGTGCGCAATAGCCGTGCCTTCAAACGCGACGCCTATCCGGAGGATCTGCTCGGTGCGCTTTTGTTCCTGGCGTCGAGCGATAGCGATTTCGTAACCGGGCAGTCGATCGTTGTGGACGGCGGCTCGGTCAATAATTAGCTCATAGAAGGCATGCCCGGGCCGGGTTTCGACCCGCGGCGAAATCGGCTATAGAAGCCGCAAAATGACATTCCGTTGGAAGGAGCACACCCATGACGCTTGCAATCGACACTCCCGGTTCCAAGCACAACATTACAGGCGCGCGGCAGGCCTATTACGACAAGATCTCCAAGTATCACCTGGCGCCGCTGTGGGAAGTGCTCAAGGGCCTCGTCACGGAGGAGCCCAAGACGCAGATGCTTCCGGCGCTGTGGAAGTTTGGCGAGGTTGAAAAACTGATGCTCGAGGCCGGCGATGTCATCACGGCTGAGGAGGCGGAGCGCCGCGTGCTGGTATTAGAGAATCCAGGCGAGCCCGGGAAATCGCGCATCACCAATTCGCTGTTTGCGGGCATCCAGCTGATCATGCCGGGAGAGATTGCCGACGCGCACCAGCATGTCTCATCTGCCATCCGCTTCGTGCTCAAAGGCAAGGGCGCCTATACGGCGGTCGAAGGCGAGAAGGCGCTGATGGAGCATGGCGACTTCATCATCACCGCCAACTGGGCTCCGCACGATCACGGCAATCCGGGCAAGGAGCCGGTCATGTGGCTCGACGTGCTCGACATGCCAACAGTGAACCATTTCCAGGCGTCGTTCGCTTCGCACTTCGATGAGAAAATGCAGAACGTCAATCACGAGGACGGCGATTCCTTTGCGCGCTACGCCACCGGTGTGCTGCCGGACGGCGCGCCCATCCACCTCAACCGTTCGCCGGTGATCAATTATCCCTACGCCAGGATGCGCCCGATCCTCGAGCGGCTGAAATCGACCGGTGACGTTAACGCCCATCACGGTGCACGCGTACGCTATGCCAACCCAATCAATGGCGGGCCGGTCCTGCCCACCATGGGCGCAAATCTCGCGCTATTACCGAAGGGTTTCAAAGGTCAACCGTACCGCTCGACCGACGGCACCATTTTCGCCGTGGCCGAAGGCCAAGGCACTACGACGATTGACGGCAAACCCTTCGAGTGGGGCGTGAACGACGTATTCGTTGCGCCGCCGTGGAAGCGTTACTCGCACACCGTAACAGGTGGCGACGCGGTGCTCTTCTCAATTTCCGATCGGCCGGCACAGGAAGCTCTCGGGCTCTGGCGCGAAGGCAGTTGAACGCAACTAGTACGGCGTGGCGGGCACGTCGGCTGGCTTGCTTTGCTTGCCGCGGAACCTATCGAACGCAAGCAAGGCAACTGCGCCGATAAGACCTGCCGCATTGATCCAAATTGCGCCGTTGAATGCTTCCGGCGGCAGCACCACCGCGAGCGACACGACAGCATAGAGTAGCCGTCCCAAGCGCCCAAGCGGCGCCAGCGCAAATCCAACGGCAGCCGTGGTGCCGAGCCAGATTCCGAATGTCACGCGCGCGGAATTGAGCACGATTTCGGTCCAGGTTCCGTCCATCAGCAAGCTCGGCGTCAGTACGAAGAGGAACGGCAGGATGAATGTGCTCCAACCGACCACGCAGGCGATCCAGCCAGTTGTCCAGCCATCGGTGCGGGCGATGTTGGCCGCGGCATAAGCAGCGAAGGCGACGGGCGGCGTGATCATCGAAAGAATGCCGTTGTACATGACGAACATGTGGGCTGCCATCGGCGTGACGCCAAGCTTGACCAATGCCGGGGCAAGCAACGTCGCGGTGAGGATGTAGACGCTCACCGTCGGCAGACCGATGCCGAGCACAAAGGCCAATACGGCAATCAGAAGCAAGAGCAGGAACACGTTGCCGCCCGCCAGCGCCAGCAACTGAATTGTCATGCTGAAGGCAAGGCCGGAAATACTCATGATGCCGACCATGATGCCGGCGGCCGCGCCGATCAGAATGATATCGAGCGATACGCGGCCGGTTTCCATGATCGCCTTCAAGATGTCGATCAGACCGAGCCGCCTGCCGCGATAGCCAAAGATCATCGCCAGCACGATCAGTATGCCGGTCGAGACGATGGCCGCTTTCTCCGGCGTGAGAAGGGTCACGTCAGGATACATCAGCGCAAAAACCAGGAAGACGATCGGGACCAGAAAGTGCCAACCGGATTTGAGCACCTCGGACACCCTCGGCGCGTCGGCTATCTGTGCCGCACCGATCTTGTGTTTGGCGGCCTCGAGGTCGACGTGGAAGAACAGGCATGCGTAGTACAGGACCGCCGGAATGGCGGCCGCGACGCAGACCGCGCCATACGGCACTTGCAAAAATTCCGCCATGATGAATGCGGCGGCGCCCATCACCGGCGGCATCAACTGTCCACCCGTTGAACCGACCGACTCGATAGCGGCAGCGCGATAAGGTGTAAATCCGGATCGCACCATGGTCGGGATGGTCACGATGCCGACCGCAAGGACATTGCTCACCGCGCTGCCCGAGATCATGCCGAACAGCGCCGATCCAATGACCGCAATTTTGGCCGCACCACCGCGGAAGCGACCCATGGCTGCCATAGAAATATCGGCGAAAAAGTCCGCGCCACCGGTGCGTGCAAGCACCTGACCGAGAATGGTAAAGGGGATCACCACCATGACGGCGACTTGCAGGATCGACCCGATCGCGCCGTTGATGTCGAGGCCGAGATAGACCGTCATCCGCTCGGGCGAGACATAACGGGTCTGAAAGTCCCCGGGGAGGTGAGGGCTGATGTAAACGTAGACGGCCATGGCGGCGATCATGCCGACAAAGCCCCAACCGTTTGTGCGACGGCTTGCCTCCATGATCAGCGCGATGAGCAAACCGCTGACGATCAAGCCGTTCAACGGGATCATTACCGCTTCATCGGTCAGCGTCGCATAACGCGCGGCGATGTAGCCGCAGAGTACAAGCGAGAGAGCCATGGCGGCCCAGTCGGTCCAGTGGCGCGGTCGCGAGGTGTCGGCGATGTACGCAAGAGCCAATGTCAGGCCGAGGCAGACTGTAAGCAGCTGTTCAGTATAGAAAGAGACATTGAAGACCTGGCGGGGGATGTCGAGCACCCACAGCACCACTGCAGCCACAAGCAGCGACTGCAAGACATTCGTCCAGAGAACGGTGGCTTTCGATGCGGCGGAAGCAAATTCCGCCGCATCCGGAATGATCCGCTCTTCACTCACTGAAGGGCCTTGGCCTGGATATTGTGTTCCTTGAAGTACTTCAACGCGCCGGGATGATAGGGAATGTTGTAGTTCTTATAGAGTCCCGCCGCCGAAAACTCCCGCAGGGCTGGCTGAATTGAGATCAAGTCGGCTTTGTTGTTTTCGAGCGTCTCGATGATTTTATAGACCGTGTCGTCGCTGACCTTCGCGTTCGTGAATACCATGTTGTCCCAGGTGTAGACGTTCATCGGTTTCTCGACACCGACAAAGAATGGATTCGGGGCGGCGGGTGTCAGATAGCCTTCCGGCAGGATTTTCTTTGCCGCGGCCATTCCGCTTTCCGGTATTTCGAGCGCGCGAATGCCGCCGACCGTCGCGTCCACTTCACGCACTTTCGGCGCACCAAATGCAAAGAAGAACATGTCGGCCGCGCCCGACGTGAAATCGTCAGCTCCGCGGATCACATTCGGGATCAACACCGGCGTCACGTCTTTTTCGGTCAGCCCGCCGGTTGCCAGGATCGCTTTGACCATTGGGTCTATGGTCCTCATCGCGGAATAGCCCATGCCCACCTTTTTTCCCTTCAGGTCGGCCATCGTTTTCATATTCGTGTCCTTGCGCACCCAAAACGCGCCTCGTAGGGCGTGCAGCGAGCCGATCAGCCGCAGGTTCGGGTTGGCAGCTTTGGCCACCTCAACCTCAAAAATATTAGCGATCCCGAACTCTGCCTCCCCACGACCCACGAGAGGAATGAGCACGGACTCGCCGGCCGTAGGCTGGATGACGACGTTCAATCCAGCTTTCTCCTTTAGGATTTTTGCAACCGCCGTTCCCGACGTGTGGTTGAGCGTGCCCGGCTGCATCGTCGCAAAGCCGAAGGTCTGAGCTTCGGCGAGGCCTGCGCTCAGCACAATAATCGCAAGACCAGCTGAGAGTGCGCGAAGAGTGCGAGATCCCCGTGCCAGATGCGGCGTCAACATGAGGTAGTCCTCCCTGAACATTCTGTTTATAAGCGTCGGGTTTCCGGATTGCGCACGCCGTGGCTTCGTACGGCTATTCTACCTCCAACTCTACACGGGTCGAACAGCAAGGCGAGCCGCACGTTATAGTTTGCCGTGTTGGGCGGGCCGGTGCCCACGGGATAAAATTTACCCGGCCGGGAATAGACCAGGGTCCAAAGGGAGGATGCAATGCAATTGCAACAGCTAAGCGCCGGACGCGGCGCGCTCACCGCAGTGCGGACGGGCGAGGGCCGGGATCTGGTCTTGTTGCACTCATTGCTCGCCGATCGTTTTGCCTTTGACCCGGTGTTGCCAAAGCTCGCGGCGAAGCATCGCGTCACGCTGTTCAATTTGCCGGGTTTCCACGGATCGCAGGCGGCAATGTTGGCGCTGATGGACGCCTATCTCGCGGTGATCGAAGACGGGTTCGACGAGTTTGGAATAGCCAAGGACGCGGTATTGATCGGCAATGGGTTCGGAGGCACCGTCGCGCTGGCATTTGCGCTCGCCCATCCGGAACGAATATCCAAGCTCGTGATCAGCGATGCCGCGGCCGGATTTCCTCCTGAAGGGCGCGAAGCGTTCGCGGTCATGGCGCAGAAAGTCGCCGAAGGTGGGCTGGGCAGCATTGCGGAGATCGCCGCGAAACGGGTTTTTTCGCCGGGCTATCTCGCCGCCCATCCCGAGAAGATCGTGGAACGCAAGAAAGTCCTGATGGGCATCGATCCAAAGGCATTCCAGGCGGCCTGCAGAATACTGCAGGAAACCGATCTGGTTCCCCTGCTGCACCACATGAAAGTCCCGACGCTGGTCGTGTGCGGTGAGTTTGACCAGGCCACGCCGCCGGCGCTCGCCAAACAAATCGTCGAGAAAATTCCCGACGCCAAGTACGTCGAGCTACCCGGCTGCGGTCACTGTCCGCCGCTCGAACAACCCGATCAGTTCATTGCGGCGATCAAGGACTTTGTCGGGCTGTAGTCAGCCCAAGGCGTTAAGTACGGCCTTGGCAATGGCCGCGGTTCCGTCCTTGCCGCCGTACTCCATAGGTTTGATGCCGCAAGCATAGGCATTGTCGACCGCACGCTCGATGCGTTGCGCGGCGTCGGCTGCCGGTTGGTGGTCATGTTTATCGGCAAGCCAATCAAGCATCATTGCCGCGGAAAGGAGCATGGCGGTCGGATTCGCTTTGCCCTGACCCATAATATCGGGCGCAGTGCCATGGCATGGCTGAAACACCGCATGTTTATCACCGATGTCGGCCGAAGGAGCGATGCCGAGCCCGCCGATCAGTCCGGCCGCCAGATCGGAGAGAATGTCGCCAAAAATATTCTCCATCACCATCACGTCAAAATCCCAAGGCCTTCGCACCATCAGTGCGGCGCACGCGTCCACATACACATGGCTTGTTTTCACGTTAGGGAAATTTTTAGCGCGCTCGTCAAAGATCGAGCGGAAATAAGCGTAAGCCTTGAATGCGTTCGCTTTATCGACGCAGGTCAGCAGGCCCGCCTTGCCGCGCTTCTTGCGGCGCTCTGCGAGCCTGAGCGAGAAATCGAACAAACGCTGTGACGTCTTGCGGGTGATCACCAGCGTCTCACGTGCTTCATCCTGGGTGACAACACCCTTACCCATGGATGCGAACAGGCCTTCCGTCGATTCTCTGATCAATATGAAATCTATGCCGCGCGTCTGCGCATCAACGATCGGGCTGGGCACACCGGGGATGAGACGCGCCGGTCGCACGCCAGCATAAAGATCGAAAATAAATCGTAGTTCGACCTGCGGCATGATCTCGGTATTGTCGGGATAGCGCACGCTCGGCAAACCACAGGCACCAAGCAGGATGGCGTCGGCCTCCTCGCAAAGCTTGATGGTCGAATTCGGCATTGACTTGCCTGTTTCTTGGTAGTGACCCGCCCCCGCAGCGCCCTCGGTAAAACGGAAAGCGAGGCTCGGAGTGGTCGCCTCGATCCGGCGCAAGATTTCGAGCGTTGGCGCCATGACTTCGGGCCCGACGCCGTCTCCAGGCAGCACCGCAACATGAAAAGCAGTATTGGTGGACATTGATTTTCCGGATGGTCTTGTGTGGGTCTCGGCGCTAATGAATACGCTGACACCTCTGCGCGCAAGAGATCATTGAAGATCTTTGAGGGCCACCAATGCCGCGTTTTGCCGCTAACCTCGGCTATCTTTTCACGGAACGGCCGCTGCTTGAAAGAATCGACGCTGCTGCGGCCGCGGGCTTCAAGGCCGTTGAGCTGCAGTTTCCCTACAACGTGCCGGCCGCCGCAGTGAAAGCGGCCATCGAACGAAATCGGCTCACCATTCTCGGACTCAACACGCCACCCGGCCGCGAAGGCGAATTCGGACTCGCGGCCGTGCCAGGGCGGCAGAAGGATTGGCAGTCATTGTTCACCCGTTCGCTCGACTACGCGAGCGCAATCGGCGCGAGCGCGATCCATTGTCTTGCCGGCAAGGTTGCCCCCGAACAACGTCCGGCCGCCGATCGCGTTTTCCTCGAAAATTTGGTGCACGCCGCCGATCTTGCTGCCGCCAAAAAAATTAAGCTGTTGATCGAGCCGATCAACGGTCGGGACAGGCCGAACTATTTTCTCAATCACGTCGAGCATGCTGCTGCCATCATCGAAAACGCCGCGAAGCCCAATATCCGCATGCAGTTCGATTTCTATCATGTGCAGATCGTGGGCGGCGATTTGATCCACCGTCTCGAGAAATACCTCCCCGTGATTGGACACCTGCAATGCGCGGCCGTACCGTCCAGGCACGAGCCGGACGAGGGTGAGATCAACTATGCGGCCATATTCGAGGCCGTGGACCGGCTCGGATACCAAGGCTGGATCGGAGCCGAATACAGGCCGCGTACGCGAACGGAAGACGGCCTGGGTTGGGCACGCAAATACGGCGTGATGCCGTCACGCTAAGTATCCCAACAAACTTCTTGAAAACTAACGCTCTCTTCCTTGCCTGCGGGCGGGGCGTTGCTAGATTGATGGTATGTTCGAAGGTCAGAAAGACGATCCCAATTTAACTCCGCCGATAAATCCGCTGAAGGAGGCCGTGCGCGACGCGCGCATCGAGGCGGCCGAGCGGTCGGGCGTCGTCGTCGATCTGCGTGACGCCGATGTCGCGCGACTCGAACTGCTCAATGATGCTCTCGATCCCTTGTTCAAGGATGTGCCCGGGGACGTGGAACTATTCGACCGCGCGGTGAGCAAGGGCGATGTGCCAAGACTCTGGATCGACGTGGTCGCACATGTCGAGATGGGTCGCGACAAGCGGCAGTATCGTTTCGTGCAGGACACGCGGTACGGTCGCGCCGTGTTGGCGGAATCTTATGAAGTGCCCGCCATGGTCGACGCAATCACCCGGTACGTCGCACGTCGACTGGTCGAGCGTGAGCGTGCCCTTAGCGACGATGAAGGGCGCGGTGTCGCGCAGTTGGTCTTGCGACGAGCGCGCAATCAGCGTCGCTGGCGCGCTATCCGCATTTTCATTTACGGTCTGATTGTTGGCGTGGTCGCACTTTCCGCGCTGGCCATGCTCAGCGGCCCGCACTCCTAGCCAGTCAACATAAAGCGCTTTTGCTGCGAAACCTCGCCGGAGGCCGCGAGACCGCGCGATATGAGTTCGCACTCCCAGGCGCCGGGTTCGCCGCCGATCCGGTAGAGATTGTATGCGGCGGGATCCTTATCGGTGCCCGGTCTGGTTGATGCCGACGGCACACCAACGGCGGGAACCTGCGTGCCATTCGGTCCTTCAAGCCAATTGATCATGTGAAGATGGTCGTGCCCATGGAGCAACAGATCTGCGCCGTGCGCGGCGATCACGCGCTTCAGGACGTGCGCGTCCATGAGCTGCTTGTGCTGCGCGGATTCAGTGACGGGCGGGTGATGAATCAGGACGATGCGAAAGACCTTTTCATTGCTGAGTTGATTAAGCATCGCCGCAAGCTCGGCGAGCTGTTTGGCACCCAACCACCCTGTTGCCAGAAACGGCGCAGTCGGGACGCCGCTCGAAAGCCCGATCAGCACGACATTGCCGCGTCGGCGTACATAAGGGAAGCCGCCGACGTCTTCGTCGCCATTCATGTACGGTCCCCACTGGCGAGCGGCAAAAGCGGCAGCTTCGCCCACGTAAATGTCGTGGTTGCCGGGAATAAGACTGACGTCCTCCGCGGAACCCAGGCCCTCAAGCCAATCGCGACCCTGTCGAAATTCCGCAGCAAGAGCGATATTGGCGATGTCGCCAGTGACCGCGATGTGGTCTGGCTTTTGCGCTTTGAGGTCGGCAACGATCTCCGCGAGCGTTTCAGCGTCGTGAACGAAACGACGCTTTTTTTGCCAGTTGATATAGCCCGTCACACGTTTGCCGATCAGTTCCTTCCAGTGGGGAGTCGGCAGCGGTGCGAGATGCGGGTCGGAAAGATGGGCGAGGGTGAACATTGTGTTGGTCGCGGTCGGGTTTGCCTCGGCCATCCCGCTCACAAGTTCAGCGTTCCTGTCGAGAAGATTCGTACAATGTGCAGCGTGACAATGACAGTTACGAACTGCCGATCAATATGCCGGCGATGAAGACCAAGGCCCCACCGACAACCACCTGAAATGCGGCGCGCAGGAAGGGCGTGTCCATGTAACGCATGCGTATCCAGGAGATCACTCCGAGCTCGATCACAACGACAATTACGGCGAAAATGGTGGCGGTCGTGAAGTGGGGAATGAGGTAGGGCAATGTATGACCGAGGCCGCCCACGGCGGTCATAAGGCCGCAGACCGGGCCGCGTATCCACGGCGACCCGCGGCCGGTCAAAGAGCCGTCATCAGAAAGGCCTTCCGCGAAAGCCATAGAAATCCCGGCGCCGACCGAGGCGGCGATACCGACCAGGAATGTCTGCCAGGTGTTGTGGGTGGCAAAGGCGGCGGCGAAAAGCGGTGCAAGCGTCGACACCGAGCCGTCCATGAGGCCGGCAAGCCCCGGCTGCACATATTGCAGCATGAAGGCGCGTTTGGATGCCGCATCCTCCTTGGCGCGTGCGCTGTCGGTGAGAATTTGCTCGCTGAGTTTGTGCGCAAGGCTTTCATGACCGGCTTCGGCCTCGGCAAGTTCGAGCAGAAGCTGTCGCACGGAAATGTCACGCGCGCCGTCGGCTGCCTTGCGGTAAAAGCGTTGCGCCTCATCTTCCATTTTTTCGGCGAACTTGCGCGCTTCGCCAAGGATCAGAGGGCGTGTCAGCCAGGGCGTCGACTTGTGCGGGATGAAGTCCTTGACGTCGTTGCGGCGGATGAGGGGCAGGTGTTCGCCGAACTTATCTCGATAGAGGTCGTACAGTATCGTGCGATGGTGCACCTCTTCCTCGGCCATCTCGTCGAAGACCTTGGCCGACGCCGGGTACTGCTCGCGAAGGCCTTGCGCGAAATCGCGATAGATGCGGCTGTCTTCTTCTTCATTGGTGATCGCAAGGGCCAGAACTTCCTGTTCGGTCAGATCGGCAAAACGTTTCACGGAAGGTCCCTTCAGGTGCGTAGCAAAGGCTTTTTATATTAGAATTATTCTAAACAGAGAACCCGCTTTTTAAGGCCTGTGAATGGACTTTCGCTAGAAAGACTGGTCCACGAGAGACGACCCATGGGTGTCAACCGCCTGCGCCTCATGTTCGAACCTGCCATCCGGCGGGGCATGCATTTCTATTGGCGGTTCTCGCGCGCGGCGACACTCGGGGTCCGCGCCATGGTGATCGACGGAAGCGGCCGGATTTTTCTGGTCAAGCATTCCTATGTCGACGGCTGGCATCTGCCCGGCGGCGGCGTGGAGACGGGGGAGACGCTTCTCGAATCACTGACGCGCGAGCTGGCCGAGGAGGGCAACATCCGGCTCGGGGCCCAGCCGCAACTCCTCGGCATCTACTTCAACAAGCGCGTATCACGACGCGATCACGTGGCGCTGTTCATCGTTCGCGACTTTCGGCAGGACGAGACCCCGAAGCCGAACTACGAGATCATCGAGCACGGGTTCTTTCCGCACGACGCGCTACCAAAGGATGCAACGCGCGCGACACGCGCCCGGGTAGCCGAAGTTTTCGGCGGGGCAGTAGTCAGCGAATTGTGGTGAAGCTCAGCCGAATCGCGCCCGGTCATGGGGGGCGGCGAAGTCGAGTTGCGGCCCAATAGGAACGATACCGGTTGGGTTCACCTGACGTTGGCTGCCGTAATAATGCCGCTTGATCTGCTCGACGCTGACCGTCTCGGCAACGCCAGGGACCTGATAGAGATCGCGCACGTAGTTTGAAAGGTTCGGAAATTCGTAGATGTGCCGCCAGTTGCATTTGAAGTGAGAGTAGTAGACGGCATCGAAACGTATCAAAGTACAGAACAGCCGCCAGTCAGCTTCGGTGGTCGTATTGCCGACCAGATAGCGGTGTTGCGACAGGACCTGCTCGAGCTCATCGAGCGTGTCGAAGACATTGCGAAATGCCTGTTCGTAGGCCGCCTGCGTCGTGGCAAAGCCGGAACGATAGACTCCGTTGTTGATATTCGGATAGATGATCTCATTGAAACGATCGATTTCAGCCCGCAAGTTTTCCGGATAGTAGTCGGTGCCCACGTTAGTAAAGGCGTTGAAGGCCGAGTTGAGCATGCGGATGATCTCGGGGGATTCGTTGTTGACGATCGTCTTGCGCTTCTTGTCCCAGAGAGCCGGCACACTGACGCGGCCGGAGTAGCGGGGATTCGCGAGCAGATAGATCTCGGACAGCTTGCTCTTGCCGTTCACGTCGTCGCCCGTAGAGCCCTCGGATTTGTTGAAGGTCCATCCCTCACGGCCCACCTGAGGCGACACGACCGAGAGCGAGATCACGTTCTCGAGGGCCTTCAGCTTGCGGAAAATGATCGTGCGGTGCGCCCAAGGGCAGGCAAGCGAAACGTAAAGATGATAGCGGCCAGATTCTGCGGGAAAGCCCGCCTGGCCTGAAGGGCCGGCACTTCCGTCCGGCGTCACCCAATTGCGGAATTGCGCGGCGGGCCGGATAAAATGGCCGTCTTTCGTACGCGAAACGTCATCCTGCCAGACGCCATCGACCAGAAGTCCCATGCACTAACTCCTTAAACCTGAGTGCTTTCATTTAGTCTTTTGCTACGTGAAATGCCACGGGCAATGGACCGAAATCGGTCGAGATGCTAAGCGGCAGCGCGCGTGATACGGACTGTGGAACGCCATGAGCGAGCTGGCGCTGACAATTCTGCCGGAGACCGCCGCCGATGCGCCCGCGATCGAGCGGTTGCATGAGCGCACATTTGGGCCTGGCCGCTTCGCGCGTACGGCATTTCGCATCCGTGAGGGACGAGGGCATGTGTTGAGCCTGTCGTTCACGGCACGCATCGGCACGCTTCTAATCGGTTCGGTAAGGCTGACACCAATCTGTATCGGTGAAACACCGGCATTGCTGCTCGGTCCACTGACGATCGAGCCGCCCTTCCGTTCGCACGGCGTTGGCACCGCGCTCGTGCAGCGCGCGCTCAGCGAAGCAAAATCCAATGCCCACAAACTGGTGGTGCTGGTCGGCGACGAACCGATCTACGCCAAGTCAGGTTTCAAGCGCATCCCGAAGGGGCAAGTGAAAATGCCGGGACCGGTAGATCCCGCGCGGCTGTTGGTGGCAGAACTTGCGGGGGGCGCCTTTGATGGTGTCGCGGGACTGATCCGGCCGGACTGGGAAATAGCGTGACTAGCGTCCTTCTCGTGCCCACGTCGCAGCGAGCGAGCCGATCAGCAGCAGAAGGCCGATAAGTCCGGCAAAGATCGGCAAGACGCCGATGCCGCGCACGACGCTGGCATCGCGCATCTTCAGGCCAATCCAATCATCGCCCTTGAACGTGGTGCTAGTGCGTACCGGAACCACGCGCGGCACGTTCACATGATCACCATCAGCGATCCGCCGTACGTCACCGCCGGTCGCATTGCTCAATGGACTCAGCACCTCGGTCGTGGACGTCACCTCCGCGAATTCCCTCGGGTTCGCCGGGCCGACGTTTGTCAGCGCCGTCAGCTTGCCATCCGTCGCGCGCCAGAGGCCGAGTTCGTTGGTCGTCGTTGTCGCGCGCCACAGTCCGGGCTCGACTTTCTGAAGATCAATCGGTCGGGTTTCGCCGGTCGGAGAGGTGAGCGTCACTTGATTGACGGTGTCGGCCATTGTCTGACGCTGAACGGTGATGTCGTGTCCGTGCACGATCAGCCGCAGAGCCTCCTCCTCCAGATCCGGTTGCTTCATCAGCCAATGGGACAATCGGCGCAAAAGGTCGAGATGCGGTCCGCCGCCTTCGTAGCTGCGCGCCCACAGCCAAATGTGGTCGGACAACAACAGGGCCACACGACCTTCACCCTCGCGCGCGAGGACAAGAAGCGGCTTGCCATCAGGGCCCTCCATCACGTTTGTGCCGGTGCTGCGCTTGATATCCACGAGGCGGAACCAGTGACTCCAGTGTGGCGGATCGGTATCTGAGCCCTCAAGGTTGCGTGTGACCGGGTGCCGCTGGCCGGCCTCGGTGAGCCGAGCCTGGAAGCTGCGTTCGGTGATCTCGCCGGTCGGCTCTGCGGGGAGGATTCCGTCAAGAGGTGTTCGCCAGATGCTGGTCGGGCTTGCGTAATCCGGGCCGGCGGCAATCAGAACCGCGCCGCCATCGCGCACATATTTCGCGATGTTATCGAAGTAGATAAGGGGCAACACGCCTTGCCGCGCATATCGGTCGAAAATGATCAACTGGAATTCCGAGATCTTCTGCTGAAACAGCTCACGGGTTGGGAAAGCGATCAGCGACAACTCGTTGATCGGGGTGCCGTCCTGCTTCTCTGGCGGGCGCAGAATCGTGAAATGCACGAGATCAACCGATGCATCGGACTTGAGCAGATTGCGCCAGGTGCGCTCACCCGCATGCGGTTCGCCAGATACCAGCAACACACGCAATTTGTCGCGCACGCCATCGATCGAAACCACCGCGCGGTTATTCACCTGTGTAAGTTCCCCTTCGAGCGGGGAGGCTTCTATTTCGACAATATTCGGTCCGGCATGCGGAATCGGCACATTGAACTTGATGTCAGTGTGTGTGGTGACGACACGCTTTTCCAGGATCTCTCCATCGCGGCGGACGGTGACTTCGGCGGCCCCGGTCTTGGCGCCCTGATCCTCGACTTGGAAACCGACGGTCTGCGACTGACCGACGATGCCGAAACGTGGTGCCAGCGTCAGCACGACACGGCGATCAATCTCGTCCTTGTGACCGGTGATCAGGGCGTGCAGCGGCGCGGACAATCCCAGCGTGGAAGCATCTGCCGGGACGTCGTGGACGCGACCATCGGTGATCAGGACGGCGCCGGCCACGCGGTCAGGCGGGACATCGGCGAGCGTGGACGACAGTGCCGAGAACAGCTTGGTGCCATCGGTTTCGCCATCAGCAGCCCCGGCCTCGGCGACGCGTACTTCGAAACCCGGAATTCGCTTGAGCCGCTCTACCAGAGTGTCGCGTGCCTGTTCCGTCTGCCGGGTGCGATCGCCGAAATTCTGGCTCGGACTTTTATCCACAATGACGGCGGCAACTGAGGGAATGGGATCGCGATCCTCGCGAGTGAGCGAGGGGTTTGCCAAAGCGAGCACCATCAGGCCGAGCGCTGCGGCGCGTAGCGGGGCTCCGCGGTTGCGCACGATCAGCAGTATCGCCGAGATCAGCAGGGCGACCGCAAAGGCGACCCAGACCAGGTAGGCGGGCACCAAAGGAGCAAATGAGATACCGAGGTTCACCAGGCCGCTCCTATTGCCCGAGCCGCTCGAGCAGCGCCGGAATGTGAACCTGATCAGCCTTGTAGTTGCCGGTCAGCGCGTACATCACGATGTTGACGCCGGCGCGGAAGGCGAATTCGCGTTGGCGCGGCTCACCCGGGACCATTGGCAGCATCGGTTGACCGTCAGGTCGCATCGCCCACGCACCGGCGAGATCGTTCGAAGTGATCAGGATCGAGGAAACACCGTCGCCGGCCCGCGCCGGTCGGTTGGGCTCTTCATCTTCATTCTCCGCCGGCAGCGCCTCAACCCAAAGCTGGCCGGTCGTGAAGCGGCCGGGGAAATCGCGCAGCAGGAAAAACGTCTTGGTCAGTACGTGGTCGTGCGACACCGGCTCAAGCTCAGGGATATCAAGCGAGGACAGAATTGAGCGCAGTGCGACCATGCCGGGGCCGCGCATCTCGCCGCCAGGACCAGCCGGCGCATCGATCGCATCGCGCGTGTCGAAGAGTACGGTGCCGCCCCGCTTCATGTACGCGTCTATCTTTTCAAGCGCGGCCTGCGAAGGCTTCGGGGCGTTCGGGGAGATCGGCCAATAGATTATTGGAAAAAACGCAAGCTCGTCGCGCGCAAGATCAAGACCGACAGGATCGGAAGCCTCCAGCGCCGTGCGTTGCGCCAGAAAAAGAGTAAGTCCCTGCAACCCGGCTTTGCTCACTTCGTCGACGGCCGGATCTCCGGTGATGACGTACGCAAGATGCGTCTGCAGGGTCGCCTTCATGGCGAAGTCCTGTTGCTGCGCTGTAAGCGGCGGGGCCTGTGGTGCAGTCTGCGCGCGCACCCCCTGGTGAAGGGACAGGGATCCGAACAGACCGATCGCCAGCAACGCGGCCGCGGCACGTCGGCGTGGTCGCAAGGCACTCAGCCCACCAGACAACATCACGACCACCAGCGCATCGAGAACGAGCAGCGCGAGCGCGGCGAGAAAGATTGGCCCACGCAGATCAAGAGGTTCGCCGTGCCGGTAGACATCAGTGCGTGCATTCAGCGACGACGTGTCGAGCGGAACCGGCCGGTCCGCGGGTATGAGTGTGTTGACGGCGACAAGACCTTCTGGCGGACCGTAGAAGCCCGGCGGATGATCGATACTGCCGCGTCCGGTGAAGTTGCTCGGAATGGGACGGGCAGTCGCGGGTGGAGTGGTGAAGGCACCGAAACCGTCAAGTATTCGTGTCGGTGGAACGACCTGGGCGGCCCGGCCACCCGCATTCTCTGTTGTGGCGTTATCGCCTTCGGCGGTCGCAGTCGCGCCTGCGAGCGACACGAGGCGTCGAAGCATGTCCACGAAGGAGCCCGACAGAGGCAGGTCAGACCAGCGGCTGTCGGCCGTCACATGGAAAAGTACAATCAACCCCTTGCCGCGGCGCTCCGCGGTCACCAGGGGTGTGCCATCAGCCAGCGTAGCCCAGGTGCGGTCGTTGAGTTGGGAATCCGGTTCAGCCAACACCTGGCGGGTAACAGTGACGTCGGTTGGGACCGCCATTCCGTTGAATGGGCTATCGCGCGAGAAGCCGGCAAGTTGCTGTGGCTTGTCCCAGCTCAAGCTGCCGCCCAGGATGCGGCCGCCGCGCCGCAGTTTTACCGGAACCAGATTGTCATCGCCCCGCGCAAGGTGGGGCCCGGCAAATCGTATCAGAACCCCGCCATTGTCGATCCACTTGTTCAGACGATCCAGCGCATCGGTGGCATTGCCGACATCCGCGAGGATCAGCATCGGTAAATGACGGTCCAAAAAGCGCATCACTGCTTCCGTTGGCGCCACACCTTCGGCAAGACTGACGTCGGCGAATGGATTGAGCGCGCGGGCGAGGTAATAAGTTGCGCCGATCAGCGGCTGCGAGCGATCCGCAGTGGAGCCGGACACGATACCGACTGTTCGACGGCGCCAACGCTTGTCGAGCAGTTGCACGGCGCCCGCCGAGCGCTCACCGGCGATTTCCAGTCGTGCCACGTCGTTGCGAATTTCGACAGGCAAATCGATCACTGCGTCGGTCTCCCGCTCGCCGGACTTGAAACTGAAAGGTGCTTCGCCCAGCGGCAAACCCTTGAGGTCGATCGCACTCACCGCGCCGACATCACTTGCAGTCGCCTGGGCACGCAGTACCTTCACCGTCAGCGCGCCTGCTGCGTTATCGGCAGCCGCAAGGGCATGAGATACCGGCAAACCTCCTTCGACGACGGTCAGAGGGCGGCTACCAATGATGCGCTTCAGGCCCTCGACGAAATTGGCACCCTTGCCGAGATCAACTCCATCGGAGAGCCAGATCACTTCGACACTGGGGGCGGTTGCGAGGAAGCGCTCGATGGCCGGCAGCGCGTCCGTGCGATCGACGGCATACGGCTTGGGCTTGAACTGTTTGATCTGAACGCGTGCGGCGCCGGCGATTTGCAGGGAGACGTCGCGGTCGGCCTCAGACAAAGGCAGCAGTGCAACGCCGCGATTGTCGGCCTCGGCTCGCGCGATCATCTCATCGGCCGTGCGTAGCCGGGCATCCCAGGTCGATGCCGCAGGCCAGCCGTCATCGAAGAGGATCAGCAGCGGTGCGGCCCGGTCCATCGCTGCGAGCGGCGGATTCCACATAGGCCCGGCGGCGGCGATGATTACCAGTGCTGCCAGTGTCAGTCGCAGAAGCGTGAGCCACCAGGGTGTACGAGCCGGGGTTTCTTCCTTGGGGGCGATTTCAAACAATAGGCGCGTTGGAGGAAAGTCAATGCGCCGTGGGCGCGGCGGTATGAGCCGCAGCAGCCACCAGAGGATCGGCAGGCTGAGCAGGCCGAGGAGAACCAGTGGTTGAGCAAAGCCGAGGGGCAAGGAGCCAATCATGCGGCGCTCGCGGGACTGGCCGGTGCATGCCGGCTGCCAAGGACGGCCGCTTGCGTGTTGTCACCCATGCGAGAGTGCAGCACGAGCAGGAGTTCACTCGCCGGCCTGTCGGTGCGATGAATGGCGAAGCTCCAGCCACGCAAATCGGTCTCGGTGCGGATGCCGGCACGGTGGCGCGCGACGATGTTTTGATAGTCGTTGCGCCACGTTTCGGCGCGTCCAGCGGTGACGCTGCCGGCGCCTTCCGGCTCGATGAATTCCACGCGACCGGAATATGGAAAGCTTTCCTCCGCCGGGTCCACAATCTGCACCACGTGACCATGCGCGCCGGTGGCGGAGAACTGCGCGATTGTGGCGCGCACGTCGGCAATCGGTGACCACAGGTCAGACAACATCACGACCTCGGACAGTGGCGAAGGCGCGAACGAAGGCGGCAGACTGGCCCGCTCGGTCGGGTCATGCAGAATGGATTCGGCCATCTTCTCGATAACATTGCGGCTTGCAGTCGGGCGCATGAGTCCAGGGACGCCCACGCGTTCTCCGCCCTGCACGAGCACTTCGGCCAACGCAAATGCGACAACCAGCGCGCGCTCAAGCTTGCTGTCGGTCGACAAGGCGGATGCAAACGTCATTGACGGTGACCGGTCCGGCCAGATCCACACCGTGTGCGAGGCTTCCCACTCGCGCTCACGAACGTAGAGATGATCGTCGCGCGCGGAGCGTCGCCAGTCGACCTGCTGCGCGGGTTCGCCGGAGACGAAGCGGCGATACTGCCAAAAATTTTCGCCCGGACCCGCGCGGCGGCGGCCATGCAGGCCGTGAATCACACTCGACGCAACACGGCGCGCCTCAAGAATAAGTCGCGGCATGGCGTCGGCCAGCTTGCGGGCGCCGACCGTCGCCTGTCGTACCGTAGTGGTCTCGTTCTTCGGCGGTGACTGCGCCATTACAATTATCCGATGCGAGCTTTCAGCCGCCGGATCACGTTGGGGATGGTTTCGCCTTCCGCGCGTGCCGCAAAGGTCAAGGCCATGCGATGCTTGAGCACGGGTTCGGCGAGATCGAGCACATCGTCAACCGACGGCGCAAAGCGACCGTCAAGAAGTGCGCGCGCGCGCACCGCCAGCATCAGCGCCTGACTGGCGCGCGGGCCGGGTCCCCAGGAAATCAGCTTGCCGATCTCGCCGGCTTCGGGCCCGGGTCGCGCCGAGCGCACGAGGGACAGAATTGCCTTAACCACCGACTCGCCGACCGGCAGGCGGCGAACGAGCCGTTGCGCCGACAACAAGTCTTCGGCAGTCATCGCAGGCTTGGCGCGAGATTCTTCTGCACCGGTAGTGTCGAACAGAATTTTGCGCTCCGCCTCCTGATCGGGATAATCGACATCGACCTCCATGAGAAAACGGTCGAGTTGTGCTTCGGGCAATGGGTAGGTGCCTTCCTGCTCAAGTGGATTCTGCGTTGCCAGCACGTGAAATGGCTTGGGCAGGTCGTGCCGCGCCCCGGCGACGGTTACGTGTTGCTCTTGCATGGCCTGCAGCAGCGCGGATTGCGTTCGCGGCGACGCGCGGTTGATCTCGTCGGCCATCAGCAATTGCGCGAACACGGGGCCGGCGATGAAGCGGAAGCTGCGTTTGCCGCCGGGACTTTCTTCCAGCACCTCGGTGCCGAGAATGTCGGATGGCATCAGGTCGGGCGTGAACTGAATCCGGCGTGCGTCAAGTCCGAGCGCGGTGCCCATGGTGTCGACGAGCTTGGTTTTCGCAAGACCAGGCACGCCGACCAAAAGCGCGTGGCCACCCGAGAGCACGGTGACGAGCGCTTGTTCGACAACGCGCTCCTGCCCGAAGATGACCGAGCCGATCGCAGCCTTTGCGGCGCGCACGTGCGCGGCCGTCGACTCGGCTGCCCGAACAATCATGTCTTCCAGCTTTTCCAGACTTTCACCGCCGGCTTTCGCCATGTCATTTCCTTTCACTGCGCACCTGAAACCTCACCCGCGAGCCATGCAACAAACGCACCACAGGCGAACTTGCTGCGTCATTTCGGGCGAATCTGCCTCAATCTATGGCCAAGCTTACGCTATCTTCCATAGCCGAACCGGTTGAATCACGAAGATGCGAACAGGCCGATAGCGGCCCAATTATCGAAGGAAAACAATGGCGAAGGCAGGGCAGGGCGGCTTGGAAGGGATCGCGGCAGGTCTGCCCCGCGAAAACAAGGGGCCGCCGCCGGTGGAACGATGGAATCCGCCTTTTTGCGGCGATATCGACATGCGGATCGCCGCCGACGGCACATGGTTCTACCAGAAGACGCCGATCGGGCGCCTGGCTCTTGTGAAGTTGTTCGCTTCGGTGCTCAAGCGGGAAGGCGACAAATATTTCCTGGTCACGCCGGTCGAGAAGGTGGGGATCGTCGTCGATGATACGCCGTTTCTTGCGGTGGAAATGAGCGCGTCGGAGGGCGAGGCCGGTCGCGTTCTTCGATTTCGCACCAATGTCGATGATTGGATCGCGGCCGGGCCAGATCATGCACTGCGCTTTGAGACGCAGCCGGAAACCGGTGGACTGAAACCGTATTTACATGTGCGTCGCGACTTGTGGGCTAAGGTCACCCGCGCACTGTTCTACGATCTCGTCGCGCTCGGCGAGGAGCGCGACGTCCAAGGAACGACAATGTTCGGTGTCTTCTCGCGAGGCGAGTTCTTCGCCATGGCGGAAGCAAGCGCGCTGCGAGAGTTTGCCTGACGTATGATTCCGAAGAGTCGACACTATGAATAATTGCAGACGGATTTCATTCTAATGCGGGAAGCAGTCACTGATCTTGCGGCGTCGGAATTCTTTGCACGCGTGCGTCAACGTCTGACGCTCGATGTGCCGGCCGGCCTTACAGATGCGAGTGTGACGCCTGCGCGGGGCGATCACGATGCCGATCCGGTGATGCGCAAGATCGCCGAGGTGCGGCCGATCCGTCCTGCCGCCGTACTGGTGCCGATCATCGACCATCCCGAACCAACCGTACTTCTGACCCAGCGGGCGCAACATTTGCCCGACCATGCGGGACAAGTTTCCTTCCCGGGCGGGAAGATTGAAAAAGGCGATGTCAATCCGTGCGCTTCGGCTCTCCGCGAGACGATGGAGGAAACCGGCATCGATCGCACGCATATCGAACCGATGGGTTATCTCGACCTCTATATGACGACGCTCGGCTATCGGATCGTCCCAGTTATCGCGAGGGTGAAGCCCGGCTTTCATTTGCGGCTCAACAAAGCCGAAGTGGATGCAACTTTCGAGGTGCCGCTCGCTTTCCTGATGGATCAGACTAACGTGCAGCGCCATTCGCGCGAATGGCAGGGCATGACGCGGCACTACTACGCGATCACGTTCGGCGAGCGCTACATCTGGGGTGTGACGGCTGGTATCCTCCGCAACCTCTACGACCGGATCTATCGATGATTCGCCCGATCTTTACCGAGATCGCCCTCTTCCTGACACCGTTCGTGCTCTATGCGGTGTTTTTGTGGGCGACCAAGGCCGGCGTACTGGATCTTAACTCCTGGCCGTTGGTGCGGGTCGCGACGCTGGCCATCGCCGCGCTGGCTTTGGTGGTTGGCAGCTTCATCTACTTTGCCCATTTTTCCGGCGCGCCGCCGGGGTCCACTTACGTGCCGGCGCATATTGAAAACGGCAAATTCGTGCCGGGGACCACGAAGTAATGTCGTCGCAGGAAGGCCGCACCGGTCGCAGGCTGAGCGACGCCCCTTGGCTGGCATCGGGAGCGCTTCCGCGCCTGCTCGGCGTGCTGGATTGCGACGGTGAGGAGGCCCGCACGGTCGGGGGCGCGGTCCGCAACGCATTGCTGGGCATGTCGATCGCGGAAGTCGACGTGGCCACGACCGCCGTGCCGGAAGAGGTCATCAAACGGGTGACGGCCGCCGGGTTCAAGCATGTGCCGACCGGCATCGAGCACGGCACAGTCACCGTCATCATCGACAAGCACCCCTTCGAAGTCACTACCTTGCGCAAGGATGTTGAAACCTATGGCCGCCATGCCAAGGTCGAGTTTGGCCGCGACTGGAAAGCCGACGCCGAGCGGCGCGATTTCACCATCAACGCGCTGTCGGCTGGGCGAGACGGCACGGTCTTCGATTATACTGGCGGCCTCGATGATCTCGCGCATCGCCGCGTGCGCTTTATCGGCGATCCCGGCAGGCGCATTGCCGAGGATTATCTGCGCATTCTGCGCTTTTTCCGCTTCCACGCGGCCTATGGCACAAGCGAACACCCCGATCCCGCCGGCCTTGTTGCCTGTATTCAAGGTCGCGACGGCCTCGACCAACTCTCGCGCGAGCGGGTGCGAATGGAGATGATGAAGCTTGTCGTTGCCCCGCACGCGGTGCCCACGCTTATTTCAATGACCGACGCGGGATTGCTGCTGCGTGTGCTTGGCGGCGTGAGTTATCTGGGGAGTTTCGAGAACATGGCCAAGGTCGAGGCGGCAATCGGTGCCGAGCCGAATGCCGCGCGTCGGCTCGGCGCGCTTGCGGTCGCCGTTCCGGAAGATGCCGACCGGCTGTGGCTAAGACTGAGGCTTGCCAACAGCGAGCATGAACGTCTTGCATCCATGGGAGAGAGTTGGGGGCGCATTTCGCCGCTGTTTGGGGAGAGGGCAGCGAAGGCGTTGTTGTATCGGCTGCGACCGCAGCAATTCACCGATCGCGTATTGCTTGGCTGGGCACGCTCACAAGCGACCGCGCACGATGCCGAGTGGCATGCGCTCGCAACGCTGCCGCAACGTTGGACCGCGCCGGTATTTCCCCTCAAGGCGGCTGATTTCATGAGGCGAGGAGTTGTGCAAGGCCCGGCGCTCGGCGCGGCAATTGCCGCGGCGGAGCAAGCCTGGATCGCCGCAGGATTTCCAAGCGATCAAGCCGCTCTCGATGCCATCGCGGACGAAATCATCCGGATGCCAGCGTCGCCGCCGCAATCATGAATCTCTTTGCCGGCTTCCACGACATCTCGTTCTGGCAACTGATTCCAGTGGCGGCGGTCGCGCTGTTCGCGTCAATCGTCGGCGGCGTGTCCGGCTATGGGACTGGCGCGCTGATGCCGTTGGTGCTCGTTCCGCTCGTGGGCGCCGAGCCGGTTGTGCCGATCATAGCCATTTCGGCCATGTTCACGAATTCGAGCCGCGTCTTCGCATTCCTTAAATATGTCGACTGGCGGCGCACCACGATCGTGCTCGTAATGGCGATCCCGACCTGCGTCCTCGGCGCATGGGGATATACCCGGCTGTCGAGTGCGGGCGCGGCGCTGGTCATTGGCAGCATGCTGATGCTGAGCGTGCCGCTGCGGCGGCTTTTGAAATATCACGGCGTCAAGATCGGCGATCTTGGACTGGGGCTCGGCTCGTTCGCCTATGGCATCGTGGTTGGCGGGACCGCCGGCTCAGGCGTGATTCTGCTGTCGCTTTTGATGGCGGCCGGAGTTGAAGGTGCGGGCGTTATCGCCACCGACGCGGCTATCTCGATAGTCGTCGGCATCGTGAAAATCTCTGTATTCGGAATTGCCGGCGTGATCACCGCGCAGGTGATTGCCTTTGCGCTATTGACCGGATTGGTGGCTCTGCCCGGCGCCTTTCTCGCCAAGACGTTTGTCGAACGCATGCCCGTGCATATTCACACGGCGATCCTCGACGCGGTCGTTCTTTTGGGCGGGATATTTCTGGTCTGGGGTGCGCTGCACTGACCGGCTGATGTCAGCTCAATCGCAGCGGTACGTTCCACCCGCCGAATTTACGGATCAGTTTGGGCACGCTCCCGGCGGCTGAAGTTCTTTCGACTTTTGCGCCGCTCACGCGAATTTTACGGCCACTTCACCATGGGCGGCATGGAAGAGAGGATGGACTCCACGTTACCGCCGGTCTTGAGGCCGAATATGGTACCGCGGTCATAGAGCAGATTAAATTCGACGTAACGGCCGCGGCGGATCAGCTGTTCTTCGCGGTCCTCCTCGGTCCATGGCAACGTGAAGTTCTTTCGCACCAGCCCCGGATAGACACGCAGGAACGCGCGACCAACGTCCTGTGTGAACGCAAAAGTCTCATCCCAATCCGTTTCGAGATAGTCATAAAATATGCCGCCGACGCCGCGCGGTTCGCTTCGGTGTTTGAGAAAGAAATAGTCGTCGCACCACTTTCGGTATTTGTCATAAGGCGCGATTTCGGCGTGCAGGTCGCAGGCTGTTTTCATCGCCGCATGAAAAGCGATGCTGTCGGCATCCGTCTGCAACCGCCGCCTGTCGAGCACCGGCGTGAGGTCGGCACCGCCACCGAACCAGGATTTGCTCGTAACGACGAAGCGCGTGTTCATGTGAACAGCAGGCACGTTCGGATTGTGCAGGTGCGCGATCAGCGAGATGCCGGATGCCCAGAAGCGAGGATCTTTTTCGGCGCCAGGAATATCGTTGCGGAACTCAGGCGCGAATTCGCCGTGCACCGTTGAGCAATGCACGCCGACCTTTTCGAAAACGCGCCCGTGCATGATGGCCATCACGCCGCCGCCGCCGGGTGCGCCGGTATGGTCGGTACGCTGCCAAGGAGTTCGCCTGAAGCGACCCGGTGTTCGGTCCGCAAAGGGCGCACTTTCCGGCAGCGAATCCTCCACGGCCTCGAACGCGGCACAGATATCGTCGCGCAAGGCCTCGAACCATGCGCGCGCGCGCGTCTGTCGGGCTTCCAGTTGTCCTGCGTCCATTGATGGCTCCGACGTAACTATATCTGCGGAAAAGCTATCGCGGCTATCACCGCGGTAAGCCGCCTGTCTGCCGCAGTGCTTCGCTCGCTACCATGGCGACCGCGATCGCGACATTGACCGAACGCATGCCCGGGCGCATGGGGACGCGCAGGCGCGTGTCGGCCGCCCTGTGCACCGCTGCGGGAACGCCGGCGCTTTCACGGCCGAACAGCAGCACCTGTTCGGTAGTGAAGACGTGATCAACGTATGACTGCTCGGCCGCCGTCGTTAGCAGCACAAGCGAAAGCCGCTCGCGGGTGCGCCACTCCTCGAAGGCCGAAAACGACGTGTGCCGGCTGAGGGTGACCTGGTCCAGATAGTCCATACCGGCCCGGCGGAATGCCCGATCGGTCACGGGAAATCCGGCGGGCTCGATGATGTGGGCTTCGATGCCCAGGCAGGCGCAAAGCCGCAGAATCGTGCCGGTATTCTGGGGAATGTCCGGCTCGTAGAGGGCGATCCGCATGGCAGGCGTGGGGGACTCCTCGGTCGCGACAAGCCGCTGGAGGAACGATTATGCGACTTATCCTCGCAGCCGCGGACTTCCAATCGGGGGCCGACCAGAGACCGACCTGCCGCCCGAACGTGCACACAATGTAACATTTAAAGCGCGGACCGGCGCAAAACCGGTGTCTACTTTAGGCAATGGGGCCTTTGCGGGCTTGCGCTTGCACGGCAAGGGTGCCAATAGAACGCCACCGACGCGCTGTCCTGCCTTTTAGGGCTGCCGCAACCGGGCCGCCCCGCCGCCCAAGGACTTCGGTCTGGGCTCCAGCCGAGGGCGGATGAATAAGCCACCGGAGGAGAGGGACCTCAGACGTGACGACCGTGTCTTCGGCGGAGCACACACGCCGCGACTTTCTCTACATAGCAACTGGGGCCGTCGGAGCCGTCGGCGCCGCCGCCGCTCTGGTCCCGCTGATCGCGCAGATGAATCCGGATGCCTCGACTATCGCGGCCGGCGCCCCGATCGAGGTTGATTTAGCGCCCGTTGCCGATGGGCAGATCATCAAGGTGTTCTGGCGGTCAAAACCGATCTTCGTCTTCCACCGCACCAAGAAAGAGATCGAAGAGGCGCAGAAGGTCAACGTCGCCACGCTTCCTGATCCCGAGCCCGATTCAGCCCGTGTCAAGGCGGGTCACGATCAATGGCTGGTCGTGATCGGCATTTGCACGCACCTCGGCTGCATTCCGCTTCCTCATCAGGGTGCGTATGACGGCTGGTTCTGTCCATGCCACGGCTCCCAGTACGACACCTCGGGTCGTATTCGCCAAGGTCCGGCGCCGAAAAATCTCGCGCTCCCGCCCTACACGTTTGTTTCCGACACGAAAATCCAAATCGGCTGAGCGAAGCGTCGCATTCAAGGTTCAATCATGAGCGGACACTCGACCTACCAACCGCAGAGCAAGGTTCTGCAATGGCTTGAGAAACGGTTGCCGATCGGTGCCCTGGTACATTCTTCCTTCGTGGTCTACCCGGTGCCGCGCAATCTGAACTATCTGTGGACGTTCGGCGGCATCCTCGCATTCATGCTCGGCGTGCAGATTGTCACCGGCATCGTGCTGGCGATGCATTATACTCCCCAAGTTGATCTCGCCTTCCGATCTATCGAAGGCATTATGCGTGACGTCAATTTTGGTTGGCTGTTGCGCTACCTGCACGCCAACGGCGCGTCGATGTTCTTCTTCGCCGTTTACGTCCATATGTTCCGCGGCATTTATTATGGCTCCTACAAGGAGCCGCGCGAGGTGCTCTGGATTCTCGGCGTGATCATCTACCTGGTGATGATGGCCACAGGCTTCATGGGCTATGTACTCGTCTGGGGCCAAATGAGCTTCTGGGCCGCGACCGTGATCACCAATCTGTTTTCGGCTATTCCCGGCGTTGGCGACACAATCGTTACGTGGCTTTGGGGTGGCTACGCGGTCGGAAATCCGACGCTCAACCGGTTTTACTCGCTGCACTACCTGTTGCCCTTTGTGATTGCGGGCGTGGTCGTGCTCCACATCTGGGCATTGCATGTGGTCGGCCAGAACAATCCCACAGGAGTCGAGCCCAAGTCGGAAAAAGACACCGTTGCTTTCACTCCCTACGCAACGGTGAAAGACGGGTTCTTCATGGCGGTGTTTGTCATCCTCTTCGCGTGGTTTGTGTTCTACATCCCGAATTTCCTCGTCCACGCGGACAACTACATCCCGGCCAATCCTGCGGTGACACCGACGCACATCGTGCCTGAATGGTATTACCTGCCGTTCTACGCGATCCTACGCGCAATTCCGGACAAGCTGATGGGCGTCATCGCGCTCGGCGCCTCCATTTTCATTCTGGCTTTTCTGCCCTGGCTCGACACTTCGAGGGTGCGTTCGGCCCGCTATCGGCCTTTGTTCAGACAGTTCTTCTGGCTATTCGTGATTGTGTGCATCGGGCTCGGCTGGCTGGGCTCCAAGCCGCCTGAGGGGATCTACGTGATCCTCGCGCGGGTCTTCACCATTTACTACTTCGCGTTTTTCCTGGTCATCCTGCCGCTCCTCGGCATCTTCGAGAAGACCAAGCCGCTGCCGAATTCAATTTCGGAATCGGTTCTGGGCGCGAAAGCGTGAGCGGGAGGATATGACTATGAAGATGCATCGCACCATCGTCGCTCTCGCGCTTGCTGGTTGCTTTGCCGCAGTCGCGCCGGCGATCGCCCAGGAGCACGACACGCCGAACCCGCCAATACAGAAGTGGTCATTCTCCGGCCCGTTCGGCCGGTACGACCAAGGACAACTCCAACGCGGCTTCAAGATTTATAAGGAAGTCTGCCAGGTCTGCCACTCGATACAGATGCTGGCTTTCCGCAACCTGGCCGATCCAGGTGGGCCGGGCTTCTCGGAAGCGCAGGCTGCGGCGGTGGCCTCTGAGTACAAGATCAAGGATCTCGACGATAAGGGCGAACCGACTGAGCGCCCGGGTCGTCTCGCGGATACGTTCCCGCCGCCGTTCCCGAACGAACTCGCGGCCAAGGCGGTACACGGCGTTGCGCCGCCCGACATGTCGACCCTGGCAAAGGCCCGCACGTTTGAGCGTGGTTTCCCCTGGTGGGTGTTCGATATGATCACCCAATATCAGGAACAGGGGCCGGATTACATCGCAGCGCTGCTGAACGGGTATGAGGAGCCGCCGAAAGACTTCCAGCTGCCGCAAAACGGGCACTACAACAAGTATTTCCCGGGCCACAATATCGCGATGCCGCCGGCACTGCAGGCGGGCCAGGTAACCTACGACGATGGTGCACCGCAGACGCTTGAGCAATATTCGAAAGATATCGCCGCATTCCTGATGTGGACAGCGGAGCCGCACCTGGTGGCACGCAAGCGCATGGGCATGCAGGTCATGATTTTTCTGATCGTGCTCGCCGGACTGATGTATTTCACCAAGAAGAAGGTGTGGCACGACCTTGAGAAGCCGGCTGAAATCGCGCGCCGGCAAGACCCGAAGAAGACAACGGTCTGACGGCTTTAAATTGTTGTCGCCTGGGCCCGCTCGGCGCCCTTCGTTTTTTTACTGGCTCGTATAGGCTCAAGGTACTTTTCTTTCACACTCGCGAGCGTGCATGGCCAAATCTGTTCTTGGCATTATCGGCGGTTCGGGGATTTATGATTTACCGGGCCTTGGCAATGTACGAGAGCAACGGATAGCAAGCCCGTGGGGAGATCCATCGGGTCCCTTGCGCATCGGGGAAATCGCAGGGATGCCCGTCGTATTTCTCTCGCGCCACGATCAGGGTCATCGAGTTTCGCCGTCCGACATCAACTATCGCGCCAATATTGACGTCATGAAGCGCGCGGGCGTCACTGATCTGGTGTCCTTGTCTGCGTGTGGTTCATTCAAGGAAGAGCTGCCACCGGGGTCTTTTGTTCTGGTCGACCAATTTGTCGATCGTACCTACAGGCGCGAGAGCTCCTTCTTCGGCAAGGGATTGGTGGCACACGTTTCAATGGCTCATCCGGTGGCGCCATTGTTGGGCGCGCACCTACGTGCGGCGGCTACGGCCGTAGGTATTACACCGCATTGGGGCGGCACCTATGTCTGCATCGAGGGTCCGCAGTTCTCAACTTATGCAGAGAGCATCACCTACAAACAACTCGGCTATTCCGTGATCGGAATGACCAATATGCCCGAGGCCAAACTCGCGCGGGAGGCCGAGATTTGTTACGCCACCGTCGCCATGGTGACGGATTTCGATTGCTGGCATCCGGATCACGATGCGGTGACGGTTCAGGACATCATCAAGGTTTTGTTGGCTAACGCGGACAAAGCCAAGGAGCTTGTTGCACGGCTGGCCCGTGATTTTCCGCGCGAACATGAGCCGTGTCCGGTCGGTTCCGATCGTGCGCTCGACACCGCACTGATCACGGCGCCGCAGGCGCGCGACCCTCAGCTGATCAAAAGGCTCGATGCCGTTGCGGGCAGGGTGCTCGGACGTTAGCCTCCCGGCCATGAACATTCGCGCCGGCGCGGTCACGCGCGAGAAGCCGCCTTTTCGCGCGGAACACGTCGGGAGCCTGTTGCGGCCAAAAGGTCTTCTGCAGAAGCGTGAGCGCTTCTCGCGCGGGGAGATTTCACGAGCTGAATTAACGACGGCGGAAGACGCCGCAATCTCGGATGCGCTCGCATTGCAGAAGCGACTTGGGCTCCGGTTCGTCACCGACGGTGAATTTCGTCGCCGCTCGTATCACAGTTTTTTCTATCAACAGCTCGGCGAGCTGAGCATCGATACGGTCGCAGGTGTCGATGCCAAAGGTGGGGCGGCCGGTGCGGGGCGAGGGCAGCAGCCTATCGCGCTTGTCAAAAGCCGGGTGAAGTGGACGCATCCAATCAACGTCGCCGATTTCAATTTTCTCAAAAGCAGAACGAGGCTGCTTCCCAAGATCACGATCCCAGGACCGTGTGCGCTGCACTTCCGAGGCGGTGATGCCGCCGTACTCGCGCATGCCTATCATGACATCGCTCAATTCTGGGATGATACCGTCGAAGCCTTCGAAAGCGAGTTGGTCGCGCTGGCCCAGGCGGGTTGTCGTTATGTTCAGATCGACGAAACTGCATTCGCGAAATTTGGTGATCCGGACGTCCAGGCGGCTCTGGCGGCACGAGGCGATGATTGGAGCAAGTTGATCGATACGTACATTGCAATTACCAATCGCGTCCTGCGCAAAGCACCCAAAGATCTACACATTGGAATGCACCTCTGTCGGGGTAACCGCGGCGGCCATTGGCACGCCGAGGGCAGCTACGAGGAAGTCGCCGAACGGCTGTTTAACGCACTGGAAATTCCGTTCTATTTTCTCGAATTCGATACCCCACGCGCGGGTACTTTCACCCCGCTGCGATTTGTTCCCAACCACAAATCGATCGTGCTTGGATTGATTTCGTCCAAGACGCCAACTCTGGAAGACAAGACTGTCCTGCGCAAACGCGTTGAGGAAGCGAACCGTCACGTGGCACTCGATCGTTTGGCGGTGAGCCCGCAATGCGGCTTTGCCAGCGTGGACACCGGCAATCCAGTGACGCCTGAGGTGCAGGAAGCTAAGCTTCGCCTTGTTGTTGAACTGGCTGACGATATCTGGGGCGAGGCCTAGCCGATTTTGATGAGGAGGAGCATGCGACGCGGCGTCTTGTACCTTGCAATCGGACTTGCTGTGGCGAATCTCGCGGCTACGGTCGATGCGCAGGAGTATCCCAATCGTCCGGTGCATGTGCTTGCGGCCGCGGCACCGGGAGGCAATCCAGATGTTTTGGCGCGCCTGTTGTCTCAGCGCCTTGCAGATGTTCTTGGCCAACCATTCGTCGTCGAAAACGTCCCGGGCGCCGGAGGCATATTGGCGGCAAAACGCATCGCCGAAGCATCACCGGATGGCTACCTCCTGATGCTGAATGATTCCGGGGCCCTGGCGATCAATATCAACATGAGTCCCGACGCGAACTACCAGCTGAAGGATTTCGCACCGATTACCGCGCTGGCGACGGTGCCGACCGCGCTGGTGATCATCCCATCGGTGCCCGCCAGCAATGTGAACGAATTCATCGCGCTGGCAAAATCAAAGCCGGGCATGATGAGTTTCGGTTCTGCGGGCGCCGGATCGATCCATCATTTGACGATGGAAATTTTCGCCGAGCGGACTGGGATCAACCTGCTGCACGTTCCTTACCGCGGCGGCACTGCGCTGGTGAACGGCTTGTTGACCGGCGAGATCCAGGCTGGATGGTCAGGTCTGCCAAACGTGATTTCGCATATCAAGGCGGGAACGCTGCGAGGCTTATGCGTGAGCGTTCTCAAACGTGCCGTATCCTTGCCCGATGTACCGACTTGCGACGAGGTCGGCATCAAGGGTTTTGATATCGCCGATATGTTGGGCTTGCAGGCGCCTGCCGGTATGTCACCAAAGGCGGTGGAGCGATTGCAGGCAGCCATCGCAAAGATCATGCGCGAACCGGCGATGGCCGAACGCATGGAAACTCTCGGCATGGATTTGCAGGAAAACGGCACGGCGAATTACGCGCGCTTCATGCACGACGATCTCGAACTCTATGCCAAAGTGATCGATCGTCTCGGTCTCAGCCGCAAGGCTAGCAAATGAACTTTCACATGTTGCTCAAGTTATTGAGGGCCCCATGCAAATCGTCGACGTGAACCGGCAGTCCAACGAAGAATGGCGAGCGGGTGTCAGGACGCGCATGAAGGCCTCCGCAGCGAACAGTGCCACTCAACTCTGCCTTTTCGAGCAATGGTGCGACCCGGGACACGGTGCGCCAAACCATCTGCATGCGGTCGAGGAAATTCTATGCGTCCGAGAAGGACAGGCTGACGTGTGGATCGATGATCAACATGTCACGCTGACCAACGGCCAGTTGGTCATCGTTCCGGCCGGTCGCAAACATGGTTTTTCAAATATCGGCAAAACGGTCTTGCATATCGAGTCGACACTCGCGGCTCCGGTGTTCGAGGCGGCGTATGACGACAAGCGAGAGACGCCGCGTCGTTGGCTGCCGAGTTGAAGGAGCAAAGATTGATCATGACCTCTCCTTCACTCAAAGACGATCTGCGCGCGGCGATCCGAAACATCCCGGACTACCCGAAGCCCGGCATCATGTTTCGCGACATTACGACGCTGTTGGGCGATGCGCGCGCTTTTCGGCGCGCGGTCGATGAACTGGTGCAGCCTTGGGCCGGCATGAAGATCGACAAGGTCGCCGGAATCGAAGCGCGCGGCTTTATTCTGGGTGGAGCCGTGGCGCATCAGGTTTCGGCAGGCTTCATCCCGATCCGCAAGAAGGGCAAGCTTCCCTACAAACGGGTCACCATCGGCTATTCGCTGGAGTACGGAATCGACGAGATGGAAATGCACGAAGATGCGGTGAAGAAGGGCGAACGCGTGATCCTGGTGGACGATCTGATTGCCACCGGTGGCACGGCGGAGGGCGCGGTCAAATTGCTGCGTCAATTGGGAGCCGATGTGCTTGCCGCCTGTTTCGTCATCGACCTGCCGGAGCTCGGTGGCGCAGATAAATTGCGCAAGATGGACGTGCCGGTACGCACCTTGATTTCATTCGAGGGACATTAGCCACGGTGCGGCCCCCAGGGTCCGTCCGGCTGGCCTCCTAAGCTGGCTGGTGGCTCGCCAGGCCGGATCGGATCGCCGGCCTGTTCGGGTTGGTCACGAGGTCCCCATGGACCGTCTTCCACCGGCGCTGAAAGCTGCCCAGGCTCTGCCGGAACATCCAGCGCGATCGGGCCTGGATCGTGGCCGCCCGCATATTTGACCAGGGCCTCGACGCGGGAATCCACGGAAGGGTGAGTAGCGAACAGATCGGCAAATCCCTGACGCGGATTGTCGATGCACATTTCCATGACCGCGGAATTGGCGCTGACAAGTTCTCCGCGCCCCTCGATCTTGCGCAGCGCCGAGATCATGGCGTCGGGATTTTTTGTGAGCTCGACAGAGCCTGCGTCAGCCAGATATTCCCGCTGACGCGAGAGGGCGAAGCGAATGACGATCGACAATATCCAGGCGACAACAATCAGCGCTATCGCAATGACAAGGGCCAGGCCGGCGCCGCCTTTGCGGTCGCTGTCGCCGCCGCGGCGGCGAAATCCGCCGTAAAACGCGCTCTGAAAAAACAGGCGGAAAACCATCTCGCCGAAGAACGAGATCGCGCCGGCGATCACCACGGCGATCACCAGCATACGCACATCGCCATTGCGGATGTGGGTCAGCTCGTGACCGAGAACGGCTTCGAGCTCTGCGTCATTGAGCGCATTCATCAAGCCGCGCGTCACCGTGATTGAATACTGCTTTTCGTTGAGGCCGGTGGCGAAAGCGTTCAGCGCGTCATCGTCGGCGACCTTCAACTTCGGCATCGTGATGCCGCGCGAAATACAGAGATTCTCCAGAAGATTGTAGAGCTTTGGCTCCTCGGTGCGCGTGACTTCATGGCCGCCTGTCACCGCATCGATCATCGACTGATGAAACTTATAGGCGATCAGGATCCAGACGATGGTGCCAATCGTCGCGAAGGGAAATGACTTGGTGAGATCGTACAGGGCGGCCCGCACGAGATAGTCGATCGGAGCATCGGTGGTCAGCGCTTCCGCGAGTAATGCACCGGCGAACACCAGCAGGTAAACGAGAAAGAACAAGCCGATGAGGAGCGCGATCGATCGGCGCCTGTTCGACTGGATGTGCGAATAGAGCCCGTACGCGGCCATGATGTCCGATCAGCTCTTACGTCATCGTACAACGCGCCGAAAAGCGCAGGCTTGGAATCCTTTACAATCCGGAGCCGTCCTTTGCGGCCTCCGGAGCGATGGACGTCAGAACTTCACACTTGGTGCCTGTTCGACCTGCGCCCGACCTTCGCCAAGATCGAAGAAGGTCCGCGGCTGGAAGCCGAAGGTTCCCGCAAACAGCGAAGCGGGAAACTGCTGGATTCCCGTGTTGTATTCCTGAACCGCGTTGTTGAAGAACCGACGAGACGCCGCAAGCTTGTTTTCGATGTCAGACAGTTCGGCCTGCAATTGCTGGAAGTTCTGATTGGCCTTGAGATCCGGGTAGGATTCCGAGAGCGCGAACAGCTGGCGCAGCGCTCCGGTCAGTACGTTCTCGGCAGCGACCTTCTGCTCGACTCCAGGAGCAGCCATTGCCGCATTTCGCGCCTGAACCACGGCCTCCAAGGTTCCACGCTCATGCGTGGCGTAGCCTTTAACGGTCTCGACCAGATTGGGAATGAGATCGTGGCGCTGTTTGAGTTGAACGTCGATGTCGGCAAAGGCTTGGTTGGTCCTCTGACGCATTGCGACGAGGCTGTTGTAAATGCTGATCGCCCATATGACGAGGACGACAATGATCCCAAGGACAACCCAACCGGTGGTGGACATGAAAAGCTCCAAATTCGGGAAGCGGGGGTAGGTCGGACAAAATTTAGTCTAACCCCGCGCGAGCCCGATCGCTAACGGCACCGGGAGGTCGCTTTGTTTGAGGACAGGATAAAAAAGACCCCGAGCCTGAACCCGGGGTCTCTTAGCCGGACGGCTATTCGGGGGGTAAGGGGGGAGCCGCCCAGCTAAAATACACCGAGCTAACTCCGTCCCCTGGCAATTGGTTCCGGGCAGACGTGAGGCGACAGCTTTCCAAGTATTTCCAAGAGGTTGGATGGGATCACAAGAGGGGCGTCTGTTCCCCCGGCAAGGCGCGACGATCTTGCGCTAGCTCGCCTCGCGGAAACGAACCGCGGCTTCCAGGTCCACTGACACCAGCTGCGACACGCCACGCTCGGCCATCGTGACACCGTACAGACGATTCATGCGCGCCATCGAAATCGGATTGTGCGTGATGATAACGAAACGCGTGTCGGTGGACTTTGTCATCTCGTCGAGCAGATCGCAGAAGCGCTCGACGTTGTGGTCGTCGAGAGGTGCGTCCACTTCGTCCAGCACACAAATCGGCGCGGGATTTGTGAGGAACACAGCAAAAATAAGGGCAAGTGCGGTCAACGCCTGTTCCCCGCCTGAAAGCAACGACAGCGTCGCGGGCTTTTTGCCCGGCGGTTTGGCCAGAATTTCCAAACCGGCCTCCAACGGATCTTCGCTTTCGATCAATTGCAACTCGGCCGTTCCGCCACCAAACAATTGCGTAAAGAGATGCTGAAAGTGCTTGTTCACCTGCTCGAACGAGGTGAGCAGGCGCTCGCGTGCTTCGCGGTTAAGGCTCTGGATGCCGAGCCGCAATTTCTTGATCGCCTCAACCAGGTCGTCGCGTTCCGTGGTGAGGGAGGAGTGTTGGGCCTCAACTTCTCGCAATTCCTCGTCTGCGCGGAGGTTGACCGCACCAAGCCGTTCACGTTCGCGCCGCAGGCGCTCAAGCTTCTCTTCGACTTCCGCCAGATCCGGCAAGGGATCGGTCGGACCGATTTCGGCCAGCTCTGCAACGGCAGCCGGTTCAACTTCCAGCATGTCACGGATTTCGCGTCCGATATCGCTGAGCCGACGTTTGGCGCCCTCGAAGCGCTCCTCGGTGCGCGCAAGTTCTTCACGCGCGACGCTGGCGGCTTCGAGCGCCGCCCGCGCATCGCGATCAGCCGCGGCCAGTGCCATTTCGGCGGCCTGCAGCCGGTCGGCGCATCCACGCCGCGAGCCTTCAGCAGTCTGGACCTCGGCGGTGAGTGCACGCCGTTTCTTGGCGAAAATCTGCGGTGCGTTCTCCAACTCAGTGCGGTCGCGCTTCGCTTCGGCAATTCGCTGTTCGAGCGTGGCGATCTGATCTCGCGCACCATGTTGACGTTCGATCCAGCCTGTCCCGTCGGCCGCCAAGGCCGCGAGCCGGCGATCGGCAAGTTCGGCTTCACGGACAATCGCTTGCAACTCGGCCTGAACCTCCGCGAGCTTGGTGCGTTTCACGGCGATTTCATCGCGCACCTGCGCGAGCTTTGTTTCGAGGTGCGCGGCCGGGGCAAGACCGACCAGAGAGCTTTCAGCTTCTGCTTTGGCCGTTGCTGCTTCATCTCGGCTCGTACTTAGGCGTGCACGCGCTTCGACCAGTGCCGATAGCCGTGCAGTCTGTCGATTGAGGTCGCGCTCGCGTGCTCGCTTTTCAGTTTGTGCGCTACTGGCGGCTTCGAAACTCGCTTGTGCGGTTTCAAGCGTTCGACGATTAACATCAACTTCGCTGCGCGCGCTTTCGAGTTCTTTGTCGATCTCTGTAAAGCGGCTGCGCTGCGCTAACCTGCGGGCGGCGCCCGTTGGAGCATGCGCGGCCGCAACGAAACCATCCCAGCGCCAGAGGTCGCCATCGCGGGACACCAACCGCTGGCCGGTCTTGAGGGAACCGGCAATTCGGACGGCTGTATCGCGCTCGACGACTCCGATTTGCGAAAGCCGGCGCGCCAGTTGGGCGGGTGCCTTGACGTATAGGGCGAGCGTTTCCACGCCGTCGGGCAGGGCAGGATCGCCGGCCTCGTGCGTGATCTCGCTCCAATGCATTGGCGCTGACGGGTCAACCGGTGCGTCCAGATCATCGCCGAGGGCGGCGCCAAGCGCTTTCTCGTAGCCTTTTTCGACGGAGATATGGTCGATGACCGGCGGCCAAAGGCTGCGGGTCTCGAGCGATAGCATCTTTGACAAGGTCTTCGCCTCAGTCTCGAGCCGCTGCACCCGTTTTTCCGATTCCGCCAATGTTGCACGCGCCGTTTCCATCTCAGCGCGCGCGACATTGTGCGCTGCCTCGGCTGCAACCGCTGCAGCTTCCGCTTCGGTGAGGGCGGCCTGAGCACCTTCCATGGCCACGGCAAGCGGACCGACGTCGCCGGTGTGAAGTGTTACCAATTCGCGCTCGATGGCCTCGATTTCAGAAGAAATTCTTGAGAGCCGCTCGCTCTGTTCCCGGGCAGCGTTTTCAAAGCGGTTACGTTGGGCGGCGAGATCAGCAAGCTCGGTCGTGAGATCGGTAAAGATCTTTTCAGTTGTGCCAAGCGCAGTGGCAGCTTCCGCCACTTTGGCATCCACTCCGCTTCTGCGGGCGGCGCTTTCGCGAGCATCGGTTCGAATGGTTTCCTCTTCGGAGGAAACGCGCGCGATTGCTTGTTCGGCATCAGCGGCAAGGCGTTGTTCGCGCTCCGTATCGGCGGCGAATTGAGCGAGCCTTAGGTCAAGTTCAACGATGCGGTCTTTTGCCCGCGTTTCTTCGCGATCAAGATCCTGCAGAGCGAGGTTCAGGCGGTGTAGCGCGGCGCCCGCACGCGCCTCGGCTTCGCGCAATTCCGGAAGGGATGCCGCCGCGAGCGCCTGACGTTTTGAGGCTTCAACTTCGGCACCGACCCGGTCTGCGACTGTTCGCACGCAGAGATCTTTTGCACGCTCGGCTTCGGAGACCTCGGTGTTCGCAGAGGTCCACCGCAAATGATAGAGGGTCGCTTCCGCCTTGCGCACCTGGGACGATACGGTCCGGTATCGGATAGCCTGACGTGCCTGCTTTTTTAGACCATCGATCTGGGCGGCTAACTGACCAATGACGTCTTCGACCCTCAGAAGATTGGTTTCAGCCGCTTTCAACCGCAGTTCGGCCTCGTGGCGGCGCGCGTGCAAACCGGCAATACCTGCGGCTTCTTCCAGCACACGGCGGCGCTGTTCAGGCTTTGCCTGAATGATCTCACCGATCCGGCCCTGATGGACGAGCGCGGGCGAACGCGCGCCGGTGGAGGCGTCCGCAAAAAGGATTTGCACATCGCGTGCGCGGACATCCCGGCCGTTGATGCGATAGTTCGAGCCGGAGTCGCGTTCGATCCGACGGGCAATTTCCAGTGAGTCCTGATCGTTGAAGGCGGCCGGCGCCGAGCGCGTCGAATTGTCGATGGCGATCGCGACCTCGGCATTGTTTCGGGCGGGCCGACTGTTGGAGCCGGAAAAGATCACATCGTCCATTGATGCCGCGCGCATGGACTTGTGCGAAGATTCGCCCATGACCCAACGCAGCGCTTCAACCAGGTTCGATTTTCCGCAGCCGTTTGGACCGACCACGCCAGTCAAGCCTGGTTCAATCAGGAAATCCGTCGGTTCGACGAATGACTTGAAGCCGAGCAGCCGCAACCGTGTAAGTTTCATACGTTAAGGTCTCGTGGGTCTTTATTGGCGGCGCGCAACGTTCCGGATCTCATCTTTTGGGGTCACGGACAGAGCAGCACGGCACACGTTCGCTTCGAACGAATCACTAGGTCGTTCCGTGGCTTGGCCCGAATCTAAAGGGGGCACACCCGCAGAATGAATCGGCGCGCTCGCAAGGGCAACTACCCCGCGGAACCTGGGGGCGGTTTTCCATACCTTTCAGGGAGGGCTGACGCGAAAACGCCTATCGCGTGTGGACGCTCAGCGCCAAAAAACCCTTGTCAGCTCTTGAGATAGGGGTCGATTAGCTTTGCCATTTCGTCAGTCGACAGGGCGCCCGGGTACTGCGTTCCATTGATGAAAAAAGTGGGCGTCGATTGCACTTTGAATTTGTCGACGGCGCGTTTGCGGATGCTTTCGATGCCGTCAAGCACTTGCTGATTCGCCAGGCAAGCATTGAAACTTTGTTCCGTCAGGCCAGCCTGTTTGGCAATGGCGAGCAACGGAGGTATCGGCTTTTCGACCGCCCATTGCCTTTGCTGGCGAAAAAGCGTGTCGATCAGGGCAAAATATTTTGCGTTGTCATCCTTGCCGGCACAGCGCGCCAGCATGAATGCGGCGGCGGCGAGATTGTCGAGCGGAAACTCGCGGAAGATCCACCTGACTTTGCCGGTGTCGATATAGCGCTTCTTGATTTCAGGAAACGTGGTTTCCTGAAAGTGTGCGCAATGAGGGCAAGTCATCGACGCGTACTCAATAATCGTCACGGGCGCCTTCTCGTCGCCCATCGCCATTTCCGGCAAGGCTTCCGGCTGCATCAGTTCGCCGGTCGGCACGGAGTCGGCCCAGGCCTCGACCGTCAGAGGCGATAACGAGGAAACACCGAACACTGCTGTGGCGAGCGCCACGGCAGACGTGGTCAGGCAAAATTCGCGTCGGGTGATCTGCAACGGAGGCTCCTGGGGCTGAAATGCCGGTCTAGACCGTCACTGGCTAGCTGGACAGCACAATTGTGGCAATGCCGAGCCAGCCTGCCAAGGCGGGCAGTGGCCTCAATTTTGCTTGATCGCCGCGCCCAGCCGGGCAAGCGCCTGACGGAGATTTTCGTCATTAATATCCGGCAAGGTTTCGGCGACCTGCGCCGCCACTTCAGGATCGGGCATTTGCGGCGTGGTTTTTTCCCGACGCCTGAGGGGCGCCTGGCGCAAGGCGATGCGACCGATCGCCTGCCAGCCGAAAAAGCGGTTGACCCGTTCAAGGATGACGGCTGCGAGATGCTGGATTTCGAGTGCCGCGGGGCCTTCAACCCGCAGCACCAGGGTGGCGGGTTCCGGGGTTTCGCCGCCGACCGGGCGTGGCCAGTTGATCTTGAGCGGTTCGCTATGGGCGGCGATCTCGAGGCCGACGATGTCGGGCCAGCGTGAAATGATCTCGGTCGATGCAAAGCCCTGCGCCTTGAGCACGTCTCCCAATGTAGCGCTCAGCAACTCCGAAAGTGGTCGGGGAAAACCGCGCGGGGACTTGCTCATGGGTCCGTGCCTTGTGCCATCGTTGGCATCATGACCGTAGCAGTCCGCTGGGCTTCGCGGAAGAAAGCCCCAACGCCGGATTCCGACACCTTGCTTGCCTGGTATGACAGGCACGCACGAATCCTGCCATGGCGAGCGCGGCGCGGCGAATGCCCGGATCCATATCGCGTATGGCTGTCCGAAATCATGCTCCAGCAGACGACGGTGAAGGCGGTTGGTCCGTACTACGTCCGTTTCTTGTCACGTTGGCCGACAATTGCCGCGCTTGCTGCGGCGAGCCTCGATGATGTCCTTCGTGCCTGGGCCGGGCTCGGCTACTACGCGCGCGCTCGCAATCTGCATGCCTGCGCGAATGCCGTGGTCAAGCACCATGGCGGACAGTTTCCGCGTGATGTCGAAGCCTTGCGCGGCCTGCCGGGGATCGGCGACTACACAGCGGCGGCGGTTGCGGCAATCGCTTTCGATCTTCCGGCGGTGCCGGTCGATGGAAATGTCGAGCGTGTCGTGTCGCGGCTTTTCTCTGTTGAGGAAGAATTGCCGGCTGCGAAGCCGGCGATCAGAGAATTTGCAGCATCCCTACTGCCAAGACATCGGGCGGGCGACTTCGCTCAAGCCCTCATGGATCTCGGGGCCACCATCTGTTCGCCGAAGCGTCCCGCGTGCGAGCTGTGCCCTTGGCAAGGTGACTGCGCTGCCCACGCACGCGGCGATCAGGAAACGTTTCCACGCAAGCTGCCAAAAGCGGAAGGCAAATTGCGCCGGGGATCAGCATTCGTAGCGCTGCGCGCCGACGGTCGCGTGTTGCTGCGTCGACGTCCCGAAAAGGGCTTGCTCGCCTCGATGATGGAAGTACCGGGGAGCGAGTGGACGCACGATTTCGACAAAGCCAGTGCTGACCGTTCGGCGCCACGACTGGGTGCGGGAGTGCGATGGCGCCCGTTGCCGGGCATGGTGCGCCACGTGTTCACTCATTTCCCTCTCGAGCTGACCGTCTTCGTCGCCAACGTGCGACGTGCGACCGCCGCGCCAAAGGGTGCACGATGGGTGAAGGTCGCCGATTTAGCCGATGGGGCGTTGCCGAACCTCATGCGAAAAGTTCTCGCGCACGCCCTCGACCGGCGTTAGATCGCCGGAATTCCGGAAGCCAAAATCACGCGGCCGGTGGCTGTTCCCAAACGCATCAAACATCGCTACGAAACGAGTGCAAATTCACTATGGGGAAAAAGCATGACTGTCGAACGTCACGATATTGGACCGCGCATGAGCAAGGCCGTAGTCCACGGCAATACCGTTTATCTAGCCGGCATTGTCGCCGACGCCCCGAAGGGCAAAAGCACCAGCGACCAGACCAAAGATATTCTCAGGCAGATCGACGGTTTTCTCGCAAAGGCCGGCACAGACAAGAGCAAGCTTCTTTCCGCAAACATCTGGGTCACGGATATGGCGAATTTCGCCGAAATGAATGCCGTTTGGGACGGTTGGGTCGCGCCCGGCAACACGCCGGCACGCGCAACGGTCGAAGCCAAGCTCGCTTCGCCTGACTACAAGGTTGAGATCATGGTGGTGGCGGCGAAATAACGATGGCCGGACCACCCGGAATTCTTGCGATCTTTAATGACTGCCGCGCGGGACGTGAGGCGGATTTCGAAGCGTGGTTTCAGGGCGAGCATTTGCTCGAACGCCTCGCCGTTCCCGGTTTTCTGTATGGGCGACGGCACCAGGCAATTTCCGGGAGCTCCGCCTATTTCAATTTCTACCAGGTTGAGTCGCCGGCCGTCCTGACGTCGAAGCCCTATCTCGAACGGCTCGACAATCCGACACCGATGACGCGCAAGGTGATGTCGGAAGTCTTCGTCAACGCGAGCCGAACCGTGTGTCGACGAACGCTGCGGCGCGGTGGTTTCCGTGGCGTATTTGTCGTCACCGGCCGCTTCGTCAAAGACCCGCCCGACGCAGCCACGTTGGCCCGGCTCGCTGAAGATTTGGTGCAGGACACTGCCATTGCGGCTTGCGAAATCTGGGACGCGGTCGATCCGGCGGGTCAGGGGGTTTCGCTGGAAGAAAAGCTGCGCGGCGGTGACGAGAAGATCAAGGCTTGCCTGATGGTCGACACGCTTCGCCAGGCCGATGCGGAGAAAATCGGGGCGGACCTGTCGCGCCAATTTCCCCAGGCGGACGTTGGAGTATTTCGCGTGCTTTGCCAGCTCAGTCGTGCCAAGGGGACGGACTGATGGAATTGTTCCAGCCGATTGCGGAAAAGATAGCGGCGCATCTGATCAAGCGTGGCGAGACAATCGCCATAGCCGAGTCCTCGACCGGCGGTCTCGTTGCAGCATCTTTGCTCGCGATACCTGGCGCGTCGGCCTATTTCGTCGGGGGCGGGGTCGTCTACACCAAGGTGTCGCGCATGGCGCTGCTCAATATCGGCGACGCCGACATGGCGGAGCTGCGGCCTGCGACCGAGAACTACTCGCTTCTGATCGCGCGACGGGTTCGCGAGCGGCATGGCGCCACGTGGGGTTTCGGTGAAACTGGCGCAAGCGGACCGACCGGCAATCGATATGGCGATCCGGCCGGTCACACGTGCATGGCGGTGGCCGGATCGATAGAGCGAGCGACGACCCTCCGTACCGGCAGCAACGACAGGCGGGCCAACATGGATACCTTCACCAAGCGCGCCTTGGCGTTTCTCTACGAAACGATATCTGGCTGATCCACTCGACTGGGCGCCGCTGCGGGCGATAACATCCTCCGAGTTCCAACCGGGGGGACGATCATGCTGTCACGCCGCGCGTTTCTCACCTCGACTGCTTCACTCGCCGTTACTGCCGGGATCACCGGCACGCATGCCGCAATGGGGCCGAATGACAAATTCGACCTGCTTATCAAGGGCGGCGATGTGCTCGATCCCAGTCAGTCGCTGCGCGGCCGCCGCGACATCGGCATTCGCTATGGCGTGATTGAGGCGGTCGAGCCCGATATTGCCGAGGCCCGTGCCCTGCGCGTGATCAATGCGTCCGGCAGGCTGGTGACGCCGGGGTTGGTCGATCTGCACAGCCATGTTTACCCCTATGGGTCAGCCATCGGCCTTCCTGCCGACGAGTCTGTCGTGAACCAGTGCGCCACCACCTGTGTTTCGGCGGGTGACGCCGGTGCGAACAATTTCGCCGCCTTCCGACGCTTCATTGTGGCCCAGACCCGCACGCGGCTTTACGCCTTCGTGCATATCGCCAATATCGGGCTGACGCCGTTTCCCATCGCGGAGCTCTACAACATCGATTTCGCGCAAGTGGATGCCTGCGCCAAGACGATCGGCGAAAACGCCGATATTGCGCTCGGTGCCAAAGTCCGCATGTCCGAGAATATCATTGCCAAACATGGGACCGAGCCGCTCAAGCGTGCGATCCTCGCGTGCGAGCGATCCGGAACGCCGGCGAAGATCATGTGCCATATCGGCGGCGTCGAGACCGGCGAACTCATGTCGCAGATTCTCGATTTGCTGCGGCCAGGCGACATCCTGACCCATGCCTATTCGGGCGCCCCCAACATTGCCGGCGCTTTCACCAATATCGTGCAGGATGGAAAATTATTGCCGGCGGCGCTCGCCGCGAAACAGCGCGGCGTGATCTTTGATGTCGGGCATGGCGGCGGCAGTTTCGACTACACTGTCGCCGAAGTCGCGATCCCGGGCGGCTGCGGGCCCGATACGATCTCGTCAGATCTGCACGCTGTTTCCGGCAACACGCCGGGCATGCCCTATCTGCCGTGGGTGATGTCGAAGTTCATGGGAATGGGCTTCACGCTCGAGCAGGTTGTCGCGATGGCAACAATCAATCCCGCGAAGATCATCAATCGTGGGCCAAAGCTAGGCACTCTGCAGGCCGGCGCGCCCGGCGATGTCGCGATCATGGAATTGGTGGAAGGACCGGTGTCCTTTGTCGATACCCGCAACAACAAACGTGAGGGGAAGGCCTATCTCAAGCCGGTGCAGACGGTCGCGGCAGGCGTCGCTTTCGGCCGGCCCTACGCGCTGCCGTTTTCCGTCAGATGAGCTAGGCCATCTCCGAGCGTACTTTGGCCCGCAGCTCGTCGATGGGTGTGAGCCCCTTCGGCGTTTCGAGGTGCCAGAAGGTCCAGCCGTTGCAGGCGTCGAGTCCTTGCGCGATCGCGCCGATCCGATGGATCGAACCGACGGTGCCATCGAGAGACACGGCGCCGTCGGCGCGCACGAGCGCCTTGTGACGTTTTTTTGAGTCGACCAGCTGCGCACCCGGCGTCACGAGCCCGCGCTCGATCAAAGCTGCGAAGGGGACGCGCGGCGCTTCGCGCGCGGTGACGAACGGCGCTAGCGTCGGCGCTTCAAGAGGCTTGGTCGCGGCGATGCGCCTTTCGGCTGCCTTTGCGTATTTCGCATCCTGCTCGCACCCGACAAAGCGGCGGCCGAGCCGCTTGGCGACGGCTCCCGTGGTGCCCGTTCCAGAGAATGGATCGAGCACCAGGTCGTCGGGGCGTGTGCTCGAAACAAGCACCCGCGCAAGCAAGGCTTCAGGCTTCTGGGTCGGATGAAGTTTTTTGCCGTTACTGCCCTTCAGACGCTCCTCGCCTGTACACAACGGCAAGGTCCAGTCCGAGCGGACCTGAATATCCTCGTTGCCGGCCTTGAGCACTTCGTAATTGAAAGTGTACCCGCGCGCGTTCGCGTCGCGTGACGCCCATATCAAAGTTTCATGCGCGTTGGTGAATCTGCGCCCGCGGAAATTCGGCATCGGATTCGATTTGCGCCAGATCACGTCGTTGAGAATCCAAAATTCGAGATCCTGCATGATCGTGCCGACGCGGAAAATATTGTGATACGAGCCGATGACCCAGATGGTCGCCGCCGGCTTCATCACGCGACGGCAGGCTGCAAGCCAGCGCCTCGTGAAATCGTCGTACGCGGAGAAGCTGCCAAATTTATCCCAGGCGTCATCGACGGCATCAACGTGCGAGTCGTCCGGTCGCTTCAGATCATTTGCGAGCTGCAGATTGTAGGGCGGGTCTGCGAAGACGAGATCGACCGAGGCCGCCGGCAGGCTTTGCATTCCGGCGATGCAATCGCCGACGAGAATGCGATGCGGCTGCGGACTCTCTGAAACTTCACGGGGCGCCCTCGAGGGCGCCCCGCGACGCGACACAACCATGACCCAGGACTCTGACTCAGGCGACGCGGTCGGCGACGCGGGACCCACAACCGACAGGCCCGCATCTTGCGCGCGCAAAGTAAAAAAGCGGTTTATGATGGCGCCTCGCAAAGCCGGCAAAGCTGCCTATTTAATACTGGCTTAAAAGTAGTTGGTGGCGCCGTTCGCGATCAGAGTTGGACGAGCGCGCGCAGTTCAGCGATTATTGCGACAAATGTCTGGAGGAGCCCGTCATGCGTTGGGATGATTTTCGCCGCAGCGACAATATCGAAGACGCACGCGGTGAGGGAGGCGGCTTTGGCGGCGGTGGTATGGGTATACCGGTTGGCGGTGGCGGACTTGGGATAGGAACCGTCATCATCCTCGGCTTGCTCGGCTGGGCGCTTGGCATCGATCCAAGCGTTCTGATCGGCGGCGCCGAGATCGTGAACGGCGGTCTCCACAAAGAGCAACCGTACGAACCGCAATCGCCGCAGGCGACGAGCAAGCCATCAGACCAGATGGGCGATTTCGTCGCCGCCGTGCTTGGCAATACCGAGGACACTTGGCGGGAAATTTTCAAGGCCAACGGTCAAACATACACAGTGCCGCGGTTGCGCCTGTATTCAGGTGTTGTGCAAGGCGGCTGCGGCATGGCGCAGGCGGCGATGGGACCGTTTTATTGTCCGAATGATCGTCGCATCTATCTCGATACCTCGTTTTTCCGCGACATCCAGGCTCGCTTCCGTGGCTGCAGCGGCAAGGCTTGCGACTTCGCCGAAGCCTATGTGATCGCACACGAGGTCGGTCACCATGTGCAAAACCTGCTCGGCATTTTGCCGCAGGTGCAGAATGCGCAGCGCTCGGCAGGCAGCAAGGTCGAGGCCAACCGGATCCAGGTGCGGGTCGAATTGCAGGCCGATTGTCTCGCCGGAGTTTGGGCGAACAATTCAAACCAGCGCTGGAATTCGATCGAGCCGGGCGATGTCGAGGCGGCGATGCAGACCGCAGCGGCGATCGGCGATGATCGTCTTCAGCAGCAGTCGCGCGGTTACGTCGTCCCGGATGCTTTTACCCACGGCTCGTCTGCGCAACGGCAACGCTGGTTCATGACTGGGCTGAAAGAGGGAAAGGTATCGGCGTGCAATACCTTCTCCGGCCAGGTTTAGCGGAACCGCGATGGCGGGCATCGATGAAAGCCGACAATTTGTGCCGCTGAAGATGGCGGTGCTGACGATTTCAGATACGCGCGAGGCAGCCGACGACAAATCTGGAACGACGCTGGTCGAGCGCATTCGCGCGGCCGGTCATGCCGTTGCCGCTCGCGCGATCGTCAGGGACGAGGTCAAAGCAATCCGCGAACAGGTCAAGGCCTGGATTGCCGACGACCTTATCGACGTCGTCATCACTACGGGAGGCACCGGCTTCACTGGACGGGATGTGACGCCCGAGGCGGTCGAGCCGCTGTTTGAAAAGCGCATGGACGGCTTTGCCACCATGTTCCTGCTGGTAAGCGAAAGGAAGATCGGCACCTCGGCGATTCAGACGCGTGCGACGGCCGGCGTCGCCAATGCGACTTATGTATTCTGCCTTCCGGGCTCACCGGGTGCCTGCAAGGACGCCTGGGACGAAATATTGGTGCATCAACTCGACTACCGCTATCGGCCCTGCAATTTTGTGGAAATTCTGCCGCGGCTCGACGAACACCTGCGCAGGCCGAAGGCTAAAGGCGCAACCGCCTGATCGTTGTAGGCTATAAGTCAAGGTCCCAGAATTCGGCGACGACGTCTTTGCCCCAACTATGTCGCGGCTCGCTGGAGGTGAGCGTGAAGCCAGCCTTTTCATAAACATGGCGCGCAGCGCTCAGCACGCTGTGCGTCCAGAGTGTGATCTTTGTATATCCAACGGAGCGCGCAAAGCGCACGCATTCGTCGACGAGCTGCGCGCCCAGACCCAGTCCGCGTCCCTTCGGATCGACCAAAAGCAACCTGACGCGTGCGACGCCGGGCTGATCATCCTTCACCAACAAGACACAGCCGACGTTTTCGCCGTCCAACTCGGCGATCCAGCATCGCTCGCACTTTGCGTCGAAGTTGTTGACGAAATCGGCGACGATCTGCGCGCAGAGGCCTTCGAACGGCTCGCCCCAACCGTGTTCCCGCAAGTAGAGCTCGGCGTGGCGTGAAATGACCCAGCCGAAGTCGCCAGCGCGCGGTTCGCGCAACGTATAGCGCGGCTTTGTGTCGGATTTCACCGCCTGTCCATTGGCGAGCAGAGTTTCGATCGATGTCATGGCTGCGACGATCTGTGCTTGTTGCGAAGGTTTGAGCCTATCGAGCATGGCGCCGGCAGCGCGCTGCGAGCGTTCCTCCATCGGCGCAAACAGCTTGCTGCCGCGTGCCGTGAGCGCGAGGTGGCTCTGCCGCCCATCCTTCTTCGACGTTTTGCGGCTGATCAGGCCGCGCTTCTCGAAATTACGCAGAAGGCGGCTGAGATATCCGGCATCGAGGTCAAGGGCGCGCGCGATGTCGCTCGCAGTGAGCTCGTCGGCACGCGCGAGCTCATAGAGCACGCGCATTTCGCCAAGCGAATAGGGGCTATCAAGATATGTCTTGCGCAGGACGCCAATCTGCCGCGTGTAGAAACGATTGAACTGGCGTACGGCCGCAATGCTAGTCAGGCTTGCCATGGTCTGGAAGCGTCGACAAATTAATTGACAAAGTCAAGTATATTTACCGAACGGTTGTAACCGCTGCCGGCAGCAATGTTAGTCGGCGCCGGCCGAGTTTACGCAGTAGATCCGCCTCTGCATTCTCGCCATCTCCGTGCCCGCCAATCGCCTCATAAAGCCGACGAGGAATGAGCAGACCCTGCTCAGGCTTTGGCGCGCCAAGGGCCACAACAAACAGTGCAATAATTTCCGCCAGCCTTGGACGCGCGCAGTCAGTGATGTCGATGGCACGGAAAACCGCAGCCTTTGACTTGTCATCGACCGCACTCGATGTGCTGATGAAATGATCGGTGGCCTCAATCCAGCCTGACTGCGGCGTTGCGCCCGCCCGGAGAAACAGCAGCCAAGGACTTCGCGTTGTTGCGGCAGCCGCTTTTAGGCGCACGCCAAGAGGCTTGCCTGAGGCCAGGAAGCGGCAACCGGCGATATCGGCCACCTCGGCTGTCGCGTCGCGCGAGTTTGCGTCAGCAACTACAACGTCTGCGAGCAGCCCGGCTGCCGCCCCAGGCACAAGCGCAGCCAGTGTGGGCACCAAAGACCGTTCCGAATCGTGGGTCGAAATGATCGCGGTCAACATGGAACTGTAGCCCTCGGTACCGGTTGCCACCATATCAGGTGGGCGCGGACGTCTACCCTACGAGATCAAGGTACAGATGCCCAAATTACGGGCACGCACAATGTTCTTGTTATGTTCACATTCAATGATTAGGTTACAGCCATGGCTCGATCAAAGGCAGCCCAAAGACGCTCGCCGGTGAAGGAGCTGCCCTCCGCACCGGCGGGCGCCTATGAAGACGTCAGTGAACTCCTTGGCGTCGTCGTCGACCATGAGCGTCGGCGGGGACGAGGTGCACAGAGCAATGCGTCGGGGCGCTACGAGCAGCACGCCCGCGTGGCCTTCGACGACGGCTGGAGGACGCTCGACGAGCTTCCACCCTTTAAGACGACGGTCACGGTCGACGCAACGCGAAAGATTATTACCCGCAATGAATCGCCAGACGTTGGCTTCGACCGGTCGATCAATCCGTATCGAGGATGCGAGCATGGCTGCATCTACTGCTTCGCGCGTCCGACGCACGCATACCTCGGCTTGTCGCCCGGTCTCGATTTCGAATCCAAGCTGCTGGTTAAGCCCGAGGCCGCAGCGCTGTTGGAAAAGGAATTGTCGGCACCGGGCTACGAGCCGAAGGTCGTCGCGATTGGTACCAATACCGATCCATATCAGCCGATTGAGCGTCGCTACAAAGTCATGCGCAGGATCCTGGAAGTTCTGGACCGAGCGGGCCACCCGGTCGGCATCGTTACAAAATCGGCCCTGGTGTTGCGCGATCTCGACATCCTGGCCCGTATGGCTGAAAGGAAACTGGCAAAGGTGGCGCTGTCGGTGACCACACTGGATCCGACACTGGCCCGCAAGATGGAACCGCGAGCGGCGACGCCCATGCGCCGGCTCGAGACGCTGCGGCGTCTGACCCAGGCAGGCGTGCCAACAACGGTTATGGTGGCACCGGTCATTCCCGCACTCAACGATATGGAAATCGAACGCATTCTTGAGGCAGCTAAAACGGCCGGTGTGAAGGAAGCCGGCTACGTTTTATTGCGGCTGCCTATTGAAGTACGGGACCTTTTTCGCGAATGGCTGATCGCGAATTATCCAGATCGATACCGCCACGTCTTCAAACTGGTTCGCGACATGCGCGGCGGCAAGGACTACGACGCCGCTTGGGGAACCCGCATGAAAGGCACCGGTCCCTATGCGTGGATGATCGGCCGCCGTTTCGAGATGGCCTGTGAAAAATTGGGGTTGAATGTAACGCGAAGTGCGCTGACGACGGAGCATTTCCGAAAACCAGGGCCTGCCACTCAGCAATTGAGCCTGCTCTAGGCTCAGCGCGAACTCCAGTCATCCACACCTGAGCGAGGCTTTGCATTGACTTGGCCCCACTTCCGCGCCCTCATCGCGGCGATGGCCAAGAAATTGAAGCCGAGCGATCGACTGCCGCTCAATGAGCCGGTTTTGCGCCCGACATTTCGGCGCGAGCGCCGTGCGCTCACTAAGGGAATTTATCCGGTTGCGGGGTGTGACGAGGCGGGAAGGGGGCCTCTCGCAGGACCGGTGGTGGCAGCGGCGGTCGTGCTGGATCCCGAACGTATTCCCCGTGGCCTTAACGATTCCAAGAAACTTGATGCCGAGGCGCGCGAGAAACTGTATGCCAAAATCTGTGCGACCGCCCAGGTGGCGGTGGCGTTTGGCGCTGTCGATCGCATTGACCGCGACAACATATTGCGCGCATCCCTTTGGGCACTTGCCCGTGCGGTCAAGGCGCTGCCGGTGCGGCCAAAGCTGGTCTTTGTCGACGGCAACCAGAAGATTGATTGCGGGTGCGATTGCGAGGCGGTCGTATCTGGCGATGCGCTGGTCGTGTCGGTTGCCGCAGCCTCGATCGTTGCGAAAGTGACGCGCGACCGACTTATGACACAGTTGGGCCGGGCCTGCCCCGGTTATGGCTTCGAACGGCACATGGGATACAGCGTACCGGAGCATTTTGCTGCGCTGGCTCGCCTTGGGCCGACCATTCACCACCGCAAATCATTTGCGCCGATAGCAGCCAAATTGGCGGCTTTGGGCGGCGCCCCTGATGAAACCATCGCCGAGTTGTTGCCTCTTTAGCGCAGCTTCTCTATTCCTGCTCGGTTACCGTAATTTTCACCCTCGCGCGGGCCAATGCATTACGTATCTCTGCTTGTTGAATTTCTGCGAGGGCGCCCGGCGGTGGTGTTCTGGACTGCTGCGCTGACACAGGCCGCACTCTGGACCCTGATACCCGCGATCTTTTATGGCGCTCCTCCTGGCGAAGTGCCGCTGCTGCTCGCAATTGGCCGCGAATTTGTGCTCGGCAGCTATCTCGGACCACCACTGGCCTTTTGGCTGGGGGAGGTGGCTTTCAGGATTGCGGGCAGCTTCGGTCTGTACGCATTGGCGCAGGCTTGCATCGTTCTGACCTACTGGGCGGTATTCGCCCTCGGGCGCGGTATCGTCGGTACCCGCCACGCGATCCTTGCCGTACTGCTGATGGTTGGCATTGCGGCTTACGCAGTGCCCAGCCCGAATTTCGGACCGGCGGTCCTAGCGGCACCATTATGGGCACTGGGTCTGCTGTTCTACTGGCGCGCGGTCGGCGAGAGGAGGCGTGGCTATTGGTTTCTGCTTGCTCTCGATCTTGGATTGTTATTGCTAGCCAGCTATGTCGGCTTGATCCTGCTTGTACTCATGATCGTCTTTACGGCTGCATCCGCTCGCGGGAGAAGCGCTGCGCAGCGGCCCGAGCCTTGGATCGCCGTGCTGCTCCTGTGCATCGTCGTTTTTCCGCACGTCATCTGGTTCAGGAGCGGTCGTTCGCTGATATTGGAGGGAATTGAGGAAAGCTTCTCGGCAACTGGACGACTATCACCGGCGCTTTGGTTGATGTTCGCGCTGCTTCTCACGCATCTGGGGCTCGCATTGTTGGTGGCGTTGACAAGTGGGTGGCCACGCCATCCTCGAGAACGCGCCCCGGAGATCGATCGCAACCCTGTCGAGCCCTTCGCTCGCACCTTTGTGTTTGTCTTCGCGTTGGCGCCTGCGCTTATGGCGGTCATGGTCGCTTTTGCAAGCGGCCGACTTGGGCAGCTCGGCGGTATCGCGCCGCTTGTCGTGCTTTCGGGGCTTGCGGTCATAGTCGCTGCTGGCGACAAAATTCTTCTTTACCGAGAACGATTGGTTTCTTCAGCTTGGCTTGGTCTGCTGGTGGCGCCGCCGGTGCTGGTTGTGCTTTCGATTGCGATTTTTCCTTGGGCGTTGGGTTCCGATCTCAAGATTGCTCAACCGGCGAACGCCGAGGGTCGCTTCTACGCGGACATCTTTCAGCGCCGCACCGGCAAGCCGCTAGCTTATTTGAGCGGCGATCCGCGAATTGCACCCCTCGTCGCGCTCGCCGCGCCGAGTCGACCTCACCTCTATTTTGCTTGGGCGCCAGAGCGGAGCCCGTGGGTAACTTTGACCGACATGCGCGCGCAGGGCGGCATTTTGGTTTGGCCGGCTGCCGACAACAGTGGCACTGCTCCCGAGACGCTGAAGGTTCAATTTCCGGAAATGGTACCCGAGGTACCACGCTCATTCCCACGCGCGGTGCAGGGAATGTTGCCGCTGATCCGCATCGGATGGTCGATGCAGCGGCCACAATAGCTAGTGATAGCTTTCACCCTCTCGCACCTTCCCGCGGAACAGCCAATAGATAAAAGCGACGTAGCCGAGGATGATTGGCAGCAACAGAAGCGTGCCAAGCAACATAAAAATCTGGCTCGCCGGCGCTGCCGCTGTATCCCAAACCGTGAGAGACGGCGGGACCAAGTAGGGGAAGTTGGAAATTACGAGTCCAAGAAAGCCAAGAAGGAAAAGCGCCATGGTGGCCAGGAATGGCGGCGCTTCGCGCCCGTTTTCGATCCATTGCCATGCAAGATAGGCGGTGAGCGCCGTAACCAGAGGCACCGGCCAAAGAAAATAGAAATTGGGCAAAGTGAACCACCGGTCTGCGATGCGTGGCTGGCTGAGTGGCGTCCATAAGCTCACCGCGGCCATGCAGACGAGCACTGCCAGCAGCAGGAATTTTGCTTGGGCGCGGGCGCGGTGCGCCACCGGCCCTTCCGTTTTCATCGCAAGCCACGTAGCACCCAGCAGTGCGTAACCGGCGATCAGGGACAGTCCGCAGAGGAAGGCAAAAGGTGTTGCCCAGTCGAACGAACCTCCGCTGAAGGCGCCATCGCGCACGGCAACTCCCTGGATCAGGCCGCCAAGGATCACACCCTGAGAGAAGCTCGCGAGAGTCGAGCCTACATTGAAGGCAAGATTCCAACCGGTCTTGCTGTACGAAACGTGGCGAAATTCAAATGCGACACCACGAAAAACCAACGACAGAAGCATCACGATCACCGGCAGGTAGAACGCCGGCATGATGATCGAGTACGCCTTTGGAAAGGCGACGAACAGACCAGCGCCGCCCAGTACGAGCCAGGTCTCGTTGCCATCCCAGTATGGCGCAATAGTGCGGGTCATCTGATCGCGCTCGCTCTCGGTGTGCGCGGTTGGAAAAAGTATGCCGATGCCCAAATCGAAGCCGTCGAGAAGTACGTACATGAATACGGCGGTACCGATCAGGGCAGCCCAGATCAGAGGGAGGTACCATTCCATGACAACATGCCTTTCAACGCTGCATTGCCTCGCGCCCGGCGTCCTGTGCTGCGGAAATCGGGCTCGGTGAAAATGGGATCGGCTCGGCCGCAGGTTTGTGCGGACCCCGCGCAATCAGTCGGTTGATGTAATAGATGCCAAACCAGAACACGACGCCGTAGGCCAGAACGAATAGCGCGAACGTGCCCGCGATAGTCGCACCAGGCACAGGGGATGTGGCGTCGGCGGTGCGCAAAATGCCTTGCACGATCCAGGGCTGGCGCCCGCTCTCGGTCACGATCCAGCCTGCTATCACCGCGACGAAGCCCATCCACCAGCAGTGCGACATCATGAGCAAATACCAGCGCGTCTCGAACAGTGTTCCGCGCCACCACAAGAAGGCTCCGAAAAGCGCAGATGCAATCATGAAGAATCCGATTGCGAGCATGGTGCGGAAAGCGAAAAACACAGTCTTGACCGGAGGCCGGTCGGACGCAGGTACACTGTTGAGGCCCGGAAATAGTCCGTTCATGCGATGGGTCAGGACCAGTGACGCCGCTTTCGGGATCGACAACTCGAAACGGTTTACTCCAGCCACTTCGTCCGGCCAGGCGAAAATGTGGAAGTCACCGGGCTTGCTTCCGTCCCAATGCGCTTCCATGGCCGCAATTTTGATTGGCTGATGTTGCAACGTGTTAAGTCCGTGTTGATCGCCAATGAAAAGCTGCAACGGGGCCAGGATTGCGGTTAGTCCGATTGCCATCCTAAGCATCGTCCGCCCCTCGTCGATGTGGCGGCCGGCGACGAGATAGCGCGCGCCCACAGCCAGCACCACAAAACCAGTCGTCAGATATGCGGCGTTGAGCATGTGTGCGAACCGATACGGAAAACTCGGATTGAATACAATTGCGAGCCAGTCGGCCGGGTGCACGACGCCGCCGCTCATCTGGTGGCCGGTTGGCGTTTGCATCCAGCTATTGGCCGACAAAATCCAGAATGCCGATATGGCGGTGCCAACAGCGACAATCGCGGCTGATAGCACGTAGAGCCAGGGCGGCACACGATTGAAGCCGAACAGCAGCACCCCAAGGAACGTCGCTTCCAGAAAGAATGCACTTAAAACTTCATAGCCGATCAAAGGCCCGACGACGTTGCCAACGACGAGTGAGAAGCGACTCCAATTGGTGCCGAACTGGTATGAGAGCACGATCCCGGACACAACGCCCATCGCAAAAGAGACCGCGAAGATCCGCGTCCAGAATTGCATGAGGTGCTGATACCGGTCGTTGCCAGTACGCAGCCATAGCGCGCCAAGGGTCGCCAGATACGCTGACAACCCGATCGTGAAGCTTGGAAAGATGATGTGAAAAACGATGGTGAAGGCGAATTGTAAACGGGCCAGCAGGACAGGATCAAAATCCATGACGAGCTCCGACCAAACGTCCTCAAACAATTATAGTCGCCGGCGATAAAGCGGGGAAACCAAATGTGTTCCATGCGTGCGATAAATCGAAGCGGCAAATTGCGATTACGTAGTATCCACAGCACTCACATCAGTTCTGACGGGGGATTCCAGCCGAGTTAGGCTCAGAACCCGAACTCGGTGACGGAATGATATGGTCAGGCAGCCAAAGCGCCCACAGGTAAGCCGGAAAGCTGCTGTCCCAGTTTCCGCCTCAGCCTTGCTGGCGGGCACGGTGCCTGCCTGTGCCTCGGCGGCAGCCTTGCTCTATGTTGCCCGCGTAATGACGCGCAGTCTGGCGGAGATAGATTGGGAGGACGTGACCGAATATGCTCCGGCCGTCGTGACCGCAATCACAATGCCGCTGACCTATTCAATCGCTACCGGCATCGGCCTGGGCTTTATCACTTACGCGCTCGTCAAGATAGTTTCCGGCAAGGTGCGAGAAGCCTCCGCGGCCGTGATTGTCCTTGCGATTCTGTTTGCAGCCAAGTTCGCGGTTGCGGGGTGATCGTGACCTCGACCTGGCAGTTATGGGCGGTTCTGTCGGCGGTTTTCGCCGCCCTGACGGCGATATTTGCCAAGGTCGGCGTCGAAAACGTGAATGCCGACTTTGCCACCTTCATTCGTACTGTTGTGATTTTGGTGACGCTCGCCTTCATTCTCTTGGCGACCGGACAATTTCAGTCGCTTGGTGCAATCTCTTCACGCAGTTATTTGTTTTTGCTGCTATCCGGGCTGGCAACAGGTGCTTCCTGGATTTGCTATTTCCGCGCTCTGAAGATAGGTGAAGCCGCGAAGGTAGCACCCATCGATAAGCTCTCCGTGGTGCTGGTGGCACTGTTCGGTGCTGTATTTTTAGGAGAGCGCTTGACGACGCCGAACTGGCTCGGAGTGGCGTTGATCGCTGCGGGCGCAATTTTGGTCGCTTATCGGTGATCGAGCGCCTTCTTGATCGCCAGGAAGTCGCGCCACGCAAATCGTTTTTGCAGAGGGCTACGGAGCAGGAAGGCCGGATGGAACGTCGGCATGGCGCGGATTTCGCGCTTACCAGTTTCAAAGGCGAACCATCGTCCCCGTGTTTTGGTGATACCCTCTTTGATACCGAGAAGCGTCTGTGCGGACGGACCGCCGAGGCAAACCAGGATGTCAGGGTCGGCAAGCTCGATCTGCCGCAAGATGAAGGGAAGGCAGATCTGCGATTCCTGCGGGGTAGGCGTGCGGTTTCCCGGTGGACGCCAGGGTACGATGTTGGCGATGTACACAGACGTCCGATCGAATCCGATCGCCGCCAGCATGCGGTCAAGCAATTTGCCGGATCGGCCGACGAAAGGCAGACCTTCAATGTCTTCGTCGCGACCCGGCGCCTCCCCTACGAGCATCAATCGTGCTTCGGGATTGCCGTCGGCGAATACAAGTTGGCTCGCTGTAGGTTTCAGCGCGCAGCCTTCAAAGTTATCGAGAATGGTACGCAACTCGTCGAGTGTCTTTGCGTTTTTTGCCGCCGAACGTGCCTGCATGACAGCCACATCCGGGGCAGGCGGCGCAGCAAGCGTGGGCCGGCTCACAGTGTCGAAATCGGCAGGCGGGGCCGTCGGTCGCGTCGCACGCGCGGCAGGTGCCTCCGGCTCAGTCGAAGCAAAACGATCGACGGGACTTTCTCCTAGGAGTGCATCGACGCCCGTCTCGGCATAGAAATCGAGAAGGTCACGTCCAGGAGTGTCGCGAGAGGGGATCACTTATTCATCCTAGCATAGGCTAAGCCCGATTGCCGCCCTCTGTGCAAAAGTGGACAATTGGCCAAGGAGACATTCATGGCCGAACTACCAGCCCGCGAGGCAATGGATTTCGATGTGGTCGTTGTCGGCGCCGGTCCCGCCGGGCTTGCGGCCGCGATCCGCCTCAAGCAGATCAATCCGGATGTTTCCGTGGTTGTGGTGGAGAAAGGTTCCGAGGTCGGCGCGCATATCCTCTCAGGCGCCGTGATTGACCCCGTTGGGCTTGATCGCTTGTTGCCCTACTGGCGTTCAGAAGACACGCCCATCAAGACCGCAGTCGCGGACGATCGCTTTTATTATCTTTCAAAAACCGCGTCGATCCGGCTGCCAAATTTCATGATGCCGCCGTTGATGAACAATCACGGCAACTACATCGTCTCTCTCGGCAACGTATGCCGTTGGCTCGCGACCAAAGCGGAAGCTCTCGGCGTTGAAATCTATCCCGGGTTCGCCGCGACGGAACTTCTCTTTGACGCGAATGACGCGGTCGCGGGCATTGCGACCGGCGATATGGGCGTGGGCAAAAACGGGGAGCCGAAAGACAATTTCACCCGAGGCATGGAATTGCGCGCGAAGTACACGCTGTTCGCCGAAGGCGCGCGTGGCAATCTCGCCAAGCAATTGATCCCGAAATTTGGCCTTGCGAAAGACCGCTTGCCGCAGAAATTCGCGCTGGGTTTGAAAGAGCTTTGGCAGGTTGGATCGGAAAAGCACCGCAAGGGGCTCGTACAGCATACCTTCGGGTGGCCGCTCGATAATTCGACCGGCGGCGGTTCATTTCTCTATCACCTGGACGACAATCTGATTTCAGTCGGATTCGTTCTGTATCTCAACTATTCAAATCCGTACCTGTCGCCGTTCGAGGAATTCCAACGCTTCAAGACACACCCGCTTGTGCGCGATACCTTTGATGGCGGCAAAAGACTCGCCTATGGCGCCCGCGCTCTCACCGAGGGCGGATACCAATCGGTGCCGAAACTTTCATTTCCCGGCGGCGCGTTGCTTGGTTGCGATGCGGGTTTCATGAACGTCCCGCGCATCAAGGGAAGTCACAACGCCATTCTTTCCGGAATAGCGGTCGCCGAATCCGCCGCTGCAGCGCTGTCGTCCGGACGTAGCCATGATGAATTGTCGGACTATGATGCGGGCTGGCGCAACTCGGCCATTGGCAAAGACCTATGGAAGGTGCGCAACGCGAAGCCGTTGTGGTCGAAATTCGGAACGCTTCTGGGCATCACGCTCGGTGGGTTCGATATGTGGACAAATACGCTTGGCTTCTCATTGTTCGGCACGCTTCGGCACGACAAGCCTGACTACGCCTCGCTAAAACCAGCGGCTGAATGCACGCCAATCCCGTATCCAAAGCCCGATGGTAAAATTACCTTCGACCGACTTTCGTCGGTCTTCCTTTCCAATACCAATCACGAAGAAGACCAGCCGGTTCACCTCAAGGTCGGTGACCTCAGCCTGCAGAAGAAATCCGAGCACGATGTTTTTGCAGGGCCCTCGGCCCGATACTGTCCGGCGGGAGTCTACGAATGGGTGGAAGAGGCGGGCTCCGAAAAATACGTGATCAATGCGCAAAATTGTGTTCACTGCAAAACGTGTGACATCAAGGACCCGAACCAAAACATAAATTGGGTTCCACCCGAGGGCGGTGGGGGGCCCAACTATCCGAATATGTGAACTTCGGGCCGATCCGGCCACGATACTGCCACACCGCTCCCCTCAATGTGGCCGATGTCGCGCCGCGTGGGACGTTCTTGCGGGGGCCGCGCAAAAAGGCCATTCTCGGCGTAACACTCGGTGGTTCGCGTGCGAATCCGCCGCAACCGCTTCATTGGAGCACTGCCCGTGACCCTTTCGAGTTTCGGCCGCTGCGTTGCCGGCAGCGCGCTGGCCGCCTTTCTGGCGGCAGCAACTACCCCTCTTGCCGCGCAACAGACGAGTGCCCTGCAATCCAGCGCAATCAGCGCCTCGGGAAGCTACCTGGCCGCACGCCATGCCGGTCAGCAGCGCGACGCCGCTGCTGCCGCCGCCTATTACCGGGCGGCACTCAAGCGCGATCCGAACAATGGCGAATTGCTTGACCGCGTCTTCCTCGCATTTCTGGTCGACGGAGATGTCGATGAGGCCGTGAAATTTGCCGAACGCGTGGCGCAGGCCGACAAGAATGATCGGGTCGCCCGCCTGGTACTCGGAGTGAATTCGCTCAAACGCAAGCAATATCTGCCTGCGCGGCGCGACCTCGCTCAATCGATCCGTGGACCGATTACCGATCTGACGGCGACGTTGCTTTCCGCATGGGGCAGCCTTGGCGCCAATGACAGCAAGGGCGCAATCGCGGCGATCGACCATCTCGCCGGGCCGGAATGGTATGCGATTTTCAAAGATCTCCATGCCGGCCTGATTTACGACGTGGCCGGCAATCAAAAGGAGGCCGGCAAGCGTCTTGAGCGCGCCTACAAGTTAGACTCCACGGCCCTGCGCGTCGTGCAGGCTTACGGCAGTTGGGTTTCGCGCAACCGCTCGCCCAAAGAGGCCATGACGGTTTTCGAGACCTTCGACAAAACGCTGCCACGCCATCCGCTCGTGGTCGAGGCGATGGACAAACTCCAGGCAGGCGAGAAATTGCCGCCACTCGTTGCCAACGTTCAGGCGGGTGCCGCTGAGGCACTTTATGGCCTCGGCGCCTCTCTTGGCCGGCGAGGCGGAGAGGACCTGGGCCTGGTCTATCTGCAGCTCTCGCTCTTCCTCAGCCCCAATCATCCACTTGCCCTTTTGTCGCTCGCCGATCTCTATGAATCTCTCAAGAAGCCGGAGCTTGCGATCAAGATCTACGATCGCGTTCCTCCGAGTTCTCCCTTGCACCGCAACGCCGCTATCCAAATGGCGGCCAATCTCGACAGCCTTGACCGGGCCGACGAGGCGCAAAAGCATCTAGAAGGGTTGATCAAGCAGAATCCGGATGATCTCGAAGCGATCATGGCGCTTGGCAATGTTTTGCGTGGGCACAAGAAGTTTGCCGAATGTGCCAACGTTTATTCGAAGGGTGTATCTGCGATACAAAATCCCGAAAAGGCGAACTGGGTCGTCTATTATTTCCGCGGTATTTGCTACGAGCGCTCGAAGCAATGGGCAAAGGCTGAAGCGGATCTTCTGAAGGCGTTGGAGTTATTCCCGGACCAGCCACACGTCCTCAACTACCTTGGTTATTCGTGGATCGACCAGGGCATCAAACTGGACGAAGGCATGGAGATGATCAAGAAGGCCGTCCAGCAGCGTCCTGACGATGGCTACATCGTCGACTCTCTCGGCTGGGCCTACTACCGACTTGGCAATTACGAGGAAGCGACCAAACAGCTAGAGCGCGCGATCGAGCTCAAGCCTGAAGATCCAACGATCAACGATCATCTTGGCGATGCGTATTGGCGAGTAGGCCGCGTGCTGGAGGCCAGATTTCAATGGGCCCATGCGCGTGATCTAAAACCGGATGCGGAGGAGCTTCCCAAAATCGAGGAGAAGCTCAAGGAAGGTCTTCCCGACGAAACTTCGTCACAGGCCAAGGCAGGCAAGAAGAGCGGTGACGGCGGCTGAACGCTGTTGCTTAAGCGATAGGTTTTCGTGTGAGCGCGACGCTGCTCGAAAAGGCTCCTGCAAAAATCAATCTGACGCTGCGGGTTTTCGGTCGCCGCTCCGACGGCTACCACGAGATCGAGAGCTTGGTTGCGTTCGCTGATTTTGGCGACGTATTGACGTTGCGCACTGACGCCGCAGAAGGACTGGAAATAACGGGCCCCTTCGGGAGGAAGAGCGGGCCCATTGGCGAAAATCTGGTTCTCAAGGCAGTTGCCGCGGGACGCGAGCGTGTTGCTGGCCTGAAGGCCGGCAATTTTCTGCTCGAGAAGAACATTCCAGTCGCGGCTGGTCTCGGTGGCGGTTCCGCCGACGCGGCGGCAGCCCTACGACTTGTTTCTCGCGTCAATGCTATTGCCTTGGATGATCCGAGACTTATGTCGGCGGCCCGCGCAACAGGCGCCGACGTTCCTGTCTGTCTTCATCCGCAGGCGCGGATCATGCGCGGTATCGGCGAGCGGTTATCCGCGCCGATCGACTTGCCGGTATTGTCGGCGCTGCTGGTCAATCCACTTGTGCCATTGGCTACACGAGACGTCTTCGGCAAATTTGCTGGCGGCCGAGGTGATGACAATCACGCCGACGTTGTGCCGAAAGAATTCAACCACCTGATCGACTTTCTGGAGCGGCACGATAACGATCTCGCGGATGCAGCCCGTGCTTGCGCCCCTGTCATCGGTGAGATTTTAGAAACCATGCGCGCCTTACCAGGTGCCAGACTTGTCCGTATGTCGGGGTCGGGACCGACATGTTTCGCGCTGTTCGCTGCGCAAAGCGAAGGGACAGCGGCAGCGCAGAAACTCCGGGCCGAACGTCGAGACTGGTGGGTCCAGTCCGCCATGATCGGCTAGCGCCAAGCGCGCCTCAATGGGCGCGGCCAATGCAAAATGCGACCGCCTCTTCCAGCGCCGACTTGATCTCAGCCGGTGGCACCAACGCCAGCGCATCAGTGGCAATCGCACCATAGTGACGCGCGCGGCCAACGGTGTCCTCAATCGAATGGTGTTTGGCCATCAACGTGATGGCCTGATCGAGGTCGCCGTCGCGGAAATCGCCTTCGCCCAGCGTCCGGTTCCAGAACGCGCGCTCACTTTCGGTGCCGCGTCGGAAGGACAAAACCACCGGCAGAGTAATTTTCCCTTCCCGGAAATCGTCTCCGACGTTCTTGCCGAGTTTCGCTGATTTGCCGCCATAGTCGAGCGCGTCGTCGATCAGCTGAAAGGCAATTCCGAGATTCATTCCGAACGATCGGCAGGCCGCCAGTTCTGCCTTCTCTTTTGCCGCGAGAGCGGGCCCCACTTCGCACGCAGCGGCAAACAACTCCGCGGTCTTGGCCCGGATGACTGAAAGGTACTCGTCCTCGTTGGTGGCCGTATTTTTGGCGGTGCCAAGTTGCATGACTTCACCTTCCGCGATCACCGCGGCCGCCGACGACAAGATATCGAGTGCATGCAGATTTGCGACCTCGACCATCATCTTGAACGCCTGGCCAAGAAGAAAATCACCGACTAGCACGCTCGCCTCGTTGCCCCAGAGCATGCGCGCGGCGGCTTTGCCGCGGCGCAGATCACTTTCGTCGACCACATCGTCGTGCAGAAGAGTAGCCGTGTGCATGAATTCAACCGCCGCGGCGAGTTTGATGTGACCGTCGCCCGAATAGCCGCTGAGTCTCGCCATCGCCAGCGTGAGCATCGGTCGAAGCCGCTTGCCGCCAGATGAAATCAGATGGTTGGCGACCTCCGGGATCATCGCGACGTCAGACCCGGTACGAGCTAAAATCGTCGAATTGACGCGCTCCATATCTGGAGCCACCAATTCGGCCAACCGATTGAGCGAGGCTGGGTTTGGACTTTCAAACGGAAGAACGACGGCCATTTCATCTCCAGCACTTAGAAACCGCTAGCATAGGAATGCTATGCTACAGCGGCAAGTCCATTAGATTGTCGCATCAAGTCAATTTGACGCGGTGGTTGTTGGTGGGCTGAATGGCCAGGCTGACAACTAGCCCAACGTAGACTCAAATCCATGCGTGAGCTCATCCGTACCAATGACGCTGTCCTGGTTTCGGCAGTCGTGGCTTTGCTTGAGAGCGCCGGGTTTCGGCCACTGGTTCTTGATCAGAACATGAGTGTTTTGGAGGGGTCGCTGGGCGTCCTGCCGCGTCGCGTTTTGGTGGCAGAAGAATACGAGTTGCGGGCGCGGCGGCTGTTGGAAGAAGCCGGCCTGGGCCATGAGCTGCGCCCTGATGGAAACTGAGATCGAAACCACTGAAGATGCTGTCCTCGGGGGCAGGCTATGTTTGCGACAACCTGTGCGCGGCCATCGCGTCGGTCACGATGCCATTCTGCTGGCTGCGGCAACGGGAGCTCGCGGCGGCGAGCATGCAGTCGACCTGGGGGCCGGTGTTGGTGCGGCGGGTCTCGCGCTCGCGGCACGCGTGACCGACTTGAAAGTCACGCTTGTCGAGGTCGACCCGGTCCTTTGCTCGCTCGCGACCTACAATGCGCGGTTAAATCACCTCGACCGTCTAGTCAAAGCACTCGTGCTCGACGTGGAAAACGCGAACGCGTTCGAACGCAGTGGCATGTCTTCGGACTGCGCCGATCGTGTCTTGATGAACCCACCGTTTCACGACGCGCACCGGCAAAATGTTTCGCCCGATCCGCGTCGTCGTCTTGCCCATGTTGGCCAGCCCGGACTCCTCGGGCGCTGGGTAAACACAGCCGCACGGCTTTTGAAAGCGCACGGTGTCCTGACGCTCATCTGGCGCGCGGATGGGTTGGACGAGGTCCTCGGCGCGCTCAAAATCTCATTTGGAGATACAGCCGTCCTGCCGGTGCTGCCGCGCGCCGAGGCGCCCGCCATCCGCGTACTGGTGCGAGCCGTGAAGGGAGCGGGCGGCACGCGCACGGACTTTCCGGCCCTCGCGCTCAATGACGAGAACGGTCAGCCAACGCCGGCGGCAGAGGCCGTGCTGCGCAACGGGAAAACTCTCACGATTGCCGATGCCTGAGCGAAGGTTTGCCTAAACCTTGCGCCGTCTGGGCATAAATTCTCGCCATTGGCGATCTGCGAACTGGCGTCGCACTCGGTCCAAGTTCGTGTCGTTCAGGCGCGAAAGGCCAATAACGCTGCCGATCAACATGAACAGGAGTGTGATCTTGGGATCCATCGATCCGCCTCTTCCAAAGTGCCGGCGCCTGGTAACTTGCAAAAAGCATTCCAAAGTTAAAAAACAGGCAACGACGGACCATTTCGGAGCAAATCGCCCAAATTTTAGGGATGTGCGAGGGTCCGGTTCCCGGTCCGCCTTTGACTCACGGGGCGGTGCCTGCCTATCTGAGTGCAATGGCCAGTGAAAACGCCCCCCACCCCACTTTCGGCAAGCGCCTGATCGATTTTTCCGCGCGGCTTGTTCCGCGGCGCTTCCGCAGCGACATACCCGTCGTGCCGGTGGTGCGCCTTGCGGGGGTTATCGGCGTCGTGACGCCTTTGCGTCCGGGTTTGTTGCTGTCAACGATTGCAAAGTCGCTGCAGCGCGCCTTTACCACTCCTCACGCGCAGGCGGTGGCTTTGATCATCAATTCGCCAGGCGGCTCGCCGTCCCAATCACACCTCATTTTTCGACGCATCCGGCAACTTGCCGACGAAAAAAAGTTACCGGTGTTGGCCTTTGTCGAGGATGTCGGCGCGTCCGGAGGTTACATGTTGGCCTGCGCCGCTGACGAAATCGTATGCAACGAGTTCTCGATTGTCGGCTCGATTGGCGTTGTTGGCGCGTCGTTCGGATTTACCGAGCTCATGAATAAAGTCGGAATCGAACGGCGGCTTTACACGTCAGGCGATCGAAAGGCGATGCTCGATCCGTTTCTGCCCGAGAAGCCTGAGGACGTGAAGCGCATCAAAGCTATTCAAAACGAGATTCACGGGAACTTTATTGCGCTTGTAAAGAATCGCCGTGGGCCGAAGTTGAAGGGCTCCGACAAGAATCTGTTCTCAGGCGAGTTTTGGATCGCACAGAAGGCGATCGAGCTTGGGTTGGCGGACAGTATCGGCGATTTGCGTTCGACCCTGCGTCAACGCTTTGGCGAGAAAGTCCACACGCCGCTCATCTCCGCTGAGCGCTCCCTATTCGGGCGTAGATTACCGGGTGTTAATCTGGTGGATGCGTTTGTTCAGAAACCCGGTCTTGCTGATGATCTTATTTCGGCGCTTGAGATTCGCGCTTTTTGGTCGCGGTACGGGCTCTAGTTAGGCCTAGTGCGCATTTTTGGCGTGGGTTTCCGGCCGCAAACGTAGGCGACGCTGTGCCGCTGGCTGGCCACTTGCACCAATCCACATTCGCCCCGAAAATGCCGCCTTCGCAACTGACCCTTTGTCGGTTGATATTCGATCGGAGCTGCTCATGCCGACGTTCTTACTCTCACCGCTCGTGAAATGGTCGCTCGCCGCTTTGGGCGGCGCCATGGTCGTGCACTGGGCGATCAAGGAAGCGCGCCGGATCAATGAAGAACTCGAGCAGGCGAGGCGCGTGAAAGCCAAAATAGCGGACGCTGAGAATCGTCCAACGCTTCGCCGTGATCCGGCGACGGGCGAGTACCGCCTTTAAGAATAGCGATAGGGTTGCCTGATCAGGCCGATTTAACGGTCGGCAATGCCTTTATGTCCGCCGATCATGGCGCCGAAGAACAGCAGGATCAGCACCCAACCAATCAGCTGAAAAGAGAGCATTGGTATCCCCAACCCGCGACACGCTTTTCTTCTTGATCAGTCGTGTGGGATATCAGCGGCGGTTCAACAGCGCGTAAATGGACCGCGACTTGACCCACTATGGGGCCACCTCTAGGGTCGAATCTATTCCTGTGCTTAAGAATCAGTATCCATCCGATGGCTGAAGCCAGACTTCTCGCCAGCGACGGCGCACATCAAGGCACCCTGGACCCGACGCGGTCATTCCAGGGGCTGATCCTTGCCCTGCAGCAGTATTGGGCGAATTGGGGCTGCGTCATCCTGCAACCCTACGACATGGAGGTGGGAGCCGGAACGTTCCACCCTGCGACTACCTTGCGGGCACTTGGCCCGAAGCCCTGGAACGCTGCCTATGTGCAGCCCTCGCGGCGCCCGAAGGATGGCCGTTACGGCGAGAATCCGAACCGGCTGCAGCACTACTACCAGTTTCAGGTGATCCTGAAGCCGTCGCCTCCCGACATTCAGGATTTGTATCTCAATTCACTGAAGACGATCGGCATCGATCCGAAAATTCACGACATTCGTTTTGTAGAGGACGATTGGGAAAGTCCCACACTGGGTGCATGGGGCCTTGGCTGGGAATGCTGGTGCGACGGTATGGAGGTTTCGCAGTTCACTTACTTCCAGCAGGTCGCGGGATTTGAGTGCTCGCCCGTCGCAGGCGAACTCACCTACGGCCTTGAGCGGCTCGCAATGTATGTTCAGGGCGTCGACAACGTATATGCGCTCAATTTCAACGGACGCACCGACGACAAAAAGGTTACGTACGGTGATGTCTTTCTGCAGGCCGAACAGGAATATTCACGGCACAATTTTGAATTTGCTGACACCGCAATGCTGTTCGAGCAGTTCAAGATGGCAGAGGCCGCTTGCAGGAAATACCTGGCAGCAGGTTGGGCCGACGGCAAAAAGCAGCGTCATCTGATGGCGCTTCCTGCATACGACCAGTGCATCAAGGCAAGCCACGTATTCAATCTCCTCGATGCGCGTGGCGTGATTTCAGTGACCGAACGACAGAGTTACATCTTGCGCGTTCGCGAATTGGCAAAAGCGTGCGGTGAGGCCTGGCTGGCGACCGAAGGCGGCGGCGCTTAGCAGGCCTGCGTTGCGTTCCGTAACGGCGGCTAAAAGCGGTAATTTAGGAGCGTGACCGAATCACTTGGCGCGGGGGGCGCCCAAGGACCATGCTCCTCTGGTCATTTTGCTCGTCGCCGCGGCGGCCAGGCTGTACGCGATAATAGTCTTCAAGCAGCCTGGTTCGAACGCGACAGACGGCCAATGAGGCGTGGAGCGGGATCGACGTCCAGCTCAAGCGACCCTCCGCACTCGTCCCTAATCTGGTCGAAACGGTCAAAGGCTATGCGGGGCATGAGCGCTCGGTGATGGAAGATGTGCAGCGGTCAGCCGAGGTGGAGCAGCGGCGGTTGGTCCGGCGACAACTTTAGCAACGCGGTGTCGTCTTCGGTTGCGAGCATGGGCGAGGCCTTTGCGAGCGCAGAGCCGGCTTCGTCGGGTTCCTCGGGCTTTTCCGGCGGCGGCGGTGGCGGCGGCGGTTGGAAAAAGCCGGGCGTATGGTGACAGTCGCGTGCTCCCTTGCTAGGCATGCGCGCGACGCAATATCTTAAGTTTCCGCCCGATGCCCGATCTCCTGCTCGAATTGCTGTCCGAGGAAATCCCCGCGCGCATGCAGGTACGCGCGGCCGCGGACCTGCAAAAGATGGTGACCGACAGGCTGGTGGCGGCCGGTCTCGTCTACGAGGGCGCCAAGGCTTTTGTCACGCCGCGCCGGCTCGCCTTGTGGGTGCATGGCGTGCCGGCCCGCCAGCCTGACATCAAGGACGAAAAGAAGGGGCCGCGCGTCGGTGCGCCCGAGAACGCCATTGCGGGGTTTCTCAAGGCTGCGGGTCTTCAATCGATCGAGCAGGCAAAGGTTCAGCCGGACAAGAAAGGCGATTTCTACGTCGCAGTGATCGACAAGCCGGGACAGCCGACGCTCGACGTGATCGCCGAAATGATCTCCGAGGTGGTACGCAGCTTTCCGTGGCCAAAGTCCATGCGCTGGGGCACGGGCCGGCTCAGCTGGGTGCGTCCGCTCCATTCAATCGTCGCAACTTTTGGCCCGGAAACCGAGGAGCCCGCTGTCGTTTCATTCGATATAGATGGCATTCAAGGTGGCGACGAAACGCGTGGTCATCGCTTCATGGCGCCGGGTCCGATCAAGGTGCGCCACTTCGAGGACTACGTTGCGAAGCTCGAAAAGGCCAAAGTGGTTCTCGATCCGGCGCGGCGTGCCGACATGATTCTCGCCGACGCCAAGAACCTCGCTTTCGCGCAAGGCTACGAGCTAGTGGAAGACGAGGGGTTACTGGCTGAGGTTGCCGGCCTCGTCGAATGGCCCGTTACGTTGATGGGGACATTTGACAAAAGCTTCCTGTCGATCCCTGACGAAGTTGTCCGCGCCACTATCCGCAACAACCAGAAATGCTTTGTGTTGCGCGATTCGCAGACGGCCAAGCTTGCGAACAAATTTATTCTAGTCGCCAACGAAGAAGCGGCCGATGGCGGCAAGGCGATTGTCGCTGGCAACGAGCGCGTGATCCGCGCGCGGCTCTCAGATGCGAAGTTCTTCTACGACACCGACCTGAAGATACGGCTCGAAGACCGGCTGCCGAAGTTCGAACATATCGTGTTCCACGAGAAGCTCGGCACCCAGGCGGCGCGCATTGCGCGCATCACGGCGCTCGCCGGCCAGCTTGCGCCGATTGTGGGCGCCGATGTCGCCAAGGCGGAGCGAGCTGCCCAACTGTGCAAGGCCGATCTTTTGACTGACGTCGTCGGCGAGTTCCCAGAGTTGCAGGGACTGATGGGCCGTTACTATGCCGAAGCGCAAGACGAAGACGAGGATGTCGCGCACGCCTGCGAGGACCACTATAAGCCCAAGGGGCCTGATGACCTTGTTCCCGCCGAGCCCGTTTCAATCGCGGTCGCGCTCGCAGACAAGATCGATACGCTGACGGGATTCTGGGCGATCGACGAGAAGCCGACGGGATCGAAGGACCCTTACGCGTTGCGGCGCGCGGCATTGGGCGTGATCAGGTTGGTGATTGATAACAAGCTCCGCCTGCCCCTCAAGGGCGTCTTTCAAAAGGCCGTCAAAAATTTTTTGGCCGGAGATGACTTGCTTTCATTCTTTGCCGATCGCCTGAAGGTGCAGCTACGCGAGCAGGGCGCGCGGCACGATCTGGTTGACGCGGTGTTTTCGCTCTCTGGCCAAGACGATCTTTTGATGATCGTGCATCGCGTCGAGGCGCTGGGGAAATTCCTCGACAGCGATGACGGCAAGAATCTTCTCGCCGGCTATAAGCGCGCGACCAACATCATTCGGATAGAGGAGAAAAAAGACAAGCGCGAATACACAGGCACGCCCGATTCGAAGAAGTACCAACTGCCCGAAGAAAAGGCGTTGGCCGGGGCCATCGACGTCGCGAAGAAGGAAGCCTCGGCGGCTGTCGCCAAAGAAGATTTCGCGGCAGCGATGCGCGCAATGGTCAAACTGCGGCCACGCGTGGACGCGTTTTTCGACAAAGTTACCGTCAATGTCGACGATAAAGCCCTGCGCGAGAATCGCTTGAAGCTGCTCAACGAGATTCGTGAAGCGACCCGATCTGTAGCGGATTTCTCAAAGATCGAGGGATAGCTGCGGTCCGCGCGCCCATAGAACTTCGCACCGCTTTTGCGATGTCATAAAGTGGAACTGTCCAGCTTTATCGCCGTTTTCAATCGCATTGCCACCCAAAAAAGGGGAGTGGATCATGACCGTCAGCATTGCGCATTTGCAGCCGATCGTTGCACTCATTGCCGGTATTCTGATTCTCATCATCCCGCGTCTTCTCAACATCATCGTCGCGGTCTATCTCATACTGATCGGTCTGCTCGGTCTTGGCCTTTTCCGCTGATCGGAATCGGGACTTGCGCAGGCCCAACGGCGGTGCTTTTAAATGCCGTCGTCCCACCAATGTTGCTTGACATATGGCTAAAAGAAATCGTGCGCGTACCGGCGTGAAGCGTAAAAAACGAGCGGTGCGGAAGTCTTCCCGGCTCAAGGCCCGGTCCAACGCGACCGCCCCGCAATCCAGAGGCAAATGGGTCTACGGCTTTGGCAATGGCCGCGCCGAAGGTACAGCCTCCATGCGCGATCTGCTTGGCGGCAAGGGCGCGGGACTGGCCGAGATGGCCAATCTGAAGCTGCCCGTTCCGCCCGGTTTCACCATTACGACCGACGTCTGCACGTACTACTACAACCACAACAAGCAGTACCCGAAGGATCTGCATAGTCAGGTCGAAAGGGCCCTGGCGCAGGTCGGGCGCATCACCGGCAAGAAGTTCGGAGATGTGGCGAATCCATTGCTCGTCTCGGTGCGTTCGGGCGCCCGCGCCTCTATGCCGGGGATGATGGATACAGTCCTCAATCTTGGTCTCAACGACGAAACCGTTGAAACGCTCGCGAAGAAATCCGGCGATCGGCGCTTCGCCTATGACAGCTACCGGCGCTTCATCACCATGTATTCCGATGTGGTGCTCGGCGTGGGCCACGAGCATTTCGAGGAATTGCTCGATCGGCACAAGGAGCAGCAGGGCTATACGCTTGACACGGACTTGTCTGCCGACGATTGGGCCGATCTCGTCGTTCGTTACAAGAAGCGCGTGAAGGATAAACTCGGCCACGACTTTCCTCAGGATCCCCATGAGCAACTCTGGGGCGCAATTGGAGCAGTGTTCGGCTCGTGGATGAACCAGCGCGCCATTACGTATCGCAAGCTGCACAATATTCCGGAAAGTTGGGGCACTGCGGTCAACGTGCAGGCCATGGTGTTCGGCAACATGGGTGACACCTCGGCGACCGGCGTTGCGTTTACCCGTAACCCCTCGACCGGTGAGAAAAAACTCTACGGCGAATTCCTGATCAATGCGCAAGGCGAAGATGTCGTCGCCGGCATACGTACGCCGCAGGAGATCAGTGAGGCCGCCCGGAAGGAAGCCGGCTCTGACAAGCCTTCGATGGAATATGCGTTGCCAAAGGCCTACGCCGAGCTCAAGCGTATCTACAACGTGCTCGAGCGGCACTATCGCGACATGCAGGACCTGGAATTTACGGTTGAGCAGGGCAAGCTATGGATGCTGCAGACGCGATCGGGCAAGCGCACGGCCAAGGCCGCGCTTCGCATTGCGGTCGAGTTGGCCAACGAGGGGTTGATATCGAAAAACGATGCGGTCCTGCGCGTTGATCCGCTCAGCCTCGACCAATTGCTGCATCCGACAATCGATCCACGCGCGCACCGGCGCGTCATCGCCACGGGCCTGCCGGCTTCGCCGGGTGCGGCCAGCGGAGAAATTGTTTTCTCCCCTGATGAAGCAGCGCAGTTGAAATCGGATGGCAAAAAAGTCGTTCTCGTCCGCGTGGAAACCTCTCCGGAGGACATTCATGGGATGCATGCGGCCGAAGGAATTCTGACGACACGCGGTGGCATGACGTCACATGCGGCAGTCGTGGCGCGCGGAATGGGGAAGCCGTGCGTTTCCGGTGCCGGTTCGCTGCGCATTGACTATGCAGCGGGAACAATGGTTGCCGGCGGTCAAAACTTCAAAAAGGGCGATTACATCACTGTCGATGGCTCAACCGGACAGGTGCTGGCCGGCAAAGTCGATATGGTCGAACCGCAATTGTCCGGCGAATTTGCAACCCTGATCGGCTGGGCCGACAAGGTGCGCCATCTTGGCGTGCGTGCAAATGCCGATACACCGACGGACGCAAAGGCCGCCGTCCGTTTCGGCGCCGAGGGCATCGGGCTCTGTCGCACTGAGCACATGTTTTTTGAATCCGACCGTATTCAGGCGGTGCGTGAGATGATACTCGCTGACGACGAGAAGTCGCGCCGTACAGCAATCGCCAAGCTGCTTCCAATGCAGCGCGCCGATTTCGTCGAATTGTTCGAGATTATGGCTGGCCGACCGGTGACCATCCGGTTATTGGACCCGCCGTTGCACGAATTTCTTCCCCATGGCGAAGAAGAGATCGCCGAAGTTGCCGCCGCCATGGGCGAGGACCCGAAGAAGCTCGCTGCCCGTGCGAGCGAGCTCTCTGAGTTTAATCCGATGCTTGGCTTCCGCGGTTGCCGCATCGCGATCGTCTATCCGGAAATCGCCGAAATGCAGGCGCGCGCCATCTTCGAGGCGGCGGTCGAGGCGGCCAAGCGCACTGGTAAACCCGTGGTGCCTGAGGTCATGGTGCCGTTGATTGCGACGAAGACTGAGTTCGATCTGGTCAAGGCGCGCATCGATGCGATGGCGCATGCGGTTGCAAAAGAAAAGAATGCCAAGGTCAATTACCAGGTCGGCACGATGATCGAGCTGCCTCGCGCCTCGCTGATGGCCGATGAAATTGCGCAGAGCGCCGAATTCTTCTCATTCGGCACGAACGATCTCACACAAACGACGTTTGGGATTTCGCGCGATGACGCGGCAAGTTTTCTAGGTATCTACACCGCGCGCGGAATACTTCCTATCGACCCGTTCGTGTCCATTGACCAGCGCGGCGTCGGCGAACTGGTCAAAATTGGCGTAGAGCGCGGCCGCGAGGTGAGGCCCAAACTGAAGGTGGGAATCTGCGGGGAACACGGAGGCGATCCCTCTTCAGTCGCCTTCTGTCACGAAACCAAACTGGACTACGTGTCTTGTTCGCCGTTCCGCGTGCCGATCGCGCGACTGGCCGCAGCGCAGGCCGCATTGGGTAAAACGGCGGCCAGTCAGGCCTAGAGTGCGATCAGACCGCGATTTTAGCGAGGAGAATACCGCCGGCAATATTGTGCTGGAGCAATTGCGATATAGTTAATTTTTGTTTCCCTTTCGCAACGGCCAAAACCGCGAATTTCGACGATGCCCGCAGTCGCACGGGCTGCGGCTCTGGGATCCAAGGCGGCCGCGCCGTCCAGGGAAGTTAACGCCTTCGCAAGGTTAATCGGACCATAAAAATCAGTCGTATTGCCATCAGTCGGTGGCGAGGCGGTGGCGGGACGTTGTGGCGTGGCGTTGAGTGGACAGCACGTGGTGTCGCCTGGGCGTCGACGGCTGAAGGGAGCCGTGTCGATAGCCATTGTAGCGGCCGCACTGACGCTCATCCCCGGCAGGATCGCGTTTCAGGATCTCGGCGCGCTGATCGCCAGGCAACCGGCCGTCACCAAACGTTGGCAACAGCATCTCATCGCGTCTCCCTTCGGCACGATCCATGCCGCAATGTTCAGCCTGCCGAGACCTGTGGGGACCGCGATTCCGCACCCTCCCATCTATGCGCTTGCGAACTTCGACCCACTGGACATCACTGGATCGATCGGGCGGCAGCCACTTGGCGACGGGACCGCGCCGTTGCAGTTTCCCAAGACGAACCGAAAATCCAAAAGCGACTCGCTGATCGTGCGCGATCGCGAACCGGTCCCGCCGCTTCCGGCCATCTCCGCGATTGAGCAGACGTCGCAGGCCGAAGGAGAGACGACGCAAAAGGAAGCCGATGGCCGCTTTGAGCCTTATGCGAAATATGAATTTTTGGCACCGGCTGACCGCAGTTCAACGCCCGATGTCGAATTGCCGTATGTGGACATGCCGCCCGCCAATCTGACTCCTGTTGCGCCGTCCGGTGCGAGAAAGAATTCAACGCAGCTCTATTTCGGAATCGATTCGATGGCGGGCAGTCGAAAAGGGATTGCTCCTTGGGCACCGGGCGAAGCGCCAGTCGTTCTCGCTTCGCGCGGCGATCCAGACATCAAACAGTCGGCATTGACGTCCGTGTCGCCAGAAAACGAAAGCAAAGCCGGGGAGAGCATTGCCAGCAAGGGTGAGGTGACCGGCGCCGATCAACGTCCTTACACGCCCGCCGAGCGGCTGGCGCTGACCGGGGTCGCCCGCGCGAAGGCTGAAAAGTGTCTCGCCAACGCCGTCTATTTTGAATCGCGCGGCGAGTCAGTGCGCGGGCAGATCGCGGTGGCGCAAGTCGTAATGAACCGCGTCTTTTCGCCGTTTTATCCGAACGATGTCTGCGGGGTCGTCTACCAGAACGCGCACCGGCACAATGCGTGTCAATTCACTTTCGCCTGTGACGGTATTCCCGACATCGTTACCGAACCGGAAGCGTGGGAGCGCGCCAAGCGCATCTCGCGCGATATGCTCGACGGCAAGCTGTGGATGCCGGAGGTATCGAAGTCCACGCACTACCACGCGTACTGGGTGCGGCCCGACTGGGTCAACGAGATGAAGAAGATTTACAAACTCGGTGTGCATACCTTCTATCGTCCCCGCGCATGGGGTGAGGGCGACGACGAACCCACGTGGGGCGACGCGGCGACGACCGAAAAAGAGACCGCGGCCGAGGAAGCAAAAGGCCCAGTAAGCCATAGCGCTGAATGGCTTAAGTCCGAAGAGGGGCAGGCCTCGACTCGGCAGAAAAACGCACGCAAATAGCTCCCGACGTACAAGTATGCGTGGCGCAAATGCGCCGGATCACGAATATTCGTTTGTGGCACAATGTGTTGCTCCTATAGGGTCCCGCGCCTGCTTGCGCCGGAGTTTTTCTGAATGTCGACGCCCGCGACAGTTGAAAACGCGAAATCGATCGATTGGCGGACGCCTACTGTCGTCGTCGCTTGCGGCTGCCTGATCGCGATGATCAGTTTCGGGCCGCGTTCGTCGCTTGGCTTTTTCCTGACGCCGCTGTCGCAAACCAATCATTGGGGCCGCGACGTCTTTGCGTTTGCCGTCGCCATCCAGAATCTTCTGTGGGGTATTGGTCAACCCTTCGCCGGCGGGATCGCCGACCGGTTCGGGACAAATCGCGTGCTCTGCGTCGGCGCTGCTTTGTATGCGCTCGGTCTCGCGATCATGGCGCGTTCGACCACGCCCGAGGAGCTCAGCCTGTCGGCGGGCGTGCTTATCGGCCTCGGTTTGTCCGGTTGTTCATTCAATATCGTGCTTGGCGCCTTCGGCAAGCTGCTGCCGGAAAAATGGCGCTCCCTTGCGTTCGGCGCGGGCACGGCTGCCGGCTCGTTCGGGCAATTCCTCTATTCGCCGATCGCGGTCGCGCTGATGGATAAGTTCGGTTGGCAGCAGGCGCTGTTGATTTTCGCCGGGGTCACGCTGTTGATACTTCCGCTGTCACTCGCGCTTGCGACCCCCGTCGCGCCCGCGGGACAATCTTCGGTAGCGAAACCGACACAGTCAGCTCGTCAAGCTTTCGCTGAAGCGTTTGGTCACCGTAGTTATGTCCTGCTTGTCCTTGGCTTCTTTACCTGTGGCTTTCAACTCGCTTTCATCACCGTGCATCTGCCCGCCTATCTGATTGACCGCGGTCTCTCGGTGGAAATAGGCGGCTGGACGCTCGCCGTGATCGGCATGTTCAACATTATTGGCTCGTTAAGTTCAGGCTGGCTCAGCATGCGGATGCCGAAGCGTTACCTGCTCTCGAGCATCTATTTCATCCGCGCGGCGGCGATTGTTGCCTTCATTTCGCTCCCGGCAAGCCCGACGTCGACCCTAGTCTTTGGAGCCGTCACGGGACTTATGTGGCTTTCAACCGTTCCGCCTACCTCTGCGCTGGTTGCTGTCATGTTCGGCACGCGCTGGCTGGCAATGCTTTTTGGCTTTGCCTTTTTCAGCCATCAGGTCGGAGGTTTTCTCGGCGTGCTGATCGGGGGCATCGCATTCGAGCGGACTGGTTCGTATGATCTTGTGTGGTGGCTATCGGTGCTGTTCGGCGCGCTGTCGGCAGTGATTAACCTGCCGATCGTGGAAAAGCCGGTCGCGCGACCCGCAATGGCTCCAGCCTGACGTACCATTTCAGTCAGCAAATCATGATGTCTGGGGCTTGCCCCGCGCGCGCACGCCTTTAGAACTATACGTTCGACCCACGATACGGAGCTGTGTGGCGTGGCTGCGTTTAAAGCGATTGTGATCGAGAAGGCCGACGGCGGTACTAAAGCCGCGCTCACCAATTTCGACGAAGCGAACTTAATGGACGGCGACGTGACCGTCCGCGTCGAATATTCCACGGTGAACTATAAGGACGGTCTCGCGATAACGGGCAAAGCACCGGTCGTACGGCGGTTCCCAATGATCGCCGGGGTCGATCTCGCTGGAACTGTGGAATCCTCAAACCATGCAGCCTGGAAGACGGGCGACAAGGTCATCCTCAATGGCTGGGGCTGCGGCGAGACGCATTTGGGCGCCTATGCCGAGAAGGCGCGCGTCAAAGGCGACTGGCTCGTTCCGCTGCCTAAAACGATGACTACTCGCGACGCGATGGCAATCGGCACTGCCGGATACACCGCGATGTTGGCTGTGATGGCGCTCGAACGGCACGGGCTTCGTCCTCCGAAAGGGGAAATAGCGGTGAGTGGGGCCGCCGGGGGCGTCGGTTCAGTCGGCGTCGGGATTCTCGCCGACCGCGGATACACCGTGCACGCGATCACCGGGCGCCACCACGAGGCCGACTATCTGAAATCGCTCGGCGCTGCTGAAATCGTCGACCGCAAGGAGCTCACCGGACCAGTTCGCCCGCTCGGCAAGGAGCGCTGGGCCGGCGCGATCGACTCCGTCGGTTCGACCGTGCTTGCCAACCTGCTGTCGATGACCCGTTACGGCGGGGCGGTAGCTGCGTGTGGCCTGGCCGCCGGTATGGACCTGCCGACCTCGGTCGCCCCTTTCATTTTGCGCGGGGTATGTCTTTACGGCATCGAATCGGTGATGTGCCCCATCGAACTTCGCCGAGAAGCCTGGAAAAGCCTGGAAACCGATCTGAACCGCCAGAAACTAACCGCAATGACCAGGGAAATAGGTCTTTCCGATGTTTTGGAGGTCGCCCCGCAGATCCTCGAGGCCAAGGTGAGGGGTAGAATCGTGGTCAAAATAGCGTAAGTATGTTCAGGGTTTATCGACGAAACCCGTGCATAATCTGTTAGGCCTAAAAATCGGCACGAATGTGCTGGTAGTGTTTGTTGCGTCAGTCGGAGTGAGGGGATGTTGCGTAGCTTTGCATTGACCGTCGGCCTTTTGGCCGCGTTGCCGGCGATGGCCGGCGAGATGGGTGCCGACGAGACGCGTCGGTTCGTCATCGGCAAGATGTTCAGCTACACCTGTTTTGAAGGCACGCGCGGGCAGGGCCGCGTCAATCCCGACGGCTCGGTCACCGGCACCGTCCAATTCCAGGGCTCAGGCCCTGTGCGCTACGCGTACCTGCCGGCCAACACGTTGCAGGTACGCGGCGAGTCCGTTTGCGCGACGTTACGCGGGATGCTGTTTCAGCCATGCTTCAATCTCGAACGCACCGGTGACAACACCTTCCGCGGAGCGATTTCGGGGTTCGGCTTCGCCTATTGCGAATTCACGCGGCATGGACGGACAACGGTCGCCCACAGCGTGTACCGCAGCCCGAATTCGCAGAACGGTCAGCCGCTCGGCCTGCGCCCTTCGATCGCCGCCGACAATAATTGATTTTCATCCCTTCGCCGGGAAGATCATGCACGTCGTGGTGGCGTGCGCATAAAGCGTTCCCGCGCGATCCTTGAGATCGCCTTCTGAGGTCGCGACCGTGCGCCCGCGATGCACGACGCGACCTTCCGCGCGCACGGGCCCGGTGTCCTTCGTCAGCGGACGCACCAGGTTGAACTTCAGCTCGAGCGTGGTCCACCCATCGCCTTTTTCGATCGTGGAAAAAATCGCGCAGCCAAGCGCTGAATCAAGCAGTGTTGCCGCGAACCCGCCGTGCACGGTTCCGATCGGATTGTAGTGGTGAAATTCCGGTAGACCTTCAAACACGGCGCGGCCTTGCTCGACCTCGGTCAGATGGAAACCCATCAACTCACTAATCGGCGGGTTTGGTACCGTTCCATCGATGATCGCCTTAAGAAATCCAAGGCCATCGTAGGATTTGAGCACCTCGGGCGTTACCACGCCGTAGCTCTTTACGCGCTTATCCATATCGCTCCCTCGGCATTGCGCCGATGATATCGCGTAATCGCGCGGAGGGAACAGCATGCGCTGGTAGAGCCAGCCGATGCATACCAGCACTGCGCCACGATCGGTTTCATCAACCGATATCGAGACGGAAGGGATGACCTTCGGTGGCCGGGTCGCCGACACCGATCGCATCGATTGCCCGGATCATACGACCATCCCGTTTGAGAAGTCGATCCGCAATCGAAACGATCCGCGCATTCGGCTGCGCGGTTCGCGACGCACGACGGATATCCCACGCGATCTGCATTTCATCACGTTTGGGATTGAGCGCGCAGGCGGCCACATAGGCACCCGCCGTCGAGCGGCTGATACCGGCAAAGCAGTGCACCACCATCGGCGCCTGGCGGTCCCATGCCGTGACGAAATCGACGAGCCGTTGCACGTGCTCGTGAGCCGGCGCCGTATAACCGTCCATCGGTGTCGTGATGTCGTCGACCGCGAGCACAAGATGATTTTCCGGAGCGATGTGCGTTGGCCGTTGCACACGCTCGATCAACCGCAGGAGGGTCACGACGTGGCGCGCTCCGGTCTCGTCGACGGTGGTATGCAGGCGTGACAGTGAGCAGACGTGAATCATGTTTGTAACAGTGCCGATTCGTACAGCATATCTATGACGTCGAGGCCGGGATGGAAAGCCTCAGTCGCGCAGAAGTTTTTCAAAACGCTCGCGAAAACGCGCCTGAGCCGTCCCTGCAGACCATGGACTGAGATAGTCGCGTTCGAGTGTCGCCGAGAACTTCGGCGGAGGCCCAAAGAACTTCCGCGCCTCGTCGTCGGCGAAGCCTGCGAGCCGGGTCGCTTCCAGATAGGCCGCGCTGCGGTCGGCGGCCTTGATCAGGTTTTGCAGGGCTTCGGGCAGTTTTGCGGGAAGACCGAAGCGCAGATGAATTGCAGCAAGCAGTCGTTTCTCCACGGCCTTGTAGCTGTCGCCGATCACCGCTTTGAACGGTGAGATCATGTCGCCGATGACATATTCAGGCGCGTCGTGCAGCAAAACCGCGAGGCGCCCGTAGCGGTCGAGCCGCGGAGCCTTGGCACGCGCCAGCGCCTCCACCAGCAAGGCGTGCTGCGCGACGGAAAAGATGTGGGCTCCCTGGGTCTGCCCATTCCAGCGCGCAACGCGTGCCAGTCCGTGCGCGATATCCTCCAATTCGAGGTCGAGCGGGGAAGGATCAAGCAGATCGAGGCGCCGCCCCGAAAGCATGCGTTGCCACGCCCGGGGTGCGGATTTCGCACGTCGTGAAGGCTTTGGCGTCATCGCTTTCGCTTGAATTTCGCAAGGGGCGCGTGACGATAACAGGTGACGAGATGGTCGTTGACCATGCCGACAGCCTGCATGAACGCATAGACGATCGTCGGCCCGACAAATTTGAAACCGCGTCCGATGAGTTCTTTCGACATCTTTTGTGACAAGGGCGTTTCCGCGGGCACCTGCTTGGTCGAACGGAAATGATTGACCTTCGGCCTGCCGTCGAGGTGGTCCCAGAGGAAATTTGAAAATCCCGCACCTTTCTCCATGATTTCAAGCCACGCGCGCGCCGACGACACGGCGCCTTCAATTTTGGCGCGGTTGCGGACGATGCCTGCGTCCTTCATCAGGGATTCGATTTTGCGCCTCTGGTAACGGGCGATTTTTTCCGGCTCAAAGTCGTCAAACGCGCGCCGAAAATTTTCGCGCTTGCGCAGGATCGTGATCCACGAAAGCCCGGCCTGGAAGCCATCGAGCACAAGTTTCTCATAAAGTGCGCGATCGTCAAATTCCGGCACACCCCATTCGTCATCATGATAGGCGACATAAAGAGGATCCTGTTTCGGCCAGGGACACCGTTCGATGCCGTCAGGGTGGAGAACCGACTTACTCACGTCGCCACCTTCGCCTCGCCCGGCCAGTCGAAATTCGCCCAGTCTGGCTTCACAGCGCGAATGGTGATGCCTCCGGCTTCCAGCGCCGTGCCGCTGGCAACCGCGTCCTCGACACGATCGAGACGCAACAGTGCAAGGCCCCGACCCTTGGCCGTTGAGCCGAGAAGCCCGACCTGTTTTCCATTTGCTGTGATCGGCAGGCCGGAGCTTGGGGCGAATTCATCGTAGGCGATCGGTACGACACGACTACGCGCGCTGGCGCGGTGCTCGACGCGCGAGACGACTTCCTGTCCGACGTAACAGCCCTTGTCGAAGTCGACGCCATTGAGCTGGTCCATGTCGGCTTCGTGCGGGAAGGTGTCGGAATAGATGAAATCGAGACCGCCGCGCGGCACGCCGAGCGCGATGCGATGGGTTTCGTAAGCTTCCGCGTCCACGAGCGCGGCGCCGAGATCAGCCGCTGCCTCGGATGCGAGGTGCGGCGGGAGCATAATGCGCCAACCCAACTCGGGGAGGCGCGTATCGGGGTAACTCAAACCATATTCGCTGTCACCGGTGCCATCCCAGACCGCCATCACACCGAGAACTTCCGACAGATCCTCGCAGGTGACTTTGGCACGCAGTTTGTAGAAGTTTAGCTTCTCGACTAGCGTGCTTGCCAACGCCCGCGGGCAGTCGAGGAAAAAGCCGCCGCCGTCTTTGGCCGGTGCCTCCGCAATCATGAAATCGACGATGATTTTCCCCTGCGGCGTGAGCAGCGCGGCAAAACGCGGGCTGATCGGCGTAACTTTGACCATGTCGGCGGTCACGAGCCCATTGAGAAAGCGCCGGGCGTCATCGCCGAACACTTTGACCACGCCGCGATCCGAAAGAAGAGCTGCCTGCATGCCAATTCTCTGGGGTCTGTTTTGTATAGTCTCTTGCCAGAACTCGCGGCGGAACGTAAGCGCTGTCAGGCAGGTCTCAAGCCCCGTTTAGATGCTTTTCAGCATGGCCGATACGTACGATTTGATCCTCAAGGGCGGCATCGTGGTCAACCACGACGGCGAGGGGCCGCGCGATCTGGGCATTCGCGCGGGACGGTTCGTGGCCATTGATGATCTGGCGCGCGCCTCGGCGGGCGAGGTGATCGATTGCAAGGGGCTGCATTTGCTACCAGGCGTGATCGACACCCAGGTGCATTTCCGCGAGCCGGGTCTCACCCATAAGGAAGACCTTGAGAGCGGGTCTCGCTCGGCTGTGATGGGCGGGGTCACCGGTGTGTTCGAAATGCCGAACACCGATCCCTTGACCGTGAGCGCGGAGGCCCTCGCCGAGAAGGTCAAGCGCGGTCACCATCGCATGCATTGCGATTTCGCCTTTTTCGTCGGCGCGACGGTCGACAATACGAAGCACTTGCCCGAGCTGGAACGTCTTCCTGGGTGCGCGGGCATCAAGGTGTTCATGGGCTCATCGACCGGCTCGCTGCTGGTGGCGGATGACGCGGGGCTGCGCGCGGTCCTGCAGAAGATCCGTCGACGGGCCTCCTTTCACGCCGAAGACGAACCGCGCCTGAACGAACGCAAGAATTTGCGCGTCGAAGGCGATCCACGCTCGCACCCGGTGTGGCGCGATGAGATCGCGGCTCTCAAGGCGACCCAGCGGCTTGTCACGATCGCGCACGAGACGGGCGCGCGCGTGCACGTCTTGCACATTTCAACGGCGCAGGAGATGGAGTATCTCGGCGGACACAAAGACGTGGCCTCCGTCGAGACGACACCGCATCACCTGACACTCGAAGCACCGGGCTGCTATGAACGCCTCGGCACGCGCGCGCAAATGAATCCTCCGGTGCGCGATGGCGCGAACCGCAATGGCATCTGGACCGGCCTGACCAATGGCGTCGTCGACGTGCTCGGCTCGGACCATGCTCCTCACACCCGAGAAGAAAAGGCCAAGAGCTATCCCGCAAGCCCGTCGGGAATGACCGGCGTGCAGACGCTCGTTCCGATCATGTTGGATCACGTCAATGCCGGCCGTCTGACGCTGCTGCGATTTGTCGATCTGACGAGTGCCGGGCCGGCACGTCTGTTCGGAATTGCACGCAAGGGCCGGATTGCTGTCGGCTACGATGCGGATGTCACGGCGGTCGATCTCAAGCGCCGCGAAACGATAACCGACAAATGGGTGGCTTCGCGCGCCGGCTGGACGCCCTATGACGGCGTTAAGGTGACCGGCTGGCCAGTCGGCACGATCATTCGCGGACGCAAGGTGATGTGGGACGGCGGTCTCGCCACGCCTGCCCAGGGTGAAAGAGTGCGGTTTCTGGAAACCCTTTCGAGTTGAAGCTCGGGACTACTGCCGCTGCTCGACAGAGAACTCGCCGTTGCGGATCCGATTGCCCAGCCCGTCAGTGAATTTGGCAGCTGCCTCTTCACCATATGTGGTAACGAACTCGGCAAGCGCCGCGAACAGACATGCTTGCGCCAGGCAATCGCCGTCAATGCCATCGTGGCGCGCTTCGGCCCATGCTTCCTGGAGATAGCCGAGCGCCACGCGCTTCTGGTCGCGGTCGGAAATTGGCTCGTGCGCGTAGCTTGAACTGTCGGCCGTTGTCATATTTTGTCCTTGTCCCCGGTCCGGTGAAAACGGGCGCCACCACAACCCAAGGGCGACGTTAGCACGGCATCCCTGGTGCCATAGCGCTCAATAAAGAAAGGGTTAACCCGACCCCAATCCAGTCATGGCCAGTATAAATCTCGCGACGCCGAATGCTTCTTTAAATGGCGAACCGCAATAGCATCAGGAAATTACCGATGCCGTGGACTGCCGACGACGCCGAACGCCATACCAAGAAAGCCGATAGCGCTAAACGTCAACGCATGTGGGCCGAAATCGCCAATTCGGTGCTGACTGAAACCGGAGACGAAGGACGTGCCATCCGCGAGGCCACCGCAGCGGTCGGAAGAGATCACGCAAAGTCTGCGGGACCTTCATAAAAATCAATAGCGCGCATAGGACGGATTCACCATCGGCAATCATAGCCAAAATGGTTTGCTCACGGCCGCTAGTTGGCGTATCGCGCGGTAATGTCGCGGGCGATCTTGGCGCCCTCATCGAGATAACGGCGAATTGCGAGGTCGGCCGCAGGCGTGCAATTGCGATAGGTCTGCTGGAATCCGCGGTAGCCGCGGTTGAAGCTCGCCACGATTTTCCGCCGCCGCTCTCCGCCTGGGGCCTCCGCGTCGAGCAGGGCTTGCATCTCATTGCGCCATTTCTGGCCCTCATTGGCCCCGCAGATCGCACGCAGATAATGGAGCGCGCCCATGATCTCACCGAGGCGTTGCAGATCGTTGTCAAAAGGCGCCGGCGTATCGCTCTGCGCGTGCGCGGGCAGGCCGAGACAAAGCAATACGGAACCGATGGTGAGAAGTCTTTTCACACGATAGCTCAAGATCCCCGGGGCGATGGTATGCGCCGGCTTGACGGCAATCGCAAGGCGGATCATCGCGTGACCAGCAGCGTCGCCGCGGCGGTCACAATTTCGGCCAAGCCGTCGGTGGTGCGGTAGGTCCCAAGCTCAGGGGGATCGAGCCACCGCGAATCGTCGAGTTCGTCGCTGAGAACGGGCTCTCCTCCCAGCCAGCGCGCTGCAAAACACAGAATGACGAAGTGTCGCTCGACTTTACCGTAATTGTCGCGGACGATCACTTCTCGGTGGCCGGCAAGTGCGATGGGCTCGATCGAGAGCGAGGTCTCTTCACGCACTTCGCGGATGACTGCGTCGATCAGCGTTTCGCCGGCTTCAACTGCACCGCCAGGCAGCGTGTAGAAATTGAGCGCTGGTTTGCGCGCGCGGCGCACCACCAGCACTTTCCCGTTTCGAAAAATGGCAGCGCTGACTGCCAGGACTGGACCTTGTGGGTAGGTTCGCTCGTCGGCCACGCGGGTCTATCGTTTCATCAACCTGTCGACGACATCCTGCGGCGAAGGGCATTCTCTTTGTCGGGTTCACCGTCGATGATCGCACCAGCGCGCGCGATCAACGGCTTCAGCCAGCCAATGGCATTGCCTGCAAGTGCCGCAAACTGTATCGGGCCGCCTGTCGACATCGTCCATGCAGCCCGAGTTGCCTCTAGCACGATCGTCATTGTTACGGCCAGCGTATCGAGAGTATTTCGGACGTTTCGATCGGCCTGGTCGTAATCGCGGGTTCTTGCAGGCGAAAGTGCTCCCGGTAGCTCATCGGCTACCAGGCCAGGAAATCGTCACGGAAACCAGTCGGTTGCGATGACTTTCTTTTCAAAATTCCGCTCTTAAATTGCGCTTATGAATGGCGAGGTTCGGCAATGTGTGGCCGTTATGCGGTGACTTCCGCTCCGGAGGCGATCCGGGCGCTGTTCGGCTATCCCGAACAGCCCAATTTTCCTCCGCGGTACAATGTCGCCCCGACACAGCCGATTGCTATTGTCCGTCTTATGGACGGCAAACGGCAATTCGCGCTGGTGCGTTGGGGGCTGCTGCCATCCTGGGTAAAGGACCCTAAGGATTTCACTTTGGTCATCAATGCGCGTGGAGAGTCGGTCATGGACAAACCGGCTTTCAGCGCGGCGATGAAGCGGCGGCGCTGCCTCGTACCGGCCGACGGGTTTTATGAGTGGAAGGCGATTGGAGGCGCCAAACAACCGCATTACGTACGCGCGAAGTCGGACACACCACTGGCATTTGCCGGGCTGTGGGAGACGTGGACCGGCCCCAATGGCGAAGAAATGGAAACGGCGGCAATCGTAACGACGCGGGCCAATCGCACGCTTGCCGACATCCATGAACGCATGCCGGTCGTCGTGCCGCCGGACGCGTTCAATCTGTGGCTCGATTGCGCCAACGTCGACGACAAGACCGCTGCCTGTTTGATTGCGCCCGCGCCTGACGATCTGCTGGAAGCCTACGAGGTATCCACCGCCGTCAACCGGACGGCTAACGATGATCCGAAACTGATCGAACGGAATTTCGAGCGCGCTGAGGTGGCTCGACCGGCTGCCAGGGTACGCCAGCAGGCCAACCGAGCTAAAAAGGACGGTGGGCAGGGGGTACTATTTTAAACGCTGGCCCGGAACCTTTCCGAAGCACACGCATCTAACGCGTCAGAACGGAGAACACTGTCCATGGCGGTGACCCGGTTGCAGCAGGCCAAGGCCGAAAGCCTCAGCGACTAGGAGCTCGTGGTTCGTGCGCGCCAGCGCGACGAAGCTGCGGTTCGCACCATAACCACGCGGTACAACCGCCGCCTGTTCCGCATTGCGCGCAGTATTTTGCGCAACGACGCGGAACTGAGGGGGCGCATCGTCGTGGCGCCTTGAGGCGCGGCTAGAGCACCTTGCCCGGATTAAGGATCCCGTTCGGGTCGAGCATGCGCTTGAGGCCACGCATCAGCTCGAGAGCCACTGGATCCTTCACTTTCGGCAGCGAGTCCCGTTTGAGCTTGCCGATGCCATGCTCCGCTGAGATTGAGCCGCTGTACTTGAGCACGATCTTGTTGACGACGTCGTTCACCTCGCCCCATCGGGCGAGAAACTGCGCCGTGTCCGCTCCGATCGGCTGACTGACGTTGAAATGCACATTGCCATCGCCGAGATGGCCAAAGGGTACCGGCCGGCACCCGGGGATAATCGTCTTGGCGGCCGCGCTCGCTTCTTCGAGAAATTGGGGAACGGCAGCGACCGGGACCGACACGTCAGCCTTGATCGATCCGCCTTCAGGCTTCTGAACTTCCGGCAGAACGTGCCGCATATGCCAGAACGCCTTTGCTTGATCGAGGCTTGACGCGATCGTCGCATCTTCGACAAGACCTTGCGCGCTTCCGTCCGCGAGCAGTTGTTCGACACTCTCGCGCAGCCCGTCGCCATGCTGGGAGGACACTTCCATCAGGACGTACCAGGGGTGTCGCTTCGCGAGCGGATCACGCACGCCGTGGGCGTGCTTGATGGCGAATTCCACCACATCGCGGATAATCAACTCGAAGCTCGTTACCGTGCCGCCGACACGCGCCTGCGCGAGATTGAGCAGCTTCACGGCGGCGGCTGGTGAGGGCACTGCGATGAATGCCGTTTCGACGGCACGTGGACGCGGGAACAGCTTGACGACGGCGGCAGTAATGATCCCAAGCGTCCCTTCGGCGCCGACGAAAATATGGCGCAGATCGTAGCCGGTATTGTTCTTCTTGAGTTTCGAGAGGAGGTTCATCATGCGGCCGTCGGCCAGCACAACCTCCAGCCCCAGAACGAGATCGCGCGCGATTCCATAGGCCACGGCGCCCGTGCCGCCCGCATTGGTGGAAAGATTTCCGCCAATTGTACAACTGCCTTCGGCACCCAACGAAAGCGGAAACAGGCGGTCGACCGCTGCTGCCGCCTCCTGTGCTTTCGCCAGCACGACGCCGGCTTCGCAGGTCACTGCGTTCGAAGCAGGATCGACTTCGCGAATCCTGTCGAGCCGCGTCAGCGACAGGATCAACTCGCCATCGAATGGAATCTGCCCGCCAACAAGTCCGGTGTTGCCGCCTTGCGGCACTAGGGGTGTCTTGGTCTCGTTGGCCAGTTTGAGGATTGCCTGGACCTCGCCGACTGAACCCGGCCGCAGCAGCATCGACGAGCGCCCATGGTAGAGACCTCGGCCCTCGACCAGAAACGGTTCAAGGGCAGCAGGATCGGTGATCGCGTATTTGTCGCCGACGATGGCAGCAAAGCGCGGCAGAAGATCGGGCGAGGGCGCGCGGCGCAGCTGTTCGTTCATGTTCGGTACCGTTTCGGCGCCGCGGCCCGCTTGAGACGATCGTTGATCGCCTCGCCCAGACCGTCATGCGGCACTTTCATTACCGCGATGCGATTTGCTCCGGAAGCGTCAAGCGCGCGCAGATGTGAGAAAAGGTTGGCCGCGGCTTCGATCAGGTCGCCGCGTGGCGAAAGGTTCAACGTCGTGCCGGAAAAGCACGGCGCAGGACCGAAGGCGAGGAGCGTCTCGCCGGGCTGCGCGCCATCGGCGTCAAGGCGGAGGGCGGCCTTCGGCGCGTAGTGGGAGGTCAGCATCCCGGGTGCTACCGGCGCATCGTCGACGGAAGTAGCCGTCGCCAAGGCGGTTCCCAGCACGCGTTCGATCGCCTCGCGCGCGATGCCACCCGGCCGGAGCAAGGTGGGCTCGTCGGCGCAGGACACGATTGTCGATTCCACGCCTACCTCGCAAGGGCCGGCGTCGATGACGAGGTCGATGCGCCCGCGTAGATCGGCGAGCGCATGCGCGGCGCTCGTTGGCGAAACATGTCCGGAGCGGTTGGCCGAGGGCGCGACGATCGGACCATCGAATGCTTCGAGGAGGGCTTGGGCGACCGGATGTGCCGGCACGCGTACTGCGACCGTATCGAGACCGGCGAGGGCGAGATCGGCGACGACGCAATCCGGCTGTTTCGCAAGGACAAGCGTAAGGGGGCCCGGCCAGAACGCCGACACGAGCTTCTCGGCAGCGGGCATAAACACGCCCACACGCCGCGCGGCGTCGGCATTCGCAACGTGCGCGATCAAAGGATTGAACGAGGGGCGCCCCTTGGCCGCATAGAGCCGCGCCACGGTTTCGCCATTCCCGGCATCGGCCCCGAGCCCGTAAACGGTTTCAGTCGGAAAGGCGACGAGACCACCCGCCGTAAGGCAGCGCGCGGCCACCTCGATCGCGTCACGATCGGCCTTCAAAACGCGTGTTCCGGGCTGCGCCGTCATTGCCTTTCTAAGCTTGCGTTTAGGGGCGCCGGGGCTATAAGACCGGCCTCCAGTCGGAGTGTAGCGCAGTCTGGTAGCGCACCACGTTCGGGACGTGGGGGTCGCAGGTTCAAATCCTGCCACTCCGACCAGCTCCACACTTCGAGCGTTGATTTATCACAACTAATGGTAAATCTATAGAACTCGGGGGCGGCCGAGTACACAAGCGCGTACACAGACGCGTGGTGCGGATGGCCGGCCTCACCCAGGACAGCAAGGGAAATTACCGGGCTCGCAGGCGTCTCCCTAATGACGTTAGGGAGGAATACGGACGCCTGTACGGCCAACGTCACGAGGCCAAGTTCTACGCGCCTGCAACTACAAAGCCCGACCTCGCTAAGCAGCTATTTAGTGGTTGGTCTGCCGAGGTCGATGGAAGAATTATCGCCATCCATGCGCAGCGCAAGGGCGAGGGCCTCTCGCTTATTCCGCAACAAGCGCGCGCTTTCGCTGGCGAATGGTACGACTGGTTTGTTGCGCGTCACCCTTTCCGTCAAATCGAGGCCTGGGAGGATTTGAAGGACGAAGTTCAGCGCTCTCTACGCGAAAGTGTGTCCGAGAAAGTATGGGAGGAGAATGATCCCGACGACCTGTGGCGAGAGGATGAAGAAGTTAGAAAGGCGGTACGCCCAGTTCTCGTAGACCTTGCAGAGACCGCTCAATTTTTGGCCATGAAGCGAATGGCGCTCGACAATGAAACGCGCGACCGCTTCCTCGATTTTCTTTACGAAGACCTTGCTGAGGCTTTCAATCGTTTGATCCGACTTGCTCGGGGCGACTACGGCGCTGACGCGTATCGCGAGCGGTTTCCAAAATTCATCGCGCCGGACAATGGTGAAACCCCGTGGCAGCTATTTGAGAGATGGGTAGGTGAGCGTAAGCCTGCGGACGGCAGTGTTGAAAATTGGCGTTACTATCTGCTCAAAATGACTGAGCATTTCAAGGACCGCAGTGCGGCATCGATTACACCAGACGAAGCTCAGCAATGGACCGACAGTCTTAGAACACAAACACGGTTAGGCCGAACGGTAAAGAAGACATGGCTCAACGCCAGCAAGACTGTATTTGGCTGGGCAGCCAGAAGAAAGCTAATCCCCAATAATCCCTTCGCCACGGTGACCATAGCGGTTGAGAAGCGTATTAGATTGCGCGAAACAGCAGCATTCCGGCCCGATGAATGGCGACAAATTCTTAGAGCGTCTCTCGGAATTTCTGCCACTGATACTCCCGACAACGCAGCGCGACGATGGGTCCCGTGGCTCTGTGCTTTGGTTGATTAAGTGGGGCTGGGCTGGTCAAGCGGATGGGCTGATCTAATAGCAGCAGCAGAACTCTACCAACAGTCTGCTCTGTCACAGTGTGCAGTCTTGGCAGATGCGATGCGTGAATTTAGTGACGATATTATTGGTGCAAAGACAGTTGTCACTCTTGGATTTCTTGCGCTTCAATTTGAAGGAGATGAAGCTATGATTAAGTTCGTGCCCTCACGTAAACAGACGCGCACGACGAACGGAACAAATTTCTGGATTGATCGATGAAGGACAGGTCCGACGACGCGTTGTACAATTGAAAAGCGGCGTTTGAAACTTTGCGCCTTCCGCCGATGGGGTCTCAATTCCGGTATCACTTTTGCGCGGACTAACAATACGTTTGTGTTTGATTTTCCAAGACAACCAACTCAAAAGCATCATGGAGACATTTCGACGAGCAACACCTTCGCTTGCTTCAGGTCGGCAGTTTCAAAACCTTCAGTGAACCGGCCATAGATCGGAGCAAGAAGAACGCGAGCTTTCTCCCGCATGTCCTGATCGAGCCAAAGTCGAGCCATGCTCATCGCCGCCCGCAATTCCCAGGACTTCGCCTGCTGGACACGCGCAACGTTGAGCGCGCGCTCGAAATATGTTTCCGCTTGCGACGAACCCAGCTGCGGCAACTTGAGCGCGATTTCGCCGGCTACACGATGGATTTCCGCCTCGAACCAACGTTCCTTTGTTGTTTCCACCGCGGTCATCGCTTCGCCAATGCAGCGCCAAGCTTGGTCAAATTGGCGGAGTTCGGCATAGGCCTTGGACAAATGTGACAAGAAGATGGTCAAATACACTCTTGATCCGGTTGACCGATACATGGTGATCCCGGAGGTGATCATCTGGATTGCCTCCGCAGCCTTGCCGGACTGCGCTAATACGCAACCACTTTGCATCGTTCCCAACGCCTTCCATAGTGCTGCGCCCTTCTCGTCAGCCAACCGGACAACTTCACTGGATTGCGCATTTGCCGCCGCATATTTTTCGCAGAGGACATTGGTCAACGATGTATGGAACTGCGCATACATCAAAGTCCCAGCGTGGCCACTGCCACGTGCATCCTCGAGCGCGTGATCAACGTCCGCGAGTGCAGCCTCGGGATATCCGAGCATCCACCGGGCCAACGCTCGATAGACAAGAGTTGAAACGCCGACGTCTTGGCCAAAACGCGTCGCCAGCGCCCGATGCGTGGCAGGATCGTAAAGTGCGAACGCCTGATCGTAATGCTCCCGGCCTTTAGCGATGTCCCCAGTTATCGTCAGCGAATTACCCATCAGGCGGTGCCCGATCATGAGTGGAACGGTCTGCCCTTGCTTCTCTGCGAGCGCCATAAATTGCGACGCAAGATCGCGCGACACGTCTCCGTTGAACGCCACATAGTTTGCTGCCCAGACGCCATAGAGGACCGAGAAAAGCAGCAGCGGATCTTCGGGAGGTTCTCCGAGCGCTTCGGCTCGCTCGATGAATTGACGCGCCCGTTCAACGGCCGCCTTGAGCTCAGGCGCCGCATAGCCTTTAACGTGCATGAGAGCGTTAACGAGTGCGACCTGCAGCTTGATCTGTTCGCGACGCACGACAGGCGTGCCGGGCAAGGTCGCAATCTGGTCGAGGGCCCGCGTGAGCTGCTCGGCGGCTTCGACCAGCGCCGATCGCGCCAGCGACCGCAGCCCCGCTTTGCCCCAAAGGCTTGCGGCTTTCTCGATCAGGCCGGCCTCGGTCCAATGGCGTGCCAACAACTCCGGTCGGCTCTCGGCGATATCGGCGAATTGGACTTCAAGCGTTTCGGCAACGCGGGCATGCAGCGCGCGTCGTTGTTCGCGCAGCAATGTGCCATAAGCGGCGTCTCGCACCAGGGCATGCTTGAATAGATAGGTCGCATACGGCGGCAGACCCTGTCGGAACAGCAGACCGGCTGCAATGAGGCGGTCAAGCGCTGATCCCAACTCAACATCCCGCTTGCGCCACACGGCCTTCAGAAGCGCATGCGAAAACTCGCGGCCGATCGCCGCCGCGACCTGTGCCACTTCCTTGGGCGGGCCGCCGAGCCGGTCGAGCCGCGCCATGAGCGAGGCATACAGGCTCGCGGGGACCGCCAGTGCCGGGGACGGAACCGCGGCAATCGCGCGCTCCGCGGCCGTCTCGCCCCCAGCTTCCAATACCGCCTTGGTCATCTCCTCCACGAACAAGGGGATACCGTCGCTACGCTCGATGATGTCCTCCCGAATGTTCGCCGATAGCAGCCTGTTGCCGACGATGCGGTCGATCATGGCACCAGCCTCGTGCCCTGCCAGTCGATTGATGATGAGGGAGCTGACGTGAGGCCGTCCAACCCACGGCGACGCGTCAAATTCCGGTCGGAATGCCACTAGCAACAGCACCCTAAGTGTCAGAATTCGATCTATGAGGCGACTGAACGCTTCAAAGGTCGAGGGGTCGTTCCAATGGCAATCCTCGAAGATCATCAGCACAGGATTTTGCCGCGACAGCGTCTCCACCTGCGCGGTAAGCGCCTCGAGCGTTTTTTGCCTGCGCTGCTGCGGCGTCAGTTCGAGGGTTGGATACCGACCATCGTTGGGCAGCGAAAGCATCTCGACAATGAGTGCGGCGTCCTCGATCGAAGTCGAAGTCTGCGCAAGCAGAGCATCGAGCTTGTCGAGTTTCTGCGGGGGCGTATCGTCGTGTAACAATCCAGCCGCACGTTCCATCTGACCGATGATTGGATAAAACGCGCTGTCGGTGTGCTGGGGCGAGCAGAAATAGCGCAAACGCGTATGCGGTTCAGGAGTAAGGCTCTCTAGAAGAGCAGCTATGAGCCGCGACTTGCCGACGCCCGCTTCACCGGAAATCAGCACCGCCCGACCCTCGCCGCTCTTCACCCGCGACCAACGCCGCAACAGCAGCTCGGTCTCTTCTTCGCGCCCGACCAGGGCAGTCAGACCGCTCGGATGCAGTGCCTCGAAGCGGCTTTCGACCGTGCTCGCCCGCAGCGCCGACCAAGTGTGCACTGGCCCAGCGATGCCCTTAAGGTCTCTAGTGCCAAGGTCCTTTAGCTCGAAAAGATTGCCGAGAAGGCTCCGCGTAGCTTCGGCAATGACCACTGTGTTCGGCTCGGCAATCTCCTGCAAACGAGCTGCAAGGTTCGGTGTCTCGCCGACGATGCCGCGCTCCAGTCCATCGCCCGATTCAATCAGATCGCCGACAACGGCCAGCCCAGTGGCGATGCCAACACGGGTCTGCAGCGAGACCGGTGTCTTGAGTGCGATCACCGAAGCGATCACCTCCAACCCCGCGCGCACTGCTCGATCGGCGTCATCCTCATGGGCCTGGGGGTAGCCAAAGTAGACGAGCACGCCGTCGCCGAAATACCGCGCCACGAACCCCCCGAAACGTCGCACGGCTTCAGCGACGCATTTCTGATAGGCCGAGTTGAGCTCTCGCAGGTCTTCCGGATCCATGCGAGCGGAGAGTGCGGTCGAACCAACAAGGTCCGCGAACATCACCGTGATGACTTGCCGGCGCTCGCCAGTATCCGCCGCTCGCAGTATGACAGGTGGCACAGCTGCGGATGCGCCATTGAGATCGGCAATCGCACGCAAGAGCTTTCGGCGATGGCCGAGCGACGTCACGCCAATCTTTTCGAGGTCTTGATCGGTCAGGTCATTCAGAATAGCTAAATCAATATCGTTCTCAGCGAAGCGCTGGGCGTACTCGTGCATACCGAGCTGTTTGAGCCAGTCTGCAATTTGCTGCATCGCTGCCCGCCGGAATAGACCTTCGTTGGGTTCAAACCTGCAGGACCTTGTGTCCATCCTGCACACTAAAAGATTGTAACCGGTCATTGCGACTTCCGCACCAGTCGCAAGGCCGCACTCATTGGCTGCCCCATCCAAAGCTGGTGGTGCGATCGTTGGCGCATGAACGGTGTGATCCGGCGCCCTGTTCAGCGCGAACGCGAAGCCGAAGGCTCGCGGCTGCGGCGCGTCAGCATTCGCTCAGGAGTCGGCTGCCTCCGCTGCGTCCAGTGTACTGATGGTTCTGGCGAAGCTTTGGATCTGGCCATAGATCAGGTGTTTGTCGAGCTTGTCGAGGTTTAGTAGCTCCGGTCGTGCTTGAGAGCCCGCCTGTAGCAGGTAGGATGGTACCGGACATAGCGAAACCGTTCCAAGGCCGCCGGCGTAGAGCGGCGCGCCCTCGCCCAAAAAGAGGGGCGCTGGCAGCATTGTGACTACCCGACCGGCTTTGGCACCGGAATTGCGGGTGGCACGGACCGCAGCGAGGTAGGCCTGCATGTTCGTCGCGTCAGTCAAACCACGCTTCGGCGTCGTGTACGTGGGGCCCCACTCGTAATGCCCGGTATGTACATACTTTCCGTTGGCGTTGTCGGCCCACATTTTGCAGCCGAGGTGCTCCATCGTCAGGCCGGCGAGTGCCTTCCGGTAGATTGCGGGGTTCTGCGCCATCCATAAGCTGGTTGCGTCATTGCCGACCACGAAGCGCTGGTTCGGGATATCCGCTATGAACTGCGAAAGCTGGAAGTGCCCGGTCACCATGACAAAGTATAGGTCGCGATTTCGTTGACGCCGGGCAAAGTACTGCGCAAGCGCAAGCAAGCCCAGGGCGCCGTTTTCCTCAGGGACGTTCGGACCGTCGGTGTGTGTGTTCACGATCAGGCCGCGTTTGCGATCGGCGCCGGTACCCGGCAGTACGCCCCACACTGTGTCGGTCGTCGCGCCCTCTGTGATCTCGGCGTCGAGTGTCAGCTTGACCCGGGCGTTCCCCCTCGCAGCCCGGTCGGCGAGCAAGTGCCCGGTCTTATCGCCAACCCAAAGCGCGGGGCATCCGGGGTCCTGCCGTTTGGGCAATCCCTCCTTGTTCGGGTACTTTGTGGTGATCGGGGTGTACTGGTTGGCGACCTGATCGTCCGACATCCCGGTCCAGACGCAGATCACGCCGCGCACACCGGCCAGCCGCGCATCCAGCAACGGGACTTCGGCGACGATCCCCTGGAACACCGCGTTCGTCACCAGACTCGCATCCCTTTCGTAGGCCGCCGCAGCCTGCAGTGAACTCTTTCCGTGATCGAAACCGCCGATCGGTATCTGGCCGAAGTCGAGCGAGAACGTGGGCTTCGGCACCCGCACCAGCGCGATCTGTCCCGACGCACGCGCCCAGAATGCCGGCGTGGACCAGACCGGGTTGTATTGTCCGAGGTCTACCAGCCTGCCGCTGATGCCACCCGGACCCGTTTTCCCCGAGTACGGGTAGTAGTAACTGACCTTTACCCGTTTGGAGCGACCCGTGGCGTCCTGATCGATCGACAGCGAATATTTTTTCGCGAGCCAGCGGTTGAAAGATATCCGGTTGTTGGGGTCGGGGCTCAGCTTAAAACCTGGTACGGCCGAGAACTTTTCTTGCAGCCAGTCGGTAAAGCGCACGTGGCCCCGGCTCCCTGTATATCGGGGGCCCATCTTCGCGAGTTTTTTGTGCCAGCCCCAGACCTCGTCCATCGACGGCAGGCCCGCAAGCGAGGCATCGCGTGCAACTCGAGCCATGGGCGCTCCATTAGTCGGCGGGCCGCAGAACCGACAGTAACGCCACGTTTCGTGGAAGCAAAGCATAGCGCGCTTCTGGCCCGAAGCGGACAGGCGCTATTGCATTGCAAATGTCCACTAAAGCGGACATGGCCAACGAAATTATCTGCGTCGCTTTTTGGTGCTCCGGCGTTTCCGCTTGGGCGAAGTGCGCACCATGTCAGCAAGATTCTTGTGCTTTTGTAAAACCTGGACGAAACTGCCCATAAAGTTGTTCGCCGCTGCTACCGCAGCATTGAGTAACTCTGCGCGGTCATTGCACATATCGAGATGCATCTTAACAAATTCGGCGTGAGCTTTGGCCCTGTCGTACGGATGTGCGGCTTGGCTCAGTTTCTGTAAGTACGTAGAGGCAGCGGTCGCGTGACTGTTCACGTGGCGCATGCCCCACCCTGTCCAAGTAAAAGGCTCTCTTTTTTCCGCCATGTAATTTACTCCTGGATATCAATGCTCGGTAGGTAAACAACTGCGACTACGAGGCAGACGGTCATTTGCTCGAGCATAGAAGCAGATCCGGTCGGGTGCGCCGACACCGGCCGTCCTCGCAGCGAGAAGTAACGGATCAAACCATAAGAGAGAGCGCGACCACAAGCCCCGGAGCCGGAGCAGGCGACTGCATCGGGGCCGCCGGCGTGCAAGGGCACCTCCGCGCGTACCCATTCTCCCGATGCCTATGTCGATGGCCGTAATGACTACATGGTCCGTCTTAAGGCCTAGAGCCATCTTGATCGCCAAGCGGCCCTCCCGTAGACCTAATATGCGATAAATACGCAAAGGAGCTCCGAACCTGAGGTGCGTTATCGTCGGGGTGCGAAACTCATATGGCATCCAGAGGTGACGCGCCGAGTCAGTTGCGCCGTCGGTCGCAGGACACTCAAAGCGAAAATGATTCAAGGGCAAAGGGCGCTGAGATGCCAGATGACAGCAAGCCAGATCAGTCTCAGTCTTACGAAGACAATTTAAGAAATTTTATTTTGCTGGCATTGCCTTGGTTATCCTACCAACGCGAAATGCTCGAAATTGCGAAAAGCAACATTACAGATCCCAGCCGTGTTAGGGCGACCGAGAATTTCACCTTGCGTCAATTACAAGCTCTGATGATGATCTTGGATCGGTCGGGAACGCGGAGAAATCTCCTTGACGAAGATTTCAAAAAGAGGCTGGAAGTTTCATTTAAAGAGCTCTTCCCAAAATTGACCTCGGCTCGCGTTCAACTTATTGAGGCTCAAGAAGAAATTTTGACCACCATGTTTGATACATTGAATACTCTACGGAAAGGCGAAAAACCGAAGAGTGATTAGGCAGTCGGCATTAGGTCGAGTATCACAATGAGTACCTCCTCGCGGAATGTCGACATCGCGATAATTGGAATGTCTTGTCGATTCCCTGGAGCGGCTACGGCTGAAGAATTTTGGACGAATCTTTGCCACGGCGTTGAATCAATCACTTTTTTTTCCGATCAAGAACTTATGTCAGCCGGCGTCACACCGTCGTTGGTGGCCAACCCCAATTATGTAAAGGCGGCACCGATGTTGCGCGACGTCGAAATGTTCGACGCATCGTTCTTCGGTTACTCACCCAAAGAAGCCGCCCTGATGGACCCACAGCACCGGCTGTTCCTGGAGGTGTGCTGGGAGGCGTTCGAAAACGCGGGTTATGACCCCGCTGGTTACCCTGGGAGGGTCGGCGTTTTTTCGACCGCCGGTGGCATCGTTTCAAGTTATCTGCTGGCAAAACTGCACCACGCCGATCTTCCCGGCCAGACAGCAAGCACTTCGCATATCAATAACGACAAGGATTTTCTGAGCACCCGCGTTTCCTTTAAGCTGAACCTCACGGGTCCCAGCTTCACAATTCAGTCGGCGTGCTCCTCGTCTTTGGTGGCGGTCCACCAGGCGTGCCAGAGCCTAAGGTTCAATGATTGCGATATGATGCTGGCGGGCGGTTCGGTGGTCCGCGTACCGCAAGCCCAGGGATACCTACCGGAAAAGCGGAGCCTTTATTCCTTAGATGGGCATTGTCGCCCGTTCGACTCGGCTGGCCAGGGAACGATTTTTGGTAGCGGCGTTGGCGCCGTGTTGCTCAAGCCCTTGGAACGAGCGATCTCTGATCGCGACCATATCTTTGCCGTTATCAAAGGGACTGCGGCGAATAACGATGGTTCGGCTAAAATCAGCTACACCGCGCCGAGTCTGGGCCAGCAGTCCCAGGCAGTGGTCGATGCGCTAAAATTGGCGGGGGTAAGCGCAGACAGCCTTGGCTATGTTGAATGCCACTCAACCGGCACGAGTGTCGGGGATCCGTTGGAAATCGAAGCGCTGACCAAAGCTTTTCGAAGCGAGACTGAACGCAAGCAGTACTGTGCTGTCGGTTCAGTTAAAGCCAATATCGGCCACCCGGAACAAGCGGCGTCAATTGCAGGCCTGATCAAAACCGCGCTCGCCCTCTATCACAAACGAATACCACCGAGCATCAATTATGAAACGCCGAACCCTCGAATCGACTTCGCCTCGTCACCCTTTTACGTAAACACAAAGCTGCAGGATTTTCCCCTCACGGATACGCCGCGGCGCGCCGGGCTAAACAGTCTCGGGATCGGCGGCACGAATACTTTCGCCGTCCTCGAAGAGGCGCCGCCGATTGTAGCCGCAAAGAACCAATCACCAGGTCAATTTCCGTGCTTGATTACCCTTTCAGCCAAAAGCGCGGACGCACTGGTGGCGCGTGTCGCAGAACTTCTGAACTGGCTGAACAACAATCCCGACACACCGATTGGTGACCTGTGCTACACGACTAATGTCAGCAGAAACCGGTTTACATTTCGCTTTGCTGCACCGGCCAGATCGTCATCCGAACTGAAAAAGCACCTCACCACATGGTTGCGAACGGTAACCGATGATGCATCGAGCGTGCAGCGCACCGGTAAAAGGTCAATCGCTTTCATGTTTTCCGGTCAGGGCTCGCAGAGTGTCGGCATGGCCGCTGAGTTGTATCGCACGCACTCCGTTTTTCGGAATGCTATGGATCGCTGTCACGCTTTGGCGGAGCCATATCTAGAGAGAGGCTTGCTCGAGGTGATTTTTGCCGCAGACAGCGATGATGCGTTGGTCAACCGCACTGACTACACCCAGCCTGCAGTGTTTGCGGTTGAGTACGCTCTGGCGCAGCTCATGAAATCCTGGGGCATCGTGCCTAACGCGGTGATTGGCCACAGCTTGGGAGAAATTGCCGCCGCTTGTGTAGCGGATGTCATGACGCTCGAAGACGCGATGCAACTGGTCATAGCGCGCGGCACGCTGATGCATCGAGTACCGAGCGGCGGGGCTATGGCCGCGATATTTGCCGAAGAATCCGCAGTTCGTAAACTCATCGATAAGATTGCCCCGGAGATTACTGTCGCCGCAATGAACGGACCGCTGAATACGGTCGTGTCCGGTGAGCGCGACGCATTGAGAATGCTCGGACAGGAGTTGGAGCGGCAGAATATCAGCTATAGGGAGTTACGCATTTCTAACGGCTTTCACTCCCCGCGAACCGAACCGATTCTTGATGAGTTCGAAAACGTTGCGGTCCGGGTCAAACATCAACCGCCTAAACTGCCCTTGATATCCAACCTCACAGGTGAGTTGATGTCCGCCGCGCCCGACAAATCCTATTGGCGCCGACATCTCCGTGAAGCGGTGCGGTTCGGTGATGGCATGCTTGCGCTCGCCAAACTCGAGTGCCAGACTTTTCTGGAAATCGGACCACACCCGGTCTTGCTACCGATTGCGCAAATCTGTCTTGGCACAAAAAGCAAGTCCGCAACCTGGATTGCTGCACTGAGTCGTCAAAAGCCGGACGCCGACTCGATTAGCGAAATGCTGGTCGCGTTGTATCTTGCCGGCCACAATGTAGATTGGACTGCAGTCCACTCCGACGCTTCGTGGCGACGAATTCCGCTGCCGACTTATCCCTTCCAGCGCAAACGTTACTGGATAGAGGAAGATAAGGTCGATGCTGAACAAGCGCGGAAGGTTGTCGAGCGACCCCATCCGTTGGTGGGCACGCGTATAGATTCAAATAGCAAAGATGTGCGCTATGAAGCTCGCTACGGCGTGCAGCACACCGGCTACTTCACCGATCATAGAGTGGCGGGAACGATGGTCTTGCCAACCTCCGCCGAATTGGAGGCGGCCACGATCGCCGGTCGGATGCATTTTGGGACGTCGTCTGTGAGTTTCGACGATGCGATGCATCACGAGGCGATGTCGTTCACCAATGGAGAAGATCGGACTGTTCGTGTGTTGCTCACGCCGCTGAAGTCAGGCAAGGCAAGCTTCAAACTGGTCAGTGCAGGAACTGAAGATCTGGAGGCCTGGCACACTCACATGACAGGCACCCTGCGCCGGTCGGACGTGCCATCCCCATCAGCGTTTTCCGCCAAGCAGATCATGGCTCGTTGCCGGCAAACATGGCCGGTTGCCGATTTATATGAGTCGCTTGGCAAACTCGGGCTTGAATATGGATTCAGTTTCCGTGGCATCCGGGAATTGTACGTCGGTCAGCACGAAGCGCTTACAAAAGTGCGCTTACCGGACGGTTTAACAAATACGCAGTACGCGATGCACCCCGCATTTCTGGATGCCTGCCTGCATGCCTACCCTTTCGTGCTCGATGGTGCCGAGAAGATCGGAAGCGATCGGCATAAATCCTACTTGCCCATCTCGCTGGCAGGATTTCGCTGCCATCAGGACGGGATCGATGAAGCGTGGGCTCACATTAGTCTGCGGAATGTCGAGAGTGACAACACTCAGGTGGTCGAGATTCGGGTGTACGATATGTTGGAGCGGCTGGTAGCGGAGCTGGAAGGATTGACCGTTCGGCTGTTGCCGCTTGATAAGGTGGTACCAACTCGAACCGCCGCAGACGACGTGTTTTATCGGGTCGCGTGGCGGAAGAGTGTCAGAAGCGCTGTCGACCAAGAGGATCGTGCTCCGGCAAGCTGGCTGATCTTCGCCGATGCAAAAGGTGTCGGTGCAGCACTGGCTAGCAGACTAGAGGGCGCCGGCCATCATTCTCACCTGGTGTACAGGGGTGGTTCATTCGCTCAGCAAGAACCTCGAAAGTGGACCGCGAACGAACGGCAGCCTCGGGATTTTCGCCGGTTGCTGGAGCAATTCGCTGCTAGCGAGGCGTTGCCGTGCGATGGGGTGGTTTACCTGTGGGGGCTGGATGCTCCTTCTATAGAAAGCCTAACTCTCGCAAGCTTGAAAAACGGCAGTGAGATGATGTGTCGTGGGGCATTGGCAATTTTGCATGCCCTCGATGCAACTCGGTCGACGACCCCGACTGGCAGGCGCCTGTGGATCGTAACCGCAAACACGCAAAGGACAGAGTGCCAAGACCAGCGTGTTGATCCGGTCCAGGCGCCCTTATGGGGTTTGGGACGAGCCGTCGCGATTGAGTATCCGGGCATTTGGGGAGGATTGATTGATCTGCAGCTCGACGGTGACCGGACATCGGACATAGATTTATTGGCCGCGGAATTGCTCCACCCGAACGGTGAAACCCAGATTGCCATCTCCGCTGCGGGCCAGCGCAATGTCCCAAGGTTCGTCAGGCAATCCCTCGCGGAACTGCCGGCCCAGCTGCCGAGGGTCCGCACTGACGCCACCTATCTTGTCACAGGTGGTTTGGGAATGTTGGGGCGCGGTGTGTCCAAATGGCTATTAAGTAAAGGCGCGAAACACCTCGTCCTGACAGGTCGAAGTGCGAGCTCCAAGGCGGCACACGAAGTATTCAGCACCGCAGAAATCAACAGCGCAACAATCCGCGTAGTAGCGGCCGATATCAGCCTCGATGAGGATGTAAGCCGCCTCATGCGGACAATCAGCAACGAACTACCACCGCTAAGAGGCGTGGTGCAATCGGCTGGCGTCCTGGACGACGGAATATTGGCCCAGCTCGATTGGGACAGATTCGCCCGCCTGTTCGAGCCAAGGGTATATGGAAGCTGGCTTCTCCATGAATACACCAAATCGCTCGAATTAGATTTCTTTGTTTTGAAATCGTCTTTATGGAGCCTGTTAGGCTCTGCTGGCCAAGGGAACTACATCGCCAGTAGCACTTTCCTTGATTCTCTAGCAGCTCACCGTCGCATCGCGGGCTTACCGGCCACCGTGGTCAATTGGTGCGCCTGGTCAGGAGGCGGGTTGGCCACCGTTTCGGGAGCGCGCGGCGAGGCAATGCTGTCGTCGCTGGGCATGAAATTCGTTTCCCCCGATTTCGCTACGCAGATGTTCGACAAGTTGATGCACCGCGATGTTGATCAGATCGCTGTAGCAGTTGCTGATTGGCCGACCTACGCCAGCAAGATGGGCAAGTCCTCGTTCTTGGCGGAGCTTCTTAACAGAAATGAGGATTCCAGAACGTCGAAATCCGCGCAAGGAAAGGTCGCTCTAAGTGCCCCTCGTATCGCAATGAATGGCCAAGCGCGCCAACAGCTATTGAAGAGGTTGCAACAGCACATCACGGCGCGGCTTGGCTTCGTAGATCCGATACCTCCAGATCAACCGTTAAACGAAATCGGTTTAGATTCGCTAATGTCAGTAAGTGTGTCGAATAGCCTCGAAGACGAGTTCGGTATTCCAGTTCCGGTTGCGGAACTCATCAGCGGACCAACTATTAACCAGCTGATCGATGGTGTCTTTCGTGAGTTGGGCGAGAGCTCCACGGAGCGCAATCAGCCCCCCAGAACCGCATCCGTTGCAGCGCCGATTGTCACTGTGAGAGAGCCGGTTTTACAGCAAAATGAACAGGTCTCGTCGGAGGTGTGGACGGACAAGATTCGTGTAGCGCCCGCGAAGCCGTTGCCCTACGCGCCTTTATCGGCAGCCAAGTTCCAAGAATGCGTCGGAGTTGCCGATGCCGAACCTATCGCGTTAAACAGCGACGCGCGCGCCAAGCTCGAGAGTGTCCTGCAGCGACATATCACGGCGGAGCTTGGCTTCGTAGACCCGATTGATCCGCATCAACCATTGAATGAAGTCGGTCTGGATTCTTCGAAGTCTGTGACACTCGCAAATACCCTCGAGGATGTTCTTGGAATATCAGTCTCGGTCACGGAACTGATCTGGGGTCCGACGATCAAACAGCTAGTCGATCATCTGGTCGTTGAGCTCGCAGCAGTGGAGGTGCGAATTGCAGGTGATCAATATCAACAGGTGGGACCGCAACAAGTTAATAATGAGCGAGTGTCCGGCGCGACACCGATAGAGACTGCTGAAGAAAGAAATGACCCGCCAGCTTGCCCAGCTCTAAGAATAAACGAAGAAACACAACTCGTCAGCAGAGAAAACGGAGTTGGTGCAGAAGATTCCCGTCCAATCGTTCGCCTGAGCAGTGAGACTGAGCTGCCCACGGCGCCAAAGTGGTTGATCGCGCCCCGGCCCAACCCCGTCGCGAAAGCTCGTTTGTTTTGTTTTCCCTATGCGGGCGGCGGGCTCGTATCGTTCCGATCTTGGCCGCAATTGCTCGGCGAGTCCGTAGAAATGGTGGCCGTTGAGCCGCCGGGACGCGGGACCCGGATCAACGAGGCGCCCATAAATAACATAGACACATTTGTTGAATGCCTGTTGCCGGAAATGATTGAGTGGTTGGACAGACCGTCTGCTTTTTTTGGCCACTGCTTGGGCGGACTCACCATGTTTGCCACGCTTTGTGCGCTACCCAAGGGATCGATGCGCTTCATCAAGCACGTGTTCCCCTGCGCAGTAAGACCCCCGCATCTATTAAAGCGCAGAGGCGAGTTTGAGGACAACTTAGTTTACGACATGATGCTGCACAAAGAGTTCGACATCAGAGTCCCGCCATATGCCCAGGCGGACGAAATCTTTGTGGATATCGTACGTCACTTCGATACACCGGAGGCTGACAAGATGTTGGCGATACCCGCGTTAAGGGCGGCGTTGTTGCCTACCATCCGCGCCGAGTTTGGAATGGCGTACAATTATAAGTATGAAGCTGTGCAACCGTTTACTTTTCCGATCAGTAGTTTCGTCGGCGACATAGACCCGTGGGTATCGGAAAAAGACTCCGCTGGCTGGGGTAAGCTGACCTGCGGAAGTTTCACCAACCATGTACGCAAAGGTTCACATTTTCTGATGGCGGAAGACAGAGAGTACATTCTGGAGACCATCAATAATGAGTTCGTAAATCTATTAACTCAATGAGCTAACTGGTGCTCAACATGTGGCAATCTAGAGCGCATCGCGACTCCGGGAACGAACTCACTATTGCAGCCCGGCGCGGCGCCAGGCGAAAATTAGTACCGGCTAGTTTAAAGCGGGCAAGGGCTTGGATGTGACGCAATGTCCGTTTTTCCCTCGCGCTCCTGAATGCCCGCTTTCGGGGTAAATCGGACATGACGATTGCACTGCCAAACGTCTGCTTATGACCCAAAGCGGACAATGCAAGGATCACCAATCAATGTCCGCTTTTGGGGTAAAGGTTGAACGGCTTAGAGGAATGGCTAGGCGCCGGTAGAAGCAGGGAATCGCAATGACCAAAATCACTGAACGGATTGTTCTTGCCTCGCGGCCGGTTGGGGAACCGACTTTAGATAATTTTCGTCTAGAGGAACTTCCAATTCCACAACCCGGACCGGACCAGATGCTATTGCGCACGCTGTGGCTTTCACTCGACCCCTACATGCGCGGCCGAATGAGCGGCGCGCCGTCCTACGCCAAGCCTGTTGGTATCGGCGATGTGATGGAGGGCGGCACGATCAGCGAGGTGGTTGCCTCGAACGTCCCCCGCTTTGCCAAAGGCAGTGTCGTCGTAGGCCATACTGGCTGGCAGACGTATGCGCTGTCCGATGGTTCCAGCATGCAAAAGGTCGAACCTACGCGCGGACCAATTCAGGCCGCTCTCGGCGTCCTCGGGATGCCGGGTATGACCGCCTACATGGGGTTGCTAGAGATCGGAAAACCGGCCGCCGGCGAAACCGTGGTGGTCGCGGCAGCTTCGGGTGCGGTCGGCTCGGTTGTCGGCCAGATCGCTCGGATCAAGGGTGCCCGCGCCGTTGGCATCGCGGGCGGAGCAGACAAATGCAGGTACGTGACCGAAGAGCTCGGCTTTGATGCCTGCATCGACCATCGGGCGCCCGATCTCGCCCGCCGTCTTGCCGCAGCCTGTCCGAAAGGTATCGACGTCTATTTCGAGAACGTCGGCGGCGCGATATTCGAGGTCGTGTTCCCACGGCTCAATCCGTTTGCCCGAATTCCGGTGTGCGGGCTGATCTCCATGTACAACGCCACCTCGCTGACACCCGGCCCGATTCTACTGCCGCACTTGATGCGAGCGCTCTTGACCAAACGGCTGACGTTTCGCGGTTTCATCGTCTCAGACTTTTTCGGGCGCTATGGGGATTTCATGCACGATGTCTCCGCCTGGGTTGGAGAAGGACGGATCAAATATCGCGAAGACGTGGTTGAGGGACTCAAGAACGCGCCGCGGGCCCTTATTGGGCTATTGCGTGGCGAGAACTTCGGCAAACTGTTGGTGCGCGTTGCGTATCCCTCTTTATGACCCGCTGGCCGCGCCGATCAATGTTCGCTTTCGGGGTAAAGCGGACATGGCGCGGACGTTACAGAATGTCCGCTTTTGACCCAAAGCGGGCATTTGCTGACGAAACGGTGTTTGATGCCAACGCCTCCAAACACGGTCACCACTCCCACGCGCGGAAAGCAGTCACAGTTGCGGCCCTGGTTCTATGTGGCATCCTGGTCAGTGTATCGGCCTTTCCGGTTAAATCAGTGTCGACCGCAGTCGACCCCAAAAATGTCATTGTGGTTGACGATCCTGTCGCGCGACCACCCTCTATCGTCTAGAATGGCAATAGGTCAGCCCATTTTGTTTTTAGGTCACTCGACTGCGAACGGACGCTCGCAAACAGTTATGTCTGCTTTACACCCCATAGCAGACATGCGCGGTGCAACAGCCCATGTCTGCTATGGGCCATAAACGGACTCATGCAGTGCAGCAAAAAGGATCGCTATTCGATCACCAGGTCGGCGCGCGCGAGGAGTGACGGCGGGATTGTTACACCTAGAGCATTTGCGGTCTTCAAGTTGATAACCAGATCGAATTCGGTTGGCTGCTCCACAGGCAGATTGCCCGCGTCGGCGCCCTTCAAAAGGCGATCAACATAGTAGGCCGCCCGGCGATACATGGTTGAGGTGTTCGGTCCGTAGGCCAAAAGCGCCCCGGCCTCGGCAAATGCCCGATACTGCGAGACGACAGCCAGAGAGTGCGTCGCCGCCAATTTTAAAATTTCGTCCCTGTGTTGGGTGGTGACCACATCGTCAATGACCATGAGTGCTTCAACCCGACCGCGGGCTGCCGCCTGGAAGGCCCCGACAAAGTCGGCTGGACCACGCACTGGGAGGAGCAGAAGCCCAAGGCCAAGCTCTCGGCTCGCAGCTTTTATTGCGCCTACTGCAATAGCTGAACCGGGGTTTGGTTCGTACCAGAGGACCGCCACTCGGGAAACACTTGGGATAGCCTGTTTGATCAGCGCAAGCCGCTTTCCGCTTAGCTCGTCAACCATGAAGCTCAGGCCGGTAACGTTGCCGCCCGGTTCGGAGAGACTGCGCACGAGACCACTTTTTACAGGGTCAGCGATGCGCGTCATAACAATGGGAATCGTCGCACTCGCCTTCTTGGCGGCCTGCGCTGACGATGTATTTACGGCAAGAATCACATCAACTTTAAGCTCCGCCAAATGATTGGCGAGCGCCGCAAGCCGTTGGCTGTAACCTTCTGCACTCCGGACCTCTAACGCGATGTTCTGTCCCTCAATATAACCAAATTCCCCAAGTCCTTGCCGAAAAGCATCAAGAAATCCAGGGGGTGGGAGATCGGGCGATAGAATACCAATTCGGTAAAGTTTGGCCGCTTGCTGCGCATACGCCGCAAGTGGCCATGCGGCCGCAGCACCACAGAGAAGCGCGATGAAATCCCGTCGTTGCATGTGTGCCCCCGTGAGGACCACACCGGTGCGATGACATATTATAAGAGGTCACTACCAGTCGGAGTGTGAGAAACTTCACACACCGGCCTCAGATACTGATCGGGCCATGTCCGCTTTGGGTCAGAAGCAGACATGTGCAGCGCGCAAAGGCATGTCCGCTTTACCCCCAAAAGCGGACCTTGAACGTGTCAAATTGGATGTTCGCTAAGGGCCAGGCGCGGACATGGTGGGCCTGCCGAACGCTCCCAGTTAAAACCCCTCAATGTAGGCGCGTGCCACGACGGCATCGCCGGCTGCGGCGGCAGAGATGCCGATCAGGTGGATTTCGTGAGGTACTCCGCAGTCCGGATGTTTCCGCATGTCTGCCATCATCGAGGCGACCGCCTCGCGTATCTGGCCGACCCTGAGAAGCGCGCGCGCACTCTCCTTGCAACGCTCAACGTATTGTTCTCGTGCCACCCTCGATAACTTCAAGAACACGAGGGAATGCGGGTTCCCGCTTGCCATTGCCGTCCCCTGGCCGTGGCCCCGAAGAAATTAATTTTAATGAATTTCGCGTGAGGGTTGCGTGAGCTATTTCACACTTGATGCGGGCTTGCGCGCGGCAATTTCGCGGTAGAGAGCCACCACTCCAGGAAGCGATGTCCGCTTTGGGTCAAAAGCGGACATGTGCGGCGCACACGCTCATGTCCGCTTTACCCCCAATAGCGACATCAAATGCGACATAGTGGAATGTCCGCTTTGGGCCAATAGCGGACATCGCGTCACCTAGTCGATCACCGCGTCGGCGCGGGCAAGTACTGCCGGCGGAATTGTGAGGCCGAGGGCCTTCGCTGTCTTGAGATTGATCACTAGCTCATACTTGGTCGGCGCTTGCACCGGTATGTCGGCAGGCTTCTCCCCCTTGAGGATACGGTCGACGTAGCTGGCCGCTCGCCGGTACTGGTCGACAAAATCAGGCCCATAGGAGATTAGGCCGCCGGCGGTGACAAAGTTACGTTCCCCGTAGACTGCGGGTAGTTTGTGCCGGGCCGCCAGGGCGATGATCAAATCGCGACGCACATCAATTGATCCGCCACTCGTCACAATCAGACCGCCATTCGAGACGCGTGTGAATACCTCGATGGCGCGTTCGATCTCGCCGGCGTCTCGCATATTGACTGGGGTTACTTCTACCCTGAGCGACGGCGCCATGGCTT
>Ga0306924_10000024_pt1 | contig 117669 bp, 120 predicted proteins | sample sta12Can44000111_FD_203756 | JGI IMG/M metagenome (GOLD analysis project Ga0306924, IMG submission 203756) | Lab enrichment of tropical soil microbial communities from Luquillo Experimental Forest, Puerto Rico - statanox.12C.anox.44.000.111 (v2)... | ecosystem: Environmental > Terrestrial >... | reverse complement strand
TCCGCCCGTACGACCCCAGTGCGGTCAGCGGGCACCTGGACGCCGTGCTGCCGGACCTGCCCATGCCGCAGGATCAGGGCGGGGGTGGTTGTGGGGCCATGGGGCAGATCATCATGTTGGTGGTGGCCATCGCGGTTACGGTCATTACCAAGGGTGCGACGGCGCAGTACTTTGCCGAGATGTTCGCGGGGAATACCGCGGCGGCGACCGCTGCCACTGCAGCAACAGCGGCGGCGGCCGGCTCCGTGGCCAGTCAGGTTGTTGGCAACGCCCTGGGTGTGGTGCACGGCTTCAGCTGGAGCCAGGTGGCCTTGAGTGCCGCGAGCGCGGGCATCGGTCAAGGGCTGGGCGGCGACCTGCTGGGCACCGGCAATGCCGGCTCGCTTGGCAACTCCATTGCGCGTGCGGCCATTGGCAATGCGCTCACCCAGGGCGTGGCCGTGGTCACGGGCTTGCAGGAGCACTTCGATTGGACGGCGGTGGCCGCTTCCGCCGTGGGTGCGGGGGTGGGCTATGGCGTCAATGCAGCGATTGGCGACAGCTTTGGCGGTGAAGCCGCCGGGCGCTTTGCGAAGGGTCTGGTCAGCGGCTTGGCCTCGGGGGCTGCCGTCAACGCGATGCGCGGGGGCAAGGTGAGCATCCAGCAGGTGGCTACCGATGCGTTTGGCAATGCATTGGGCGGCTCCTTTGTGAGCATGATGCAGCAGCCCAGCGACAACCGCTATCTGCTCAATACCGCCAATCAGGCGGCGGATCCGGGGTACTACGGTTCTTCCGCAGACACGCCAACGCGGTGGAGTGGCTCTGGCGTGACTCTCAGCGCCGAGCAGGCCAGCCAGTGGGGGCCGCAGCTCAGCCTTGGGGATGAGGAAATGCCGGTGGACTACTCACTGGGCAGCGCGAAGCTGGGCATGACGATTGGCGGCGATGTTGAGTCGGAAGTCTGGACGGAGCACATGGCGCGTGTGATGCGCCTTGCCAATCAGACCGATGCGGGCTCGGTGGAGTTACCCCGTCAATCTCAAGCCCTTTCCAGCGCGGGCATCGTGGCGGATGTCGCAGGCATCACCGCTCCATTTATCAGCTCAGGTAGCGCGTTGCCGTCCATGTACCCATCTCCTCTTGTCGTGGGCGGCGGGTACACGGCGCAAGGCCTGGCTTACGAAGATTGGGATAGTGGGGCACGGACTCCGGCTGTGCGGCAACCCAGCATAGAGACAACTGCGCTGGCACCGCGGGCGTTTGAAGGCAGTGGCTTGCGCTATGGCTCAATCCGAGCCGACCAAGGATATTGGTCTTCGCTGGGCGGTATTGCGAGTAGCGACTTGTCGTTTGCCGACAAGGCCAGCATGGCCTGGGGCACAACCAAGTATTACTTCCGCAATTCTGATGGTGCGCAAGGTACGGTTCAGATGATTGGCGGTGGACTCGAAATCGCAGGCGGAACTACCTTGGGAGCCGGGGGAGGCCCACTGGGTGTTGCGCTGGGCGCGGTGTCAATTGCGCATGGCGTGGACAACGTGGCCACGGGTTTCAATCGCGCAGTGGGGTATGGGCGCAATCCGACCGTAACGTACCAGTTGGTGGAGTCGATCACGGGTTCTTCTGGCTGGGCCAGCGCTGTTGATCAAGGCATTCCGTTTGTCACAGGGGTTGCATCAGTAGGCCAGGGCTTGCGTCTGGCGGAAGAGCGGGTCTTCAACAATACGGTGTACCGGGGTCTGACGGCGCAGGATTCTGCGGCGTTGAATGATGGGTTTGGGTTGACGGCCAAGGCTCCCAATGGGGTTTGGACACCGGAAGAGCACGTCTTGAACTTCAGCCGTGATAATAGAGTTTTAGGCAAGGCAATTCAGAACGACCCGTACATCGGAACCAGTCGTAGTTATGAGATAGCCGATACATACCGCAGAGGGCTGTCGGGTAGCGATACGGGCTATGGCATTGCGCCCATTTACCTAGGAAAAGTCCCGGCACAAAACCAAGTGGAAGTTTGGCGCAGCATCGACCGCTCCAGCTTCACCGGCGAACTCGCCTTCAACCGATCCTTCTGGTCGCAGGAGGTGTCGATCTATCAAAGCGTTCCATTGGAGGCTATTGGGCATCCAATGAGTCATGTATCCGTGTATTCGCCGCTGACCTATGGGTTAACCATTGGTGGCGTTGGTTTAGTTCCCAAAGGAGGTTCGCGATGAGCGATCTGGAGCAGCTATGTAAAGAGGTGGAACGCTGGGGGCTTGAATTGCTGATGCCCCTGCAAACCACCAGGGACATCAACGAAGTCGCCTTCCTGCGGCTTGATGAAACAGCCAAGGAGCTTGCCCGACAACTCAAAGGGAGTGAGATGATTCCAAGGAGGGCTGTTGACTGTTTGTACGTCACCATGGGCATCCTCGAAAACGAAGCGGACTATTCGCGCGACAAAGAGCGGGTAATGCAAATGGCGCTGGCAATCAATCAAGCCTTTGGCGCGATCCTGGAAGGGAAAGCTGTAGAGGATCGGCAGCCAACTAACCCGAATCTGAAGTAGTTGTCGTAGAAGTTAGCTGCTAAACAAAAAAAGCCACCGCAACGAGGGTGTCCGAATTTTTGTGTAAACGGTTCGGACTTCAATTGGCGGAGAGGCGCTCTCCGAACTGAATGGTAAATCGAGTCAGGGCTGCCTTCCAATCCCGAATCGGCATGGTCCACTTCTGGCTGATGTTGCGCAGGGCCAGATAGAACAGCTTGGTCAGCGCCTCGTCGCTGGGGAATGAGCCCCGGTTCTTGGTCAGCTTCCTCAGACTCATATTGACCGACTCAATGGCATTGGTCGTGTAGATCACCTTCCTGATCTCTGGCGGGTAATCGAAGAACGGTGTCAAGCGGCTCCAGTTCCTGCGCCAGGACTGGCCAATGGGCAGGTACTCGCCATCCCATTTGGTGTCCTATCCGCATGTCCGTTCTGGCTCCGCTGTCATCTTTCAACCCCGTTTTTTCGTGCGGTACGCGCCATTTGAGCGCGTTCGCGTTGCTGCGTGTTGACTTTTTGACTCGCCGTCTGCCCGCTTTTTAATCAAATCCAGGCATTCAGGCATGCCACCACCCGCCTCAGGCGGACAGTGACATTTCAGCGATGACTTCTGTCTTGCCTGGTACTCGGCGCTACCGCTGCGTGCAGTAGCCAACCAGCAGACCATCCAGCGCCTGCGCCAGCACGGTTTTCCTGGGTGGCGTCTGCATCAGATCTACCTTGCTCAGCCCGTTCCACACTTGCGCGGGCGTGAGCCCATCCAGGTTCTGGTGGGGTCGGGCATGGTTGTAGAACAGGGTGAACTCTTCCAGCGCCGTTTGCAGTGCGGCCCGGGTGGGAATGACCAGTTGGCGCAGCAGCGGTTTCAAGGTTCCAAACAAGCGCTCGACCCTGCCGTTGCACCACGGCGCGCACACGGGCGTGTGCTGGTGGCGGATGCCCGCCGGCATTGGTGTAAAAGGTCAGATCCGTGGCCCACACCGCGTTGATGGGTACCGGGCGGGGGCGGCGGTTGCGCATCTCCTGGTGCAGGCAACTCAGGGCGTACTGGTTGGCTTTCAAACCGTCGGACACGAAGGTCTTGCCCACGGTCCAGCCAGTGCGTGTGCCATGCTGGTCGTTGAAGCTGTCGGCAATCTTGCGGTAGCTGCGCTTGCCCATGAGCACCTTTAGGCGCAGCACCTCGCGCACCACCCACTCGGGCTTGCGCCGGGAGGCGCGGGTGAGCGCAGCTTCTGGTGAAATATTAGAACCTCTGTCCTTCGATAAAAGCCGATTTTGGGTGTTTTGAGCAATTTCCATATTTCAGTTGATATGTATGTCAGATCCGCTGACTGCTAGCGTCGGGTTCGTAGCTTGCTTGGGAACGGCCATGATTGCTACTTGCCTTGCGATTGAGCAAAAGAACAAGCTTGCAGTTTTGTTACACTCCGCCGGTCGTTAAAAGTCTGGATTACCAATATCCAGGGGATATCGAGCCCGAATCGCCCGTTAAGAGGCAGGGCTAGCGGTATTTTTCAAAACAATTGACATTCGCCATTTGCTGGCGGAAATGGCCCGCTCTTCGCGGGTAAGGGACGGGCGTGTGCATGCTGATTTAGCACTGAAAATGATGTCAGACCTGCTTTGGACAGGTCTGGTTGTCTGCATGCCTGTGCTCGGACTCACCATGCTGGTGGGGTTGCTGATCAGCGTCTTGCAAGTGGTAACACAGGTACAAGAGATGTCTCTCACGTTTGTGCCGAAGCTCCTGGTGGCTGGTGTGTCCCTGATGATGTTCGGCCCGTGGATGTTGCGCCGTCTTGGGCAGTTTGCAACGACGCTGTGGCTGGGCATTCCAGCCATGTTGTGATTGACAAGGCTGCCATGCAAACGGTCACCGCTTCGGGGGTCTCCATTCTTGAAATGGCCGCGCAGTCGTTGTGGGCCAGTGTCGGTGGGGCGGTCCCTGCAAGGCAAGCTTTGCATGCGTTGATGTTGCTATCCGCGCGGCTGGCAACCATTTTTGCCATGACGCCGCTGTTGTACGCCATGCCAGTGCCGGCGCGCGTCAAGGTGCTGCTGGTGCTGGCGCTTTCGGTTGCGTTGGCAAGCGGCCTGTCCATGCAAGTAACCACCGACCCCATTTCTGACTTGCTGGGTAGCGCGCTGCGCGAGATGGCTCTTGGAGCAACTCTGGCGCTGGGTGTCCAACTGGCGTTCGCCGCGTTTTCGGTGGGTGGGCAGTTGCTGGAGATTCAAATCGGGTTTGGCATGGCCCAGGTGTTTGATCCCATGAGCAATCGCCCCTCGCCCATCTTGGTGTCGGCGTTCAACACCTTGGCCATCCTGGTGTTTTTCTTGGTAGATGGTCACCATGCCTTGCTGCGCGGCATCGCCTATAGCGTGGAGCGGTTTCCTGTTGGCCAAGCGTGGGCCATTGGCGAGGCTTGGGAGCCGATGATGAAACAGGTATCAGGCATGTTCAGCCTGGGATTCGCCTTGGCAGCACCTGCTGTGTTTAGCTTGATGCTCGTGGAAATGGCGCTGGGTGTTGTGGCGCGCAATTTGCCGCAGATCAACATGCTTTCCGTTGGAATACCAGTCAAGATTGTGGTTGGCGTGGCCGCGCTGTCACTTTGGTATGGGTTAATGGGGGGCGTGATGATGCGAGTCTACTCCACGATCTACTCAACCTGGGATGCCATATTTCAGGGGGCCGCCGCACCCCAGCCGACACCCAAAATGCCCCATTCGTTGGGCGGCGTCGGCGCGTTGGGGGTGGCTTGATGGCGGAGCAGGATCTTGATCGCAATGCCGCTGCAACGCCCTATAAGCTTCAAAAGGCCAAGGAAAAAGGGCAAGTCGCCAAAAGCGCGGACGTGGTGTCCGTCGTGGTGTTGGGTGTTGCGGTCGTGTATCTCACGTGGCAAGGGTGGGGCGCAATCCGAAACCAGTTTCGGTTTGATCATGCTTTGCTGGTTCATGCGGGCCATGTCAATGCAGATGCCCTCTGGCCGATTGTTGTCGAGGTCATCAAGGGGGCTTTGTCGTGGCTGGCGCCCTTGTTTGCTTCCATCATGCTGGCGGCAGTGGTTGCAAATGTTGCACAGACGGGGCCTGTGTTGTCTATTGATCCGATCGTGGCGGATTTTGATCGACTGAACCCCATGAATGGATTCAAGAAGGTTTTTTCCATGCGCACCTTGTTCGATTTGGGGAGGGCTTGCTTCAAGTTGGCATTGCTCCTGGGTGTCGCATACCTCGCTTTGCGATCACTGGCTCCGCAGTTCTACAACTTGTCGGGTTTAACGGCGCTGGGGGCATTGAAGACGTTGATTCACGCTGTGTCCAGCCTGGGACTGAAGATGGTGATGGTTCTTGCGGTCATTGCGTTATTGGATCTGATTTTCACCAAACGCGAGTTCGCCAAGAAGATGCGCATGAGCCGACGCGAGTTGACAGACGAAGCCAAGAACCGCGACGGCGACCCGCGAGTGCGAGCCCGCATGCGGGAGCTCCGGCGAGAGCTGCGCAAGCGCAGCCAAGCCCTTCGTCAAACCAAGAATGCAGACGTGTTGCTCACCAATCCGACACACGTTGCTGTTGCCTTGCGGTATGTCCATGGGCAGATGGTGTCTCCGCAGGTGCTGGCCAAAGGGTCTGGGTTCTTGGCCGCGGCAATGCGCAAGATCGCTGCGCGCCACGGAATCCCGGTGGTGCAAAGTCCGCTCTTGGCAAGACGTCTGTTCAAGGAACTGGATGTGCAGCACCACATACCGGAGCATTTGTTCGGGGAAGTCGCGCGAATCATTGTGTGGGTGTTTGCGATGCGTGACCGCCAAGCAAGTGGTGGACGGGCGGGGGCCAGCGGGCCGGTTGCTGCATGAACGCTCTTAAGCAATTCTTTGGGAAGAATAGCGACGTCGCAATGGTGTTGCTGGTTCTGGGCGTGTTGGTGGTGCTGTTTGCACCCATACCGAGCTCGGTACTGGATTTTCTGATCCTCACCAACTTCAGCTTTGCCTTGCTGATTCTCTTGCTGACGTTCTATATGGCAAGACCCGTCGAATTCTCGACGTTTCCGTCTTTGCTATTGGTCGCCACTCTGTTCCGGTTGTCCTTGAATGTGGCAGCAACGCGATTGATCTTGTCGAATGGTGATGCCGGGCGTGTGATCGGCGCCATCGGGTCGTACGTGGTGGGCGGCAACTATGTTATTGGCCTGATCGTCTTTTTGATTCTGATTGTGGTGCAGTACGTAGTGGTGACCAGCGGTGCACAACGTGTCTCTGAGGTGGCGGCCCGCTTCACGTTGGACAGCATGCCTGGCCAGCAAATGAGCATCGACGCCGATTTGAACATGGGCTTCATTGATCAGGCGGAGGCCCAGCGGCGGCGCAAGAATATTGAGAAGGAAGCTGCGTTCTACGGCGCCATGGATGGTGCCAGCAAATTCGTCAAAGGCGATGCCATTGCTGGCATCATCATTCTGTTGATTGACATCATTGGCGGCCTGGTGATCGGCGTCATGCAGCACAACCTGCCCTGGGACCAGGCGCTGCGGACCTACACGCTGTTGACCATTGGTGACGGTATCGTGACCCAGGTCCCGGCCTTGGTGATTGCTGTTGGCACCGGGATTATCGTGACGCGCTCCGCGTCCGACAGCAATCTGAGCGAAGAGGTCCTTCGCCAAATCACGTCGTTTCCCAAGACCTTGCTGCTGGTTGGTTCGGCTTTGTTGGGCTTGATGCTCCTGCCTGGTATTCCAACCCTGCCAACGCTGGTATTGGTGTCGATTGTCGGGGCGGTTGCCTGGGTTGTCCATCGCAGGCCTGGTGTAGACGTTGAAGGAGACGCGGCTGCTGGTGAAGCGAAGTTGGGGGATGCGAGCACCAATTCCGAGCATGAGGACTCCTACGCCTTGCAACCTGTAGAGCCGATTGAGGTGCATGTCGGAACCCAATGGATTCCCATGGTCAACACCCCCGGAAGCGCGATCATGGAGCGCATATCGGCGTTCAGAAAGCAATATGCCCAAGAATTCGGCTTGGTCTTGCCGCGTGTGCGTTTCAAGGACGCGAGTCGGTTAAGTCCAAGTCGCTACGAGATTCAGCTTGACGGCGTGGTATGCGCACGCGGTGAGTCCTTTATGGACAAAATCTTGGCCATTCACCCAAGCGGGAAGACGGATCTGATGGAGGGGGTCGTGACCAAGGATCCCACCTACGGGATACCGGCACTTTGGATTGAGGAGTCGCAACGTGAAACGGCCGCCGCCGCCAAGTTCACGTTGGTGGACGCTACCACGGTATTCATGACGCACTTGACAGAAGTGCTGCGCCGCGAGTCGGCCGTGTTGCTGACCAGGGCCGAAACGGATCGCATACTGGCCCATGCTCGGCAAAGTCAGCCCGGCTTAGTGGAGGAGTTGGTTCCAACGGTACTCTCCGTCAGTGATATTCAACGCGTGCTTCAAAATCTGCTGCGTGAGAAGGTTTCCATCCGGCACATTGAAGCAGTCTTGGAAACCTTGGCAGACGCCGGGCGCCACTCAAAGGACGCGAATCACTTGACTGAAGTGGTTCGGCATCGGCTTGGGCATGCAATTTGCCAAGGACTTCTAGGGGACGCTACTTCCTTGCAGGTTATGACCTTGGATCCCTTGATCGAGAGCCAGTTTATGCAAAGCATCCAGGCTGCGATGGCGCCGCGAGAGGAAGGCGCCAAGCCTGCACCTCAATCTATCGTGTTGGAACCGAAACTTGCCGAGCAAGTGCTCGCGCGGCTGGTTCAGCAAGCGGAACGCATGATGAAAAGCAATTTGTTACCTGTGCTGCTGTGCTCACCGGAACTACGGCGCCACGTTCGCGCGTTGTCCGAGCGCGTGATGCCACATCTTCGCGTTCTGTCCATGACAGAAATACCTAACAGCGTTGAGTTGAAATCCTACGCCGTTGTCAGCCTCTGATTCGCACTCCAACCGTTCGCCTCACCATGCAAGAAGTACTCGCCATCACATTACAGGCAATGCACCATGATATGCAGCGGTTGGATCGCATCGGGGGCAATCTCGCAAATGCCTTGACCCCAGGATACAAGCGAGAAGTGGTTAGCAGCCAGTCGTTGCCGGCTTCGCCGACCATGTTCGCCATGGCGGTTGACCAGTTGAGTGGACAGACCGTAAATGTCAAAGGCAGTACCGAGACGTTCGCGCCTCTCTCGATACAGGTGGACTCGCGTGCGGGAACACTCAAATCCACTGGGCAAAGCCTTGATCTCGCATTGGCAGGTCCTGGCTACTTTGAAATCAGCACGGATAAGGGACCGGCGTACACCAGACAGGGCAATTTCCAAATCGATGCCCAGGGGCGGCTGGTGACGGCCCAAGGATTTCCAGTTATGGGCAAAAGTGGCGAGATTTATTTGAGCAGCGGTTCGCCAGCTATCAGCTTGTCTGGGGTCATCACTGAAAGTCTTGGCGCAAGCACGACCTCAAGTGGCTTCCTGCCGAACGGTAGCCCGCCACAGCCTGTGGCTCAGATCAAGGTCGTTCAGTTTGAGGACGGAAAATCCTTGCAGCGAATGGGCAACGGGTTGGTCTCGGGTTCGGACAATGTGAGCCTACTCAAGGATGAGGATGTGCAAATGCGCCAGGGTTATCTGGAGAACTCCAATGTGAACTCCCTGCATGAAATGGTTCAGATGATTCAAACCATGCGCCACTTTGAGTCCATGCAAAAGGCGGCCACGGGCTATGACGACATGACCAGCCTAGCGATTCGAAAACTCGGTGATCTGTCGTAACTGGTCACCAGTCCTAATGAAGTTGTTGCCCGATCCAATCTCCTTATTTGAAGAATTAGTCCATGTTTGATGCTTTATATATTGGTGCTACCGGCATGCAGGCTCAACAGTTGAACGTTGACAACATTGCCAATAACCTTGCGAATGTCAATACTGTTGGATTCAAAAAAGGGCGTACCAATTTCACCGATTTGATGGTGAACGATAGTGCGCGTATCACCGGCGCGGGCGGTAGTAGTTCTCCGGCATTGTTGTCGCCAATTGCCCGTTTGGGTGCCGGGGTTGGGGTATCCGGCCTTTCCAAGGTGTTTGATGTTGGTGACCTGAAGAAGACTGACTCAGCTTTTGACGTTGCCATCAAGGGAGATGGCTTCTTGGAGGTGGTGATGCCCGACGGCAGTCACGCGTACACCCGCGGCGGAACCCTGAAGGTGGGGCAGGATGGGCAACTGTCTACCCAGGGGGGCTTTCCCCTGAAGCCCGGCATTTCCGTTCCAGACAACACGCAGAGCCTAACCATCCAATCGGATGGTCGCGTGCAAGCGATGGTGGGGAGCCAGACCACGCCGGTGGATATCGGTACTTTCTCCCTGGTTCGTTTCAATAACCCTCAGGGATTGCTGGCACAGGGCGACAATCTCTATCGCGTAAGTGAAGTGTCGGGCGACGCGATCACGGCCAGACCCGGCGAAGAAGGTGTAGGTCTGGTGACGCAGGGATATCTGGAGGGTTCCAACGTCAAGCTTGTTGACGAAATGGTGAACCTGATGATTGGTCAGCGGGTTTACGAAGCGAATGTCAAAGTCGTTCAGGCGTCCGACGAGATGCTGGGCATGATCAACAGCCTGCGCAAGTGATGAGGCTGCTTGTTGTCGCTCGGATGGCTCTGCCGTTGCTGGTCTTGGCGATGTCGGCCAATATTTGGGCCAATCCAATCCGAACACGGGACTCATCCCTTGTGCTTCGGATCGAATTGGCGGAGCGAGTGGAAGTCGCTCAGGCTTACGTCAAACTGGCGGACATTGCACGCCTTCACAGTATGGAGTTGGAGACGCTTCGTCACGCCATGGCGGTGCCTCTAGGCAGCGCCCCCCGTTCTGGCGAGACGGTTACATTGGATCGGGCCAGATTGGCAAGGTGGCTGCGCGCGCAGCTAGGTCTTGAAGCGTCACAAATACAGTGGTCCGGTGCGTCAGCCACACAAATCAGCCGGTCTTCTGCAGAGATTTCTGGAAATGAAATTCTGGCCGTTGCGCAAGCTGCGCTACGCAAGTATCTGGAGGAATCACTTGCAAAATATCCCAATGCAAGAATTGAATTGCTTGCTGTGGGTACGCCAGCGAGTCTCGCAGTTCCCTCCGTTTCAAGCACTCTGGTTGTTCGGCCGTTAGAGAACGTTCCCCTGGCCAACCGGATGTTGGTTTGGGTGGACGTCTTCACAAATGGCCAATACGCACGGTCGGCTGCCGTTCGTTTTGAACTCTCCGCTTATTTGCCTGCGGCGGTGGCAGCAAAAAGACTCGGGGCAGGGAATGTTCTTCAGGCGGGCGATTGGGTGAAGTCCGAAGTTGATATTGCACAGATCCCCCACGCAGCCATTTCTTTGCCAACAACTGCACTTCGGTTGCGCCATTCGGTCGAGAGCGGGGACGTTATTACACGCTCCAACCTAGAGGCCATGCCGGCTGTTTCTCGAGGGGATTGGATCAACCTGACCACGCAAGTGGGTGCAGTCACGTTGGAAAGCAGAGCGGAAGCACTGCAGGACGGCGCGCTTGGGCAATTGGTCCATATAAAGCCTGTGCGGGGTACCGGCACCGTTCTTGCGCGCGTCGTTGGCCCCGCAAGCGTGGAGATGCCGCAGTGAATTTTTTTGGAATAGCAACTATAAGCAGGCATATGGTCGGGCATGTGTTCTTGGCAGTCTGCTTCTGTGCCCCCGCACCGTTTGCAAATGCGGTGAGCCTCTATCAAGAGAACAGCTACCGTCCGCTAAACGCAGATAGCAAGGCGTTTCGCGTAGGAGACATATTGACCGTCCAGGTATTTGAGAATTCAAGCGCGACGACAACAGCGGATACTGGGACCAGACGCAAGATTGGACAAACCGCATCGGCCAGTCTGACAGGTAATACCCCTCTGCAAGCGGGGGTGGATGTTGCCGGAGACTTTGATGGAGGCGGAAAGACGCAACGTACCAATCGTGTCCTTGCGACGGTGAGTGTGACCGTGAAGGAAGTATTGCCCAATGGCGAACTTAAAGTCGCAGGCGAACAGATGTTGACTGTCAATGATGAGCCCCAAACGGTGACTTTGGAGGGGCGTGTCAGGCCGACGGACATCACCAGCGACAACGTTGTTTTGTCGACACGTCTGGCCGATGCGAAGATCAGCTATCTGGGTGATGGCGCCATTGCAGAGCGTAACCGCCGGCCGCGTTGGCGCGTCTTTCTCGACTGGCTAGGGTTCTAAGATGCTGATCGAATCCACGTTCGCCGCCGGTATGCGCAGAGCCATGTTGGCTGGTGTTTTGCTGTGTTGGTCCTTCGCGGTCTTCGCCGACGCGGTTCGCATCAAGGATTTGGGCAAGTTGCAGGGGTGGCGAGAGAATGCCTTGGTGGGAACTGGCATTGTGACGGGATTGGCGGGAACGGGGGACTCGACAACCAACCGCACCACGCGCCAAGCATTGTCGAATGCATTGTCGCAATTCAACCTAGCGGTTCCGCCCGACCAGATCCAAAGTCGCAATGTGGCAGTCGTTGTCGTGAGCGCAGTCCTGCCAACGTTCGCTCGGGAAGGCGATGCCTTGGACGTGACAGTGGCTTCCGCTGGCGATGCACGCAGCTTGGTGGGTGGAAATCTTTTGTTGACACCACTAAAGGCCGCCAATGGCCGGGTGTACGCATTGGCCCAAGGTGGTGTTTCTGTTGGTGGCTATCGTTATGATGCAAATGGCAACGTGATTCAAAAGAATCATCCAACGGTCGGAACCGTGCCCAATGGGGCAACAGTAGAAGTCGGGATCAGCGCGCAGATGCTTTCCGAGGCGCGCCAAGTAACCTTTGTTCTCAATGATCCAGATTACACAACTGCCAATCGGATTGCGGAAGCGATTAACCTGCAATTGGGAGGTGGTCCAGAGAGTGGTCTGGCGCGAGCCCGGGATGCGTCGGGGATAGACATTTCGTTGACTGACTCCCAGGCGATGCAGCTCGTTGCGTTCGTGGCACAGCTGGAGTCGATTACGGTTGAACCGGACAGGCGAGCGAAGGTCATTGTCAATGAGCGAACAGGGACCGTGGTTTCGGGGGGGGATGTCCAGATTTCCAAAGTTGCCATCTCGCATGGAGACTTGAAGGTATCGATCAGCAGTCAGACCGTTGCCTCTCAACCAACGGCGATCATCGCCGAGTCGAGATCCGGAATTCGAACCGCGCTAGTCACCAATTCACAAATAGATTTGGACGAACGCAATGATGCAGGGTTCGTAGTCGCCAAGAGTACGGTTTCGGATTTGGTGCAGTCGCTGGCTCGAATCAAGACGAGTACGCGCGACATCATTTCCATTTTGCGGGCAGTCAAAGCCGCAGGTGCGCTGCATGCGGAACTCATCATCCAATAGCACCTTCAGCAACGGAGAAGAAGATGAACAGCATTGAGGCCACTACCACCGCAGCCCTCTCGTTGGCGCTGGACGCAGCGAGTCTTCGTCAGCGCGTCATTGCTGGCAACATCGCAAACGCGAGCACGGAAAACTTCATTCCCCAGCGTGTCAATTTTGACGCCCACGTGCGGGAAGCACGACGCTCCATCAATGAGCAGGGACGCTTGGATGCTCAAGCGCTGCGCAATTTGGCGGATGCCCCCTTGGCGATGGAGCCATTAGTGGATAGCGCTGGGCTGCCAATCAAGGTGCAACTGGATGCTGAAGTTGCGAGCATGGCTCAGAACTCGGTTCACTACCAGGTCCTGCTCAAGGGGCTGTCGCGCCATTTGGGCGTTCTATACAGCGCTGCGAGTGACGGCAAGCGCTAGAACGCCTCTCTTCTTTGGAGCACCAGTAGCATGGATTACACGCAAACGTTTGCCATAAGCGCCGCGGGAATGGCACTAGAGCGCACCCGCGTTGAAGTTGCGGCATTGAACCTCGCCAATGCAAATACCGTGGTTGCACCCGGTGGGAGTGGCTACAAACCACTTCGGGTCGTGGCACACGCAACATTTGGGAGTAGTGTCGACCAAGGGCTAAATGCTCCAACCGTTCAGGTTGAACCTTTGGATCAAGCGCCTCGACTGGTGTACGAACCGGGGCACCCCTTGGCCGATACGCGTGGATTTGTCAATTACGTGGGGGTTGATACAGCGACAGAAATGGTCACCATGATGAGCGCCATGCGCTCCTATGAGGCCAATGTGGCGGCTATGACAACGGCCCGCAACATGACGCTGAAAGCACTGGATATTGGAGGCAACACATGACCACTCAAGCCTTAGCAGCCATTCCTTCAGGGATCAACCAAATTTTGGAGCCATCACTAAACCCGTCGACTGCGCTTCAAGCTGGGGAAATTGCCGACACCGCTGTTGCTCAATCAGGGTTTGGTGGCCTTGTTGCCCAGGGGCTTCAAAGTGTTAATCAAAGTTTGATGGCAAATCAGGTGGATCTGCAGCAACTTGCGGTGGGAAACATTGAGAATTTGCACCAAGTCATGATCCGCCTTGAAGAGAGTCGTATGTCATTTCAACTCATGATGCAGGTGAGAAATCGACTGCTAGAAGGCTACCAAGACATCATGAAGATGCAGGTGTAAGCGGCAAGGCAATAGGCATGATGAAAAGTACGCATAAAAGAGGTCTCGTGGCATGAATGCTTTCTGGGAGAGTCTGAGTCAGAGGGCACGCGCGAGCCTGATTGCTTCAGCCATTGTGATTGTGTTAGCCAGCGTGGGAGCGGCATGGTGGCTATTGAGGCCGGAGTATGCCGTTCTGTTTTCGGAGCTAAAGGCACAGGATGCCGGAGTTATGACTGCGGAATTGGAAAAGCTGAAGATTCCCTACCAGATCGAAGACAACGGCACCACCATTGCGGTGGATAAGTCGCAAGTCCACACGACGCGTCTAAAGCTGATGGGCAAGGATCTGCCACTGCATGGCGCAATCGGCTTTGAGCTATTCAATAACACCGATTTTGGGATGACCGATTTTGCACAAAAAATCAACTATCAGCGCACTCTTCAAGGGGAGTTGACAAGGACAATCTTGGCGCTGTCGGAAGTCAAGGATGTCCGTGTTCACTTAGCATTGGCGGAACAGGGTCTTTTCAAGCAGGTGTCGGCAAAGTCCAAGGCGGCTGTTACCCTGACCATGCGAGAAGGACAGGCGTTGCGCCCTGAGCAGGTCAGCGGCGTACAACGCTTGGTAGCGGCAGCGACCCCCGGCATGACTCCCCAGGACGTTACAGTGGTAGATGCGCATGGAGTTGCATTGACCCGCTCAAGCGATGAACTCTTGGAAGTAGCTCAGGGTGCTGGTGGAAGTGGAGGTAGCTCTAGGCTGGACTTGAAGAAAGAGACTGAGGCATTGCTGATGCGGAAAGCCGGCGCCGTCCTCGACAGAGCCTTCGGCCCCGGGCAGGCCATAGTCAGTGTTGACGTGACGCTGAACATGGACCAAGTGCGCACGACCACGGAGGACATCATCCCGGCCACGTCCAATTCCGGGGAGAACAAGGGAGTTGTTGTCAAGGAGCGAGGTTCGGTTCGTGAGGTTGTTGCCCCTCCGCTTGAGATTGCGAGATCCGGGAATCCATCGCCGACTGGCACGACACAGCGTGAAGTTGAATATCAGGTAGGGCGGCGCGTCGAACAAGTCGTAGGTTCGGTTGGTTCCGTACGCAGCATTTACGTGGTTGCCGTTGTTCGCCAAAAGCTGGACAAGAACCAAGAGGAGCAGGTGCGTCGATTGTTGGCGGCCGCTGTCGGTGCGTCGATTGACCGTGGTGACACTGTCGTTGTGCAGTCTTTGCACGCTTTGGCGATTGATGACGAGCGTCGAGTTGAGAATGTCAACAGCGCTGACGGTGATGTTCGAATAAGGGCTGTGGAGTTGGATGGTAACAAGGCCGTTGGGCCGCTATCTTTTGGCGCCTATACGTGGGTCGCCATGGTGCTGGCGTTGGCGGCTCTGGTACTGATCGTATTTCGTAAGCGCACCGTCAACGCGCCCCAAGCTGACCAACTGAGTGAGGCGGACCGTGCTGCGGTCTTGGCGCAAGTTCGCGCTTGGATGGATCATCCATCAAATGGGGGCGTACCGCCCCCAAGTGACGTGGTAGCACGCATTTAGCCATGGGCTCTATCGACTTCTCCTGCCAACTGGATAAGGATAAAACGCGGTTGGCTGCGCTTCTAGTGCACTCCCTATCGAGTGCTGATCAGCGGTGGTTGTTTATGCAGCTTACTCCGGATGAGTCCGCGCGGCTGCAAGTGTTGCAGGCTGAGTTGGTGCAACTGGGCTTCCCGAGTGATCGCAAGTTGTTGGACGAGGCGTTGAGGCTTAGCGCCTCGAACTCTCAAAACACCAACGGCGTCGATCCAGTCAGGGACGCAAGCGCATTGATTTCAGATCGAGAGTTTTTCGCAAACCTTTCTCCTGAACACGAGATCGCTCTGATCCCTGTTCTATCAACTGAACCGCCGTTATTGGTTGCGCGTTTCCTTGATTTTCAGGACTGGGCCTGGACGAGCAGGCTATTGGAGGCCTTGCCAAAACAGCAGCGCAAAAAAATCAGCGACCTCTTAGAGGAGTCCTCCAAAAACACGTCAATTGCCGCCTCTGGTGTGGCTTTGGGCAATGCAATGTTAAGCGCCTTGCGCCAGCGATGTGAGCACAATGCAAAATCGGTTCCGCAAATTGTGGCACCGCTCCCAAGACGCGGTGGTATCTCGGGAGCTTGGGAGTGGTTTCAGAGGTTGTTGTCCAGCAATGGTGCGACATTGCCATGACAAACCGAAACCGAGTTTTGCGCGATGTTCAACTGCAGTCGGTGACTCGCCGGTTGCAGCGTACGGTTCCGAAGCCTGCTGTTGAAGACCCCAAGCCAACGCCCACGCCTGTCGTTGCCAAGATTGGCAACCCTGTCGTAGGGCAAACCGCTAGGCTTAATGCCACGGACGAACAGTCTTTCGATTTGGCGGACGTTCGCGCTAGGGCGTATGCAGAAGGTGTTGAAGCTGGACGCCTGAAAGCAAAGCAAGAGGCCACAAATGAAATTCGACGCTTGGCAGAGCATTTAGCAGTTGATCTTGCGAAGGATCAGGTGCGACAGGCCTTCGATCAAGCGGCGTCTGAGGCGGACAAGCGTGCTCAACAAAAATTGTCGGCGGTACACGATCATTGGCAAAGGAGGTTAAAGGTACTTGACGGCGTGATCGATCAACTGCCTCATTCCTTGCAAACGCATCTTTCCGACGCTGAGGACGATATGCTCGCTCTGGTCCACGACATCGTATGTAAAGTGCTGGGAGAAGAATGCGCAGACATCTCTGGTTTGAGAGTGCTGCTGCGCGAGGGGCTGAAAGCGTGGCACGGCTCAGCACGCCTGAGTATTGAGCTGCACCCGGATGACCTTTCTTTGTTGGAAAATGATGAGACAAGTCTAGCTTTGCTGCAAGGTGCGGGATTTGATACCAAACGGGGTAATGTCCGATGGGTGGCAAGTCCAGAGATCAAGATTGGTGGTGTCAGGCTGCGATCTGTCGAAGGGGCTTTGGACGCTCGACTGGAAATGCAGCTGCAAACTCTGAAAGCCACTCTTTTGCATACGCGTGCTTCCCGCAGACAGCGGTTCCCTCTGGAGCAATCGCCATGAATATGCGGGTGGAAGTGCCTTATCGGCCCATGAAGACCTACCAATCAGCTTTGCAACAAGTCGATCTCAAGCAGAGGGTTGGCTGGGTTAGACAACTTCAAGGATTGGCGATCGAAACGCAAGGTCCGGACGCAACGCTTGGTGAAATTTGCCGCATCTTGCCAAAGTTAAGAGGAAAGAACCACTCGAAGGTTGGCGAGCCTGAGACAGGCCTGCTAGCGGAGGTTGTGGGGCTGCGGGATGGGCATTTAACACTAATGCCGTTTGGAAGCCTGCAAGGAGTCGCGGCGGGGTCTGAGGTTATTGCCATCGGCAGACGCTCCACTTTCGGAGTGGGGCCGCAATTACTGGGGCGTGTTGTCGATGGATTTGGGCATGCATTGGATGGGGCTCCTGATCCGATTGCGGCATTCCAGGGGGCACTGCATGCGCCTCCGCTGAATCCGATGCAACGGCCACGGATCGACAGTGTTTTGCAAACCGGCGTGCGTTGCATCGACGGATTGCTCACTTTGGGATTGGGGCAACGAGTCGGCATCTTCGCTGGAAGTGGCGTGGGCAAGAGCACCTTGCTCGGCATGATCGCTCGCCACGTTAGCGCCGAAGTTAATGTCATTGCGCTAATTGGCGAACGTGGTCGTGAAGTTAAGGAGTTCATTGAGAATCAATTGGGCGACGAAGGGCTCAAAAAGTCGATCGTGGTAGTCGCCACTTCAGACCAGCCGGCACTTGCGCGTATAAGGGCTGCCTATGCTGCGGTAGCCATCGCCGAATATTTTCGCGATGCTGGCAAGCATGTATTGCTGACCATGGATTCGGTCACGCGTTTTGCGATGGCCCGGAGAGAAGTCGGTCTGGCGGCGGGCGAACCACCCACGGCGCGGGGGTACACGCCGTCCGTATTTGCCGAGTTGCCGCAATTGTGTGAACGTTGTGGAACGGCTCCATCAGGAGGGTCTATCACAGCTCTATTTACGGTACTGGTCGAAGGGGATGACCTCAATGAACCGGTGTCCGATAGCCTCCGATCCATTCTGGATGGGCACATTGTATTGTCTCGACAACTTGCGCATCAAGGTCAGTATCCTGCCGTCGACGTCCTCAAGAGTGCGAGCCGACTATTACCAGACTTGACCACGTCGCAACAGCAGCAACTCATTGCCCAAACGATACGGTGCTTGGCCATTCTTGATAAAAATCGACAACTAGTGGATATCGGCGCTTATGAAAAGGGCTCCAATTCGGCATTGGATGAGGCGTTATTGGTCGAGGTTGCTCTCCAAAATTGGTTACGCCAAAAAGATGGAGGAATGCCTCGTGACCAGTCTCTGAGGGCTCTACACAACTTGATGAATGTTCGGCCAGTTGATGCGCTGGTAAAGGGTGATGCGACGAAGAGAAAGGTTGCGCCATGAGTGAATCTCGCGTCACCTCTCCAGACACTGACCTGCGTGGATTCCAATACGTCTTGGCGCCATATCGACTAAGGCAAGAATGGAAGATGGAAGCGCTCCAAAGGCAGTTGACTGCTGCGCAACTTGCGGTGCGTAACGCGCAGGAAGACTTGGCGAAAATGAAGGCCGATCTACTGGCCCAGTCCGCATATATGCGACAGGCTCAGTTCCACTGGGTGGCCCCAGGATTGCATCAACAGGGCTTGACGTACTTGGCAGCGCTTCAATTGCACATTCACGAGCAAAGCATTGAGATTGAAAAACTTTGTGCAGAAAGAGCCCAGATTCAATTGAAATGCGTGGAGCATCAAGGCCAGTTGGAGGGGCTAGAAGAACACTATATGGAGGCGCGACGTGAATTTGCGGCCGAACAAATACGCAGGGATGCGTCAGAAGCCGACCGAAGCTGGCTTGGTCGGTTGAGGCCACCTCGTAGGCCCTTGCCTTATATCGGGGACGGCATATGAACATTGGTGCTGAAATCGTTGATCAACACGACATGCGATCAAAGGCGCAGCCAACGCGTGGTTTGAGTGCAAGGGATCCTCTGGGGGCCTCGTTGAACGCCGCATGGCAATCCCAAATGGAGCGTGCGCAACTCGAACATTGGTTCAAACCATTTGAACCTAGTGCGCACCCATTTTTGATCCATCGCCCCCTCTGGTCTTTGGATAACCGGAACCCGGCGCTACCGCGCAGTGCAGGTTCAACTGCGTCGTCTGGTACGACCGCGAAAATGTGGGCTGGCGTGCATGATTTGGAGGGTGTTTTGAAAACCTCCCGCAAGACTGAACGGCCTATGGTCGAAAATTGCGACCTGCCCGTCCCGCGATATGAGGCGCCTCGAGACCACGCGCCGGAGTGGTCGAGAAATGGCGGATCGGACCCAGCCGGAGAGGATGACTATGAATTGTTCACTGCTTGCGGCATGTACCAATGCTCCGTTATCCCCTCAGCGGGGACGGATTATGATCAATTCGCCGTGTTGCACGAAGGCGTCATGGGCTCCGGGTTTTCATGTCCAACACCGGAGTCGCCCCCTGCACCAGTGCCCACCGTTTCAGTTGAACGAGACTCAAATATTCCAGCGCAGTTTGGCCTGAGTCACAAGACACCAGTGCAGAGTGTTACCTTCCCTCAAGACTCCGTTATCCTACCTAGTACTGAGGTGGGCGATGCTTCGCATACTGTGGAAGCCGTATCCGCACGTGGCGTTGACACCAATTCAGGCGAGGGGGCTGCGTTGACCGCTTCGAGACGAGCCGCTGTGCAGTTCAGTGCGGAGGTGCCTGTAAGGCTTCACGTTCAATGGTTCGGGCAGTCAGCCCATATATGGCTTGGCATGAATGGCACGAAGGCTCAAGTGGATTCGCAGGCGATGACGGTCGTGGATGAACTCAGACGCCATTTCGCCGCTACGGGGCAAAAGGTCGGTCGGGTCATTTGCAATGGACGTGTTGTATATGACGGCCAAATGACTTCTGGCTTCGGATTGTCCAGTAGCTGGGAAGCGGCGTCTGTGATTCTCTGATTTTCAATTCTTAGGGAGATAGGATGAGCATTCAAACTATTGCAGCGAGTGGTGCTACAACAGGTCTGCAAGCCAAAGATTTGACGCAGCAGGACTTTCTGAAAGTCTTATTGACGCAGTTGACATACCAGGACCCAATGAAGCCCATGGACAATCAGCAGTTCATGGCGCAGTTGGCACAGTTCTCTACATTGCAGCAAACCCAGCAACTGAATACAAACATAGAAACGTTGATTGGAAATCAGTCGGCGTTGCAATCAGTTGGACTTATCGGTCGCACGGTGGACATCACGACGGATAGCGGCACTGCGACAGGCACCGTAACGCAATTAGCGTTGTCTGGTACCTCTCCGATCATGACCGTGAAGACAAGCTCAGGTGCTTTATTGAGCAATATAGGCCTGAGTCAAATTCAGAATATTCGCTAGGTGAGGCATCAATGATTGATTCAATTTTTATTGGCATGACAGGGCTGTCGGGTTATTCGCGTGGGTTACATGTAATTGCAAACAACACCACAAATCTCAATACACCAGGGTTCAAGAGTTCTTCATTGAATTTTGCCGATGCCTTTTATTCCAGTGGAGGTGGCGGCAATCAATTCAGTCAGCTAGGCTATGGCCTGAACACAATGGGGACGAGCCTGTCTTTCAAGCCCGGTGAACTGCGGCAAACAGGGAACTCATTGGATTTGGCTGTAGATGGGCAAGGGCTCTTTCGATTGAAAGATGCCAGTGGGAAGGTTGCCTACACCCGCGCCGGGCAATTCGAATTTAACAAAGATGGCGTCCTTGTCAGCAAGACAACGGGGGCGAAAGTTCTGGGCGTCGATGCGAACGGCAACGAAGGGCCAATCACGATATCTGGCTTCAGCACCATGGCGGGCAAAGCGTCGACGTCGCTGAAATTCTCTGGCAATCTTTCTAGTGATGCCACAACCCCTCAAACTGTCAGTGGCGTTACGGTTGTCGACGCCGCCGGTGGCACTCATAGTCTGAGTGCGCGGTTTACAAATACTAATGCAACGGCACCCGGAAGTTGGTCGGTTGAGCTTCTCGATGGCACAACGGTTGTCGGAACCGGCCAACTGATATTTGCGAATGGCAAACCTACCGCCGCGACCTCAACGGTCTCAATGACCTACACGCCATCGGGACAAGCTGCCATACCGCTTACGTTGGATTTTGGAACCGACGTCACATCGTATGCCGGAGGCAGCCTTTCCACTTTGGCGTTTGGGTCCACGGACGGGTATTCGCCAGCGAACTTGAGCTCCACATCATTTGATGCCGCGGGCACCTTGGTGATGACTTACGCGAATGGGCAAAAGGTCAATGGCTCTAAGCTATCGCTTGGACGGTTTGATTCACCACAAGCTGTGCGATCTATTGGAGACAACCAGTTTGAGAGTACCGATGACGGAGCTTGGCATGTCGGTAACGCCGGCGGAGCATTTGGAAGCGTGCGATCTGGGTACATTGAGATATCAAATGTCGACTTGTCGCAGGAATTCAGCGACCTGGTAATCATGCAACGTGGCTACCAGGCCAGCTCGCAAATTGTCTCTACCGCAAACGAGATGTTGCAAGAGCTGTTTGCTATGAAGAAGGGTGGATAAGTGACGGATTTGATATCCTCTTCGCTTCTATCGAGTGAGGAGTCCGTAAGACTCGCAAAACCACCTGTATGTTGGAGTGCTGACGAACATCTGCAGGTGCATATGCTGCTGACTGCCGCTTTTGAGCGGTGGCGTGTGGACTGGGGACTGCCTGTGTCGGAGAAGGCAGTCATGACTGCGCTGACTATGCGCCAAGCACAACGCGCAGTCCAAATAGAGCTGTTTGGACCCGACTCAGGCGAAGTGCGGGACGGCGAACTGCATGCGGAGGTCAGCGTTGCTCAGACTGTCGCAGCCAATGCTTGGCTTGATTGGGTTCGGCGTCTCGAATTGGTCCTAGGAGGGCCGGTCCCATTTGCAGAGAAGCCCATTCGGACGGAAGGTGATATTTGGCATGATCAACTGAACATCCAGTTGAATTGGTGGAACGGTATGTTGTACTTTGCTCTTCCCGAAAAAATAGTCCGCAATCTGCTGGGCGTGGCGCGAACGGCCAAAGGAGCAGACGCGCCAGCATCCATGCCTGTTGTTCCTCTGCTTACGGCAGCCGCAAATGCACCTGTCCAGTTGCGTGCTCAGTTTGAGCCAATTGCCCTGACATTGGGGCAAATCCAGTCACTGCGCTTTGGCGATATTGTTCCTCTTGGGCACCGATTGGACGATCCAATCACGCTATCTGTGGATTCCGGCGGAGTAACCGCGCAGCGGTATTGCCAAGCTTGGCTCGGACATAGCGAAGCTCGTATTGCGGTGGAACTATGCAAGTAGTTTCGACGGGCGAGCTACATTCATCTTCAACATCGATTCACAACGGACAGAGTGGCATTCAACGTGTCATCTCAACTTTTACATGCAGACCGAGACCGGTATTACCAACGATCTTCGCCATTCCCCACAAAAGAGTGCGCAATTGATTGAACTCAGCGAGTTAAGCAACGACTCTACACGACATGGAGACCCGGTTTCTCAGAGTTTGAATCCGCTGCACCAAGTCAAAGCACAGTTACAAGTTTGTGTAGGCAGTGCCGTATTGACAGTTGGGGAACTGCTCGGCGCAAAAGTTCATCAAGTGTTGGTTTTGGACCGCGGTGTCCAACAGCCAGTTGATTTAATTCTGGAAGGGCAAGTGGTGGCTCGTGGGCAATTGGTTGCCGTTGACGACCAATTTGCAGTGCGCATAACCGAACTGCCGCTGCAACTTGGTCTGCAAAACTTGCATGCGCAATGAAGCTACCAGAGTCTATACCGTTGATTCGTGAAGTCGAAACGGTCAGCTCAACCGCGGGTAATGGAATGTCCGCAGCCATATTTCTGGCTTTGACAATCTTGGTTGTTGCATTGCTCGCGACTTGGTGGCGAAGTCACAAAGGAATGCGCCGATCCAACAATGATGGAGCAAATCCCTCCAACTTCTGGGCACGCTTGAAGACGCGTAACAGCGGCATCGGCGTGAAGATTGTGGGGGCCGCTCATCTGTCAACCAAACACTACCTGTATGAGGTCGAATGGCGTGGCAAGACCCTGCTCATTGGCTGTTCGCCTGATTCGATGCAGATGCTTGCAGAGTGTTCACCAGCAGCTTCCAACAAATCCGGCGATCAGATATGAAACGCTTGATTTCTTGGAAGACACTCCGGGGTTTCTTCCGCCTGGGTGCGGTCGCACTCTTGATTGGAGCACTGGACTGCGCACGTGCCGACAACCTTGGAAACCCAGGGGTGTCTTCGGCGGAAACAGCACAAGCCTTACGCATTGTGCTTGGCCTGACAATCTTGGCAGTTTTGCCAGCTCTCCTGGTGTGCTTGACCAGTTTTCTCAGGATTATCATTGTTCTATCCATGCTGAGGCATGCCATCGGGATGAATGAGACACCACCCAATACAGTGCTCATTGGCCTCGCGTTATTCCTGACGCTGTTCACCATGTCACCGGTGTTGCAGAAGCTGAACCAAGACGCACTGCAACCATTTATGGCAGGCAAGCTGGGCATGGCGGACGGCTACACGCGCGGAATGGCACCGCTACGAGAGTTCATGGTGCGTCAGACACGCGAGCAAGATCTCGCATTGATGGTTGAACTGTCCAAAGCCAGGTCCCCCGATTCAATCGATGACATTAGCAATGTTCAGTTGATACCGGCATTCATGTTGTCGGAGCTGCGTGCAGCGTTTCAAATTGGATTCGTTGTCTTTCTTCCTTTCTTGCTGATCGACTTGATTGTTTCCAGTGTGTTGATGGCGCTTGGGATGATGATGATGCCGCCAACATCAGTAGCTCTACCCGTCAAAATACTGATGTTCATTTTGATCGACGGCTGGAGCGTATTGCTCAAGGCACTGGTTGGTAGCTTCCACTAGCAGTGATCCAGAAGCATGGATTCCTTCGAGAGTGAGGGCTTCAACGAAAATGCCGCCGCCGTTAAGGATGTGCAATGGACGGAGGCAGCCGACCCGATCTGGAAAAAGCTGCTTATTGAGAAGGACAGCTCCGCAAGGGACGCGTTGATTCACCGTTACATCCCATATGCGCGCATGGTCGCGGCGACGTATTACGGCAAACGCTTCAACGACGACACGCCTTTCGACGACTATCTTCAGTGGGCAACGTTGGGGATGATTGAGTCGCTGGATCGATTCGATCCAGCTCACGGCGTGCAATTCAAGCACTTTGCGACACGAAGAATGCAAGGCGCCATCCTCGACGGCATTGCGTGCTCAACCGAAAAGCAACAGCAAATTGCTCTGCGGACTCGACTTCGAAAAGAGCGGCTGGATTCCATCAAACAGCGTTGTGAAGTCGATATTGGGGATTCGGAAAGCCGAGGTGCAACCCCCTTGGAGCCTGAAAACACTCTGAGCTACTTGGCAGAAGTCGGTATTGGACTTGCACTTGCCTGGATGCTGGAAGACACTGGCATGCTTGCAGCGGGGACTGAGGTACCGGGTGCCGTTGAAATCCCTTACCTTCAAGTACTTGAGTTCAAACTGCTAAAAAAGCAGCTGCACCAATTAATCGAAACCCTACCTAGGCAGCAACAAACAGTCATTCGCGGGCACTATCTATATGAAATGCCTTTTGAACAAATTGCAAAGAACATGGTCCTGAGCCGAGGTCGGATAGCGCAGATTCATAAACAAGCGCTTATGCAATTGAGGCACGCGCTCAAAGAGAATGCCAAATGTAACGTGGCACTGTAATAGAAGGCCTTCGGATTTCGAGGAAGCAATATGTCTACTATTCAAACCGCCACGCAGCAAATTGCTGCGGCCTTGCGCTTGCAAATGGCCGCCCTGGGCACAGCGCAAAAGGCCACTAAAGGCCCTTCACACAAGTCAAATTCAAAGCGCCCACGCAGTAGCGGGGCAACACACGAACCAGACATTGCCGAACGAATTGCGGTGCGTCTGCAGGCTGTTTCTAGTGATGATCCTTTGTTCAAGCGGAAAATTCTGCGGATTTTCTTGGAGTCTGTGATAACTGCAGAGTTTGGAGCTTCGCTACAAAATGACCCACGATTTGGAGCGCTGATAGATGGTGTGCAAGCCCACATGGAATCCGATCAAGAGCTAAGCGCACTGATAGACAAAACGCTTGTGCCTTTGATGAGAAGTGGCCACGCAAATCTAAACAAGTGAGGTAAAACAGGCTCTGGGCAAATGGCCGGTTCTGTAGACAAGGAGTGTTGCGATGACCAAGAAGCCAACCGGACGGCGCGAGCGCCGCTCTTCATTGGCTAGTGAACTTCTGGACAGGTGTTATCTTTGAAAGGAAGCACTTGTGAGCACACTGCTGATAGGCGACATCAAATGCTGGACGGCCAGCTTGGCCTGCGCAAATTTCGCTGGATAAATATAGCTAAACCGTCAGCCCCGGAGGCCGCGTGCAGGTTCCTTCATCGATTACTGTGCCACTGTCTTCGGTATCGGTGGCGTTGCTGTCGTCCAGCAGCACACTGTCGACGACGCTCCACTTGCCTCGCACCTTTTCCACGTAGACCCGCACGGCAGTTGATTTGTTGGGGCCGGTAATGTCGAAGTCGAAAGAGGCGTTGGAGCCGCTCAGGTTGAAACCGGTTGCGGCGATGGTGTAGTCACCGCCGACGATGTCACGTAGCTCATCATCGTTCTCCAGGCTTTGGGCGGCCAGCGTGTAGATGTCGAGTTGCTTGTAGCCTTCCACTGCAAAGTAAAACCCTAGCGCGGCCAGACCCACAAGCAGGGCAGCGAGGCCCGCTCCCACTTGCGCCCAGCGCCGCTGCACCCGCTGGAATGCGGCAACTGATTCCCAGCGCCGGTTCTGCCAGGCCCAACGGCTGCCCTTGGCGCCCAACACAAAGGGCATGAAAAGGCCCAGGATGGGAACAAAGGTCAACAGCCCGACGAAGGTGCCGTTGCCGATGGACCAGATCCAGTTCAGGAAGAAAGCGCCCCAGTTCCACTTCAGGATTTCCGGTGGTACCTGCGATTGGCTTCCCATGCCGGAGGAGTTGTCGTAGGGCGCGGTTGCTTCGGGCGGTGTGGAAGGATTCAACATGGTGTTGGGAAAGGGGGATCGGGGCGTTGTTTGTCAGCGCAGGGTGGCGGCGAATTCGGGGTCATCCAAACTCGTGAATGAGAAGCCTTCGTCCCGCAATCGGGTGATGATGCTTTCAAGGCTTTTCAAGGTGTTGCCGTGTATTTCGTGCAGCAGGATGATGCCGCCGTTATGCGCGCGAACAGTTGCCACCACGTGGTCGACAAAGGCATGGCGGTTGGGAGCCAGAACGCCGCAGGAGATGGCTTCGCGGGCATCTACAGAGCCACTCTTGTCGAAAGCCCAGTCGCAGGAGTCGACGTGCCAGCCGACGATCCGGTAGCCACGCCCGCGCAGCAGGGCGTTGGTGTCGCAGGTGGAGTTGCCATAGGGATAGCGGAACAACTTCGGCGCTTGCTTGCCTTTCAGCAGAATCTCCGTTTTGAGCACCTCCAGCGTTTGCTCACTGACACCAATGTCGTGGAAGTTGGGGTGGTCCCACGAATGATTGCCAACGGCTTCATGCCCATCCGCGCGGATTTGCGCTACCAGTTCCGGGTACTTCTGGGCCTTGCTCCCAATCAGGAAAAAGGCGGCCTTGATGTCGTACTTTTTGAGGGTTGCCAGAATGAATTCGGTGTGGCCGGGCTGCGGTCCGTCGTCGAAGGTCAGGACGACCTTCTTGGCCGGTGGCGGCATGGTCAGCTCCGACACGTAGCGGCAGTTTTCGTGCAGGACTTGGGGATCGGTATTGAGGATGGTGTCGAGCCGCTTCAAATGGTGCTGGCGAATTTTCTCGGTTTCGTGTTCCTGGCAGTGCGCGGCGGGGGGCGCCACGGGCGGCGCGACGGGAGCATCCGCTGCCGTGGTGGCCTGGGCAGCAAGGACGAGCCCGAAGCTCGTTAGTAGATGTCGCAGTGAAAAGACGTTGGGCACGGTAGGGGAGTACGGGACGGCGGTGGGTTGGAGGGTCGAGGTTATACCAGTTCATTGCGGGAGGTTTGCGACTATATTTGTCGTAACAGCCACTTCATTTCACTGCCTCGCCATGCGCCTGCTGCTGCCGCTGATCCTGTCGCTGGCCGCAATGTCTGTGCAGGCCACGGATGCCCTCGCCGCGGACACGCCCACTGAACTGCACGACCGCATCGCCCAGTCCTCCCATCCTGTGTCCAGGCAACTGGCCCTGACTTTGGATGCCTGTTCCGGCCAGTATGACGATGAACTGGTGCAGTACCTCATTCTCCACCGCATCCCGGCGACCATGTTCGTCACCAAGAAATGGCTGGATCACAACCCGATGGGCATTTCGGTGTTGCGCAGCCACCTGGATCTGTTCGATATCGAGGACCACGGCGAGAACCACATTCCCGCCGTGGTGGGGCAAGGCCGGCGGGTCTACGGCATACCAGGCGAGCCGGACGTGGTCCACCTGCGCCGCGAGGTGTTGGAAGGCGCCAAGGCCATTGAGCGTACCTTTGGCGTGGCGCCCCACTGGTACCGTGGTGCCACGGCGGAATACGACGCCACCGCCATCCAGGCCATTCAGGGCATGGGCTACAAGATCGCCGGCTTCTCGGTCAACGGCGATGCCGGTGCCACTCTCAAGCGCATGGCCATCGCGCAGCGCCTGCAGCTTGTGCGAAGTGGCGATGTCATCATTGCTCACATGAACAAGCCGGCATCCGACACGGCGGAAGGTCTGGCCGTGGCCCTGGACGGGCTGCTGAAGGCGGGCTATGCCTTTGTGCGGCTCGACCAGGTTAATTTGGAAGTGGTTCCGGTGGTACCGCGGATTCGGACAAAGGGCGGCAAATCCGGGCAGGAAAACGCCAAAGAGTAATTGGCGCACGGTCTGGGACTCTGGCGGTAGTGTCAACCGCCGACGGCCTTTTCCGTTAAGCCGCAAAAGGTGTTGCATCATGAAACTGTTTCCCCGAACCCTCATTGTGGCGGCGCTGATCGCGACCCTGGGCACCAGCGCCCTGGCTGACGGTCCGCGCGGCTACTACCGGCAATCCTATGGGCACCGGCACGGCGACGCCGGTTGGGTGGCGCCGCTATTGTTTCTGGGCCTGGCCGGCGCGGTGATCGGTGCCGCCGCCAGTCAGCCCAGCCCGCCGCCCGTCTATGTGGCTCCGCCCGTGACTTACGTCCCTCCCGTCACCACTTATGTGGCGCCCGCGCCGGTGGTGGTGCCCGTGGCGCCACCCCAGCCGCCGGCGAATGTCTGGTATTTCTGCCGTTCGGTGGGGCAATACTACCCCTATACCCAGTACTGTCCAGAAGGCTGGCAACCGGTACCGCCGACGCCGCAACCGTGACAGGCCTGGCGGGTTTCGGCTGCTAGAGTGGGGCGTTTCCCACTTCCCGCGTGCCGATGACTCACCCGCCCATTGCTCCCTCCGCCGATGCCGGCCCTTTGCAGGGCGCTTCCAATTTTCGCGACCTGGGCGGCCTGCGCGGCGCCGATGGGCGCGTCGTGTTACACGGGCGGGTGTTCCGGTCGGATCACCTGGCTGCCCTGACCCCGGCAGACGCCGACCGGTTGCGCCGCCTGGGCGTGCGCCACAGCATCGACTTTCGCGGTGTGCACGAGCGGTCTCAGCATGCCTACGCCGTCGAGGGGCTGCAGGTGCTGTCCTTTGCCATCGAGCCCACCGTGGTGCAGCGCGTCACCCAGTTGCTTAACGGGGGCCGTGTACCCAGTGCAGCGGAGACGGTGGAGCTGATGTGCGACACCTACCGCGGCTTCGTGCACGACCATGGTCCCACCTTCGGCCGTTTCCTGCGCCACCTGCAGGAGCAGCCCGCACCCACGGTATTCCACTGCACCGCCGGCAAGGATCGCACCGGTTTTGCCGCCGCCTTGCTGTTGGAGATACTGGGCGTGGAGCGCGACGCCATCCTGCACGACTACCTGCTCACCAATCAGCGTTACCGCCGCCAGCCGTCCGTCGAAGGGCAGGCACCCGCCCACGTGCTGGAGGTGCTATGGCAAGTGCGCCCCGCGTTCCTGCAGGCGGCGTGGGACGCTGTCGACCGCCACCACGGCGGCATGGCACGCTATCTGGCTGGCTCCGTGGGGATGACGCCGGCGCAGTGCGACCAGTTGCGCCGACAGCTACTGGCAACCTAGGCACGCGCCTGCTTTTGTTGCGGGACTTTGGTCCCGACAGACGCCGCGCGGTCATCGGCCTCGCGTAGGATGGGGGCCCGGGACCTTGATCCCGGTTTTCTTTTCCTTCCTGCTGCCTTTCCCGCACCATGCCCAGTACGCCCCCCGTGACCGAAATAGCCCAGCGGCTGTCCAGCGAACCCCTGTTTGCCGGCCTGGACGGGCGCGCCCTGGCACGCCTGCTGGGCGCGGTGCGCGTGCGCACGGCGGCGGCGGGCGACGCGGTGGTGGTGGCCGGTGCGCCGGCGGCAGAACTGGTCCTGGTGCATGACGGGGGCCTGCGCATTCACGCACCGGACGGTTCGGACCGCGGCGCCAGTGCTGTAGCCGGCGAGGAGGCGCTGACCAACCAGACCGCCTACAGCCGTGGCGCCGTGGCGGACGCCAACAGCACGCTGCTGGTGCTGCCGCGCAGTGCCTTGCAGGACCTGCTGGCCCAGTCGCCCGTGGTGGGCCAGCGCGCCCAGGGCGCTGTGCTGACCAGTGTTGGAGGCGCGGTACCGGTGCCCGTCACCAAACCCGCAACCCAGGCGCCCGCCAAGGCCGCTGGCGGTGCGGGGCCGACCCGCAAGGAATTGTGGGGCTGGGCCTGCACCCTGCTGCTGCCGCTGGCGCTGCTGGGCCTGGGCTGGCAGCAGGGCTGGGCGGTGCCCAATACCTTGTTCCTGGCCATCCTGGCGGCCACGGTGGCGATGTGGATGTTCTCCATCGTGGACGAATTTGTGCCGCCGTTGTTCGCCATGACGGCCATGCTGCTGGTGGACCTGGCGCCGACCAAGGTGGTGCTGTCGGGCTTTGCCTCCAGCGGACTGATCCTGTTTGTGGGCGTCTACGTGCTGGGTGGGGTGCTGGTGGCTTCGGGCCTGTCGTATCGTTTCATTTTGTGGATGCGCCTGCACTTGCCAGATACACCGTTCTGGCACGGCTTTGCGCTGGTGGCCTCAGGTTATGTGCTCTCGCCCATCATGCCCTCGGGCAATGCGCGCATGAGCCTCCTGGTGCCGCTGTACCGCGACTTCTGCGGTGCCGATGGCGTGGAGCCCGGCGGCGTGGACCACACGCGCCTGGCGACGGCCACCTACACCGGCTCGATGAATCTCTCGCCCATGTTCGTGACCAGCAAGAGCGCCAACCTCATCGTGTTTGCCATGCTGCCGCTGCAGCTGCAGGAGGAGTTCCAGGGCTTCTTCTGGTTCGTCGCGGCTGCGGTGTGTGCCGGGGTGGTGACGCTGGGCCACTTTGTGCTGGACCGCCTTTTCTTCGGCCCCGGCCATGCTTTGCCGGCGTCCAAGGACCAGGTGCGCCAGCAGCTCGGCCTGCTGGGACCTCTGTCGCGCGATGAACGCTTCGTGCTGTTGGCTTTGGGCGTGTTCCTGGCCGGCGCGGCGGGGGTCTCCTGGCACCACATCTCGCTGCCCTGGGTGGCCGGCTTTGTGCTGGTGGGATTGTTGTTCTACGGACTGGTGAACAAGAAGAGCTTTCAGCAGTTCGTGGATTGGCCCATGGTGTTCTTCCTGCTGTCCTTGCAGGGGCTGACTGGCGCCATGGAGCACCTGCACCTGGTGGACCTGGTCACGCCCTGGATGGAGCGCCTGGCCACCGTGCTGGGGCAGGACATGTGGCGCCTGGTGCTGCTGGAGCTGGTGGTGGTGTGCATCGTGCGCCTGGCCCTGCCCATCACGGCGGGCATGGTGGTATCTGCCATCCTGCTCATGCCGCTGGCCGATGCCACGGGCATCAACCCCTGGATCGTCGGTTTTCTGGCAGCGATGTTCTCGGACCTGTGGTTCCTGCCCTACCAGAGCAGCGCCTACGCCCAACTGCGTGCGGTAGACCCGGCCGGGCGCGGCTACAACGAGCCGCTGTTCCTGAAGTTCAACCTGGCGTCTTCCGCGCTGCGCGTGGTCGCCGTCTTCATTTCCATCCCCTACTGGGATGCGCTGGACTTGGTATGAGAAAGACCTCCAAGGTGGTGCTGGTCAGCGTCTTTTTGGCGCTGGCGTTGGTGCTGTCCATCTACTACAACACCACCAGCCCACGCGTGCTGGTGGTGCACAGCTACGACGAGAACTACGCCTGGGTCAAAAGCCTCAACGCCAGCTTTCTGGATGCGCTCAAGGCCTACCCGCGCACCGTGTTGACCCGCACCCAATACATGGGCCTTCTGGGTGCGCCCAATGCCCAGCACAAGGAGACGGCCGCCGCCTCGGCCATGCGGGCGGTGGAGTCGTTCGAGCCCCATGTGCTGGTGGTCTTCGACGACCTGGCCGCCGAGCTGGTGACACCCACCTTGCTCAACCGGCCGGACCTGCGCATCGTCTATGCCGGCATCGACGCGCAACTGCCCGAACACTACTTCGACACGGCCACCAACGCCACCGGCATCCTGGAGCGCGTGCCCTTGGTGGCGTTGCACGAGGCCCTGAACGACCTGGGCAAGGGCAATCCGTTGACGGTGGCCTGCCTGGGCGATGCGCGTGGCGTCTCGGTGGCCGAGGCGCGCCAGGTGACTGCGTACGACTGGGCGCCGCACCGTGTTCTGCCCTGCCGCCAGGCCGGTGAGCTCGCGCAGTGGCAGACCGACGTGCAGGACCTGGGCGCCAGCGCCGATGTGTTGCTCATCACCGGCTACCGCGGCGTGGTGCGCCAGGCGGGCGACACCACGGTGGTGCCACCGTCTGAACTGCTGGCCTGGACCGATGCCCACAGCAAGGCCCTGCCCATGGCCACCAAGAACGGCTTTGTGGGGGATGGCGGCGCGCTGGCGATTTCGTCCTCTCCCCAGGAGCAGGGCCAGGTCGCCGGGCGACGCACGGTGGCGCTGTTGCAGGGAAAAAGCACGGCGCAGATGCCCCCCATGGAAGGGCAAGCCTTTGTGGTGGCACTGAACGCCCAGCGGCTGGAGCAGCGCGGCTACCGCCTGCCCAAGGTTTACGAGGCGGCGGCACGTGCCGCCGGGACCTACTACTGAGGCGGTTGGCGTGCAGTCGGCATGGAATGCTCTCGTATTTGCTACTAAATCAGTAGCGCCTCATGCACAAACCACGAGGGCTAGCGACCAATTTGCCTTAGAGAAATTCTTTCAAAAATGGGAAGGATCAGCATGAACGCACGGCGTGTGGCACTTGGATGGATCGCGGTGGCGGGGTTGGTGGCGTCTGCCCATGGGAGCTCGGTACCGGGCGGGGCTGCCTGCGCGACGGGGGAGGCCGTGGTGTTTGACTGCGCGCTCAAGGGTGGCAAGGTGGCTGTGCTGTGCGCTGCGCCGGGCTTCCCCGGTGCGGGCACTGGCCTGCAGTACCGCTTTGGTACGCCGGCTGCGGCGGAGCTGCGCTTCCCGCAGGTGCCCACCGCTGGTGTGGCAACCCCGTTTCGTTACAGCGCTACCGGCTATTCCGGTGGGGGTGAGGCGCACATCCGCTTCGCCAATGGCGGCTATGACTACGTCCTGTTTTCCCGCACCGTGCGCGGAGAGGCCCGCGCGGGTGGCCCGGGGCAGCCGCGCTTCTCCTCAGGCGTGGTGGTGCGCAAGGACCATAAGACCCTGGCGGTGCGCAACTGCCAGCGGGGTGACGCCCTGAAGATGGATGTGCAGGCGCATCTGCCGGCCGAAGACTTCGAGGACATCGACGAACTGCCCTGAGCCTAACCATGCCTTGCACACGCGGGCCGGCGATGGGCGCGTGCGCCGTGCGGTCATGGGGGGGTGGCGACAGGCCCGTGAGGGCCGGTGCGCGATAATTTGTTTCCCCCGTTTCGCGCAGAGCGCCCCTGCCGGCGCGCTGTGTTCACTGCACCAACCGAGAGACTGTTTCATGCCCGCCTACCGCTCCAAAACCTCCACCGCCGGCCGCAACATGGCGGGTGCCCGTTCGCTGTGGCGCGCCACCGGCATGAAGGACGCTGATTTCTCCAAGCCCATCATCGCGGTGGTCAACAGCTTCACCCAGTTCGTGCCCGGCCACGTGCACCTGAAAGACCTGGGCCAACTGGTGGCACGCGAGATCGAGGCCGCAGGTGGCGTGGCCAAGGAATTCAACACCATTGCCGTGGACGACGGCATCGCCATGGGCCACGACGGCATGCTGTACTCGCTGCCCAGCCGCGACATCATCGCCGACAGCGTGGAGTACATGGTCAACGCCCACTGCGCCGACGCCATGGTCTGCATCTCCAACTGCGACAAGATCACCCCCGGCATGCTGATGGCCGCCATGCGCCTGAACATTCCGGTGGTGTTCGTCTCGGGTGGCCCCATGGAGGCTGGCAAGGTCAAGCTGGCCAACCCCGACACGCACAAGATGGAGTTCAAGAAGCTCGACCTGATCGACGCCATGGTGATGGCCGCCGATGACAAGGTGAGCGATGCCGACGTGGCCGAGGTGGAACGCTCCGCCTGCCCGACCTGTGGCAGCTGCTCGGGCATGTTCACTGCCAACTCCATGAACTGCCTGACCGAGGCGCTGGGCCTGTCCCTGCCCGGCAATGGCACGGTGGTCGCCACCCATGCCGACCGCGAGCAACTCTTTAAGCGCGCCGGCCGCCTGGCCGTGGAACTGTGCCAGCGCTACTATGAAAAGGAAGAGTTGACGGTGCTGCCGCGCGCCATCGGCAAGAAGGCCTTTGAGAACGCCATAGCCTTGGACATTGCCATGGGTGGTTCGACCAACACCATCCTGCACATCCTGGCGATTGCCCAGGAAGCCGAGATCGACTTCACCATGGCCGACATTGATCGCATGTCCAAGGTCGTGCCGCAGCTGTGCAAGGTCGCGCCCAACACCAACAAGTACCACATCGAAGACGTGCACCGCGCCGGCGGCATCATGGCCATCCTCGGTGAACTGGATCGCGCCGGCAAGCTGCACACCGACGTGCCCACCGTGCATGCCAAGACCATGAAGGACGCGCTGGACCAGTGGGACGTGGCGCGCAATCCCTCGGACGCCGTCAAGACCTTCTACATGGCCGGCCCCGGTGGCATTCCCACCCAGGTGGCTTTCAGCCAGAGTGCGCGTTGGCCCAGTCTGGACGTGGACCGTGCCGAGGGCTGCATCCGCTCCTTCGAGCACGCCTTCAGCAAGGAAGGTGGCCTGGCTGTGCTGGTGGGCAACATCGCGCTCAACGGCTGCGTGGTCAAGACTGCCGGCGTGGACGACAGCCTGCTGGTGTTCGAAGGCCCGGCCCACGTGGTGGAAAGCCAGGACGAAGCCGTGGCCAACATCCTGGCCGACAAGGTCAAGGCCGGCGACGTGGTCATCGTGCGCTACGAAGGCCCCAAGGGCGGCCCCGGCATGCAGGAAATGCTCTACCCCACCAGCTACATCAAGTCCAAGGGCCTGGGCAAGGCCTGCGCGCTGCTGACCGACGGTCGCTTCTCGGGCGGCACCTCGGGCCTGTCCATCGGCCACGCCTCGCCCGAAGCTGCGGCCGGCGGTGCCATTGGCCTGGTGAAGAACGGCGACCGTATCCGCATCGATATCCCCAACCGCAGCATCAACGTGCTGGTGTCCGACGAAGAGCTGGCCACACGCCGCGCCGCGCAGGACAAGCTGGGCTGGAAGCCGGCCCAACCGCGCCCGCGCAAGGTGTCGGCCGCGCTGAAGGCCTATGCCAAGCTGGTGATGTCGGCCGACAAGGGCGCGGTGCGTGACCTGTCCCTGCTGGACGACTGAGTAAAGACCAGACCGGAAGAACCGCCCCTTGGGCGGTTTTTTTTCGCCCGCGGGCAAGGCTGCACCGTTGTGGTGCGCAAATGGACGGCCGGCTGCCGAAATATTTGAAGAAATTTGAAAATAGCCCTAAATAACCGTCTAAATCTGCCGTTATGAAACGTACGTCCACGAAGAAAAGTAACTGGAGGGGCCCCAAGCCCAAACCAAAATGCAATTGCCAACCATTGATCGAACCCCGAACCTGCGGCCCGTCGGCGCAGAGACGGCTTCGTCTGGGGCAAACAGGGTGATTCCGATTGCACCAGTGAATCCGTCAGTGACCGCGTCTCCCTCCGTCGAACCCACGCCCGGTGTGGTGGACATGGTCAATCCCGCGCTCAAGACCAACGATGCGGCCAACAACACCGAGCAGGGCTACACGACCTTGCCGGACCCTGCACAACACGGCTCCAAGGCTGCCAATGCGCCCAAGGATTGGACCATCCACCGTCCGGCACCGGAAAAGGTGGAAGATCCGCCGCTCAAACCCCTCTACCAGGTGTTGATGGAGCACATCAAGAGCATGTGGACCGCCAGCGCCAACGCCGTGCAGCTGGATCAGGTGCACAACCAGCTCACGCAGCCGCAGCCGGTTTCCCCCACCGAGGCGCCGGGCGATTTGGCCAAGCAAATCCTGGTCTACGATCCCAGCACGATCAAGAAGACCGAAAACATCTGACGGCCCGGGCGCGGCGGGGCACGCCGTGCTCTACCATTGCGGCATGCACACCAGCGCCCTTGTTCTCTTTTCTGGCGGCCAGGACTCCACCACCTGCCTGGCCCACGCCCTAGACCGCTACGAGCGGGTCGAAACCATCGGCTTTGATTACCGCCAACGCCACAGCGTGGAGTTGGATGCGCGTTTGGTTGTCCTGCGCGAACTACGCCAGCAGTTTCCGCAGTGGGATGCCAAGCTGGGCGAGGACCACATGCTGGACTTGGCCGTGCTGGGCGCGGTCAGCGAGACCTCGCTGACCCGCCAGACGGCGTTCCAGATGGAAAGCTCCGGCCTGCCCAACACTTTTGTGCCGGGACGCAACCTGCTGTTCCTGACGCTGGCGGCCGCCGTGGCCTACCGGCGCGACCTGCAGGTCATCGTCACCGGTGTCTGCGAAACCGATTTCTCCGGCTACCCGGATTGCCGCGACGACACCATGAAGGCCATGCAACTGGCCCTGTCGCTGGGCATGGACAAGCGCTACCTGATCGAAACCCCGCTGATGTGGATCGACAAGGCCGAGACCTGGCGCCTGGCCGAGCGATTGGGCACGTCCGCGCTGGTGGACCTGATCGTGGAACACACTCACACCTGCTACCTGGGCACGCGCGACCAGCGCCATGCCTGGGGCTACGGTTGCGGCGAATGTCCGGCCTGCCAGCTGCGTGCGCGGGGCTGGGAGGCTTACCGGGACGGCAAGTGAGTGCTCCTAAAATGGTAGCTGCTCATGCACTGTCTGCGAGGGCTACCGGCCTTTTTGGCAGATAAACCTTAGTTACGGATGCCGCTGGCCACATGGCCGGCAGGCACGTGGCGCGCGGCGGATTCGATATGGCCGGTCTGGTCGTCGAAGAAGAAGTCGGGTTCGAATTCGCGCAGGAATTCGCCCTTGTCCAGGCCGCCCAGGAACATGGCCTCGTCCACGTCGATGTTCCAGTTCATCAGCGTCAGGATCGCGCGCTCGTGCGCCGGCGCGCTGCGGGCCGTGACCAGCGCGGTGCGGATGCGCATGCCCGGAAGACCGGCCTGCTGCAACTGGTGTAGCGCCGCCAGCAGGGGCTTGAACGGGCCATCGGGCAGGGGCAGGGCCACCTTGTCCATTTCGTGTTTCTGGAAGGCGGTGAGGCCGCCTTGCTGGTAGACCTGCTCGGCTTCGTCGCTGAACAGCACGGCGTCGCCGTCGAAGGCGATGCGCACTTCGCCCGGATGGGCGTCGCTGGCGTGGGCGGATTGGGGGTAAACCTGGGCGGCCGGCACGCCGGCGGCCAGCGCCGCGCGCACATCGCTCAGGTGGGTGCTGAGGAATAAATTGGCGCGCAGCGGCTTGAGGTAGCGCCACGGCGCCTCGCCGCGCGTGAAGTTGCCGCGCTGGATGGCCAGACCGTAGTGCTGGGCCGAGCGGAACACGCGCATGCCGCTGACCGGATCGTTGCGCGAGAGGATCACCACTTCGACGCGTTGGGTATCGGCGGTGTTGAACGCCAGCAGCTTCTTGACCAGCGAAAAGGCCACGCCCGGCGTGGCGGGGGTGTCCAAGCGTTCGCGTTGGAGTTGCATGTAGGCGCGGTCGTCGGCCTGCTCGAAGACCAGGTTCTCTTCCTCGAAATCGAACAGGGCGCGGCTGGAAATCGCCACCACCAGCTTGCCGTCCAGGGAAATGCCCATGATGGGGTGTGTCCTCTCGGTGCGCGCCTACTGGCGCAGGAACATGCGGTACACGGGGTTGTCGGACTCTTCCACGTAGGGGTAGTCCAGTGTCTGCAGGAATTTGGCGAAAGCCTTGTCGTCTGCCTTGGGAACCTGCAGCCCGACCAGGATGCGGCCGTAGTCCGCGCCCTGGTTGCGGTAGTGGAACAGGCTGATATTCCAGCCCGGGCGCATCAGGCTCAGGAACTTCAGCAGCGCGCCGGGGCGCTCGGGGAAGATGAAGCGCAGCAGGCGCTCGTTCTCGGCCAGCGTGGAGTGACCGCCGACCATGTGGCGCACGTGTTCCTTGGCCAGCTCATCGTGCGTCAGGTCCAGCGTCTGGAACCCGTGGCGGGTGAAGTTGGCCGCAATCTTGGTCGACTCGCCCTTGCCGTGTGTGGTCAGGCCGACGAAGACATGGGCCTTCTGTGCGTCGCTGATGCGGTAGTTGAATTCGGTCACGTTGCGCGGGCCGCCGGGCAGGTCACCGATGGCCTCGCAGAAGCGCTTGAAGCTGCCGCGTTCCTCGGGAATAGTGACAGCAAACAGGGCCTCGCGCTCCTCGCCCACTTCTGCACGCTCGGCAACGAAGCGCAGGCGGTCGAAGTTCATGTTGGCGCCGCACAGGATGGCGGCATAAGTCTCGCCCTTGGTCTTGTTCTTGGCAACGTATTGCTTGATGGCTGCCACGGCCAGAGCGCCGGCGGGTTCCACGATTGAGCGCGTGTCGACGAAGATGTCCTTGATGGCGGCGCAGACGGCATCGGTGTCCACGGTCATGAACTCGTCCACCAGGCCTGCGGCCACGCGGAAGGTTTCTTCGCCCACCAGCTTGACGGCCGTGCCGTCGGAGAACAGGCCCACGTCCGGCAGGGTGACGCGTTGCTTGGCCTGCACCGACTGGATCATGGCGTCGGAGTCGTTCATCTGCACGCCGATGATCTTGATGCGCGGGTCCACCGCCTTCAGGTAGTTGGCCACGCCGGCCACCAGGCCGCCACCGCCAATGGCGACGAAGACCGCATCCAGCGCGGGTGGTGTGCTGGCGTCGGGCGAGGGTGAGGCGCCGCGCACGTGCAGCGTCTGCACCTGGCGCAGGACCTCCATCGCAATGGTGCCCTGGCCGGCGATCACATCGGGGTCGTCAAACGGGTGGACGAAGGTCAGCCCTTCTTTTTCCTGCAGTTTCACCGAGTGGCCGTAGGCATCGGAATAGCTGTCACCAAACAGCACCACCTCGCCGCCAAAGCCCTTGACGGCGTCGACCTTGACCTGGGGCGTGGTGGTGGGCATCACGATCACGGCGCGCGTGCCCAGGCGCGATGCGCTCAGTGCCACGCCCTGCGCGTGGTTGCCGGCCGAGGCGCAGATTACCCCCTTCTTCAACTGCTCGGGACTGAGCTGGGCCATCTTGTTGTAAGCGCCGCGCAGCTTGAAGCTGCGTACCGGCTGCTGGTCTTCGCGCTTGAGCAGTACGGTGTTGTGCAGGCGCTTGCTCAGTTGCCTGGCTGGCTCCAGCGGCGATTCGCTGGCCACGTCGTAAACGCGGGCAGTCAGGATTTTCTTGAGGTAGTCGGCGGGGGCAAGCGGTTTGGGGGATTTCGTCGTCATGGCGGGCACAGGAGTCTTCCCGCATGATAATCGGCGCCTCGCCGCACCCGCGGCACAGGCTGGATGCCAAGGAATGCGACGATGGAATGCACAGTGAGTTGGACCGGTGGTTTGAATACCCGCTCAGCCATGGGTTTTGTGGCCGAAACCGGTAGCGGTCATACCCTGGTCATGGACGGCGCACCCGATGCGGACAAGCCCGAGAATGGTGGACAAAACCTGGCGCCGCGCCCCATGGAGACCGTGCTGGCCGGCACCGGCGGTTGCACCGCCTATGACGTGGTGCTGATCCTCAAGCGTGGGCGTCACGCGGTGCAGGGCTGCACCGTCAAGCTGTCTGCCGAGCGCGCGGCGACCGAGCCCAAGGTGTTCACCAAGATCCACATGCACTTTACGGTGACGGGCAAGGCCATTCCTTCCACCGCGGTGGAACGTGCGGTGGCGTTGAGTCATGAGAAATACTGCTCAGCCAGCATCATGCTGGCCAAGACGGCCGAGATCACTACCAGCTTCGAGGTGGTGGAGGCCTGACGGCCTCCTAGCGCGGCAGGGCTAGACGTGATGCGCGACCGTGGTCATGACCTTGGCCGCGACACGCATCAGGTCTTTCACGGGGGCTGGCAGGTCCAGGGCGCCAGCATCGCGCGCATCCTGGGCGTGGCGCAGTTCGTCCGTCTGCATTTGCGCCACGATGGCGCGAGAGGCGTGATCGGCCTCAGGAAGTCGCTCCAAATGACTTTGTAAGTGTGCGCCAACTTGGTGTTCGGTTTCGACCACGAAGCCCAAGCTGACCGCATCGCCCAAGCGACCGGCCAGCAGCCCTAAGCCAAAGGCGCCGGCGTACCACAGGGGATTGAACAGGGATGGGCGCGAACCCAGTTCGGCCAGCCGATTTGCTGTCCAGGCCAGGTGGTCGGTTTCTTCGATGCAGGCCTTGGTGAAATGGGCGCGCAGGGCCGGATTGCGGGTCGCCAACGCCTGCGAGGTGTAGAGCGCCTGCGCGCAGACCTCTCCCACGTGGTTGACCCGCATCAGGGCTGCCGAGGCACGTTTTTCGTCGGTTCCCAGCGTAGTCTCGGGCTCTGGCGCCGCGGGACAAGGCTGGGTTGCACGGGGTTTTGCAAACAGGGTGCGCAGGGCGAAATCAGCGGCATTCAGCAGCGAATCGATGGTCAAACTCCGGAAACGAAAGGGTGTAACAGTCTAGCGCGATTCCGTGACAGGTGGTAGAAAAACAAATTGTTGCAACCCAGCAACGGATGCCCCCGGATTTCGTCTTTTTACAGCCTTTTTGGGGCCAATGCTTTGCCAAATAGGCATGGGTCTGGTGCAATAGACCCAACTTCCTGAACTAGGAGGTTGGCCCGGGGTTCCAATCCCGTCGGACCGGAGCCCGCTGTTTAACCTTTTTGAGAAACCCGAAATGAAAAAAACCCTCATCGCTTTGGCCGCTTTGGCCGTTTCCGGCGCTTCGATGGCGCAAGTTACCCTGTACGGCGTTGTTGACGTTGCTATCGGCTCCGCCAACTACAGCGGTGCTCCCTCTTCCGTTACCGGTACCCAAATGGTGGGCAATGGATCTGCCGTTACGAATTCCGTTAACGACGGCAACAGCCGTTGGGGCTTCAAGGTCGTGGAAGACCTGGGCGGCGGCATGAAGTTCACCGGCCAATTCGAACAGAACATCAACTACGAAGACGGCTCCACCGTGACCGCCAATTCTCGTTACGCTTACGGCCAACTGTCCGGCAATTTCGGCGCTCTCAAGTACGGCCGTACCCTGTCTCCCTCCTTCTTCGGCGTTGCCGCTTGGGAACTGACAGGCGCTGCCAACTTCTCCGCCGTGGCCAACCAGTTCGGTTTCGCTGGTGCCGGTTCGCGTAACAGCAGCGAAATGAGCTACACCACCCCCAGCATGGGCGGCTTCACCGCTACCCTGGGCTATGTGACCGAACAAGACGGTATCGCTCAAGGCTATGGTGGCAGCAAGGTTGACGCCAACGCCATCTACGCCGCTGGCCCCCTGTCTGTTGGCCTGTCCTACTGGAAGCTGGACAAGCCCGCTGTTGCTTTGAACAACGTTAATGCATCTACCGATGGCAACTACGCCCTGGGTGCTAGCTACAACTTCGGCTCCTTCATCCTGGCTGGCTCTTTCCAAGATCCCGCTGGTTCTTCCCAAGGTTGGACCTTGGGCGGCTCCGTGCCCGTCGGCGCTTGGAAGTTCACAGCTGACGTTGCCCAAGACACCGGCTTCGACAAGACTGACTATCTGCTGTACGCTGGTTACAGCCTGAGCAAGCGCACCACCGTGTACTTCGACTACCGTCGTGATGGCAAGTCTGGCAAGACTGGTACTTTGGCTGATGGCACCATTGGCTTCAAGCGTACCCTCAATGTTGACGTTGATGCATACGGCCTGGGCATCCGCCACAACTTCTAATCAGCGGCTGGCATAAGCCAGCTACTGGTTGAAAGACCTTAAACCCCATCGTGGCAACGCGGTGGGGTTTTTTTACGTTGGCTCCGAGTTACATGAAGAACGAGCGCGACTGTGACTTTGGCTCACCGATAATTCAAACATGAACCAACTCGAAGCACTCAAGCAATTCACCACCGTGGTTGCCGACACTGGCGACTTCAAGCAGATGGGCGTGTTCCGCCCGACCGACGCCACCACCAATCCTTCGCTGATTCTGAAGGCTGTGCAAAAGCCGGAATACGCCCCCCTGCTGAGCGCCGCCGTGCAGCAACACCGGGGCCAGCCGCTGGACGTGGTGATGGACCACCTGCTGGTGCGCTTTGGCTGCGAGATCCTGTCCATCATCCCCGGACGCGTGTCCACCGAGGTGGACGCCCGCCTGAGCTTCGACACCGCGGGCACCGTGGCGCGCGCCAAGCGACTGATCGACCTGTACCAGGGCCAGGGCATTGCCCGCGAACGGGTGCTGATCAAGATTGCCGCCACCTGGGAGGGCATCGCAGCGGCCCAGTTGCTGGAGCGCCAGGGCATTCACACCAACCTGACCCTGCTGTTCGCGTTCTGCCAGGCCGTGGCCTGCGGTCAGGCGGGAGTGCAACTGATCTCGCCCTTTGTCGGTCGCATCTACGATTGGCACAAGAAGGCCGCCGGCCCCGCCTGGGTGGAGTCCGAGCGCGGCGGGCGCCAGGATCCCGGCGTGCAATCGGTCACGCAGATCTACAACTACTACAAGAAATTCGGCATCGCCACCGAGGTCATGGGCGCGAGCTTTCGCAACGTGGGCCAGATCACCGCTCTGGCTGGTTGCGACCTGCTCACCATCAGCCCCGAACTGTTGGCCAGCCTGGCTGCTGCCGATGCGCCGTTGCAGCGCGCCCTGGACCCGGTCACGGCCCAGGCCAGCGACCTGCCGCAGCAGGTGCTGGACGAGGCGAGCTTTCGCCTGGCCCTGAACGAAGACGCCATGGCCACCGAGAAGCTGGCCGAGGGCATTCGTGCCTTCTGTGCCGATGCCCTCAAGCTCGACGCGCTGCTGCGCGCCGCCTGAGCCGATCGCGCCGCCCATGGATGCCATGACCCGCCCCCGTTGTGACCACACCGCCGCCTGGGCGGCCCTCCAGCAAGCCTTTGACACCACCGGACGCCGCTTCGACCTGCGCGACGCCTTCGCCAGCGATCCGGGGCGTTTTGCGCACCTGAGCCAGACCGCGCCCTACGTGTTTGCCGACCTGTCGAAAAACCTGCTGGACGCATCCACGGAATCCCTGCTGCTGGACCTGGCGCGCGAATGCCAGCTGGAGGCCCAGCGCGATGCCCTGCTGTCCGGCGCCCCGGTGAACACCACCGAACACCGCGCTGCCATGCATTGGTTGTTACGATATCCGGCTTCAGCCCTCGTGGAGCCTGCGCGGCCAGCTATTAAAAATGTAGCATCCGAGTTGTATGCGGTGCATGCCACGCTGGACGCCATGCTGGCGTTCGCCGAGCGCGTGCGCGCCGACGCGGCCATCACCGACATTGTCAACATCGGCATTGGCGGTTCCGACCTGGGGCCGCAGATGGCGGTGCGGGCGCTGGCGGCGTTTGCCCTGCCTGGCAAGCGCTTTCACTTCGTCTCCAACGTGGACGGCCACGAGCTGGAGGCCACCGTGCACGGCCTGCGCCCCGAGCGCACGTTGTTCCTGGTCGCCAGCAAGACCTTCACCACCCTGGAGACCATGACCAACGCCCATTCGGCCAAGGCCTGGTTCCACGCGCAGGGCGGCAGCGACGTGGCGCGCCACTTCGTCGCCTTGACCACCAACGTGGCCGCGGCCCAAGCCTTTGGCATTGCCACCACCTTCGGCTTCTGGGATTGGGTGGGCGGGCGCTATTCCGTGTGGTCGACCATCGGGTTGCCGCTGGCCATCGCCATCGGCGCGGACGGCTTTCGCGCCTTCCTGGACGGGGCGCACGCCATGGACGAGCACTTCCGCAGCGCCCCGCTGCAGGCCAATCTTCCGGTGCGTCTGGGCCTTTTGGATGTGTGGTACCGCAACTTCCACGGCTTCAACAGCCGCTGCGTCGCGCCCTACCACAGCGCGCTGGGGCGCTGGAGCGCCTACCTGCAGCAACTGGAGATGGAAAGCAACGGCAAGCGCGTGGATGCCCAGGGCGCGGCCTTGCCCTACGCCACGGCGCCCACGATCTGGGGCGAGCCCGGCACCAATGGCCAGCACGCCTTCTTCCAGGCCCTGCACCAAGGGCGCGATGCGCTGCCGGTGGAATTCATCGCGGTCCGCCAAGCCCGCCACGGGCTGCCCGGCCACCACCGGCTGGTGCTGGCCAACGCGCTGGCCCAGGCCCAGGCCCTGATGTGCGGCAAGGCCAGCACGGACGGCCACCGCCACTTCCCCGGCAACCGGCCCAGCACCTTCTTGCTGCTGGACGATCTGACGCCGGCGTCCCTGGGCGCCCTGATCGCCCTGCAGGAGCATCGCGTGTTCGTGGCCGGCGCCATCTGGGGCATCAACAGCTTCGACCAGTGGGGCGTGGAACTGGGCAAGGTGCTGGCGCAGGACCTGGCGGCACGGCTGGACGGCGGCGATGGTACGGGGCTGGATGCCTCTACCGCCGGCTTGTTGGCGCGCCTGCGCCACAGCGACCACTGAGATCCCATGTTCTAGGCTTGTGCAAGCCCGCCACTGCGGTTGTAATGGGCTTGCTATGTCCCTGCCTACATACCGTCCCCGGGTTGCGTTCACAGTCTTGTTGTTGGGCCTGGCTGGCGCGACGGCGCGCGCGGACGAGCGCCTGCACCTCAGCAGCTTTGGCACCCTGGGCTACACCACCGACACGCGTCCCGACATCGCGCCAGCGCGCGACATCGCCCAACTGCCGCAGGATAGCTACGCCACGGGACCGAGCTGGCGACTCGACACCCGTCTGGGCATGCAACTGGAGTACAGCCCGCATCCCAGCGTAGACCTGGTGGGCCAGTGGGTGGTGCGCGACGAGTTCCGCCGCAGCCTGGACAGCATCACCGAACTGGCCTACGTGGGGTGGCGCCCCGACACCGAGTGGGACATTCGTGCCGGCCGCATCAACTACGACGCCTTTTTGATGTCGGACCACCGCAACGTGGGCTACGCCTACCCCTGGGTCCGGCCACCGTCCGAGTTCTATGGCTGGATTCCCATCCTCTCGGTCAACGGTCTGGATGCCGGTTACCGCTTCGAGACCGACGCTGTGCGCTGGCGCCTCAAGGCCCAGGTCGGCAACAGCAGCGTGGTCGCCATCCCCATCGGTTCTGGCTATGACTTGCAGGCCCTGGACCTGCGCGGCCTGTCGCTGACCGGCCAGACCGATCATTGGCGCTTCAAGTTGGCGCACTCGCGGTTGCGCGTCGCCAACGAGGTGCCCGCCTTCGCCCCCCTGTTTGCCGGCCTGGACGCCGTGGCCGCGGCGGGTCTGGGCGGTGTGAGCACCGAAGCGGCCGATCTGCGCACCAATCTGTCGTTTCAGGATGCGCGCATCAGCTACACCACCTTGGGTGCCGCGTATGACGACGGCCAGTGGCTGATGCAGGCCGAATGGGGGCTGAGCACCGCCAGTGTCGCGGTGGTGCCCCATGGCCGCATGGCCTACTTCAGCGTCGGCCGGCGCGTGGGCGACTGGACGCCGCTGGTCACCCTCAGCAGCTCGCGCCCGGACAACGCGCCACGCACGGCTGCCACCGACTGGGGCGCCTACAACGCCAGCCTGCGCGACCCCGCACTGTACGTGCTCAACACCAACCGCATCGACCAAGACACCCTCTCCCTGGGCTTGCGCTGGGACTTCCACCGCCAGGCGGCCCTCAAGCTGCAGTGGGACCAGACTCTGATTCGGCCCAGCGGCTACGGCCTGTGGTGGCGCGACATCACCCTCAACAACGACAGCAGCCGCATCAACCTGCTGTCGCTGACCTTGGATTTCACATTCTGACCATGTCCGCGTTCCTGTACCGTACCCTGGCCCTTGGCACCCTGTGGGTGCTGTGCGCGCGGGTGCCGGCCTGGGCGACGGAGATTGCCGTCATCGTGCACCCCAACAACCCGGTGGTGGCCATGAGCGCGCGCGAGGTCTCGGACCTGTACCTGGGCCGTTCGCGTTCCTTTTCCGTCAACGACCAGAAACTGCCCGCCGCCGTTTATGAGCAACCGCAGGACAGCACCCTGCGCGAGAGCTTCTTTCGCGCCCTCAACGGCATGGGCCTCAAGCAGCTCAACGCCTACTGGGCACGCCTGCGCTTCAGCGGCGAGGTATTGCCACCCATGATCTTGGCCGACAGCCGCACGGTGCTCGACGCGGTGAGCCGCAACCGTGGCGGCATTGGCTACGTGGACGCCGCGTTGGCCGATGCCTCGGTCAAAGTGGTGCTGCGCCTCAAGGATTGACGCACCCATGACCATCCCCCTGCCCAAACGACTCGGTGTGCGACTGGTGGTGGTGGTGGGGCTGACCCTGCTGGTGTTCTCCGCCGTGGTTGGCGTGTTCACCTACCGCCGCGCCTACCTGCACCAGATGGCCATGGCCGCGGACCTGCAGAGCCAGATGGTGCGCACGGTGCAGTTGCAAGCCGAGATCGCCGCCTTTGCCTCCAACGCCAAGATCGCCCAGGAGGTGCTGGAGGGGCTGATGGCCAACCCCATGCTGCTGGCCGCGCGCATCGAGTCCGGCGACGACTTCCGCTACGCCATGGGCGCGGCCGGCGGCGAGGCCCAGGCCCACAGTTTCCCCCTGCTGTCCCCGGTGGACCATGCCGAACCCGTGGGCCAACTGGTGCTGGTGCCCAACGTGGCCGAGGTCGAGCGCGCCGCCACCCAAGCCGCGCTGTTCCAGACCGCGATGATGCTGGCCCAGGTGCTGGCCGCCGCGGGGTTGCTCATGCTGGTGCTGCGGCGCATGGTGTTCGGCCCCATCGAGCGCCTGGCCCAGGCCATGAGCGCGGCTGTGCCGGGCGGCGCCAAGCGCCTGCCTATCGAGCCGCGCCACCAGGAAGACGAGATCGGCCTGCTGGCGCGCAATGCCAACACTATCCTGGATGCGGCTCAATCCGCCCTGGAGGAGGTGCGCGAGCAGCGCAACGCCCTGGAAAAGTTGGCCACCCACGACCACCTCACCGGACTGCCCACCCTGCGCCTGGCCGACGACCGCCTGCAGGTGGCCTGCAGCAACGCGCGCCGCCAGCACGCCCTGGTGGCGCTGCTGTTCATCGACCTGGACGGTTTCAAGGGCGTCAACGACCAATACGGCCACGCCGTGGGCGATCTGGCGCTGATGGAGGTCGCCGCCCGGCTGCGCCGCTGCGTGCGCGAGCAGGACACGGCGGCGCGCATCGGTGGCGACGAGTTCATGGTCATCCTGGTCAACCTGCCCGATGCCACTGCCGCCGCCAACGTGGCGCGCAACATCATCGACACGCTGTCGCAGCCCATCGCCTGCGCCACGCCGCCGGTGCGCCTGGGCGCCAGCATCGGCATCGCGGTGTACCCGGACCCGGTGCAGGATGAGAGCGCCATGCGCCGCCTGGCCGACCAGGCCATGTACGGCGTCAAGCGCACCGGCAAGGGCAACTTCGCGTTGGTCGATGCATCGCAGCTGAGTTGATTCCCGGCGGCGCGCTGGTGATCGGTTACGCTGTCACCCCATGCCGCCGCGCCCACCACCCTCCCTCGACCTGCAGCAGGCCCGCGCCCTGCATCTGGCCGCCCAGGGCCTGCTGACGCCTGCCGCGCGTGCGGCCACGCCCAAGGCGCTGCGCCAGTGCATCGCGCGCATGCAGTTGCTGCAGATCGACACCATCCACGTCGTGGCGCGCAGCCCCTACCTGGTGCTGTTCTCGCGCCTGGGCGACTATCCGCGCACCTGGCTGGAGGCCGCGCTGGCGGATGGTCATGTGTTCGAGACCTGGGCGCACGAGGCCTGTTTTGCACCGATGGACGATCTGCTGCTGCACCGCGCCTACAACCGCGCCACACGCCGGCACTGGGGCTTGGTGCACGCCCAGAAGAGCCATGCCCAGCAGCGCCAGCACCTGGACAAGTTGCTGGCCCATATCGCGCAGGCCGGCCCGGTCAAGTCCTCCGACTTTGAGCGCACCGAGGGGCAGGGCGGCGCCTGGTGGGGCTGGAAGGACGAGAAGCGCTGGCTGGAGGCCTTGTTCGCCAGCGGCGAGCTGATGGTCGCCCGCCGCGAGAACTTCCACCGTGTCTACGACCTGAGCCATCACGTGGCGCCCGATGCGCTGGCGCAAGAGGCCGCCGGGCAGGCGCCCGACCCGCAGGCCGTGCACGGCCAGTTCATCGCCCGCGCCGTGGCCGCGCTGGGCATCACGCAGGCGCGCTGGATCCACGACTACTTCCGCATCAAGCCGCGCCTGAAGGACGCTGATCTGGACGCTCTGGTTCTGGAGGGCACGCTGCTGCGCGTGGCCGTGGACGGCTGGGACGCACCCGGTTACGTGCACCGCAGCCAGCGCGCGCTGCTGAGCAAGGCGCTGCGTGGTGCCTTGCACGCCAGCCACACCACGCTGCTCTCACCCTTCGACCCGGTGGTGTGGGACCGCGAACGCGCCCTGGCGCTGTTCGACTTCGACTACCGCCTGGAGTGCTACACGCCCGAGCCCAAGCGCGTGTACGGCTACTTTGTGCTGCCCATCCTGTGCCGGGGCGAACTCATTGGCCGTCTCGACGCCAAGGCGCACCGGGCCGAGGGGGTGTTCGAGGTCCGGGCGCTGCACGCACAGCCCGGCGCACCGTGGCGCGAGGACCAGCTGCGCGACGTGGCGCAAGCCATTGCCCGCTGTGCGGCCTGGCATGACACACACCAGGTGCGCATCACCGCCACCCGCCCGGCGGCGCTGAAGGCCGCCCTGAACCGAATGCTTAAAGAAAAATAGGGCTCCAGCCCTTGCGGAATATGCACGGGCAGCTATCAAATTGGTAGCGTTTGTGTGGGGTCACGGTGTCACCGCGCCGTCACATGGAATCCAGAGACTCAGTGCGTGTCCAACTTTACATGACTGAACCATGCCCGCTGTCACTTCCTCCCGTCGCCTGCGATTCGCAGCCCTTCCCCTGGCCGTTTCCCTGGCACTGACCGCTTGCGGCGGCAGTTCCGTGTCCCTGCCATTTCCCCTGCTCACGCTGGACGGCTCCGCGCCGCTCATCATCGGCCATCGCGGCCTGCCGGGCCTGTACCCCGAGGAAACGCTGCCCGCCTACCAGGGCGCGGCGGATGCCGGCGCCGACTCGCTGGAGGAGGACCTGCATCTGACCAAGGACTGCGTGCTGGTCGCGCGCCACAACCCCTGGCTCAGCGACAACACCAACATCGCCACCGTGGCCCAGACCAACCCGGCGGTGGCCGCGCGCAAGCGCACGACGCCTGGCGTGATGGTCAACGTCGCCTACGACTACGCCAAGATCGGCGGCCCTGCGCAGTACCTCAGCGACCGCATCGACCCCAACGACCCCCAGTCGGTGCTCAAGCCCCTGGTGGTGGACGGCGAGGACCACACCAATGACTGGTCCATCACCGACTTCACGGTGTCGGAACTCAAGGCCTGGATCGGCGGCACGGCCTACGACGCGGCCAGCCTACGCCCAGCCGCAACCGCTCAGAATGGCAAGTACCCCATCCTGACGATGCAGGAGATCATCGACTACGCCAAGGCCAAGAGCGCGCAGACCGGTCGCACCATCACCGTCTACCCCGAGACCAAGAACCCGGTTTGGAACAATGCCCAGGCCATCGCCAACGGCTGCGACACCGCCAAGACCGGCCACCCGTTCGAGGACGCCGTGCTCAAGCTGCTCAAGGACAACAGCCTCAACACCAAGACCGCGCCGATCTTCGTCCAGTCCTTCGACCCGGCCAGCCTGAAATACCTGCGCACCATCGGTCTGGCCACCCGCGTGGTGCAACTGATCGACGGCAACGATGTGGACTACAAGACCGGCGCGATGATCTACCAGCAGCCCGACTACTGGAACTTTGTCGATGGCCGGCCCTATAGCTGGACCGTCGCCGGCGATGGCCGCTACTTCGACGCCCTGTTGACACCCGCTGGGCTGGCTGAGGTCAAGACTTACGCCGACGGCATCGGCCCCTGGAAGCCCCAGGTGATGAAGCTGACCGGCCCCACTGGCGCCTTCGCCGACGTGAACGCGGCCGTGCCCACCAGCCTGATTGCCGACGCGCACAAGGCTGGCTTGTTCGTCCACGTCTACACCTTCCGCAACGAGGCCAAGTACCTGGCCGGCGTGTACAAGGGCGACCCCGCAGCCGAGCTGCTGACCTTCTTCCGGGCCGGCGTGGACGGCGTGTTCACCGACTTTGCCAACACCGCCGTGCCCACCCGCACGGCCTACCTGAAGGAAACGGGCCGCTGACCCGGGCCCAGGCCCAATGAAAAAACCCCGCAGGTTTGCACCTGCGGGGTTTTTTGTTGGCTTCAAAATTGGGGGTCAGAGCCCGAGTTTCGCTGCGCGAAATCGCGATCCGACCCCCAATTCTGTTACATGCCCATGCCGCCCATGCCGCCCATGCCACCCATACCGCCCATGTCGCCGCCGCCCATGGCGGGTGCGTCAGCCTTGGGAGACTCGGCGACCATGCACTCGGTGGTCAGCATCAGGGACGCCACGGAAGCGGCGTTCTGCAGCGCGGTGCGGGTCACCTTGGTGGGGTCCAGGATACCCATTTCGATCATGTCGCCATAGGTGTCGTTGGCGGCGTTGAAGCCGTAGTTGCCCTTGCCGGACAGGACGGCGTTCACGACGACGGAGGCTTCGCCACCGGCGTTGTAGACGATCTCGCGCAGGGGGGCTTCGATGGCCTTCAGCACCAGGGCAATGCCGTGGTCCTGGTCGGCGTTGTCACCCTTGATCGTGCCAGCGGCTTGCTTGGCGCGCAGCAGAGCCACGCCACCACCGGCCACGATGCCTTCTTCCACGGCAGCGCGGGTTGCGTGCAGGGCGTCTTCCACGCGGGCCTTCTTTTCCTTCATTTCGACTTCGGTGGCAGCGCCAACCTTGATCACGGCCACACCGCCGGCCAGCTTGGCCACGCGCTCTTGCAGCTTCTCGCGGTCGTAGTCGGAAGTGGCTTCTTCGATCTGCACGCGGATTTGCTTGACGCGGGCTTCGATGTCACCAGCAGCGCCAACGCCGTCAATGATGATGGTGTTTTCCTTGCCCACTTCGATGCGCTTGGCTTGGCCCAGGTCGGCCAGCGTGACCTTTTCCAGGGACAGGCCGACTTCTTCGGCGATGACCTTGCCGCCGGTCAGGATGGCGATGTCTTCCAGCATGGCCTTGCGGCGGTCGCCGAAGCCAGGCGCCTTCACAGCCACAACCTTCAGGATGCCGCGCAGGGTGTTGACCACCAGCGTAGCCAGGGCTTCGCCGTCCACGTCTTCGGCAATGATCAGCAGGGGACGGCCGGCCTTGGCGACTTGCTCCAGCGTGGGCAGCAGGTCACGGATGTTGCTGATCTTCTTGTCGAACAGCAGCACGAAGGGGTTGTCCAGCAAGGCGGCTTGCTTTTCGGGGTTGTTGATGAAGTAGGGGGACAGGTAGCCGCGGTCGAATTGCATGCCTTCGACGACGTCCAGTTCGGAGTCCAGGCTCTTGCCGTCTTCGACGGTGATCACGCCTTCCTTGCCGACCTTGTCCATCGCGTCAGCGATGATCTTGCCGATGGTCTCGTCGCTGTTGGCGGAGATGGAGCCAACCTGGGCGATTTCCTTGGACGTGGTGGTGGGCTTGGAAGCCTTCTTCAGTTCGACGACCAGGGCGGCCACGGCCTTGTCGATGCCGCGCTTCAGGTCCATGGGGTTCATGCCGGCGGCCACGTACTTCATGCCTTCGCGCACGATGGCCTGGGCCAGCACGGTGGCGGTGGTGGTGCCGTCGCCAGCGTTGTCAGACGTCTTGGAAGCGACTTCCTTGACCATCTGGGCGCCCATGTTTTGCAGCTTGTCCTTCAGTTCGATTTCCTTGGCCACGGACACGCCGTCCTTGGTCACGGTGGGGGCGCCGAACGAACGCTCCAGCACCACGTTGCGGCCCTTGGGACCCAGGGTGACCTTGACCGCGTTGGCCAGGATGTTCACGCCTTCAACCATGCGTGCGCGGGCTTCGCCGCCGAAAACTACGTCTTTTGCTGCCATGTTTGGCTCCTAATCAATGTGTGAAATGAGGCGCTGGCCCTCGTCGAATATGCGTGGCCAGCTATGAATTCAATAGCGCTTTTGGAGCGGTGCTTACTTGGACTCGACGACGGCAAACAGGTCGTCTTCCTTCATGACCAGCAGCTCGTCGCCGCCAACCTTGACGGTCTGGCCGCTGTACTTGCCAAACAGGACGCGGTCGCCGACCTTGACGTTCATGGCGATCAGTTCACCCTTGTCATTCTTCTTGCCGGGGCCAACGGCCAGCACTTCGCCTTGATCGGGCTTTTCTGCGGCGCTGTCGGGGATGACGATGCCAGAGGCAGTCTTGGTTTCGTTCTCAACGCGCTTGACGATGACGCGGTCTGCCAAAGGACGCAGTTTCATGGGGAAATCTCCTGGGGTTTGAAACAATTGCACACTCAATGTGCGCCCGCCTGGGACCAGGCGGTTGCACTTCAATCGGTGGGAGCGAGTGTGTTAGCACTCAACTCCAACGAGTGCTAATGATAAGGCCTTTTGGCCCCGTTTCAAGCCCCGGGGGATTTACCGGCGTCGGCTGATTTCGTTGCCGATCACGCCACCCACGGCGGCGCCACCCACGGTGCCGATGCCGCTACCACCGGTCAGGACCGAGCCGGCCACGGCGCCGATGGCGGCACCGGAGATGGTATTGCGGTCGCGGTTGGAGAGGTTGGCGCAGCCGCCCAAGGCGCCCAGCAGGGCAAGGGCAACAGTCCAACGCAGGGTGAAGGTAGAGGTTGTACGCATGATGCTTCTTTCGTGTTGTGTTATCTGATAACGCAACGATCCCATAAGAAAGCTACTTTTGAATGCTGTTTGGTGCCTGATGTGTATCCAGGCGTTTCGCAGGCTTGGCCTGGGATACATGGCGCAACAACTGCCACGGCGCGGTTACAGGCGCCGCTGAGGCGGCCTAGACGAACAGCCGCTCCTGCAAGAAGGCAATGAAGGTGGCCGTCTTGAATGCCAACCAGGGGCGCGCGGGGTAAACGGCGTACACCGGTTGACCGGCGCGCAGCTGGTATTCGGGCAGTAGCGGCACCAGGCTGCCCTGGGCCAGTTCATGTTGCACCAGCAGTTGGTCGATGATGAGCACGCCACCGCCGGCAACAGCGGCCGCCACCAGGGCCATGCCGTCGTTGATCTGCAGGCGCGCCGGTACGCGCAGCGGGGGTAGGGCGACGCCGTCCTGCAGAAAGCCCCACTCATCAAACACCCGTGCGGCGCTTGTGTAGACCAGGCAGTCGTGGGCCAATAGGTCGGCCGGTGTGTGCGGCGTGCCACGGCGTGCCAGGTAGTCCGGTGCCGCCACCAACACGCGCGGGTTCTCGCACAGCCTGCGCGCCACCAGGGTCGAGTCCTCCAGATGGGCCACGCGGATGGCCACGTCGATGTGCTCGGCGATCAGGTCCACCATGCGGTCATCCACGGTGAGCGACACCTCCACCTTGGGGTAGCGCGCTGTGAACTCCACCAGCAACGGCACCAGGTAGCGCTGGCCCAGCGGGCGCGGGCAGGTCACGCGCAGGCGGCCCATGACCTCGTTCTGGTGCTGCTCGGTGAGCTGCTCGATGTTGGCCAGGGCACGGTCGATGTCCTGGGCCTGGGCATAGACCAGCTCGCCGATCTCGGTGAGCGTCAGGCGCCGGGTGGAACGCTGGATCAGGCGGGTGCCCAGCTCATCCTCCAGTTTGGCCAGTTGGCGCGACAGCACGGATTTGCCCAGGCCCAGCTGGGTGGCGGCCTTGCTGATGGAGCCCGCCTGCACGATGGCGCGGAACTGGGACAGGCGCTGGGGATTCATGGTTGGTGTTGATTGTTGACTTGATGACAACAATATTGTGCTTGATTGCTATCTATTCAGGCAATAAGTTGGTTCCTACACTTCTAGCCATCCCTTCCACCTTTTTTGGAGAACCGCTATGAGCAACGCCACCAACCACCAATTCCGCCTCGCCGCCCGCCCCGTGGGCGCCGTCAAACCCAGCGACTGGAGCCGCACCTCCGAGCCCGTGCGCGAGCCCGCCGAGGGCGAGGTCGTCGTTCAGAACCTGTACCTGTCGCTGGACCCCGCCATGCGCGGCTGGATGAACGATGCCAAGTCCTACATTCCCCCGGTCGGCATCGGCGAGGTCATGCGCGCCCTGGGCGTGGGCCGCGTCACCGCCTCCAAGAACCCTAAGTTCGCCGTGGGCGACCATGTGACGGGCCTGTTGGGCGTGCAGGACTACGCCTACTCCGACGGCAAGGGCCTGACCAAGGTCGACCCCAAGCTGGCCCCGCTGCCGGTCTACCTAAGCACGCTGGGCATGCCCGGCATGACCGGCTACTTTGGTCTGCTGGAAGTGGGCCAGCCCAAGGCTGGTGACACTGTCGTGGTGTCCGGCGCGGCCGGTGCCGTTGGCGCAGTGGTGGGCCAGGTGGCCAAGATCAAGGGCGCCCGCGTGGTTGGCATTGCCGGCGGTGCCGACAAGTGCCGCTACCTGGTCGAGGAACTGGGCTTTGACGCCGCCATCGACTACAAGGCCGAGAACGTGGCCGAGGCGCTCAAGCAGCTTTGCCCGGATGGCGTCAACGTGTTCTTCGACAACGTGGGCGGCGACATCCTGGACGCCGTGCTGACCCGCCTGGCGCGTGGTGCCCGCATCGTCATCTGCGGCGCCATCTCGCAGTACAACAACACAACCCCGGTCAAGGGCCCGGCCAACTACCTGTCGCTGCTGGTGAACCGCGCCACCATGACCGGCATCGTGGTGTCCGACTACTACGACCGCGCCGGCGAGGCCGCCATGGTCATGGCCGGCTGGATCCAGTCCGGCAAGCTCAAGACGCGCGAAGACGTGGTGGAAGGCCTGGACGCCTTTCCGCAGGCCCTGGACATGCTGTTCAGCGGCGCCAACAACGGCAAGCTGGTGCTCAAGGTCGCCTAAGTAAGCCCTGCACAGTTGTAACGGGCCGTTTACACTTCGCTCATGCACCACGCCGCCCCACACGACACCCCCCACTGGCCGCCCGTGGGCGTGGGCCTCTGGACGCGGTGGTGGGGCTATCTGGTGCGTTGGCTGGTGTTCGGCCTGGTCATCCACCTGTTCCAGCCGGTGGACAATGCCGGCAGCCCCTACTGGGCGCAAAAGCTCGATCAGGCGCTGATGGGGCTGTCCTTTGGATTGGCCGGTGCCGTGGTGTTCACCATGGCCGAAAACCGCTTCAACACGCCGCGTGTGCGCTGGAAGTCCTGGGCCATCGTGCTGGCCACCTGGCTGTTCGTCAAGACGCTGTTCGTGAGCGTGTTGGCCGCCCTGGGCTGACTCTTACATCGCCAGGCTCAGGGCCGGCGAAAAGCCACCTGCTGGCGTGACCAGTAGACGGACGCCAACCGGTCCAGGCGCACCTCTCCACCGGTGGAGGGGGCATGCACAAAGCGCCCGTCCCCCACATAGATGCCGGCGTGCGAGGCTGGCCCGCTGCCCAGCGTGAACACCACCAGGTCACCGGTCTGCACCGCATCCGAGGGAACGGCCTGGCCCCAGTCCGAGAGCTGGGCCACGGTGCGTGGCGCATTCACGCCCGCGCTGGCCTTGTACACATAGCGGATCAGGCCGCTGCAATCAAAACCGCTGTCGGGTGTGTTGCCACCGCGCCGGTAGGGCGTGCCGACCAGGCTCACGGCGTTGAGCGTCACGTCGGCCGCCTGGCTGGTCGTGAGGCGTGCGGCGATGGCGGCGCGCGGTGGCGGGGGCATGTCCTCGCTGCGCGCCATGGGTGGTGCGGACGAACACCCCTGCAGTACGGCCAGTACCATGGCCACGGCCGGCAGGGCCAGGCGGGTGGTGTGGGTGGGCAGGGCGAGCAGAGGCATACAGACCGCATGGTACGCGCAAGGCCCGCCAGCCACAACCGGCGCGCATCCCCGGCACCGGGCCTGTACCGGACTTGACAGCCCGCGCGCGGCTTGCGCGCTACAGTCTTCGCCAACCCCGCACCAGGAGACACAACACCATGGCCTCGACACCACCCACCCCATCCACCGCACAACCCGACGCCGCGCAGGAAGCCGCGCTCGCCCATGCCCGCGCCGCCGAGCAGGCCGCTGCCACGGTGGACGACTTGCCCAGCGGCACGCCGGTGCGCAACGTCGCCAAGGTCGGCATCATCGGTGCCGGCACCATGGGCGGCGGCATCGCCATGGCCATGGTCAATGCCGGCCTGCCGGTGGTGCTGCTGGAAACCAGCCAGGCCGCGCTGGACAAGGGCCTGGCCACCATCCGCGCCAACTACGAGAGCAGCGTGCAAAAGGGCAAGCTGAGCCCCGAGCAGCGCGACGCGCGCCTGGCGTCCATCACCCCCACGCTGAGCTATGAGGCCCTGCGCGATTGCGACCTGGTCATCGAGGCCGTGTTCGAGAGCATGGACGTGAAGCGCCAGGTGTTCGAGGCGCTGGACGCCGTGGCCAAGCCCGGTGCCATCCTGGCTTCCAACACCTCGGCGTTGGACCTCAACCACATCGCCGAGTTCACACGCCGCCCGCAGGACGTGGTGGGCCTGCACTTCTTCAGCCCAGCCAATCTGATGCGCCTGCTGGAGGTGGTGCGTGGTTCGCAGACCGCGCCCGATGTGCTGGCCACATCCATGGCGCTGGCCCAGCGCATCCAGAAGGTGGCGGTGGTGGCCGGTGTGTGCGACGGCTTCATCGGCAACCGCATGTTGGCGCGCTATGGTGCCGCCGCCAATGACCTGCTCAACCTGGGCGCCCTGCCGCAGCAGGTGGACGGCGCGCTGGAGCAATTCGGCTTTGCCATGGGCATCTTCCGCGTGGGCGATCTGGCCGGGCTGGACATCGGCTGGGCCGGGCGCAAGCGTCGCGCCGCCGAGAACCCGAACGTGGACTTCAGCATCGTGGCTGATCGCATCTGCGAGTCCGGCCGCCTGGGCCAGAAGACCGGCGCCGGCTGGTACCGCTACGAACCGGGTCAGCGCAAGGCCCTGCCCGACCCGGTGGTGGAAGGCATCATCGCCGCCTGGCGCGCCGAGCGCGGCCACACGCCGCGCCCCGTGACGGATGCCGAGATCGTGGAGCGCTGCGTCTACGCCTTGGTCAACGAAGGCGCGCGCATCCTGGCCGATGGCATGGCCCAGCGCGCCAGCGACATCGACGTGGTCTACCTCAATGGCTACGGTTTTCCGCGACACCGCGGCGGCCCCATGTACTACGCCAACAGCGTGGGGTTGCCCACCGTGGTGCGCGCACTGGAGCGCATCGCCCAGGAGTCGCCCAAGGACGCCGCCTACTGGACGCCGGCACCGCTGCTGGTGCAATTGGCGCAGTCGGGTCAGTCCTTTCGCTGATCGGTATCAGGCCGGCGTCACGACGGCCGTCAGGTACACATCGCAGAACTCGGCGGGCATACGCCGGGGCTGGCCGCTGCTGAGTTCAATGCACACCAAGTCCCAGCGCCCGCGCAGCACCGTGGCCTGGTCGCGCTCGCGCACCAGTTGGAAGCGCCGCTCCATGGTCAGCTTGCCGCTGCCCGCCAGCAGCCAGGTGCCCAGCGTCAGTGCTTCACCTTCCAGCGTGGGTAGCAGGTAGTCGTACTCGCCCCTGCGGATGGCCATGGCGCGGTCCAGGCGTTGGTAGTCCTGCAGGGTCAAGCCCAATGCATGCGAATGGGCCCAGCCGGCCTTCTCGCACCACTGCACGTACACGGCGTTGTTGGTGTGGTTGAGTCCGTCGATGTCGGCCGCCTGTGGCATGGCGGCAATGGTGAAGGGGTTGGGGTAGTCCCAGTCCATGGTGTCGTATTGTGTTGGTGTGGCGGCGCAGAGATGCGCCATCTTAGTGGGGCGGTGGGGTGGTGCCTGTCACGCAGGACGCAGGCCCTGGCGATTTGGGATACTGTGGGCTGTCCTTGTTCTGCCGAGCCCGCACCACCATGACCGCTGTGCCCACCACCCCCACCACGCCCCGTCTCACCTCTCTGTCGCACGGCGGCGGCTGTGGCTGCAAGATTGCGCCCGGCGTGTTGTCGCAAATCCTGAAAACCACCACTGGCATGCCGCTGCCACCCGAGCTATTGGTGGGCATCGAGACTTCGGACGACGCGGCCGTGTACCGCCTGAACGACGAGCAGGCGCTGATCGCCACCACCGATTTCTTCATGCCCATCGTCGACGATCCGTTCGACTTTGGCCGCATCGCCGCCACCAATGCCATCTCGGACGTGTACGCCATGGGCGGCACGCCCATCCTGGCGCTGGCCATCGTGGGCATGCCGATCAACGTCCTGCCACTGGAGACCATTGGCCGCATCCTGGAAGGCGGTGCGGCCGTGTGCAAGGCCGCGGGCATTCCCATTGCCGGTGGCCACACGATTGACTCGGTCGAGCCCATCTACGGCCTGGTGGCGCTGGGTCTGGTGCACCCGAAGCGCGTCAAGCGCAATGCCGATGCACGCGTGGGCGACCGGCTGGTGCTGGGCAAGCCGCTGGGCGTGGGCATCCTGTCCGCCGCGCTGAAGAAAGAGAAACTGGATGCCACCGGCTACGCCCAGATGCTGACCACCACTACCCAGCTCAACACCCCGGGGCCGGAGCTGGCCGCGCTGGATGGCGTGCATGCACTCACCGACGTGACGGGCTTTGGCCTGGCTGGCCATGCGCTGGAGATCGCCCGCGGCGCGCGTTGCGTCGTGCAGGTGGATTGGGCGCGGGTGCCGTTGATCAGTGGTGTGCGTGATCTGGCCGGCGCCGGGTTTGTGACCGGTGCCTCTGGGCGCAATTGGGCGGCCTATGGGCACGAGATTCAACTGCCTACCGGTTTTGCCGCCGTGGACCAGGCCCTGCTGAGCGACCCGCAAACCAGCGGCGGCCTGTTGGTGAGCTGTGCGCCCGAGGCCGTGCCGGCGGTGCTGGCGGTGTTCCAGCGCCATGGCTTTGATGCTGCCGCCGAAATTGGCGCGGTGGCGGCGCCGGTAGGCGTTGCTGTCGGGGGATTGACTCTGACGTAACGTAAGGGTTGATACTGCGGGCATTGGTGGCGCCCTGGCGGTGTGCCACACCCCAAGGAGCCCGCATTGCTACTCAAAGTTGGTGAACTGGCCAAGCGCACGGGCCTGACGGTGCGCACACTGCACCACTACGACGCCATCGGTTTGTTGAAACCCTCGGCGCGCTCGGAGGCGGACTACCGGCTCTACAACCAGGCCGATGTGGGGCGTCTGCATGCGATTCAGGCGCTGCGCCATCTGGGTCTGTCCCTGGCGGATATTGGCGACATGCTGGCGCGCGGCGGTGAAGGCTTGGGCGACACCGTTGCCCGCCAAATCCGTGCGCTGGACCACGAAATCACCCAGGCCACGGAGCTGCGCGCGCGCTTGCAATTGCTGCAGGAACGCCTGGCCGCGGGTAATGCGCCCGACATGTCGGACTGGTTGTCCACCTTGTCGCTGATGACCACCTACGCCAAGTACTTCAGTGCCGACGAAATCCGGCTGATCCTCAGCAACCGCAAGGCCCAAAGTGCCAGCTGGGAGCGTCTGATTGCCGACGTGCGGCAGGCCATGCAACAGCAACTGGCTGCCGATAGCCACCACGTGCAGATGCTGGCCCTGCGCTGGATGAACCTGACGTTGGCGATGATGAGCGACAACTTCCAACTGATTGAGCGCTGGGGACAGATGTACAACACCGAGCCCAAGGGCCAATTCGCAGGCGGCCCCGGCCCCGAGGTGGTGAGCTACATCAATGCCGCCATCGCCTTGCGCATGGACGCCATGCTGCGCCACATGACGCGAGCGGAATTGCACACGCTGCGCACCGTTCCCGACGCGGCCATCGAACAACTGGCCCGCGAAGCACACGCGTTGCACGCCGCCCAAACAGACCTAGCCAGCGCACCCGCCCAGGCGCTGGTGGCGCGCTGGAAGCAGGTGATGCTGGAGCTGTGCGGCGGCCAGCCCGCGCTGCTGGACAAGTTGATTGCCGCCTACAACGCCGAGCCGCTTCTGCAAGGCACCACGGTGTTCGACGCGCTCACCTTGGATGTCATCAAGCGTTCCTTGGTCGCGCAAGGCCATCCCTTGAGCACACAAATAGTGCTTGACCCTCACCTTGCGTGAGGGCTGAGCATCGGGGTTTGGACATTCTTCAGAAAGTAAAACATGCCCCAACGTCCTCCCGACTCCGCACGCGCCGCTTTGATGCGCGACAGAAACTTTGTCTGGCTGATGGCAGGCTCCATCATCTCCTTGCTGGGGGACCAGTTCACCCTGGTGGCCTTGCCCTGGCTGGTGTTGCGCATGACGGGCGACACCCTGGTGCTGGGCACGGTGCTGGGGTTGCTGAGTCTGCCGCGCGCCCTGTTCATCTTGGTTGGTGGAGCGGTGGTCGACCGCTACTCACCCAAAGCCGTGTTGATGGTCACCAAATACGTGAACACCTTGTTGCTGGGCGCGCTGGCCGTGCTGGTGCTGACCGGGGGCCTGTCGCTCTGGGCGGTGTATGGACTGGCCTTTGCCATTGGACTGGCCACCGCGTTCAGCATTCCGTCTGCCACCTCCATGTTGCCGCATGTGATGCCACGCGCCCTGCTGCCGGCAGCCAACGGCGTGATGATGGGCCTGCGCCAACTCTCCATGTTCGTGGGGCCGCTGCTGGCGGGTGTGCTGATTGCCGTGTTTGGCAACGGTGCGGCGGACAGCGCGATTGCGGGCACGGTCACGGATGCACGGGGCTTGAGCGTGGCCTTTGGTTTCGATGCACTGAGTTTCTTGGTGTCGGCATGGACCTTGTCCCAGGTACGCCTGCAGGTGCGTGATTCGGCCGGCGCAAGCCATGTCATGGGCAGCCCACCGGTGCTGACAGCGATTGCGGCGGGGCTGCGCCACCTGTGGAGTGACCGCGACATGCGGCTGTGCTTCCTCTACTGGGGCGCCGTGGCCGTGTTGATCACCGGGCCGGTGCAGATTGCCATGCCCGTGCTGGCCACCACGCTGAACCTGGGTGCCGCCGCGCTGGGCATCCTGCTGGGCGCGCACGGCGCGGGTACCTTGGTGGGCATGGTGTTGTCGGGCGCGCGGCCCCACCTGCGCCTGGGCACGCTGGGCATGACCATGCTGGTGGTGGACGTGGTGGTGGGTGTGTTGTTCATGCCCATGGGCTTGATCACGGCGACCTGGCAGGGCGCAGCACTGCTGGGCACCATCGGCGTGCTGGGTGGCTTCATGCAGGTGTCCATCTTCACCTGGCTGCAACGGCGCACGCCCGCGGCCATGATGGGGCGGGTGATGAGTATGTTCATGTTCATCTTCCTGGGTGTGGCGCCGCTGTCGGGCGCGTTCACTGGCTGGCTGATGCGCTCCATCACGCTGACCCCGTTGTTCATGGGTTGTGGCGGTTTGTTGGTGTGCACAGCGCTGGGTGCCATGTTGGCCTCACCCGTGCGCCACGTCACGGACGGACCTCGATCACAGTTGCAGTGACTAGGGTAGTTGGTAGCGCGCCATGAAGCGCCGGTCCGTCCAGTCCTTCCATAGCCACACCCACCAACCCTGCGCACTCCAGCCATTCCACGACGCCACCGCGTAACGGTTGCCGCAGGACAGGATGTCCCTCGGGGTCGAGGCGGCGTTGGGACAGGGCTTTAACGCCGCACCGCTGACGCCCGCGACCAGGTTGTGTGCCAGGGCCAACCCAACGCGCGGGTCGGCATCGGATTGGCGCAGGGCGCTGTCTCCCTCGGTACGGGTGCTCACCTCGCCGGCAGCCAGCACATGGGGGTGGCTGGTGGAGCGCAGGCAGGCGTCCACCGCGATGAAGCCCTTTGCGTCCAGCGCGAGCCCGCTGAGCGCAGCCCACGCTGGCGGCTGCGGTCCGGTGGCCAGCAGGGGTACGTCGCAGGCCAGGTCGGCACCGCAGCCGAGCTGCACGGAACCGGCCTTCAGCCCCACGGCCCGGTCCTGCAGCACCGTGATGCCGCGGCGCTTGAGGATGCCCAACAACTGCTGTTGCACGCGCAGCGGGTAGCCTGCGCCGGGCGGTCGGCTGCCGCTGAGCAGAGTCACGGCGCTGCGCGGCAGGCGCTGGCGCGCGGCCAGGGCCAGTTCGACGCCGCTGGCGCCGCCACCAATCACCGCCACGCGCAGCGGCCGGCTGGCGCCCATGTCCAGCACGCGCGGCCACAGGGTGACGAAGGCCTCCAGCGGGCGCAGGAACAGGGCATGCTCGCGCACGCCAGGGATGGTCTGCTCCAGGGCTTCGCGGTTCTGGATGGCGGGGGTGTTGATGGACAGCCAGTCGTAATGCAGGGTGCTGCCGTTGTCCAGCGTGAGGGAGCGGCCTTGCGCGTCGAGCGCGCTCACACCCTGCTGCACCCAGTGGATGCCGCCGCGCTGCACCAGTGGCTCAATTGCCACGCGGCACGCCTCCAGGTTGGTGTGGCCACCCAGGTAACTGGCCAGGCCCTGCGCCAGCACGGTATGCGTTTGCGGCGCAACCAGTGTCACCACCGTGGCCGCCGGCGGGTGAGCCGCCAGTTGCGCCAGTACCTGCAGGTGGGCGGGCCCCGCACCCAGCAGCACCAGGTGCTGGGCGCCATGCAGCGGCATGGGCGCGGTGGCGGATGACGAGGATGGTGCCGGCGACATGGGGCGTTATTGTTCCACGAGCGCCAGGTCGCCCACATAGGCCAGGCTGGACTCGGCGGTGTTGTCGGCGTCCGCGCCCACGGCCACGGCCAGCAGGGGCGGCACGGTGCTGCTCTCGTGGCCGAAGCTGCGCAGGAAGTCCGCACGCAGGTCTCGCGTGTGGCTGACCCAGGTCTGCAGCGGCGTGCTGGCCGAGTTCAGCACCAGGTAGTGGATGCGCCGGGTGAAGGCGTTGGGCAGCTCGGTGTCCACGGGCAACTTCTGGTCCCACACATAGCACAGGGTGGCGGCCGGCAAGTGTTCACCCAGGGCGGCGCGCGTCAGGCGCAGCACGCTGCGTTCCATGAAGTCCAGTGCCTCCAGCGGTAGGTCGAACAGGGCGCAGACCTTGATGGGCGTGTCGTCGCCGCTCTTGGTACGCAGATCGGCATTGGCCAACGGCTGGTCCAGCCGCCAGCGCCAATGCAGGCGCGTGGCCACCGTGTTGGGTGGCAGGCGGTGCGAGAGGTTGGCGTAGGAGCGGTCGGCGTGCACTCGCAGCACACGCTCACCGCCCAGGTTCACCACGTCGAATTCGGTGAGTGGCTTCTTGCTGGCGAGTAGACCCACTACGCGCCAGGGTGCAGGCGGCGCGCCTTCGGGTGCGCTGGAGAAGGCGCGCAGGGCGGGCGCTGCTGTCGGCGACGCGGGCACAGCCGTCTGCGCCGGCGCCCAGGCTGGCAGCATCAGAAGAAATGTGGCAGTAGCCCTCGTCAACATTGGGCGATATGCTATCAAAAAAATAGCTTGTTGTGGAGAGCCTGCTCCAACCGTGCGTTTACGTGGGGCTGGCGTGCGTGGGCGTTGGCAGGCCGACGCGCAGCATGCCGTCGCTGCCGCGCTCCAGCGGCACCGGCAGCAGGGACTCGCCCTCGCACTCGCCCCATTCGCACACGCCGTCCGCCCAGCGGTAGCGCGCGTAGTGCACGTTGCAGGTGATGCTGGCGTGCGGCTTGAAGATGAGTTGTTCCTGGCGCGCCGCCAGCGGCACGCCGAAATGGGCGCAACGGTTCACAAAGGCCGTCACCTGCGTGCCGCTGCGCAGCAGCAGCAGGCGAAACGGCTTGGTCGGCCCGCCGCCGGTTTCCAGGTCCAGCAGCGTGACCTGGCCGTCGGGCAGGCCGTGCACGCTGCACAGCGCCGTGCCCGGTGCCGGGGCGTGGGGCAACTCGTGCCAGTGCTGGGGCGGGGCGTGCGCGGACATGGGCGCAGTGGCGGATGCGTTAGGCCTTGGGTGGGCGGTGCAGCGCGCAGATCTTGTTGCCGTCCGGGTCGCGCAGATAGGCCAGGTACAGCCGGACGGCCCCGTCTTCGCGCCAGCCCGGTGGGTCTTCGCAAGTGGTGCCACCGGCGGCAACGCCGGCAGCGTGAAAAGCGTTTGCCTGCTCGGGCGACTGCGCCAGGAAACCGATGGTGCCGCCGTTGGCGTGCGTGGCCGGCTCGCCGTCGATGGGCGTGGTGATGCAGAAGGTGCCAGTGGGGCTGCGGTAGAAGTAGCGGTTCTTATTGGCCACGCCGGGTTTGATGCCCAGCGTGCCCAGCAGGGCGTCGTAAAACTTGCGGGAGGCTTCAAGATCGTTGGCACCGATCATCACGTGACTGAACATGGTTATCTCCGTTATGGGGTGGCAGGCATGGTACGCGAAGCGCGCAACCCGCGCAGTGGGCTGGCTGGGGCGTTACGTTTTGCATGCAAGGTTTGCAGCAGCTTTACCGGGGCCGGTCGTCCCGGCGCCGCGGCTGGCGTTGTACAAGGGCCGCAAGCATCCTTGCACACCACCAGGAACCGCACCATGAAATTTTCCATCCCCACCTACCTTGCCGCAATCTGCGCCACGGCGACCCTTGCCGGCTGCGTGGTGGCCCCGGTCGGCTATGAGCCCGGCTATGGCGGTCCCGCCTATACCCCGCCGCCCGGCGTGGTCTACGTGGCCCCCACCTACGCGATGCCCGCTCCGGGCTATTTGTGGCGGTTTCACGCCAGCTATGGCTGGGGCTGGTACCACCCGAGCCACGGCTGGCACCGTGGGTGGCGGTGAGGCCGTAGCCCTCGTGGAGTATGCGCAGACAGCTATCGAATCAGTAGCAGCCACGCGAAGTAGAGTGGCTACCTTTTGGGCACAAAGCCAATCGTCAGCCCCTCATCCGTCACCGTCATGCTGCCGGGCTGCATGCCCAGCGCATCGGGCAGCGCCAGGTCTTGCGCTCGCAGCGTGTGCACCACCACCTCCAGCAGCGTCTGCTGGGCCAGCGCCGGGCCCGCAGCCACCACATCCATCACCGCGCCCAGGCGGTTGACCGCCGGCAGCAGCCGCAACTGCGGCATCTGCACATCCAGGTTCATCAGCCCCGGCACGGGAAAGCGCATGGGGAACCGCTGCGCCACGCTGGATTGCAACTGCGCGGCAGACACCTTGTAGTGCGGCGCCGGCTGGGGCGCGTCTTCAGGCTCGGGCGTGGCGGGCTGCGCCCGCGCCAGCCGGGTTAGCGCCAGGCACAGGGGTATGGGGAGGAAGCGACGGCGGCGCATGGGCTAGGAATCCATGGGTTGCGCATCCATCACGCCATGGGCGTGCACAACTCCACCAGAAAACCGTTGATGTCGGCCACATAGGCAATGGTCTGGCCCCAGGGCATGACCTCCAGCGCTCGCATAGGCATGGCCCCGGCGGCCACGGCGCGCTCTAGGGCGGCCGCTACATCCGGGGTGCACAGCGCAATCTCGAAGCGGGGGGCGTGAGGGTTGGCCGCCTGCGGATTCTTGCCCAACTGTGTCATGAGCTGGTGGCTGGAAAACGCCAGTGCCGTGCTGCCGGTCTCTAGCTCACCATAGTCCCCGCTTTCGTGCAGGAAGCGCGTGGTCAGGCCAAAGGCCGCCTCGTAGAACTTGAGCGTGGCGGGGACGTCCGGCACGTAGAGGATGGTGTAGCCGAGTTGCATGGGGACTCCGGTGAAGTAAGACCTGCAAGAGAAATCGGCCTGTAGCGGCCACGGAATATGCGCAAACAGCTATCAAAGTTGAAGCAACTCATTTGCCTATCAAACCACGCCCCTCATAGGCCGCCATGATGAAAGGCTTGGTCGCATCCAGATCAGCTTGCGTCGAGAGCGTGACTTCTAGGTTGCCCGTACCCCAGTGCCCGATGCTCGTCACATCCCGCGCGTTGGGCAGCACCGGCAAGGCAGTGGCCGGGTCTACGTGCAGGTACAGCAAGAGACAAGTCTTCCGGTGCAGTACAACCGTCGCAAAGTTCTTCAGGCGCTTGAAGGCCAGGTACAAGCGCAGCTCTTTGCGCTGCACATCGTCGCCCAGCGACAGTGTGTAGCCCTCTAACGAAGCCAGTAGCAACTGCATGGGCTCTGGCAAGTTCACCAACAGCTCGGCAAACGACTTGTCAGGCCCCGTGCCTTTGGCACCGATGGGGTCTGCCGCAGCAGGCACCGCAGTGGCTGCCCCATCCGGCTTGCTGGGCGTGGCTTTGGGCGGTTTGGCAGCGGTGGGTTTGCTGCCTGCGTCGCTGCTAGCGTTGACCGATTCCAGCAGTAGCAAGTCGCCCCCAAACTGCCGGTAGCGAATTAGGTCAATGTTGCGGCCAATCTGCTGCACCGCGTGGCCGTCGTACTTGGTGAAGTCTGCCGCAATGCACACCACGCGCGGTGCGCTCCAGTCAATGGCGTCTGCGGCAGCGGCCCCCAGCTTGTCCAGTACCAGCAGCTTGAACTCGGCCTTGTGGTCCAGCAGCCAGTCCAGGTAAAACAGGCCCTGGTTGATGACGTTCTCGCCCACCGACCGCTTGTATTCCAAGATCACGGGGCAATTGTTTTCATCCAAACCCAGCGAATCGATGCGCCCACCGTGCGTTTTGCCCGTGGAATGCTCGGTGGCGATAAAGCGGATGTTGAGCAAGGGCTGCAGGTTGGCCTCGATCAGCGTTTGCAGGGGCTTTTCCAGGTCGGAGGCGCTGCCTTGCAGTTCGGTAGCGGTGCCGCTGGTGAGGCGGAAGAGTTTGATGTCGCTCATGCCACCACGCCAGCCTGTTCGGACGGGACACAAAGTGCACCGTAGCCCATCAACCTTAACTGTGCTCGTGTGGCTGCAGCATAGGGTTGCTTCGGGCCGCTGAGGCGTTGCAGCACGTCAACCTGCCCCCCCGCGGGCATGTGAATGGCGATGAAGGCTGAGGCCGCTTCACTGACCTCGGCAGCTGATCGCTTCTGTTCTAAGAGTTCAACCAACTCTTGTACCAGTCGCATCGCAGCCTTTCTTGCAGAGACCAGGCCAGGAAGATCTAGGCCCAAGTACTTGATCGTCTCATCGACCCGCGTGCGATCCGAGGCACCCAAGCACAGAATCGTTGGGCCTAATTTGCCGCCCGCCGTTACCTCAATCAGCCGCACGTCCGCAAGGCTTGTTGGATCAAGTAATACCGGCACCTCTTCGTCCACACATCGGTCATCCCAAGTCGCTCGCTTGCTGCCTGCCATCAGCGGGAACCATGCGCCCTTGCCGACGGACTCGTCCGTGTTCTCGTCACGATTGATTTGATTCGACCGTTGAGCGGCAAGCCTATAGTTGTCCCATGAAAAAGCGAGCCAGGGGTAGCCGTCATCAGTCTCGGTGTCACCGCGTTTGGCCTGCTTCTTCGGGCGATAGTGGTCCACGTCCTTGAACGACTGAACACAGTCGCTCTCCGAATACCAACATTTGCCGTATGACATCTGGGCTAGATAGCGCGCAAACCCGCGCCACACATGGGACTTCTTTTCAATGAACTCTGCACGCTCCTCTGGCGCGAGCGCTTCTAACTCAGCTTGCGCGCGCTCGGCGACACGTAGCACTTTCTCTGGAATCAAGTTCGGATCGCGGCGAACATAAATCACTGCTTGGCCTCCGCAGTCGTGAGCTGTTTAATTAGAGCCTTCATCGCTTGCTGACGCGCATCAATGTCGGAAGGTGTAAGTGGGGGCCTGTCGGCATACCTCACGTCGTGCCAGGCACGAAGGAAATCTTGGTACAGAGGCTCCCGATCCTCATTTAGGAAACCTAGTCTGGCCAGCTGGTCGTTCAGCACAATGAGGCGACGTTGTTGCTCGTCGCTGAGGTCGACAAGCTGCACCAGTTCATTACGCTCATCTACGAGCCGCTGTGTTTCAACATCTAGGCTGCTTGCCAAGCCAAAAATCTCCGTCAACGTGGCGGTGAAGCCCATACCCATCGGGTCAGCGTATGGCGGGGCGGCCGTCACGCGCCCATCTGCTTCCTGCGTGATAACCCTCACCTCATTGCGCGACAGTGCCGAAATCGTCAGCGGGTTATGCGAGGTCAAAATAATGTGGCACTTGTCCGAATCGGACGCAATGTCAGTCCAGTCGTCAATCAACTTGAGATAGCTGTGCTGCCAATGCGGATTGAGATGGGTATCCGGTTCATCCAGCAAAAAGAGAGCTCGTTTTCCGCGCGATACGCGAATGAGGCCGAGCACCATTAACAATTGCCGCTCACCGTCTGACAGGTCTGCAAAGCCCACGTCACCGCTGGCATCGTTGTTGCGCGTTACCCATACCAACAGCTCCCGTATCAAGCCCGAAATGTCCATCGCCTCCAGGGCGTAAAACATTTCCCGCTCGCTTTTGAACTGCTTTGCAAGCTGCTTCAACTGACTGAGGCTGGGCAAGAAGTTTGCGTACTGTGACTCGCTTTGCCGCTTGTCACGGTAATCGTCAATCACGTTGCCATCCAACGCAATCGGGTGAAAGGCCACAGTTCGAAACTCGCGCGCTGTGCGACCTGCAGGGCCGCCTGCACCCCAAAAATTTGAAGGCACGCGCTCAGCAGTCTTTTTGGTTTTAGCAAACCATGGCTCTCGAAAAAGCGCCAACAAGGAGTGGAAACCCGTGATACCTAGCTTGCCGGACAACTCTGCACTGACTTTTTTATCCGGAAACGCGAATAGTGCCATCAACGCCATCACACCGTGAATCGGACGGCAGTAAAACAAGCGTCGCTCACCCTGTGCCCGAGTAAACGCGGCTGCGCTTTCCTCCAACTTGATCGCGTCGTAGTATCGCTTTTGGTGATCGTCAAATAGTGACTCTAACCGCCGACTTCCGCCCGAGTAGTAACCAAACACCAAGTCCGGAAACCAATCTGTCTTGCGCTTTTCAAACTCGGTGCGCTTTACCTCTTTGCCATCGACCTTGATCGCTGGCTCCTTGGGCAGGTTAGACAGCGTAACCCGCGCACCGCTGATCCGGTAGTCCAGCCGGTAGTGAAAGCGGGGCTCATGCTTGCGTGAATCCACCCAACGGAAAACCTGTGTGATGGCCTCAATCAGGTTCGACTTACCCGCCCCGTTTTGACCAATAAGCACCGTGGTGAGCTTTGTCTCGTCAAAGTCCACCTCCAACTGTTTCAGATTCTTGAAGCGGTCGATGTAAACCTTATCCAGCCGCATGGGGTGCCTCCAATGTGGTGCCGTCGTCTTTTATGTGGCCCTTAGCCACTTCCCATGCCAATTGTTTGTAGAAGTCGGCTATTGGTAGTTGGGATGCTTTGAACAGCATCTCTGCTGTGGTCGACGAACCCAAATGGCGCAGATGGTCTGCGAGGTAGGGCTTGCCATTTACGTCTTCGTCTTGGCGGCTTTTGGTCACGGCGGCGGCTTCCTTAAGGGCGCGAGAGGCGCGAACTTGGCGAGGGGGCTTTGCGTGCTTCTTTGCTGCGGCCCTGGTGTGTAGCGAAGCGATGCGCTCAAGCAGCACACTGACGGGCTCATCTTGCGGGTCTTGTGGCACCAATTCACCGCGAAAGGCTTTGGCTAACGTTAGCGGACCCAGGCGTTGAGCATGAGTTCTGGCGGTTGCTGCGCGAGCTTCGATGCGGTTGGCTGCGGCAAGCAAGGATTCGACGCGGCGGACGATTTCGGATTGTTCGTCCAACGAAGGACAGCGAATCACGAGATCGCTTAGCAATGCAAGGTTGATATTTTTTTGAGCCGTAGCTGGCGCGAAAGCGTCTAATTCATCTTGGATGACATCGATGGACCACTTTACGAACGCATTTAAGCATTTGCGCTGGTCAGCCACAAACCCCACGACGCTGTCGGGAAAACAGGCTGGGTAAGTCAATACCGCCGTGTCAGCAATGTTGGCGGCTATGGTGATGCAAATGGTCCCCGCTGGCCAAAGTTTGCTTTGCTGTAAGCCAAACTCACTATAAGTTTGCCTATGGTTTGAGATGTATCCGCCAGACTGAGCAATGTCACCTGTCTGAATAAATGGATAGGGCCCGCCGTAGAGCCTCGAATCATTGCGTGGCCGGTGCTTGGACTTGCCACGACCAAGCTCACCCAACTGGCCAAGTGGCGTTGGTTTCCATTCGCTCTCCCATTCTTTTTGATCGCGTACCTTAGCTGTCAATTGGCCCGAAATTGCCGCTCTCAACACCGCCTGCCGATATCGCTTGAGTAAGGCGGGGATGGCATCAAAGCGGTCGTTGCAGGACTGGATGCGGGTGAGTAGGGTATCGAGTTGGTCGGCGATGCGGGTTTGTTCTTCGCGTGGGGCAATTGGAATAGCAGTCGCGGCTATGGCTGTTCTACTCAATTCGATCTGATTGGTTGTGCCGTCGCACATTTCCTCGATCTTGCTCTGAACTGCGGGGCCTTTGATCCAATTGAACAAGTAGCGCGCATCCATTTCAGGCGTTGCTCGCACTATGGTGACATGCGAATCCACAACCTTAAGCGGTTTGCAATCGACCTCCTGCACGTGGTATGCACGTCCTACCGTTCCGGTACCGGTGCTGTTCCAGAGAACGTCGCCAGACTTGATGAAGCGTGCTTCATCCCATGCGCTGAATTGCTCGGGGTGTATGTATTTCAGGTGCTGAAGCTGAAGCTCTTCCCAACGGATGCACTTCTGATTAATGACAGGCAAATCACTTTTATCGATGTACTTCGGCGATTTACCTCGCTGGATGTATGCGGAGACCTCGCCTATCGTCGACCATTGCCAGTTGGACGGAATATCACTCATCCTCTATCCCTTCCAACAGCACCCCGCGCCGGGCCAGCCGCTCACGCGCCTCCAGCAGGGCTTGGTGCAGGTGTTGTTCCAGCTCGGCTTTGGGTGGCAGTTCGGTCCAGTATTCGGCCACGGTGATGCCGTCTTTGTGCATTTGCAGCAGTTCCACCTGTTCGCGGCTGGATTCGGCGCACAAGATGAGGCCGATGGGGGCTTCCTCCCCGCTCTGGCGTTCGTGCTGGTCCAGCCATTTCAAATACAGCTCCATCTGGCCTTTGTGGGCAGCTTTGAAGCGGCCCAGCTTCAACTCGATGGCCACTAGGCGGCGCAGGCGGCGGTGGTAGAAGAGCAGGTCAAGGTAAAAGTCTTCCCCGTCGATGACCATTCGCTTTTGCCGCTCAACAAACGCAAAGCCCCGGCCCAGCTCCAAGATGAAGGCTTCTAGCTGGCGCAGGATGGCGGCTTCCAGGTCGGCCTCGTCATGGCCCTGGCGCAGGCCCAGAAAGTCCAGGAAATACGGATCTTTGAAAACCAGTGCGGGTGTTGCGCCTTGGGTTGGGGCAGGCTCAGCCTGTAGCGAGGTGGTGGACTGCAGGGCGGCCAGCTCGGTGCGCTCAAAGGCCTTGCGTTCTATTTGCTGGCGCAGCTCGCGCACGCTCCAGGTGTGGGTGGCAGCCTGGCTGGCGTAAAACTGGCGTGCGGCCTCGGTTTTGAGGGGCAGCAGGTTAACAAAGTGGCTCCAGCTCAATTGTCGCGACAGCGTCGCGACAATCTCGGGCTGCGGGAAAGCCTGGGCAAACTGCACCATGCGGCGCAGGTTTTTGGCCTCAAACCCACGGCCAAACTCTTGCGCCAGTTGCTCACCCACGCGCTGGATCAGCTGGTCGCCATATTTGGCGCGGTCCGCACCGCCCAGCACTTCGGTGCGCAGGCGTTCGCCCACGCACCAGTACAGGCGGGTCAGTTCTGCATTCACCGCTCCGGCCAGGCGCTGGCGGCTGCTGGCGATGAGTGTGCGCAGCTCGGCGTGCAGGGTGGTTGGCAAGCCGTCTTCTGCTGCCGCGGAAACCAGTTGACTCATGGCTGGGCCTCGTCGGCCAGCAGGTCGTCCAGCGCAGAGTCGGGGTCTTCGCCCAGCTCTTCCAGCAGGCTGCGCAGGTCGGTCATGGCATCGTTGAGTTCACGCATTACCAAGCGTGCCACCAGTGCGGGGTCGTCTCGCTGGGCGTCTGCGGTTTCGGCGTTGTCGTCTTTGAGCCAACTGATGTCCAGGTTGTCGCCACGAGCCTTGATTTGCTTGCGGGTGAATTTGCGCCAGCGGCCTAGCTCGCCCGTGTCCACGCGCTGGGCCAAGGCCGCGGGGCTGCCGCAGGGGTCGTTGCCAAACACGTCTTCAAATTTGTTGCGGGGCGTGCTGCTTGGCGCATCGGGCGTAGTGCGAAAGAAGTCGCGGGTGAACGGAGTGCGCTTGCCAAACTGGGGCATGTTGGCGCGCATGTCGTACACCCACACTTCCTTAGTGTTGCCTGTGTTTTTTTTGCCGCGCGTGAAAAACAGCACATTGGTTTTGACGCCTTGGGCATAAAAGATGCCTGTGGGTAGGCGCAATATGGTGTGCAGGTTGCACTTGTCCATCAGGTCGCGGCGTATGTCTGCGCCCACATTGCTTTCAAACAGCACATTATCAGGGAGCACCACGGCAGCGCGGCCACCGGGGGTCAGGTTCCCGTAGATGTGCTGCAAAAAGCAGAACTGTTTGTTGGTGGTGGGGTAAGGCAAGTCTGTGCGAGTGGGCAGGCCACCGCCTTTTTTGGTGCCAAAAGGGGGGTTACTTAAAATGAGCGTGGCCTGTGGCAGACGGGTGCCTTCTTCGCCCAGCGTGTCGCCAAACTGTATGCCGCCTTCAATGCTGTGCAGCAACATATTCATGAGCGCCAGGCGGTGTGTGTCTTGCACCAGCTCTATGCCATAGAAAGTGCTGGACTGGTGCTTTTCCTTCTGTGCCTTTGACCGTTTTGCAGGCGGGTAGTGATCCCGCAAATAGTTGTTGGCAGCAATTAGAAAGCCAGCCGTCCCCGCTGTTGGATCTTGAATGACGTCATTTAGCGTAGGCCGCATAACAGCGACGATGCTGTCAATCAAATCGCGTGGAGTGAAATACTGACCCGCACCGCTCTTTTTCTCGCTGGCATTACGTTCCATCAGCCCTTCATACAGGTCTCCTAAGTCGTCACGATCAACGCTGTACCAGTTGATTTTGTCGATTTCCGTAACAAGAGTGGAGAGGGTCGAGGGTTTGGTGATGAAGGTGCTCGCACCTGCATAGACCTGCCGAATGATGCCTTTCCCGTGGTGGCTGTAGTCATGCAGCAAATCTTGATAAACAGACAACCGGTCTGCAGGAGCGGCACCAACCAAGTCAGCCCAGAGCCACCCTTGTTCATCTACGACCGCCCCACCTCTCTTCTTTGCAGGACGGCTGACTACGAAAAAAGCCTCTTCTTTGGTTTCCTGCATCATTTTCAGGAACAGCAAGTGCGTCAATTCGTTGACGTACTGGTGGTAAGTAACGCCATCGTCACGCAATACATTGCATAAGTTCCAGAGCTTGGCAACGATCTCGGATGTTGCTGGCTTTAATAAGTGAGGCATAGGGGCTGTCAGTTCAGGCTGGTGGCGCAAAGCTGACATTTTGCCTACTACTGGAGTCGTTCATGAGGTGTGTTCAATTCAAATGTTGGCGGGCCTGCTCCAGCGGGTTGATGACGGTCTTGGGGCCGTTGTCGCCCATGATTTCCCAGTTTTGCTTGTCCGCCCGCAGAATGGTGCTGCCCACTTTCCAGTCTTTCACCTCCAGCACCAGAATGCCCCGGCGCGGGTGCATCACGCAAAAGTCGGGGTGGGTGTTGCGCGGGCCCATGGGCACGTCGTACCAGAGCAGGTAGTCGTCGTCGAGTTTGCCCTCCAGCCGCTCGGCCAAGCGGCGCTCGCCGCTGGTCATGCGCGAGACGCAACTACCCAATGATGGAATAAGTGTCGCCATTCCGAAGCCACCGCCCTGAGGTTGTTTTTATCTGGCGTTCATCATGCCGAGTTTTGGCATGCATGGCTATGGTGATATTTGCGTTAGCGCAAACTTATATTGACAAATATTGCAGGTAGCCCTCGCCAGCGCTGCGTGGACAGCTATTGAAACGATAGCGCTACGCCCACGCGGCCCCCGCCACCGCCAGGCCCGCCGCCACGCCGCCAAAGCGGTTGCCCTCCACCAGCGTGGCCTCTGGCATGGCGGCGCGTAGGGCTTCCACCAGCGGGCGCAGGGCGGAGGAGCCGCCGGTCAGGTAGACGGCGTCCACGCTGGCCAGGCCGGAGCGCTGCACGCACAGCTGGGCGCATTGCACCACCTGGTCCAGGGCCTGGTGCAGGGTTTCGGCCATGGCGGGCACGGTCACGGTGGCGCCCAGGTGTTCGGATGGGCCATGGCCCAGAAAGTCTAGGTCGACCAGCGCGTCATGGCCGCCGATGGAGCAGGCGATCTTGGCGGCTTCCACCTGGGCCAGCATGCGGTGGCCGTGCTGGCCTTCCAGCGCGTCCATCAGGCGCGCGTGCAGGCTGCGGTCGGCATAGTCGGTCCACAGCTCCTGGGCAAAGTGCATGGCCTTGCGGGTGTAGGCCTGGTGGATCAGGTGCCAGGTGGAGAGGTCGAAGAACACACTGCTGGGCACGGGGCGTCCACCGGTGCCGATGTGTTTGTAGCCCAGCAGGGGCATGACGGTTGACAGGTCCAGCAGGCGGTCGAAATCGGTGCCGCCGATGTGCACGCCGGTGGTGGCCAGGATGTCGGCGTTGCGGTCGGCCATGCGGGTGCGCGCGGGGTTGAGGCGGATGACGGTGAAGTCCGACGTGCCGCCGCCAATGTCCACCACCAGGGCGGTGGTCTCGCCCTGCACGCGCTGCTCAAAGTCCAGCGCGGCGGCGATGGGTTCCAGCTGGAAGGCGATATCGGTGAAGCCGGCCTCGCGTGCGGCGCGGCCCAGGGTCTCTTGCGCCGTGGCATCGCGCGCGGCATCGTCATCCACAAAGTGCACCGGGCGGCCCAGCATGGCCCGCGTGAGGGGCTGGCCCACCTGGGTCTCGCACCGGCGCTTGAGTTCCTTGAAGAACAGCACCACGATGTCGAAGAACTGCACGCTCTGGTGGTTGACGGCGGTGTACTCGTCCATCAGGCGGCTGCCCAGCAGGCTCTTCAGCGAGCGCAGCAGGCGCCCCTCGGTGCCATTCAGATAAGCCTGCATGGCCTCGGAGCCAAACAGCACGGTGTGCGTCTCGCTGGCGAAGAACAGGGCGGTGGGCATCTCAGAACGCGCGCCATCCAGCGCCATGGTGTGCATCTGGCCGTCGGGCCCGATCAGCGCGGCGGCGGAGTTGGAGGTGCCGAAGTCGATGCCCAGTGTCAGGCCACCATGCGCGGCCGGTGGACTACCCACGGGCCGGCGCCCCTAGCACCTGCTGGAGGAAGGCGGAGATGTCGGCAATCTCGCGCGGGTGCACGGCGTGTTCCATGGGGTAGGTGTGCCACTGCACCGGGTGGCCCAGGGCGGCCAGGGCGTCGCGCGATTCCTCGCCACGGGCCAGCACCACCACGGGGTCGTAGCTGCCGTGGGCCATGAAGATGGGGGTGTGGGCGTTGGCCTCCAGGCGCTCGCTGCTGGTGCGGTCGGCCAGCGGCAGGTAGCCCGACAGCGCGATGATGCCCGCCAGCCTGTGTGGCAGGCGCAGGCCCGTGTGCAGGGCCATGGCGCAGCCCTGGCTGAAACCGGCCAGCACGATGCGCTCGGTGGGGATGCCGCGCGCCACCTCGTGGTCAATCAGCGCCTGGATGGACCGTTCGGATTGCTGGATGCCCGCAGCGTCCTGCGCGGCCGTGCCGTTGAGGCCCAGGATGTCGTACCAGGCCGGCATGATGTAGCCGGCGTTGATGGTGACCGGGATGCTGGGCGCGTGTGGAAAGACGAAGCGGATGGGCGGGCAACCCTCCAGGTCCAGCTCGGGCACCAGGGCGGCGAAGTCGTTGCCATCGGCGCCCAGGCCGTGCAGCCAAATCACCGCTGCCGTGGCCGGGGTGCCGGGTTGGGATTCGATCTCGATGCGGGGCAGCAGGGTGGTCATGGCGGGGTGGGGCGCAAAGCAAAAGGGGCCTCATTGTCCATGAAGCCCCTGTGTGGTGCAGCGCTGGTGCGATTGGCTAGAAGAACCAGTCGGGAAAGACGTTGCGCGTCTGCTCCAGTGCGCGGTCGCCCAGGGCCACCAGGTCGCCGACCTCCTGGCGCGAGATGGGCGCCGTGGGCAGCATGGCGATGTCCTCCAGGTGGCGGTTGGCGTGCAGCATCTGGTGCAGGTCGGCCACCGACATCTCCAGCAGTTCAAAGCCCAGTTGCAGTGCCATGGCACGGCTGCCTTCCTGCTCGCGCGGCAACACACCGTGCAGGTACAGCGTGCCCAGGCACAGGGCGTAGACGCCCTCGTGGGCGATCAGGTAGCGCCCGACCGGACTCAGTTCCGGCGTCTTGGCGTCGCGCATCGACACCACCGCATTGGACAGAAAGCGCAGGGCGGCCACCTCGTCGAACCGGGCCCGTTGCAGTTGCCGGCTCCAGAGCATCAGCTCCAGCTGGCGCGTGGGACGTTGAAGCAGGGTTGAGTTCATACCGTGTTCACTCGCAAAAATAAAGGGTCACGCTTTACATATCGGACAAATTGCGCGGAACTGGAGCCCTTTTCTGCGTTTTCGGTGGTGGCCGTCTGCCGGACTCAGGGTTTGTTGGGCAGCCAGCCCAGGCCGTGGGCGTGCAGACTCTGGATGTAGAGGCGGTCCTTGGTTTCGGTGACGGCGGTGGTCTCGGGATAGGCGCCGCTGGGGTCCTGCAGGTCGGCCACCACCTTGCCGTCTTCGGTGAAGGCGATCACATGGCCGTAGGACTTGGGCACGGGCCACAGCGCGCGCGGCAGGCGCAGGCTCAGGCGGCGCAGCCAGGGCTTGTCGGCCATGGCGTCGGCCTTGGGGTTGCGTGGCTTGGCAAAGCCCAGCCAAATCTTGCCATCCAGCCCGCGCATCAGGTTGTCGGGGTAGCCGGGCAGGTTGTCGAACAGCACGCTGGCCTGGGGGTTCTTGTCGGCCACGTTGAGCCCGCTGGCGGCCACGGCGATCTTCCAGACACGGAACTTGCCGGTCTCGTTGACGAACAGCCATTGCTCATCGGCTGAGAGCGCCACGCCGTTGGCGAAGCTGATGCCCTGGGCCACCAGGCGCGTGGTCTTGGTGGCGGGGTCGTATTCCAGGATGCGTCCGGTGGAGGCACCTTCGATGATGTCCAGCACACTGGCCTCGAAGGTGCCGCCCCAGTCCTTGGGCGCGAAGCGCATGGAGGCGTCACTGAAATACATCTTGCCGTTCTTGGCTACCACCACGGCGTCGGCGTAGCGAATGGGGTCGCCGCCAATGCTGTTGGAGAGCACGGTGGTGGTCTTGCCATCGGGGCTGATGGCCAGCAGGCCCTTCATGGCATCGGCGGCGATCAGGTTGCCCTTGGCGTCGAAGTCAAAGCCCAGCACGCGCCCGCCGGTGTTGGTGAAAACCCCCTGGTTGGCCCCGTCGAGATCCATGCGCAGGATGTTGCCGCTGGCAACCGCCGCGTAGAGCTTGCCGTCCGGCCCGACGGCAATGTGTTCGGGACCGACCTCGCCGTGCAGGTCAATGAGCTGCAGGTTGGCGAGGCGGGTGTTGGCGGCGTGTACGCCCTCGTAACCGGGCGCGGTGGGCAGGCTGAAGGCCACGGGGACGATGGGGACCGGCCACAGCAGCAGGTAGGCGCAACCGAGCAGGACCAGGGCCACGAGCGTGCCCAGCAATTTCTTCATAGCGGTGTCTCCTTGTTATGGGGGACAAGGATAGCCGCAAAGGCAAGCGTCCCGTTTCGCCTGCGTGACGGCGTCAGCCCAACAGGGCCTGGGCAAACTCGCGGGCGTTGAAGGTTTCCAGCTCTTCCAACTTTTCGCCCACGCCGATGAAGTACACCGGGATGGGCCGCTCGCGGGCTATGGCGGCAATCACGCCGCCCTTGGCCGTGCCGTCGAGCTTGGTGATGATCAGGCCGGTGAGCGAGAGTGCGTCATCAAACGCGCGCACCTGCATCAGTGCGTTCTGGCCGGTGTTGCCGTCAATGACCAGCAGCACCTCGTGCGGTGCAGTGCCGTCGGCCTTCTGGATTACGCGCTTGATCTTCTTCAGCTCTTCCATCAGGTGCAGTTGGGTGGGTAGGCGACCGGCGGTGTCGACCAGCACTACGTCCTTGGCCCTAGCCTTGCCGGCGGCCACGGCGTCGAAGCTCACGGCGGCGGGGTCGCCGCCTTCCTGGCTGATGATCTCCACCAGGTTGCGGTCGGCCCACACGCTGAGCTGCTCGCGCGCGGCGGCGCGGAAGGTGTCGGCCGCGGCCAGCAACACATTGGCGTTGTGGTCGCACAGGTGCTTGGTCAGCTTGCCAATGGATGTGGTCTTGCCCGCGCCATTGACGCCGGCCACCATGATCACGGTGGGTTTGTGCTCGCCAATCACCAGCGGCTTTTGCAGGGGCTGCAGCAGGTCCGTCAGCAGCTGGACCAGGATGTTCTTCAGCGCCACCGGGTGGGTCACGCCGCTGTCCTTCACCTTGCGGCGCAGCTCGGTCAGCAGGTACTGCGTGGCCGGCACGCCAGCGTCGGACATCAGCAGGGCGTCTTCCAGGCTCACGTACAGGGCCTCGTCAATGACCGAGCCGCCGAACACGGCGGAGATGCTGCTGGCCGTCTTGCCCAGGCTGGCCTTGAGCTTGTCCACCCACTTCTGCCGCTCCGGCGGCGCGGCACTGGGCACCGGGATGTCGATGGGGGTGACCAGCGCACTGCCGATCAGCGAGCCGCCCGTTGGTAGGGGCGCGGGCGCTGGTACAGGTGCTGCGGCAGGGGCGGGCGCTGCGGGTGGCGGCGTGACCGGGGCTGGCGGGGGAGGGGTTTTCTTTTTGAAAAAACTGAACATACGACCGTTCTTAGAATCCCAGCATTTTATGAAACGACCACCCTGGCTCACCTTACGGCCCTTGCGCCGCATCAAGATTCCCCACTTTTGGCGCCTCAGCGCCCCAGCACTGGTCGCTGCGCTCACGCTTTGGCAAATGCCAGCGCACGCCGACGCACCAGCCGTGCGCCAGTTCACCCTGGCCAATGGCATGACGCTGTTGGTCAAGCCGGACCACCGCGCGCCGACCGCGGTCAACATGGTCTGGGTGCGCGTGGGTTCCATGGACGAGGTGGATGGCACCACCGGCGTGGCCCATGTGCTGGAGCACATGCTGTTCAAGGGCACACCCAGCGTGCCTGAGGGCGAGTTCTCCAAGCGCGTGGCGGCCCTGGGCGGCACCGACAACGCCTTCACGACGAAAGACTACACCGGCTACTACCAGCAGGTGCCGGCCAACCGGTTGCCGGACGTGATGCGCCTGGAATCCGACCGCTTTGCCAACAGCCAGTGGACCGACGCCGTCTTCGCCAAGGAGCTGGAGGTGGTCAAGGAAGAACGCCGCATGCGCACCGAGGACGAGCCCCACGCCCGCCTGGGCGAGGCCATGGATGCGGTGCTCTACCTGGCCCACCCGCACCGCCGCCCCGTGGTGGGCTGGATGAGCGACCTGGACGCCATGACGGCGGATGACGCCCGCGCCTTCTACCACCAGTGGTACGCCCCGGCCAATGCCGTGGTGGTGGTCGCCGGTGACGTGGACCCCGACCAGGTGCATGCTTGGGCCGAGGACACCTATGGTCGCATCCCGGCGCATGCGCTGCCCGTGCGCAAGCCCCGCGACGAGCCCGCGCAGGCCGGCATGCGCCGCCTGGACTTCAAGGCCCCGGCCGAGCAGGCCTATGTGACCCTGGCCTTCAAGGTGCCGGGCCTGCACCCCGATGAACTGGCCGGCACCGGCGGGGACGATGCGCTGGCGCTCACCGTGCTGTCTGCCGTGCTGGACGGCTACGACGGCGCCCGCCTGGACCGCGCGCTCACCCAGCCGCGCAACCACGTGGCCGACGGCGCCTCGGCCCACTACGGGCTGTTTGGCCGCGGGCCGCAGGTGTTCCTACTGGACGGCGTGCCGGCTGCCGGCAAGACCAGCGCCCAGGTGGAGCAGGCGCTGCGCGCCCAGGTGCGGCGCATCGCCACGGAAGGCGTGAGCGAGGCCGAACTGCGCCGCGTCAAGGTGCAGTGGGTGGCGGGCCAGGTCTACCAGCGCGACAGCGTGTTCAACCAGGCCAACACCCTGGGGATGCAGTGGATCAACGGCTTCCCGCCTGACGCGGACGAGCGTCTGGTGGCGCGGCTGCGCAAGGTGACAGCGCAGCAGGTGCAGGCGGTGGCGCGGCGCTATTTTGGCGACGACGCCCTCACCGTGGCCACGCTGTTGCCACAACCCATCGACCCGAACCGCCCGCCGCGCGCGCCCACCAGCGCCACCCTGCGCTAGGAGCATCCATGATTGCTATGAAATTGAGAGCTGCCTGCGAAGTATTGACGAGGGCTGGAGCCTTGTTTTGCTGTGGAGTGGCCAGCGCGGCGCTGCCCATCCAGCATTGGACCCAGCCCTCCGGCGCCCAGGTGTACCTGGTGGAAAGCCCGGCCATTCCCATGGTGGACCTGCGGGTGGACTTTGATGCCGGCAGCCGGCGTGACCCGCCGGCCCAGGCCGGGCTGGCCACGGTGATGGCCGCGTCGCTGGCCGACGGAGTGCGGGCCAGCCAGCACGGTTCAGTTCGCGAAAAAACCTTGGACGAAAACGCCTTGGGCGAAGCCTGGGCGGACCTGGGTGCGGCCTTCTCGGCTGGTGCCAGCCAGGACCGGCTCAGCGTCTCCCTGCGCTCGCTGACCGATCCCGACCTGCTGGACCAAGCCGTGGCCCTGGCCGCGCGCGAGCTGGGTGAGCCGGCCTTTCCCGCCGCCACCTGGCTGCGCGACCGGCCCAAGTGGATTGCGGCCCTGAAGGAGGCCGACACCCGCCCCACCACCCTGGCCGGGCGTGCCTTCGGCCAGGCCGTGTATGGCGGCCACCCCTATGGCCAGGAGATGACGCCGGCCACGCTGATGCGCATCCGCGTGCAGGACCTGGCAGCGCTGCACGCGCGCCTATTGCGAGCCTGCCACGCGCGGGTGAGCGTGGTGGGTGCCGTATCACGCACGCAGACCGATGCGCTGGTGGCACGTCTGCTGGCACGCCTGCCGCAGAACGGCTGTGCCGCATTGCCCGCTGTGCCGGAGGTGGCGCCGCTGGCGCAGGCGCGCCAGATCGACCTGGCCTTTCCCTCGGCCCAGGCGCATGTGCTGATCGGCCAGCCCGGTTACCGTCGCGCCGACCCGGACCACCTGGCCCTGATGGTGGGCAACTACATCCTGGGCGGGGGCGGCTTTGGCTCGCGCCTGACCGAGGAGGTGCGCGAGCGGCGCGGCTTGAGCTACAGCGTGGACAGCCAGTTCGCCCCGGGCCTGCACGCGGGTGCCTTCACCATCAGCCTGCAGACCCGGCCCGACCAGGCCGGCGCGGCGCTGGAGCTGGCGCGCACCGTACTCAAACGTTTTGTGGAGGAGGGGCCGACCGAGGCCGAGCTCCAGGCTGCCAAGGACCACCTGATAGGTGGCTTCCCGCTGCAACTGGACGGCAATGCCAAGCTGCTGGAGTCCGTGGCCAATATCGCCTGGAACGGCCTGCCGCTGGACTACCTGGACCACTGGGCCGAGCAGGTGCAGCGCCTGAGCGTGGCCGACGTGCGCGCCGCCATGGCGCGGGTGCTGCAGCCCGAGCGCATGGTCACCGTGGTGCTGGGTGCGCAGGCGGCGCGTGCGGCGGAGTCGATCCGGTAAGCTCGGGGCATGACCAAACCCCGCAAGCTTTCTCCACCCGCCAAGAGCCCCGCCGCCAAGCGGCCCAGTGGTGAAGTCCGCCTCATTGGCGGCCACTGGAAGCGCACCAAACTCAAGGTGGCCGACAAGCCCGGCCTGCGCCCCACGCCCGACCGCGTGCGCGAGACCGTGTTCAACTGGCTGGGCCAGGACCTGGCCGGCTTGCGTTGCGTGGATGCCTTCGCCGGCACCGGCGCGCTGGGCCTGGAGGCCGCCTCGCGCGGTGCCGCCCAGGTGCTGCTGGTGGAGCAGGATGCCGCCGTGGTGGCCCAATTGCAGCGGGTGCTGGCCCAATTGCAAGCCCTCAAGCTGCCGGAGCCGGTGGCGCAACGCCTGCAGGTGCAGCGCGGTGACGGCATTGCGGTGCTGCGCCAGCAGGGCGCGGTGAGTTGCGATGTGATCTTTCTGGACCCACCGTTTGACGCCGGTCTGTACGACGATGCGATTGCCGCAGCGGTGCGGGCCCTGGCCCCCGGTGGCACCATCTACCTGGAGTCGCCCACGGCCTGGACCGACGAGGCATTGGCGGGCCATGGCTTGGTGGTGCACCGCCACCTCAAGGCCGGCGCCGTGCATGCCCACATCCTGCACAGGGCCACGCCAGCCGCGGGAGAGGGCGCGGCATAATCTTCGGATGTCCAAGCCCGTGATTGCCGTCTACCCCGGCACCTTCGACCCCATCACCCTGGGTCACCAGGATCTGATCCACCGCGCCGCCGGCCTGTTTGATACCGTGATCGTGGCCGTGGCCATGGCACACCACAAAAAGACGATGTTCACGCTCGACGAGCGCCTGGACGCCGTGCGCGAGGTGATGCACGACTACCCCAATGTGCGGGTCGAGCCCTTTACCGGCCTGGTGGTGGAGTTTGCCAAGCAGCACGGCGCGCGCGTCATGGTGCGCGGTGTGCGCTCGGTGACGGATTTTGATTTCGAGAACCAGCTCGCCGGCATGAACCGCGCGCTGGCGCCGCAGGTGGACTCGGTCTTCCTCACGCCGGATGCGCGTTACCAGCACATCTCCAGCACCCTGGTGCGCGAGATCGCCACGCTCAAGGGCGACGTGGCCCAGTTCGTGGCGCCGGCCGTGCACGCGCGTCTGCTACAAAAATTGAAGTCCTGATCGGGAGACAGCACCATGAAAATCTTGTTGCCGGTGGATGGTTCCGAGTTGTCCCTGGAGGCAGTGCGCTTTGCCATCCGCATGGTGCTGGCCGGCCTGCGTGCCGATGCGGTGCTGGCCAATGTGCAGGAGCCCGCCAGTCTGTACGAGATGCTGGTGGCGCACGACCCGGAGGTGATCGACCGCGTTGCCGGCGAGGCCGGATTGCATGCCCTGCAGTCCGCCCGCGAACTGCTGGACGCTGCGGGTGTGACCTATGAGTGCGAGGTGGCCAAGGGCGACCCGGCGCACACCATCATCGACATTTCCGAGCGCTTTGCCTGCGACCTGATCGTGATGGGCGCGCGCGGCCAGAGCGCGCTGCGCAGCGCCATGCTGGGATCGGTATCCAACGAGGTGCTGCACGCCAGCGCCGTGCCGGTGATGATCGCCAAGCCCGATGAAGTGTGAGGCGCGACGATGGCTTTGATCATCACCCACGAATGCATCAACTGCGACGTCTGTGAGCCGGAGTGCCCCAACGAGGCCATCTCCATGGGGCCGGAGATCTACGTCATCGACCCGCACAAGTGCACCGAGTGCGTGGGCCATTTCAATGAGCCGCAGTGCATGCAGGTCTGCCCGGTGTCCTGCATTCCGGTCGACCCGAATTTTGTGGAAGATCGGGAGACGCTGTGGGCCAAGTTCCACCGCCTTCAGCAGGCCGTGCCGAGCAAGGCGTGACCCGCTGACGGGGTAGCCCTACGCCGCCCGCCGGGCCGCGTGTTCGACCGACCACGACGCCACCAATTGCTTGGGCATGGGCTTGCCAAAGTGGTAGCCCTGGGCCTGGGTACAGCCCAGCGCCGCCAGTTGGGCGCCGATGTCGGCGTCCTCGATGCCCTCGGCAATGGTGGACAGACCGATGGAGCGCGCCAGTTCCAGCGCGGCCTTGATGATGTGCAGGCTGCGCTCGCTGTGGTTGAGCTGCTGCACGAAGGTCTTGTCGATCTTCAGGCAGGTGAAGGGCAGGGACTGCAGGTAGTCCAGCCCGGCATAGCCGGTGCCGAAGTCGTCCAGCGCAATGCCCACGCCCAGCTCGCGCAGTTGGCGCAGCGAGGTGGCCACGGCCTCCATGTTCTGGATGATGATGGTTTCCGTCAGCTCGATGTGCAGCTCGTGCGGGTCCATGCCGTGGCGCTGCAGGCAGTCCTGGATGGACTGCACGATGGTGCCGCCGGCCAGCTCCGGCGCGGACAGGTTGATGCTGAGAAACGCCGGCTCGTCCGCGTCGCCTTCGCAGAACGTGCGCAGCTCGGCCCAATCCGCCACGCCGCGCTGCAGCACCCATTGGCCGATGCGGTGGATCAGGCCGGTCTTCTCCGCCAGGGGTATGAATTCGGCCGGGCTGATCAGGCCCAAGGTCGGGTGGCGCCAGCGAATCAGGGCCTCGAAACCCACCACGCGCCGGTCCGCGAAGGCGATCAGGGGCTGGTAGAACAGTTCGAGTTGCTGGCGGTCGATGGCGTCGGACAGGTCCTGCGCGAGCGAGAGGGTGCGCACCGCCGCCTTGTGCAGGTCCAGCGTCTCGGTGGGGGTGCTGTCGGTGGTGGCGGAGCTGCCGGCGCGCTGGGGGCTGGCGGCATCGTGCGTGCTGCGAAAGCGCGCCAGCAACAGGTGCATCAGGTACTGGATGACGGAGTCCGAACGCAGCAGCAGTTCCTCCACATGGCTGCGGTCGATGCGGATCAGCCGGGTGGGCACCAGGGTGCGCACGGCGGCGGTGCGCGGCTGGCGGTCGAGCAGGGCTACCTCGCCGAACATGGCGCCTTCGGTGAGGATGGCGATGCGCCGCTGCGCCGCGCCCACGCCGGTCAGCACCTCGACGCAGCCCTCTTCAATCACGTAGGCCGAGTCCCCCGGATCGCCCGCCTGGAAAACCAGCTTCAGTTCCTCGAAAACTTCTCGATCAAATGCGTCATGCATGGCGGCACCTGGATGGCAAGTTTGGTGGAACCCGGCCGCCACGGCAGCGCGGTGGGGGAAGGGGCATGCGGGCCACTATAAACCAAGGCCTGCTTGGCAGGGGGTTATTGCAGCTGGCTGGCGGCCTTCTTGGGCTTGGGCGCTGGCGGCGTGCCGTGGGCGGTGAAGTATTCGGGCTCCTTGGATTTTTTCTTCTTGGCGTGGGCGGCGGAGTTGGGCTGGGCCGTGGCGCCGTCGTCCGGCTTGTCCAGGTTGCGCGCGGGCTTTGCGCTGGCTTTCTTCTTGGCGGCTGCTTCGGCCTTGGCGCGGGCTTTCTCGCGTTCCGCTTCCTCGCGCAGGCGGGTGTGCTCCATGGTGTCGGCCGTGCTGGCGTCGCGCCGGGTGGCCGCATCGGTTTGCGCCTTTTGCTCGGCGGTACGGCTGTCCTGCACCTCCACGGGCACGCCGTCGGGGCACGGCGTCTGGCTGTAGCTGCCGCCGCACCGGTAGACTTTTTGGGCATCAGCCCTCGTGGATGCTGCGCAGGCAGCTATCAAAATAATAGCTATCGAGAGGAGGCGTTGCTTCATGGTGTGCCTTGCGTGGGGGTGGTGGCGGTTGGCGCGGCGGCGGGGGCCGGTGCGCCAGGGCGCTCGGCGGGCGCCTTGTGCGCGCGCGGCGGTTTGCTGGTGTGGACCAGCAGGGTGGCCTTGTCCATCTCGCCAGCGAGGAAGGCGGGCAGGGCCTTGAGCGAGCGGTCAATGCACTGGTCGATGGCGATGCGGTCGTCCAGCGCGGGTTTCTTCAGCACCCAGTTGACGACCTCGGCCTTGTTGCCGGGGTGGCCCACGCCCAGGCGCAGACGCCAGTAGTCGCCCGTGCCCAACTGGGCGTGGATGTCGCGCAGGCCGTTGTGCCCGGCGTGGCTGCCGCCGAATTTGAGCTTGACCTGGCCCGGCGCGATGTCCAGTTCGTCATGGGCCACCAGAATTTCGTTGGGTGCAATCTTGAAGAAACGGGCCAGGGCACCCACGGACTTGCCCGAGAGGTTCATGAAGGTCTGTGGCTGCAGCAGCCACACGGTCTGGCCGTGCACGCTGGTGCGCGCCACCAGGCCGTGGTAGCCCTTGTCCATGCTGGGGTAGGCCTTGAGTTCGCGCGCCAGGGCGTCGATCCACCAGAAGCCGGCGTTGTGGCGGGTGGCTTCGTATTCCGGGCCGGGGTTGCCCAGGCCGACAAACAGTTTGATCATGGGGTGGGTATTTCAGCAATGGCGCAGATGGTAGGGCATATTCGGCGCCTGAAATGCAAACGGCCCACCGAGGTGGGCCGTCGACCGGGATGCGCCGAAATCCGGCGCACGCGGGGGCTGCTTACTTCTTGCCGCCCTTGCCACCCTTGGCCGGGGCTGCTGCGGGCGCAGCGGCAGCGGCTTCGGCGGAGGCCTCGGCAGAGGCTTCGGCGGCGGAGACCACCACGGACACGACCACGGGGTTTTCCTTGCCCTTGACCACGGCCTTCACGCCGGCGGGCAGCTTGATGTCGGCCAGATGCAGGGATGCGCCCTTCTTCAGGCCGCTCAGGTCCACCTCGACGAACTCGGGCAGGTCCTTGGGCAGGCAGGAGACGTCGATTTCGTTGAGCACGTGGGTGATCAGGCAGTGGTCCAGCTTGAAGGCGGTGGATTCTTCCTGGCCCTTGAAGTGCAGCGGCACCTTCATGTGCAGCTTGGTGTTGGCGTCGACGTGTTGGAAGTCGATGTGCAGGATCAACTGCTTGTACGGGTGCATTTGCACGTCGCGCAGCAAGACCTTGCTTTCCTTGCCGGCCAGTTCCATGTCCAGCACGGAAGAGTGGAAGGCTTCCTTCTTGATGGCATGCCACAGGGCATTGTGGTCCAGCTCGATGAGCAGGGGCTCACCGGAACCACCGTAAACGATACCGGGCGTGCGGCCCGTGATGCGCAGACGGCGGCTCGCACCCGTTCCCTGCTTGGTGCGCTCAAAAGCGACGAATTTCATAACTTACTCCTGAAGGAATCCACCGCGACCAGTGCGATTCCGGTTTAACGATGACGCTGGATCGTTGCCCTATGCAACGGCGTCGGTTTTGGCCCCGGGATCAGAACAGATTGTCTTGATCCGAGAACAAACTCATGACCGACTCACCCTTGGCAATGCGCTGGATCGTTTCGGCGATCAGCGGCGCCACGGAGAGTTGGCGAATCTTTTGGCAATTCCGCGCCGTGGGGCTCAGCGGAATGGTGTTGGTCACCACCACCTCGTCGAGCGCGCCGCCGGTGGCGATGCGCTCGATGGCGGGACCCGAGAAAATGGGGTGCGTGCAGTAGGCGTAGACCTTCTTGGCGCCCCGTGCCTTGAGCACCTCGGCCGCCTTCACCAGCGTGCCGGCGGTATCGATCATGTCGTCCATGATGACGCAGTTGCGGCCTTCGATCTCGCCGATGACGTGCATGACCTCGGACACATTGGCCTTGGGGCGGCGCTTGTCGATGATGGCCAGGTCGCAACCCAGTTGCTTGGCCAGCGCGCGGGCGCGCACCACGCCACCGACGTCGGGCGAAACCACGATCAGGTCTTCGTAGTTCTTCTGGCGCAGGTCACCCAGCAGCACCGGGGAGGCGTAGATGTTGTCGACGGGGATGTCAAAGAAGCCTTGGATCTGGTCGGCGTGCAGGTCCATGGTCAGCACGCGGGCCACGCCCACGGCTTGCAGCATGTTGGCCACGACCTTGGCGGTGATGGGCACGCGGGTGGAGCGCGGGCGGCGGTCCTGGCGGGCGTAACCGAAGTAGGGGATGACGGCACTGATGCGCTCGGCCGATGCGCGTTTGAGGGCATCGACCATGATGAGCAGTTCCATCAGGTTGTCGTTGGTGGGGGCGCAGGTGCTTTGCACCACGAACACGTCGCGGGCGCGCACGTTTTGGTTGATCTCGACGGTGACTTCACCGTCGGAGAAGCGGCCCACGGTGGCGTTGCCCAGCGAAATGCCCAGGTGGTCGGCGATCTCGGAGGCCATGCCAGGATTGGCATTGCCAGTGAAAACCATGAAATCAGGAGAAGGTGCAGCCTGCATGTGGATTCCAGCGAGTAGAGAGGGTTTGTGTTCGTCGTTTGCGTGTTCCGTGGCCGGAACACTCCGAACCAGGAATTTGGCAGGGGAAGAAGGATTCGAACCTTCGCATGCTGGAATCAAAATCCAGTGCCTTAACCAACTTGGCGACTCCCCTACACAGGTTGACAGCGAAACGCTGCCCACCGCTAAACCTTCATTCAGCCATCGCTGGGTGCCCACCCCACCAGAGGATGAACATCCAAATTGCCGCAGATTCTGACTTGCATCGCGTCCGGCGCGTGGGTCACATTCACATCGTGCAGCAATCGCGCAAACACCGCACTGCCCGAGCCCGTCATGCGGCCATGGAGTCCTTGTGACTCCAGCCAATCCAGGGCCTGGACGACGCCCGGACACAGTCTCTGGGCGACGGCTTGCAAGTCGTTTCGGCCAAATGTGAATTTTCCGAATGCGTTCGCAGCGAAGCCTGAAAGTATAACAGTTTCTGTGTCGCGCTTCAACGCCGGGTCCGAAAAAATTTGTGCGGTGTCCAAACCGGCGTCCGGCTTGACCACCACGAAGCGTTCGCGCGGCAGCTCCACGGGGGTGATGGACTCGCCAATGCCTTCGACCCAGGCGTGGCGCCCGCCGAGGAAGAAGGGTACGTCGGCGCCCAGTTTCAGCCCCAATTGGGCCAGTACCGGCAGGGGCAGGTTCAGCTTCCACAGCCGATTCAGGGCCAGCAGGGTGGAGGCTGCGTCGGAGGAGCCGCCACCCATTCCGGCCTGCGCCGGTACCGATTTGGCCACGCCAATGTGCGCACCCAGCGGGCATTGCGTGTGCAGCTGCAGCGCGCGCGCGGCGCGCACCACCAGGTCGTCCGCGGGGAGCGGCGTGGTCAGGTCCTCGCGGCTGATCTGGCCGTCGTTGCGCAGGTTGAAGTGCAGGGTGTCGGCCCAGTCGATCAGCATGAAGACCGATTGGAGCAGGTGGTAGCCGTCGGCGCGCCGGCCAGTGATGTGCAGGAACAGGTTGAGCTTGGCCGGGGCGGGAATGTCGTAGAGCGACTGCATGGGCGGGATTATCCCTGCGCGCAGCCGTTGCTCAGCGTTCGAGCACGACGCGCAGATCGGCCGCGGGCTCGGGCGCGTAGCGCTGGGCCTGCAGGCGGCCGTCGGCTATGCGGCGCAGGTCCACCTGCCAGCCCGGGGTGTCGGGTGAGTCGCCGCGCAACCAGGCAAACAGGCTGGTCACCGGCAGCACGGCGCCCGTGGTGTGCAGGGTCAGGGCGTCCAAGGTGTCGAAGTGCTGGGGTTGGCCCGTGGATTGCAGTTCGGCCCCGTCCGCATCCCACTGCAGGCGGGCCACGGTGCTGCCCAAGGGAGAGTAGAAGGTCAACACCCCGGCGCGGGGGGTGCCCACGAGTTCGAAGTCGGCGGAGAAGGCCTGGGGTGGCTCGCTGCGCACGATCAGCGCCAGGTGCCCCTGCCAGCGCACCTCGTCGGGTGCCAATGGGGCGCTAGCCCTCGTGGTATGTGCACAGCCAGCTATAAAAAAAGTAGCAACTGTCAGGGCCAGCCGTAGCGCCAGCGCGCGCCACCCGGTCACGGCTTGCCGCGCAGGCGCCGCATGGTGTCGCGCAGGGTTTCGTTTTGCGGGTTGAGCTGCTCGCCTTCCTTCCAGATGGCGCCGGCCTGGTCGTGCCGGCCCATGGTCCACAGCACCTCGCCCAGGTGGGCGGCGATCTCGGCGTCGGGGCGCGACTGGAAGGCGCCTTGCAGCAGGCGCAGGGCCTCGGCGGAATTGCCGGCGCGGAACTCGACCCAGCCCAGGCTGTCCACGATGAAGGGGTCATCGGGCGCGTAGGTCAGCGCCTGCTGGATGAGCTGGCGGGCCTCGTTGAGGCGGATGTTGCGCTCGGCCAGCGAGTAACCCAGCGCGTTGTAGGCGTGGTGGTAGTCGGGCTTGATCTCCATGACCTTGCGCAGCAGTTGCTCCATCTCGTCGTTCTTGCCCAGGCGTTCGGCCATCATGGCCAGGTCGTACAGCAGGTCGATGTCGTCGGGGTAGCGGGGCACGGCATCGCGCAGCAGTTCGTAGGCGTCGGCGTAGTGGCGGGTGTCACGCAGCAACTGCACCTCGGCGTTGATTTTGGCCAGGCCGTCGCTGCTTTGCAGTTCCGGCACGCCGCGGATGGCGGCGCGGCCCTGGTCCAGATGGCCCTGGCGCACCAGGATGGAGGCGCGCCGGCGCTCCACCCGTAGCGCGTCGGCCGGGCTGTTGATCTTGTCCAGGTAGGCCAAGGCCTCGTCGAACCGCTGGCCTTGCTCGGCCACCTGGGCCAGCAGGATGTAGGCCTGCACCAGCCCGCGTCCCGTCTCGGCTTCGGCGCCCGTGTCGGCGTCGGGCGTGGCCAGGGAGACGTAGTGCTTGAGCGAGTCCTCGGCCAGGGCCAGGCGGCCGTCCTGCAATTCCAGCGAGCCGCGCATCAGCCAGGCCTCGGGGTAGCGGGATTGCTCCTCCGTCAATCGGCGCATCTGGACGTAAGCGTCGGGGTAGCGCTGGGCGTTGATGAGGTGGCGTGCGTAGGCCATGCGCGCGTCGGCACTGGGCTTGCCGCTGGCCAGGTAGTGGTTCACCGCGGCCTCGGCGGCGGGGGTCTTGGCATCGATCAGGGCAATGGCCAGCAGTATCGGTGCGTCGGATTCGGCGTCCAGGGCCACGCCGCGGCGCATGGCCTCCATGGCGCCATCCACATCCTCGGCCTGTAGGCGCAGCGTGCCGATGGCGGCCCAGGCCGCGGCGCCGGTGGCGTGCTGGTTCAGCTCGGGCGCCAGCACCTTCTCGACCACGGCAATGGCCTGCTTCTTGTCGGTGACCCGGGCAAAGTAGCGCGGCAGCAGGCCGATGGCGACCACCTTTTCGCTGCTGCTCAGGCTGGCCAGTTCGCGCTTGAGCGGTTCCTGGGTGTCGGCCACGCGGTTGAGGCCAAGCAGGATCTGCAGGTGCAGCCGGTTGGCCTCGCGCGAGGACGGAAAGGCGCGAGCCCAGGATTGGGCGGCTTCCAATGCCCAGTCGCCGTTGCGCGCGCCATAGGCGATCTCCACGGCGCGTTCGTAGAGCCGCTCGGAATTGGCGCGCCGCGCGGCGTCCAGGATGTTGGCGTAGGCCGACGCCGGGTCGTCACTGCGTGCCAGCATCTCTCCGATCAGGATTTCATAGAACAGGTTGCCGTCCAGGTTGGAGTTGTCGGGCAGGTCGGACTTGGGTGGCGCGGCCAGGGCCGTTGCACCCAGGCTGGACACCAGCAGGGCCAGGGAGAGAAGGCGGGCAATTCGTGACATCGGACCATAATAATCCAAGCCGTACAGCCACAGTGCCATGCCCGAATTACCAGAAGTCGAAGTCACGCGCCAAAGCTTTGCCGACCGTATCGCGGGCGGGCGCATCCTGCATGTCCGCCTGGGCAAGCCGTTGCGCTGGCCCCTGGGCGTGGCGCCCGAGGCACTGGTGGGGCGCCGTGTCCTGGGCGTGCGCCGGCGGGGCAAATACCTGCTGTTGGACCTGGATGAGGGACTGCTGTTGCTGCACCTGGGCATGTCGGGCAGCCTGTCGTTTGCGCCGCATCCGGCCGCGCCCGGTGTGCATGATCACATGGATCTGGTCACCACCTTGGGCACCCTGCGCCTGAACGACCCTCGCCGCTTTGGCGCCGTGGTGCACGCCGCGTCCGAGGCCGACCCCGTGGCGGTCAAGCTGCTGGGCAAGCTGGGCATGGAGCCGCTGGGAGCGGACTTCGATCTGGCGACCTTCCAGGCGGCCCTGGCACGGCGCCAGGCGCCGATCAAGCAGGTGCTGCTGGCCGGCAACGTGGTGGTCGGGGTGGGCAACATCTACGCATCCGAGGCCCTGTTCCTGGCCGGCATCCGCCCCACCACGCGCGCCGCGCGCCTGAGCCGCCCCAGGGTGGCGCGCCTGCACCAGGCCGTGCGCGAGGTGCTGGCGCGTGCCGTGGCCAAGGGCGGCAGCACTCTGCGCGACTTCTCCAACGCCTGGGGCGAGTCCGGGTATTTCCAGCTGGAGGCCAACGTGTATGGCCGTGAAGGCCAACCCTGCCGGGTTTGCGGTAGCACCGTCTGCGCTTTGCGCCAAGGCCAACGTTCCACGTTTTTCTGTCCCTCCTGCCAGAAATCCTGAGCATAGGAGGGTGGGGCGGTGCTATATTGAGCGGCTATAGGGGGCTCTTTTGACTACATCCTTTAACGAACAGTTTGATCAGCTCGGCGCATGGCGGCGCGAATTCGCGCTGCGCCTGAAACTGCTTGCCGAGTGGATGAAAGACAACGAGCTGCTGGACGCGGCCGTGGAAGAGCGCCTGCGCCGCCTGGGCACCCAGGTGCGTTCCGACAAGGTCATGGTGGCCTTTGTGGCGGAGTTCTCGCGCGGCAAGTCCGAGATGATCAACGCGGTGTTCTTTGCCGGCTACGGCCGGCGCATCATGCCCGCCAGCGCCGGGCGCACCACCATGTGCCCGACCGAGATGGGCTACGACCCCGACGTGCCGCCTTGCCTGCGCCTGCTGCCCATCGAGACGCGCCTGCAACCCCAGGCCCTGATGGAGTGGCGCATGGCGCCCGAGAAATGGGCCCGCATCGACCTGGACGTGAACAACCCACAGCAGTTGGCATCGGCCCTGGAAAAGGTGGCCGAAACGCGCAAGGTCACGCAGGACGAGGCGCGCGCCCTGGGCTTCTGGCACAGCCAGGCACCCGAGGACAATCCGGTGGTGGACGCGCAGGGCATGGTGGAAGTGCCCAAGTGGCGCCATGCCCTTATCAACATCGCCCACCCGCTGCTCAAGCAGGGGCTGGTCATTCTCGACACCCCGGGCCTGAACGCCATCGGCGCGGAACCGGAATTGACGGTGAGTTTGATTCCCCAGGCCCATGCCGTGGTCTTCATCCTGGGTGCCGACACGGGCGTCACCAAGTCCGACCTGTCCATCTGGCGCGAGCATCTGGTGAGCGAGGCCGACAGTCCCGACTCCCGCCTGGTGGTGCTCAACAAGATCGACACTCTGTGGGACGACCTGAGTTCCCCGGCGCAGATGGAGGCGCAGATCGACCGCCAGATCAGCACCACCGCCGAAATCCTGGCCATCCCACGCGACCGCGTCATCGCCGTCTCGGCCCAGAAAGGGCTGGTGGCCAAGGTCACCGACGACGAAGCACTGCTGCAACGCAGTTGCCTGCCCGTGCTGGAAGACGCGCTGGGCCGCGGCATCATGGGCAAGCGCCAGCGCATCCTGGCCGAGGCCATGTCCGGCGGTATCACCGACCTGCGTGCTGAAACCGCACGCGTGATCAATATCCGCAAGCGCGACCTGACCGAGCAGATGATGGAGCTCAAGGGCCTGCAGGGCAAGAATGCCACCGTCATCAAGCACATGCGTTCGCGTATTTCGCAGGAGCAGGCCGAGTTCGACCTGGGCGGGGCCAAGATCCACGCCGTGCGGTCGGTCCACCTCAAGCTGCTGCGCGAAGTGTTCAGCATCCTGGGGTCGAGTGCCCTCAAGAAGGAGATGGCGCAGCTCAGCAGCGCCCTGCTGCAAAAAGGGCTCAAGCTGGGCGTCAAGCGCGCCTATGGAGAGACCTTTGACCGCCTGCGTGGGAGCCTGCAAAAGGTGCAGTCCCTGTGCGGCGAAATCCAGGCCATGCTGGGCGCAACCTTCCGCCAGCTCAATGGCGAGCACGGTTTCTCGCTGCAGGCGCCCACCGAGCCGCAGATGACGCAGTACCTGAGCGACCTGGACATGGTGGAGCGCAGCCACATCCAGTACCTGGGCCTGGGCAATGCTTTCAAACTGGCTCAGCCCGAGTTTGCCGACCGCCTGGTGCGCGCCCTGTCCACGCGGCTGCGCAGCATCCACGAAATGGCCTTGAGCGATGTGGAGTTGTGGAGCAAGTCGGCGGCGGCCCAACTGGACGCCCAATTGCGCGAGCGCCGGCGCAACTTCAGCCGCCGCATCGAGGCCATCGACCGCATCCAGCAAGCTGCGGGTGGCCTGGAAGACCGCATCCAGGACATCGATCAGCAGGAGGCGGCCTTGGGCCAGATCGAAGTCAAGCTGATCGAGCTGACCGACTACCTGATCGCCGCCAACCAAAACACCGACACCCACGTGGACGTCGAGTTCGCCTGAGCGTGGTCCGGCGCAGGGTAGATTTCGCCGCCCGTGTGGTGGCCTGGCAGGCCGAGCATGGCCGCAATGACCTGCCCTGGCAGAACACGCGCGACCCTTACCGTGTCTGGCTGTCCGAGATCATGCTGCAGCAGACGCAAGTGGTCACGGTGATGGGCTACTTCGAACGCTTCCTGACCCGTTTCCCCGATGTCCAGGCACTGGCCGCCGGCACCCTGGACGAGGTGCTGGGTCTGTGGAGTGGCCTGGGCTACTACAGCCGGGCGCGCAACCTGCACCGTTGTGCGCAGGAGGTGGTCGCGCGCCATGGTGGCGCCTTTCCCCCCCGTGCCGCGGTGCTGGAAACCCTGCCCGGTATTGGCCGCTCTACCGCGGCGGCGATTGCCTCCCTGTGTTTTGGCGAGCGTGTGGCCATCCTGGACGCCAACGTCAAACGGGTGGTGACGCGGGCGCTGGGCTTTGACGGCGACCTGGCCCAGGCTGCCAACGTACGCGCCCTGTGGGATGCGGCTATGGAATTGCTGCCCACGGGCACGCAGGCTGCCACGCAGATGCCGCGCTACACCCAGGGCATGATGGACCTGGGGGCGACGGTGTGCCTTCCCAAACGGCCCGATTGCGTTGCCTGCCCGGTGCAGGTGGATTGCGTGGCTGCCAAGGCGGGGGACCCGCAGCGCTACCCGGTGCGCAGCCGCACGCTCAAGCGCAGCAGCCAATCGCTGTGGTTGCTGTGGGCACGGACGGACGATGGTGCGGTGTGGCTGGACAAGCGCCCCACGCCCGGTGTGTGGGCCGGCCTGCATTGCCTACCGCTGTTCGACAGCGAGGCCGCGTTGAAGGCCGCTGTGCCGGCCTCCAGGCGCGCGCGCCTGGAGCCACTGCCCGTGTTCACCCATGTACTGACCCACAAGGATTTGTTTCTGCACACCTGGCGCTTACCGCTGGAGGGGCGTGACGCGCAGTGGGAGCAGGGCGCGTGGGTGGATGCCAGGAATTGGCCGGCGCTAGGGCTACCGGCCCCCATCCGCAAGTTGCTTCAACAGACGCCGGTTGCCTAAGGCGAAGGGTCAGGGTGCGTCAATTTCGCGGTGCCGCGTGAGCGTGGACCAGTCCTGTGCGAAACGCTGGGCCAGCCGCTCCACCAGGTACACGGAACGGTGTTGGCCACCCGTGCAGCCGATGGCCACGGTGACGTAGCTGCGGTGGTCCCGCGCCAGGGAATCCAGCCAGTTTTCCAGAAAGTGGCTGATATGGTGCAGCATCAAGTCCACATCGGGCTGCGCCTGCAGAAACTCGATCACGGGCGCGTCCCGCCCGGTCAGGTGGCGCAGCGTGGGCTCGTAGTGCGGGTTGGGCAGCATGCGTACGTCGAATACGTAGTCGGCGTCGGTGGGCACGCCGCGCTTGAAGGCAAAGGATTCGAATACCAGGGTCAGCTGCTCCAGCGGTGCCGAGATCAGCGTCTTCACATAGCCCTGCAACTGCGAGGGGCGGATGATGCTGGAGTCGATCACGTAGGCATCTTCGCGCAGGTCGGCCATCAGCGTGCGCTCCAGCTCAATGGCTTCCACCAGGGCGCGGCGGGCGTCGTGTTCACCGTGGCCGGCGGTGTCGGGTTGGGAGAGCGGGTGCTTGCGCCGCGTTTCGGAGTAGCGGCGCACCAGGGTGTCGGTGTTGGCATCCAGAAACAGAATCTTGACGCCAATGCCCAGGCCGCGCAGCGCGGCCAACTGGCGCGGCACCTGCGGCAACGAGGTCGCACTGCGCACGTCGATGGCAATGGCCACGAGCCGCGCCCGTTGCTGCTGCTCCAGTTCGACAAAGGGCAGCAGCAGCTCAGGTGGCAGGTTGTCCACGCAATAGAAGCCGGCGTCCTCCAGGGCGTTGAGCGCAACCGACTTGCCCGAGCCCGACATGCCGGTGATCAGCACGATTTCCAGGGGCTGGGCAAAGTCTTCCATGGCATTCATGCCGCGGACTGCAGCATCTCCTTGGCATGGGCCAGCGTGGTGCTGGACAGGCGCTCGCCGCCCAGCATGCGTGCGATCTCGGCCACGCGCACCTCACCGGCTACCGGCGCCACGGTGCTGAGCGTCTGCGTGCCGCTCAACTGCTTGGCCACCACCAAGTGGTGGTCGGCGCAGGAGGCTACCTGGGGCAAATGGGTCACGGCCAGCACCTGGCGGTCGGCGCCGAGCTGGTGCATCAGGCGGCCCACGGTCTCGGCCACGGCACCGCCAACGCCGGAGTCCACCTCGTCAAAGATGAGCGTTTGTGCAGTGCCCAGCTGGCTGGTGGTGACGGCAATGGCCAAGGCGATGCGAGACAGTTCGCCGCCTGATGCCACCTTGCCCACGGGACGCGGCGTGCTGCCTGCGTGACCAGCTACCAAAAATGTAGCATCTTCGACGCCGTATGCGGCCGGGTCACACGCCTGCAGTTCCACCTGGAACTGACCGCCTTGCATACCCAGGCCTTGCATGGCCTGGGTGATGGCCTGCGCCAACAACGGAGCGGCCTTGGCGCGGGCCTTGGACAGCACCTTGGCTTCGGCCAGGTAGGCGACATGTGTCTTGTGCTCGGCATCGCGCAAACCATCCAGATCGGCGGCGGCGTCCAGCTGCGCCAGCTCCTCACGCCAGCCGGCCAGCAGGGCGGGGAGGTCTTCCGGTGAACGCTTGTAGCGCCGTGCCAGCGACATCCATAGGCCCATGCGCTCGTCCAGTTCGGCCAGGCGCTCGGGGTCAAGCTCGGTGCGGCGCAGGTAGGCACGCAGGGAGTGCACCGCGTCTTCTGCCTGGGCGATGGCCGATGTCAGCACCTCGATTGGGTTGTTGAACTCGGCTTCAAGGTGCGCCTGGGACTGCAGGCGCTGCAAGGCGCCGTTGAGCAGACCCAGTGCGTTGACTTCTTCATCCTCCAGAACCTGCAGGGTGCCTTGGGCGGCATCCAGCAGGGCCTGGCCATTGGCCAGGCGGGTGTGGCTGGTATGCAGCTCGTCCCACTCATCGGGTTGGGGGGCCAGCTTGTCCAGTTCGCCAATTTGCCAGGCCAGCCGCTCGCGTTCGCGCTGCAGGGAGTCCTGCGCGGCGATGGCATCCGCCAGCGCGGTCTGGGCTTGGCGCCAGGTTTGCCAGCGCGCGCCCACGGCGTCGGTGGAGACCTGCGCGTAGGCGTCGAGCAGGCCACGCACGGCATCGGTGCGCGTCAGGCTTTGCCAGGCGTGCTGGCCGTGGATGTCGAGCAACTGCTCGCCCACGGTGCGCAACTGCTGGGCCGTGGCCGGGCTGCCATTGATCCAGGCCCGGCTCTTGCCGGCGGTGTCCACGGTGCGGCGCAGCAGCAGGGTGTCGCCTTCGTCGTCGAAACCCGCGTCCTGCAAGATGGCGCGCACCATATCGGCGGTGTCGAATTCGGCGCTCACGTCCGTGCGGGCGGCGCCTTCACGGATCACACCGATGTCGGCGCGCGCGCCGGTCACCAGTTGCAGGGCGTCGATCAGGATGGACTTGCCGGCGCCGGTTTCGCCGGTGAGCACGGTGAAGCCGCTCTCCAGGTCGAGCTCCAGTTCGCTGACGATGACAAAGTCCCGCAGGACGATGCGCTTCAGGGCCATTCAAGCCACTCCTTCATTCCAATGCAGTTTGCGGCGCAGGGTGTCGAAGTAGGTCCAGCCCTTGGGGTGCAGGAAGCGCACCTGGTATTGCGAGCGCGTTACCACGATGCGGTCGCCATGCATCAGCGAGGCCAGGGACTGCATGTCGAAATTGGCGCTGGCATCCCGTCCTGCTACTATTTCAATAGCAACCTCCGACACATTGGCGAGGACAATCGGCCGATTCGACAAAGTATGCGGGGCGATGGGCACCAGCACCCAACCGGGGATGGAGGGGTGCATCAGCGGCCCGCCGGCGGACAGCGAATATGCCGTGGAACCCGTGGGCGTGGCGATGATGAGGCCATCGGCGCGCTGGTTGGCCACAAAGTGGCCGTCCACCTCCACCCGTAGTTCCACCATGCCGGCCGTGGCGCCGCGGTTGACCACCACGTCGTTCATGGCCTGGGCGGCGAACACGCAGTGGCCGTCACGCATCACGCGGGCCTGCATCAGGCTGCGGTGGTCTTCCTCGTACAAGCCGGCCAGCATGGGCTGCAGCGTGCTCTGGTAGTCGCCCAACGGGATGTCGGTGATGAACCCCAGGCGCCCCTGGTTGATGCCGATCAGCGGCACGCCGTATTCCGCCAACTGCCGTCCAATACCCAGCATGGTGCCGTCGCCGCCAACCACCACACACACGTCGCAGGTCCTGCCAATGCCGGCCACGTCCAGCGTGGGGTAGTGGGTGAGCCCCATATTGGCCGCGGTGTCGGCCTCCACGGCGACCTCGCAGCCCAGGTCCATCAGGAAATGGGCGATGCCCTCCAGTGTCTGGCGCGAGGATTTGCCGGTCGCGCCACTGGAGACGGCCTGGTATTTGCCGATCAGGGCCACGTTGCGGAATTGGGGCTTCATGCGCAAATTACAACACCAAATTGCTCACTAAAATGTGTCGATGCTCGATGACCGTTCCAAGTTGTTGTTGAAAGCGCTGGTGGAGCGTTACATCGCCGACGGGCAGCCGGTGGGCAGTCGCACGCTGTCGCGCGCGTCGGGGCTGGAGTTGTCGCCGGCCACCATCCGCAACGTGATGTCCGACCTGGAAGAGATGGGCCTGATCGTCAGTCCGCATACCTCGGCCGGGCGCATTCCCACGGCGCGGGGTTACCGCCTGTTCGTGGACACCATGCTCACGGTGCAGCCGGGCACCTATGGCGCCCACAGCCTGGCGCCGGACCAGCCGCAAAAGGTGATTTCCAACGCCGCCAACCTGCTGTCCAACCTGTCGCAGTTCGTGGGCGTGGTGATTGCACCGCGGCGCTCATCGGTGTTTCGGCACATCGAGTTCTTGCGTCTGTCCGAGCGACGCGTGTTGGTGATCCTGGTCTCACCCGATGGTGACGTGCAGAACCGCGTCATCTTCACCGAACTGGATTACACCCAGGCACAACTGGTGGAAGCCGCGAATTTTCTCAACTCCAACTACGTGGGGCTGGATATTGAGCACGTGCGCGAGCGTCTGCAGGGTGAGGTGGAGTCCTTGCGCTCCGAAATCGCGGCGCTCATGCAGGCAGCCGTGACGGTCAGCTCCGAGACCATCACTGAAACCCAGGACGAAGTCATCATCTCCGGTGAGCGCAACCTGCTGTCCGTGAGTGATTTCTCCAGCGACATGGGGCACCTGCGTCGTGCGTTTGAGTTGTTCGAGCAGAAGGCGCAGCTCATGCGTCTGATGGATGTTGCAGGCCAGGCCGAGGGTGTGCGCATCTTCATCGGCGGCGAAAGCCAGGTGGTGCCGTTTGAAGACCTGTCCATCGTCAGCAGCCCCTATGAGGTGGATGGCAAGGTGGTGGGCACGCTGGGCGTGATCGGCCCCACGCGCATGGCCTACGACCGCATGATCCAGATCGTGGACATCACCTCCAAGCTGGTCAGCAACGCGCTGAGCCACCATAAGTAGGTTGGGTTCGGCCCGCTACAATTACCGGTTCGGTCGGGGCGTTAGCTCAGTTGGTTAGAGCAGAGGACTCATAATCCTTTGGTCGCGGGTTCAAGTCCCTCACGCCCTACCATTTCCCATTCCATTGAACGAGGCCTACGCAAGTAGGCTTTTTTGTTTGCCGCACAATGTCGTTTATTCGATATCCCGCACACATTCAGGTTGTGCGGACTGACCGAGGGGAATGGCATGGCACGGGGCTTGGGGCTGTCAATCTCTCATGCGCGCGCTTGGCGCCAGCGTGTTCACGGGGGCTGGGTGGGATGGTTTGCGCTGCTGCTGTCCTGTCTGGTCTGGGCATCAGCGGCACATGCGGCCGAGCCAGACCCGGGTTTCGCCGTGGTGCAGCGCATCAGCGGCCAAGTTACCGTCACTAATCTGGCGACGGGCGCCATGCGAGATCTGAAGCTCGGTGATACGGTCCGTGTGGGTGAACAGTTGGTGACGACTGCCAGCGCCGAAGCCGTTTTGCGCACCGATGACGCCGGCATCATTGCCATGCGCCCCAATGCGAAGCTGGTGATGGAAGCCTACAAGGCTCAGGGCCAACGGGACGACCTGTTCAGCCTGCGTATCCTGTCGGGCGCCCTGCGGCTGCTGACGGGTGCCATTGCCGGGCGTAACAGGGATAACTACCGGGTGAACACCCCCACGGCCACACTTGGAGTGCGCGGGACGGACTACGAGCCTTACGTATTGACCAAGGCGGTGGCACAGCAATTTGGCCAACCCGAAGGAACGTACGACAAGGTCAACCAGGGCACGACCACGTTGCAGGCCCATGGCGCGACGCTGGACGTGTCTTCCGGCCAGGTGGGTTTTGTGCCTTCTGCAGCGCCGCGGGTTCGCGGCCTGATGACGGCCCTGATGCCGGTGCTGCTGGAGCGTGTGCCCAGCTTCTATGTTCCCGGTAAGTTTGACCACGAGCTACAGGCATTGGCTGCGGGCGAGCAGGGGCTGGGTAGTTCGGGTGGTGCGGCGCAGGATGCGCCGGCCAAGGCCATCCTGTCGCCGGGTTCTGCGGTCCCGGGGGCCGATACACAGCTTGCCATGGCCTCGCATGCCGATACGGCGGCCTGTAGATTCAATACGATTGCCGGCCGCTGGCTGCACGGCCTGGACGCGACCATCTTGCACAAGGACGCCCAACGTTTTGTTGAAATGTTTGACGCTACGGCCAAGATCACGGCGGAAGTCGTTGGTGGCGATGGCGAGCGCCAAGCGGTGCACCTGGACCGTGATGGCCTGGCGCGCAGCGTCTTCGCTTCTCTGGGCGACCTCAGCGAGTTCAGCACGCGCCGGCCCGTGACCCGCGCGCGCCTGGCGCAAGGAAGCTCCACCAAGCAATGCAATCGCATCGAAGTACAGTCTCTGGTCATCGAAGGCGGTGTCCGCAGCACGGGCAGCTACCGCATCGAGTCGATTGAAACCTTTGTACTGGAGCGCAAGGCCGGTCGCTGGGTTGCGGTGACGGCAGCGACACGGCAGCAATGAAAGCGTTTCTGTGCTGTGCCTTGTGCTGCGTCTGGTCGACGATCGCGCCAGCGCAGACGCCAGCCAGACCAGACGCGGAACCCAGCTTCGAGTTCTACGGCCAGCAGCGCCAGATGTACGCCGACGTTGGCAACTTCACCAAGACGATAGAGGTTGCCAAACTGCAACTCCAGTTGGCGCCGGGTCCGGCGAAGGAACTGCCTGTTCTGCGCAGCCTGGTGGCCAGCCACGCGACACTGAATCAGTTTGCGCAGGCGCGCGAGGCGCTGACGCAGATGGAGCGCAATCTGAAGGTTCTCCAGACTCGAAAAGGGTGGGCGAACAAGCGCGATTGGTGGCAGGCTTTGTATGCCAACGCCAATGCCACCATTGAGATGCGGGCTGGCCATCTTGACAAGGCCGAGGCGGCCTGGAAGGCTTGTGTGGCCTCGGCCCAGGCGTCTTTGCAATCCGATCCCGAGCGCGAGGGGCGGTCGCTGTTCGTGGACTGCAGCCGCGGGCTTTTGAGTGTGCTCATCACCACTGGCCAGCTCTCGGCGGCGGCGCAGGTCGGGACGCAGTTGCGCGATGAGGCACAACGCACCATGGACATGCATGCCCGGCCCCTGATCATGGTGCGTGCCAATCAGGCATTGGCCGAATTGGCCGTCGAGCAGGGGAAGTTGGCACAGGCACGTGAACTGTTGCAGGCCACCTTGGGGCTGATCGACCAGACCGAGGGTGTGGGCTTTTCCCTGCGCGCCGCCAACGTGCGCGAACAGCTGGCGCTGATTGAGATGTTGCAGGGCCACTGGGAGGAAGCGTTGAAGTGGCACGAGGCCCGTGTGACGGCGATGGAGGCAGCCAAGGAAGAGCGCGGCAACAAGGGTGTGCGCACCCCGGAGCACGCTTATACCTTGGTGCGGTTGGGGCGGGTGGCTGCGGCCGTGAACATTCTGCGGACCCAAGTGCGGGTCCGAGAAAATCTCTACGACCAGAATGCGCTGCAGCTATGGGAGGCGCGTGCCTTCTTGGGCGTGGCGCTGGCCGCCGCGGGGCAGCGCGACGAAGCCCTGCGCGAAATGCGCGAAGCCATGCCGCGCGTGCTGGACATCTACCGGGGCGAGCGCGCCTCCAGCGAGTCCGGTGTGCTGCGCACCGCGCGTCTCAACTGGCTGCTGGATGGTTACATCTATCTGCTCGCCGACTCGGCGCGAACCGATGCATGGGCCTTGGACGAAGCCTTCCGCATGGCCGATCTGGCCAAAGGCTCCACGGTGCAGCGGGCGCTGGCCGCGTCGGCATCGCGCGCCAATTTCACCGATGCGGGCCTGGCGCAATTGGCACGCACTGAGCAAGACCAGCAGCGTGAACTCAGCGCACTGGCGGAGTCCATTGGCAATCTGTTGGCGCGGGGGCGCGTGGCGGAGCAGGACAGGGTGGTGGCGGCCATGCGGGCCACCCTGGCGGCGATGCGTTCCGAGCACACCAAGACTCTGGCTGAGATCGAACGGCGCTATCCCAACTACTCGACGCTGCTCAGCCCCAAACCCGTTGGCGTGGCAGCGGTGCAAAAGCTGCTTAAGCCCTCGGAGTCCCTGGTGTCGGTCTACGTGGGTAGCGCCCGGGTGCTGGTCTGGGCCATAGCTGCTGAGGGCGCCCCCGCCTTTGCCGTGAGCGACCTGGACGCCCGCCAATTGGATGCCGGTGTGGCGTCCCTGCGTCGGGCGCTCGATCCGAGTGCGGAGGCCACGGGCCGTTTGCCGACATTTCCCTTTGACACGGCCCACATGCTCTATCGCGGCTTGCTGGCGCCAGTGGAATCGGTCTGGAAAGGCGCCAAGGAGCTGATCGTTGTGCCACACGGACGGCTGGCACAACTGCCTCTGGGTGTGTTGACCACGCAAGCGTTCCAGGAAGCGCCGGGCGAGGTGCCGTATGCGGGCATGGCCCAGGCGCCGTGGTTGGTCAAACAGGTGGCGGTCTCGCACCTTCCGGCGGTCGTCGCCTTGCCGCTGTTGCGCACGGTACCCCACACGCCGGCGCGGCAGGCGTTCATCGGCTTCGGGGACCCGGTGTTTGGTGCGGAGCCGGCGCCTCAAGGGGGTGGTTCGCGCGGCATCGGCCAAGGGCTCGTCCGGCGCAACCTGGTGCTTGCGCGCGGCGGATCGGACAGCATTATTGATTTCCGGCTGTTGCCGCAGCTGCCCGACACGGCCGAAGAAATCGCTGGTGTGGCGTCGGTACTGGCCGCCGACCCGGCGCGGGATGTGTACCTGGGCAAGCGTGCCAGCGAGGCGCTGCTCAAGAAGCTGGATCTGTCCCAGTACCGTGTGGTCATGTTCGCCACGCACGGTCTCATGGGGGGCGAGATGCCGGGTCTATTCCAGCCGGCATTGGCCCTGTCCAATCCCGCATTCACGGGCGAAACCGAAGACGGTCTGCTGACCATGGAGGAAATCCTGGGCCTCAAGCTCAATGCCGAATGGGTGGTGTTATCGGCCTGCAATTCGGCGGCGGCGGGCACGGCGACAGAAGAGTCGTTGTCGGGGCTGGGTCGTGCCTTCTTTTACGCCGGTGCTCAGTCGCTGTTGGTGACCAATTGGGCGGTGGAGACGACGTCTGCGCGGCTATTGACCACCGACGCGTTTCGCCGCCAGGCCGGCAACCCGCGCCTGTCGCGGGTGCAGGCCCTGCAGCAGTCGTCCCTGGCGCTGATGCAGCAACGGGCCGAGGACGGCTTCAGTTACGCCCACCCGATGTTCTGGGCACCCTATTCATTGGTGGGAGATGGGTCGCCGCCGCGCTGAGGGCAAGCTGCCTGAGAAGCTTCTTATACGCTCAGCCCGCCAGCAGCGGGTAGCCCAGCACCAGAGGCTTGCGCAGGCTGATGCGGGTGCCGTCGGTTGCGGATGCGATGTCCAGCTCGGCGCCCATGGCGGCGGCGCGGCGGCGCATGTGCGTCAGACCGTGCCCGCTGGGGGGTATGTCGCCGGACCGTGTGCGGGACTGGGCGAAGCCGCAGCCGTTGTCTTGCAGGTCGATCCGCAGCGCATCGGCTGTGGTGGCGATGTGCACGCTCAGGCGCGTGGCCCTGGAATGCTTGAACACATTGGCAATGCCCTCCTGCACGATGCGCAGCACCGCCAGGGCATGACGTGGCTCCAGTTCCAGGCTGTCTTGCGCGCTGTCGATCTGCCATTCCAGGGCGATGCCGGCGGCGGCCAGGCGTGGCGCCATGCGGTAGCGCAGCGTGCCCAGCGCGCTGAGTAGGTCGCAGTCGTCGGGCGAGAGTGCATCCAGCACCAGGCGCATGTCGTCGATGCATTCGCGCAGCACCTGGGCCACTTCGTGCTGGCCGGCGCCGCCGCGTTCCACCATGGCCAGCGAGGACAGCAACTGCGAGCCCAGGCCGTCATGCATGTCCTGCATGATGCGCTGGCGCTCGGCGCTGGAGGCCTGGCGCAGCTCCATGCGCAGCAGGGATTCGTGGTTGGCGTGCAACTCGGCCTCGCGCGCGCGCACCCGCTGCTCCAGCTCGTGGTTGATGCCCTCGACCCGGTTGAGCGACTGCACGAAGCGCACCAGCATCACCAGGCACATGATGAGCACCACCATCGGCGCCACGGCGTGGGCAATGTACATGTGGTCCAGTGCGCCAGCGTTGGCCTTGACTATGTAGTCGTGCAGGAAGGCGATGAACACCGTGCTGGCCGGCAGCGTCAGTGCCAGCGCGCGCGTGGTGCGTCGGGTGGCCGCGCGGTACCACGTGATGACCGCGGTGATGCCGATCAGCGCGATGGCACCGGCGTACCAGGGCACTTCCCAGAATTCGAATCGCCCGCCCAACAGCAGCGTGGCCAGCGGCCCGATGGCGGCGTAGGCCAGCGTTAGTCGCTCCGCCCAACGCCAACGCAGCCCGCCCGCGCGCAGCACGAACATGCACAGCAGCACCACGCCGAACCCGGTTGCGGCATAGTAGACCGTGCGCCAGGCCACCCACAGCGACAGGGGAATGACCGTCCACACGTGGTGGATGGTGCGGATGCCCCAGGCCAGAATGGCCAAGCCAAACAGGCCGTACAGCACCTCCTGGCGCCGCCACAGCCAGATGGCCAGCAGGCAGAAGGCGGCCACCATCAGCAGCCAGACCGACACCAGGGCCACCGTGTATTCCCAGAAATGGCGCCGCTCATACAGCGGCTGGATCAGGTCCTGCGGCCCCACGCTGGGCAGGCCGATACCGATCTGGCCGTAGCGGCTGGGCACCGCCACCAGCAGCGTGTTGGTGCCCTGGCGCAATCCGGTGATGGCCAGCGTGAACTGGTGCGGGCGCAGCCAGTTGGCCTGCGCCACCGGTGAGCTGCTGGCCACTTCGCCCACGGGAAGTCCGTTGAGAAACACGGTGCCACCGGAGTACAGGCGGGTCAACAGCAGGGCCCAAGGCTGGTCGACCGGGTCGTGCACCTGGAACTGGAAGGCGAACCAGACCCGCATCAACTGCAGCGACGGGTTGAGTTGCCGCTCGGCGGTGGGGGTGTCGCGCCACTGTGGGTTGGTCGGGTCGGGTGGGGTGAGCGTGTCCTGGTAGGGCTCGACCAGCACGCGGGCATTGCGCAAGGTCTCCACCGTGTCGTGGTGTGTGGAGGCGGTCTGCGCGCCGGCCGCAGGCCAACCACTGCACAGCAGCAGGGTTAGTGCCAGCAGCAGCGCGCGAGGCGTCACCGCAGCAGGCCCATCTGGCGGGCCTCGAACACCGCCTCGCCGCGGGAATGCACCGCCAGCTTCTGGTAGATCTTGCGCACGTGGGCAATCACCGTGAACTGCGAGATTTCCAGCGAGGCACCGATCTCGGCAAAGCTCAGACCCTTGGCCACCAGGGTCAGCACCTCCGTCTCGCGCTGGGTGAGCGGGTTGGGCGCGCTGGGGCCCGGCGCGGGGGCGGTGCTGCGAAACAGGCTCAGTACCCGGCGGGCGATCACAGGGCTGACCGGCGAGCCGCCCTCGTACAAGGCGCGAATACAGCCCACCATTTCCTCGGGCAGGGCGTCCTTGAGCAGGTAGCCGGTGGCACCGGCCTGGATGCTGCGCACCACGTGGTCGTCGTCGCCGAACACGGTGACCACCATCACGGCGGCGTTGGGCTGGCTGGCGGCGATGCGCCGGATCAGGTTGATGCCGTTTTCGTCGGGCAGGCCCAGGTCCACCAGGTAGATGTCGGCCAGCTTGCGTTCGATCAGCGCGTAGCCGGTGCGGGCGGTGTCGGCGGTTCCGACCAGTTCCAACTGCTCGGAATCCTGCACGATGCGGGCAAAGCGCTGGCGGAATTCCGCGTCGTCCTCAACGATGGCAACCTTGATGCGTGACATGGGGGCTTCCAGGGGGGGATGGGCAGCGAAACATCCTACAAGGCCTATTGCACCGCGCAGCGCACGGCGTGCCAGTTGTATGACCTATGTCATGGTGCGGTCACCGCCGGCCCGGACAATGGCGCCAGCAGGGTGGTCACCGAGCTCCCGTCAGTGGGGCAAATCGTGGAAGCGTTGGCATGGGCGTGCGAGATAGCTTCTGGGGCATCTTCGGGTTCGATTCCCGAGCCCCTTCGTCGACCGTGTTGGAGAGTGTGCGCGGCGCCATGCTGCGCGTGTTGGACGCGCACGGTGGTGCCGACCACTTTCAGCTGGATATGAAAATCTCCGACGCCAAGGACATTGCCACCCTGTGGTACTTGCGCCCGGAGTTGATGCACGCCATTGCTGCCAGCGAGGGCGAGGCGGCGGCCCGCTTGTGCATTGCCAGCGTCACGGAACTGTTCCAGGGCTACCAACCCGGCGGTGGTGGTACCCGCTATGCCGTTTCCTAATTGCTATTGTTTCGATAGCTGTTCACGCTGATTCCACGAGGGCTAGACCCTGATTTCTTCCTGACCTTTGTGGGCAGACGGGGTGGGGTCGCTCCAAGCACCGCACTAAATGGGTCGGATATTGGCCGGCCGGGCAGCGCCGTGGCAATGGCCTGGGATAATGATGGGCTGTAGTGTGTGCCCACTTGGCTGGGCACCGTTGATGCGGTCCACGCGCATGGCTCTCGGGCCGGTGCTGCCGGTGGCGCCCTTCCCCACGGTTCCAATAACGATGTCACGGCGTTTTGTACACATTGATGCTGCCAAGGTGGTGGCGTCCCATTTGATCGTCCTGCACCACTTTGCCACCTACGGCCCGCTGGCTGACGCCTTGCACGGCGAGTGGCCCGAGGGTTCCGACTGGCTGTTCGGCTACGCCCGCATGGCGGTGCAGGTGTTCCTGGTCATCGGCGGCTACTTCGCCGCCAGCTCGCTGGCGCCGCACGGCCTGTTCCAGCGTGATTACCCCTGGCGCGGCATCGTCCAACGCTGGGTGCGCCTGGTGCCGCCGTTTGCCGCGGCCATGCTGCTGGCCATGGCTTGCAGCGCCATCGCCCGCCAATGGCTGGACGCTGACTTCATTCCTGCCGCGCCGGCCCTGGGGCAACTGCTGGCGCATCTGGGCCTGGCCCACGGCGTGCTGGGCGTGGAGCCGCTGTCGGCCGGCATCTGGTATGTGGCCATCGATTTCCAGCTGTTTGCCCTGATGAGTTTTGTCCTGTGGGTGGGTGGCGCCAGGGCCAAGACCTTGGTGTTCCTGCTGATGCTGGCGTCGCTGTTCGTGTTCAACCGCCTGCCGCGCTGGGACAACTGGGCGCCGTACTTCTTTGGCGCCTATGCCATGGGGGCGTTCGCCTGGTGGGCCGGCCACTCCCGCCACGCCGGGCGCTGGATGACGCTGCTGGCCCTGTGCGGATTGGCCGCGTTGCTATGGGACTGGCGCCTGCGCATCGCCCTGGCGCTGGGTCTGGCGCTATGGCTGGGCATTGCCCGCCGGCGCCTGGCCAAGGGCACGTGGCGTCTGCAGTGGCCGGTATGGCTGGAACAGACGGTGCGGGTGCTGGGGCGCAGCTCCTACGCGCTGTTCCTGGTGCACTTCGCGGTGCTGATGCTGGCCAATGCCACCTGGTCCGAGTGGCTGGAGGATGCCGGCTTGGACCCACTGGAGATGCTGGCCGGCGCCTGGCTGGCCTGCGTGGGCGTGGCCCTGGCGTTTGAGCGCTGGGTGGAACGCCCGCTGGCGCGCCTGCAACTTCCTCAGGGCCAACCACGCCAGCCGGCACCGGCGCCGCGCGAGGCCGGAGGGCCGGTTTCGGCACAACGATCCAAGCAAAATCTGGCCTATCGCCCTCGTCAGACCTGATGGTTGTGCTACTGAAACTGTAGCAATTTCATCTGCCGAGGTCGCGGACTTAGCTCTTGCCTGAGGACTGGCGAGCCTGCAATTGCTCGCGCGAGTAGGCGTTGATCACGCGCAGCTCGGCCAGGGTCTCATCGATCTGGGCGCGCTTCTTTTCCAGTTCGGCAATGGCGGTGTCCGTGCGGTCGATCACATAGCTCAACTGCTGGCTGCGGCCCTCGCCCTGCACGCCGTACAGGTCCAGGTAGTGCTTGATTTCCGATAGCGGTGAGCCAATCGCCTTGGCGCGCAGGATCAGCGCCAGGCGGGCCCGGTCACGCCGGGTGTAGACGCGCGCGCCGTTGATGCGCCGGGGGCTGAGCAGCTCCTTGTCCTCGTAGAAGCGCAGCGCCCGCAGCGTGATGCCGAACTCACGGCACAACTCGGTGATGCCGAAGAGTTCGGTCGTGCCCTCGTCGCGGTGCGAGTCGACGAAGGCCTGCGCGTCGGATAGGGCCATTGATCCGTCCAGCCCGTCAGATCACGCGTTGCAGGCGCATCGCCACGCCCATGTCGCCTGACACTTTGAGCTTGCCGGCCATGAAGCCGGTGGTGGGGTCCAGGTCGCCGCGCAGCATGGCGGTCAGGTTTTCCAGTGTGATGCCCACGGTGCAATCGGAATCCTCTTTGTTGTTGCTCACGGTGTTGGGCGTGGCGTCGCCGTCGATGCGGATCACGCCGTCGGCGCCGCAGTCGAATGTCAGGGTGGCGCCCAGGCCGCTGTCGGCACCCACCTTGGCGCGGATGGCTTCGGTACAGGCTTGCAAATCCATGGTGTGTTCCTAGAGGTTGAAGACGGACCGGATGCTAGCAACCATGCATTCCGTAAACATCAGTATAAACACCTATGCGTAATTCAGTTGACGTTAACGTCACCATGGCTTGTAATTCCATCCAACCACAGCCAGGACCGTCTGCCCATGCCCGCCATCCGCTCCAAGATCAACCCCCAATCCGCCACCTTTTCCGCCAACACCCAGCGCATGCAGGGCTTGCTCGATGAGGTGCGCCGCCTGGAAGGGCTGGTGATTGCCGAGTCCGAATCCAAGCGCGCCAAGTTTGAGCAGCGCGGCCAGTTGCTGCCGCGCGAGCGGGTGGCCCGCCTGCTGGATCGCGGCACGCCCTTCCTGGAAATCAGCCGTCTGGCCGGCCTGAACATGCACGATGACGACGGCAAGAAGTCGGTCATGGGTGGCGGCTCCATCGCTGGCATCGGCGTCGTGGCGGGCAAGCGCTGTGTCATCTCCGCCAACGACAGCGCGGTCAAGGGCGGCACCGTGGCACCCATGGGTTTGAAGAAAGGCCTGCGTATCCAGCAGATTGCGCAAGAGAACAAGCTGCCGCTCATCTCCCTGGTGGAAAGCGGCGGCGCCAACCTGATGTACCAAGCCGAGATCTTCATCGATGGCGGGCGCAGCTTCGCCAACCAGGCGCGCATGTCGGCACAGGGTCTGCCGCAGATCGCCGTGGTGCATGGCTCCAGCACGGCCGGTGGCGCCTACCTGCCGGGCTTGTCTGACTATGTGATCCTGGTGCGGGGGCGCTCCAGCATCTACCTCGCCGGCCCGCCGCTGGTCAAGGCTGCCATCGGTGAGGACGCCACCGACGACGAACTGGGCGGCGCCGAAACCCATGCGCAAGTCACCGGCCTGGGCGAGTATCTGACCGAAGATGACGCGCACGCCATCGCCATGGCGCGGGAGGTGATGGACAAGCTCAACTGGGACCGCGCGCCGGCCGCGGCGCCCTACACCGACCCCCTGTTTGACGAGCAGGAATTGATGGGCATCGTCCCTGCGGACGAGCGCGAGCCCTACGACGTGCGCGAGGTCATCGCCCGCCTGGTCGACGGATCCGACTTCCTGGAGTTCAAGGCCGACTACGCCCCCGAGACGGTGTGCGGACACGCCCGTGTGCAAGGGCATCTGGTGGGCATTCTGGGCAACAACGGCCCGATCCAGCCCAATGGTTCGACCAAGGCCGCGCAGTTCATCCAACTGTGCGACCAGAGCGGCACGCCGTTGGTTTTTTTGCAGAACACCACCGGCTACATGGTGGGCGCCACCGCTGAGCGCACCGGCGCCATCAAGCACGGCAGCAAGATGATCCAGGCCGTGGCCAATGCGCGCGTGCCCAAATTCACCTTTGTGATTGGCGGCTCCTATGGCGCCGGCAACTACGGCATGTGCGGGCGCGGCTTTGATCCGCGCTTCATCTTCGCTTGGCCCACGGCGCGCACGGCGGTCATGGGCGGTGCTCAGGCGGCCAAGGTCATGGACATCGTCAACCGCGCCAAGATCGAGCGCAGCGGCCAGGAGGCCAACGAGGAGGCCCTGAAAGCCCTATCCGACGGTCTGCGGCTGCGGCTGGAGAAGGAGTCCACCGCGCTGTTCGGCACGGCCCGCCTGTGGGACGACGGCATCATCGACCCGCGCGACACGCGTCGCATCCTGGGTTTGTGCCTGGCGCTGGCGGCAGAGGCTGAGCAGCGCACGCTGCGGCCCAACACCTTTGGCGTTGCCCGCCTGTAAAAAACACCATTCACTCAAGCTGTCACCATGCAATTCACCCCCGAGCACGCGCAGATTGCCCACACCGTCCGCAAGTTTGTCGCCAACGAAATCAACCCCCACCTGCCCGAGTGGGAAAAGGCCGGCATGTTCCCGGCACATGCGCTGTTCAAGAAGATGGGCGACCTGGGCCTGTTGGGCATCAAGTACCCCACGGAATTTGGCGGCATGGGGTTGGACTTCAGCTACTCCATGGTCATGGCCGAAGCCCTGGGCGAGTGCAACGCCGGCGGCGTGCCCATGGCCATTGGCGTGCAGACGGATATGTGCACGCCGGCCCTGGCGCGCTTTGGTTCGGATGAATTGCGCCGCGAGTTCCTGGCGCCCAGCATTGCCGGTGATCTGGTGGGCTGCATCGGCGTGAGCGAGGCCGGCGGCGGCTCCGACGTGGCGGCCGTCAAGACCACGGCGAAGAAGGATGGCGACGACTATGTCATCAACGGCTCCAAGATGTGGATCACCAATGGCATGCAGGCCGACTGGTGCTGCCTGCTGGCCAACACGTCGGAGGGCCAGCCGCACAAGAACAAGTCGCTCATCATCGTGCCGCTGAACAGCCCCGGCGTGACCCGCCAGAAGATCGACAAAATCGGCATGCACTCCAGCGACACGGCGCAGCTCTTCTTCGACAACGTGCGCGTGCCCCGGCGCAACCTGATCGGCCAGGAGGGCATGGGCTTCATGTTCCAGATGCTGCAGTTCCAGGAAGAGCGGCTGTACGGCGCCGCCGGCAGCCTGCGTTCGCTGGACCGGCTGATCGACCAGACCATAGCCTACACCCGCCAACGCCAGACCTTTGGCAAACCCATTCTGGACAACCAGGTGGTGCACTTCCGCCTGGCCGAGCTGCGCACCGAAGTCGAGGCCCTGCGCGCGCTGACCTACCGCGCCGTCGAGTCCTACGTCGGCGGCAAGGACGTGACCAAGCTCGCCTCCATGGCCAAGCTGAAAGCGGGGCGCCTGTCGCGCGAGGTGGCCGATAGCTGTCTGCAGTACTGGGGCGGCATGGGCTTCACCGCCGACAACCCCATATCGCAGTCCTACCGCGATGGCCGGCTGATCTCCATTGGCGGCGGTGCCGACGAGATCATGCTGGGCATCATCTGCAAGCTCGAAGGCACGCTGCCAGCCAAGGCCTGACTCAGATTGCTATTAATTTAGAAGCAATCTACGCTGAATCGACGAGGGCTAGCATGACATTTTCTAAAATCTTGATCGCCAATCGCGGAGAAATCGCCTGCCGCGTGATCCGCACCGCTCGCCACCTGGGCTATCGCACCGTCGCCGTCTTCAGCGACGCCGACTGCAACGCCCCTCATGTGGCCCTGGCCGACGAGGCCGTGCACATTGGTGCCTCACCGGCGGCCGAGTCGTACTTGCGCATCGACACCCTCATCGAGGCCGCACGCAAGACCGGTGCCGACGCCGTGCACCCCGGCTATGGTTTCCTGAGCGAGAACGCCGCCTTCGCCCAAGCTTGTGTGGATGCGGGGCTGGTCTTTATCGGGCCCCCGGCCAGTGCCATCACCGCGATGGGCGACAAGGCCCTGGCCAAGCGCCGCATGCTGGAGGCCGGCGTGCCCTGCGCCCCCGGCTACCTGGGCGCGGACCAGAGCGATGCCGTGTTGGTGGCCGAAGCCGAGAAGCTGGGCTACCCGCTCTTGGTCAAGGCCGTGGCCGGTGGCGGCGGGCGCGGCATGCGCCTGGTCCATGCCCAGACCGAACTGGCTGACGCCATTGCCGGTGCGCGCCGTGAAGCCACCAGCGCCTTTGGTGACGGCACGCTGATGCTGGAACGTCTGATTGCCAACGGCCGCCATATCGAGATCCAGGTCTTCGCCGACGCCCACGGCAATGCCGTCTATCTGGGTGAGCGCGACTGCACCGCCCAGCGCCGTCGCCAAAAGGTCATCGAGGAAGCGCCGTCCCCGGTGGTCACACCGGCGATGCGCGAGGCCATGGGCCGCGACGCCGTGGCTGCCGCGCTGGCCGTGGGCTACCGCGGTGCCGGCACGGTGGAATTCATCGTCGACGATCAACTGCGCCACTACTTCCTGGAGATGAACACCCGCCTGCAGGTGGAGCATCCCGTGACCGAGATGGTCACCGGCTACGACCTGGTGGAGTGGCAACTGCGCGTGGCCGCGGGCGAACCGTTGCCGACGCGCCAGGCCGACATCACCTTGCAGGGCCACGCCATCGAGGCGCGCCTGTATGCCGAAGACCCCTACAACAGCTTCGCCCCGCAGACTGGCAGCGTTCTGTGGTGGCAACCGCAGCGCGCCCTGACCACGCCGGGGCCGCAGGGCAGCGGCTCGCGCTACGGTGTGCGCATCGACGACGGCATCGCGCAGGGCGGTGTGGTCTCGCCGTTCTACGATCCCATGGTGGCCAAGATCATTGCCTATGGTCGGGACCGCGATGATGCCATCCGCCGCCTGCGTGCCGCGCTGGCCGACGCGCCCCTGCTGGGGCTGAAGAACAACGGGCGTTTCCTCAGCGATCTGGTGGACCACGCAGCCTTCCGCGAGGCCCGCATGACCACCACGCTGATCGACCAATGGCGGGCAAAGGGCGAACCCTTGCTGCAAGAAGCGGCGCCTGACGCCAGTGTGTGGCAGGTCGCCGCCATGGCCCGCGTCATGCAAGACCTGGAGCGGTGGCGTGGCCACGCCTGGCGCGCCGACAGTGTGGCCGCTTACGACCTGCACCTGCACTGCGGCACCCACACCCATGCCGTGCGCGTGCGGCCGGACCGGGACGGTGGCCTGGCGCTGACGGTGGACGGTGCCACCACGCAGGCGCAAGTGCTGTCGTTTGCCGATGGCGTGCTGCGCTATACGGTGGACGGCGTGGTGCGCAACGCCATTGCCGTGGCGGAGGGCGCGCGTGTGCATCTGGCCTTGCAGGGGCGCTGCTGGGTGGTGGCCGAGGTTTCCGCCTTTCCGGATGCGGATGCGCGCATCGACGCCAGCACGGCGCGGTCACCGGTGGCCGGCAAGGTCACGCAGGTGGCGGTGGCCGTGGGCGACACGGTGCAGCCCGGCCAGCAACTGGTCTGCGTGGAGGCGATGAAGATGGAGATGTGGCTGTGTGCCGAGGGCGCGGGCCGGGTCCAGGCCGTGCATGTGACAAGCGGCCAGCAGGTACAGGCCGGCGCGCTGCTGGTGGAACTGGAATTGACTGCAGAGCCCGCTGCGGGCAACAAGGAGTAATCGTTTATGGACAAGGCCATCCTGACCTGTGCGCTGACCGGCGTGCTGACCAACCCGCAACAGCATCCGGTGCCGGTGACCCCGGCGCAGATGGCGGCCGAAGCGCGTGACGCCTTCAACGCCGGTGCCAGCATCATGCACGTGCACGTGCGTCGGCAGGAGGAGGGCATGGGCCACCTGCCGTCCTGGGACCCGGACGTGGCCGAGGCCGTGGTGGAGGCCATCCGCGCGGCCTGCCCCGGCGTCATCATCAACCTGACCACCGGCGTGGTCGGCAAGGACATTGATGGTCCGCTGGCCTGCATCCGCCGTGTGCGTCCTGAAATTGCGGCCTGCAATGCCGGCAGCCTGAACTACCTGAAGATCAAGGAAGACGGCCAATGGGCCTGGCCGCCCATGGTGTTCGACAACCCGGTGGCCAAGGTGCAGCAGTTTCTGGACGTGATGCAGGAATGCGGCACGCACCCCGAGTTCGAGTGCTTTGACGTGGGCATCGTGCGCTCGGTGGGCATGTACATCAAGGCCGGCATGCTCAAGGAAGGCATGGGCCGCCCCGAATACAACCTGGTGATGGGCGTGGCCTCCGGCATGCCCTGCGATGCCGACCTGCTGGGCCTGCTGCCGCAGTGGATGGCGCCGGGCGCCGTCTGGCAGTCCACGCTGATCGGCCGCGCCGAGATCTGGCCCGTGCACCAGAAGACCGCGGACCTGGGCGGCATGCTGCGCACCGGCCTGGAGGACACCTTCTACCTGCCCGGCGGCGAACGGGCCAGCGGCAATGGCGTGTTGATTGCGGCACTGGCCCAGTGCGCGCGCAACGCGGGGCGCGAAATTGCCTCGGCGCAGGAGGCCCGCGCCCTGTTGGGTCTGTGAACTTGCAGAAGCCGGAAAAACTGTGTTATACTTGATAGCTTAGCGGCTGTAGCTCAGCTGGATAGAGTACTTGGCTACGAACCAAGGGGTCGTGGGTTCGATTCCTGCCAGCCGCACCAAACGATACCCCGGAGATCGCAAGATTTCCGGGGTTTTTCGTTTCTACGCTACCTTCACCTGGGGGACTTTTGGGGGAGTGGCCTCCCCAAAATCCCCCACCTGCTCACGTTTCAGCATCGCCAGGCTCTTATTCCACCGCCCGGCGTCGTCCTTCACCCGCTCCAACGCCTGGTACAGCTCAACGACCTGCGCCACGCTGTAGTGCTGGGTTATCGACTTGGTGCTGTGCCACAGGATGTCGGAGATCGTCCCCTCTGGCACGCCACCCTCGCGCAAGCGCATCCCGACCGTATGGCGCAGGTCATGCACATGCAGGTCATCGAGGCCGGCCTCACGCCGAGCCCGTTGCCAGGCCGTGTTGTTCATGGTCCCGATCTTCCGGTAGGGCATCTTTGGGGCCTTGTCCTTGTTTTTCACCCGCTCGCGCCGGTAGACAAAGACAAACTCAGGGTGCTGGCCACGAACTGCCTCGATTGGCATGTCACGGTCCGTGGCCAGACGTTCGCACCTTTGCCCTGACCGTCGAACCCGTTAATCAGGTCAGCACAAGCAGTACACCCGAACCCGCAGGAGTCACCCGGATTGCCGGCTTAACACGGGCACTTCTCCCATATTTTGGGGATGTGGACTCAATGCGTGGTGGATATAGTGCAAGCAGTGAACTCACTCATGCACCTAGCACGTGGCGGTTTGATTGCAACAGTGGAGCACCGGGTTTCATGAAAGATTTATACCTGGATATTCATGCAGCCTGCAGGCCGTCGACCCAATGTTCAAGCGGGTTGCGCGCGTTTTGCCCAAAAGATGTATTGGTGCGTCCTGGATGTATCAACCGGGCGTTGCGGTCTACATCGCGTTAGAGCGCATAAAGGAGCCGCTATGCCACTCATGCCAAACGAGATCGTGCCGGGCGCAGTTGCAATCTTTGAAACTGCGCCGCTGCTCAATCATCCGGACGTCAAGCCCTCTCGTGACAACATCCCGTTTAGAAGCGGCCCATTCTTGTGCGTCCAAGTCAAAGACGGAAGTAGCGCATGGCTCAGTATCACGACAACGAAAGATCGTCGTGGTATTCGGCTCGAACTTAAAACCGAATGGCTCTCAGATGGAAGCGAAATCTGGCGAGGTGAACCGCAGTACGTTAACGACGCACGAAAGCCGTTCATTGGGCCAAACCAAGCATTCGTCATCGCTGGAGCAAACGAGCTACCCCATCGTCCCCACCTTCGACCTCGCGTTGCGCCAGAGGGGGTAGCTGCTGCGGTCGCCGAGATGCAGAGGTATGGCGTAAATGCACTCTAACCCTGCGGTGCACACGGACCTTGCGCGAAAAGCCGCGCAAGGCCGGTGACCTCCACGTTGGGCAGCTTATCTATCGAGGTTGCGACGAGCTGCCGTTTTGACAACCAATGCAACCTCACCAACGAAAAGAGGAGAAGAAAAATGGCAGATGGGTGGAATGTAAAGTTCTGTCTCGGCGCTGGACAAACCGAGGCCACTGGTTGTCGTCTACAAGTAGGACTAGGCGGCGACGATACAACGCATCAAGATTGGACAACTTGGAACACTGGCGACCCTGAAGTGGTTGCGGTTCCGCCCCAGTTCAAACATGTTGATGAAATCTGGATCAGGGGCATTGCCATACCAAGAGGTAGAAATGTCTATATGAGCATTCGTTACAACGACGATGGCGTAAAACGCATGCGCTTTGACAAAGACGAAGAGCACGAGAAACACAAGGACGATAGAGACGGCGGCTGCGATTGCTAAAAGTTGCCCAACCCGTCAGTCGAGAGGGACGCTTCGCGGCATAGCAGCTCGCGCCCCTCACTTTTACGTTAGGGCTACATAGCTATTCACTGGGGAGCGCGAAATGAAATATCGATTACTGGCCACTCTCTCACTACTTCTTAGTCAATTGTTTCTGCCGTGCCATGCGCAGGTGCCGATTGGTCCTTCGGTTCAGATAGGGCCTTTGACGATCTTCTGTGTAGATGCGCTGGGCAATCAAGTAATGAACTACGCAGGGCCAACTAATCAGACGGCTGTGGCAACCGTCGTCAACGGTGGCCCGGCAATCGTCGTAGATACAGCCGCACTTGGACAAGCGCCGTGGGCATTTGATGTATTCACGTATGCACACGAATGTGCCCACCATTATCTTGGGCATGTTATTCATCCAACCTACATTCCAGTCCCAGCTCACGAATTGGCAGCAGACTGTATGGCTGCAAAAACAACAAGAAACTACGGTTGGCTCCCATTGCCTCAGTTCAATGTCGCAATGCAAGTGCTTTATACGTTTGCAGCGGACCCAGCCCATCCACCTGGCCCTATGCGCGTACGGAACGCATCTGCTTGCTATAGCAATCCGCCATGAAATGCTGAGCAAGGAGCCCTGTAGCACTAACCCTGCGGTCCACCGGACGCTGCGCGATAAAGCTGCGCAGCGCCGGTGACCTTCACGTGTGTGCCGTGCATGGCACGAATCCAGCCGGGTGAAAGTCCCGGTGCCAGGCTTGTAGAGCCGAAGGCTAGCCAAAGGGCAAGTGCGTCGTCGCGAGGCGAGGTGCAGAGGAAGCCCAAGGCGA